>Ga0247727_10010598_pt1 | contig 16298 bp, 10 predicted proteins | sample WisWelCaveWW1625_FD_202498 | JGI IMG/M metagenome (GOLD analysis project Ga0247727, IMG submission 202498) | Biofilm microbial communities from Wishing Well Cave, Virginia, United States - WW16-25 | ecosystem: Environmental > Aquatic > Deep subsurface > Groundwater > Cave microbial mat | place... | reverse complement strand
CGGAACGTGTCGTTTGACGTGCGGCGTGGGGAGACAGTGGGCGTGGTGGGCCGCAATGGGTCGGGTAAAAGCACCCTCTTACAAATCATCGCTGGCACACTCACCCCTACCCAGGGAACCGTAGATTTACATGGCCGCGTAGCCGCGCTTTTGGAACTCGGGAGCGGCTTCAATCCGGAGTTCACCGGCCGCGAGAACATTTTCCTCAATGGCGCCATCCTGGGGTTGAGTCAGGCGGAGGTCTTAGAACGATTCGACGAGATCGTCGCCTTCGCGGATATTGGCGAGTTCATTGATCAACCGGTGAAATTGTATTCCAGCGGTATGGCGGTACGCCTGGCTTTTGCGGTGCAAGTCGTCGTTGAAAAAGACATCCTGATTGTGGATGAGGCGCTGGCGGTGGGTGATGAAGCCTTTCAGCGCAAGTGTATGCGTGCGTTGGAACACTTCCGCGACAACGGCGGCACGGTGTTGCTGGTGACGCACAACACCCAAACCATTGTGCGCCATTGCGCCCGGTGCTTGTTCTTGCACGGCGGTCAACTGTTGCTGGATGGCCCAAGCAAACCCGTCACCGACATTTACCAACGTTTTTTGCATGGTACGCCTCAACAACAACAAGCCATCCTGGCTGTATTGCGCGACCATCAAACAGAGTCCCCCAATGAACTCTTCCGGCTAATTTCTCTACCGCCAGATGACTCGACCTCTCCCCCGCCCGCCGCACGCTTGGCTTCCTTAGTAGATAAAACAATCCCACATCCTACGGAACTGGTTTACGGTACGGGCCAAGCCGAGATTTTTGAGCATGGGATGTTTGATGCGCACGATAACCCTCTCAACGTGGTGGTAGCCGGTCAGGTTTATATCTGGCGCTACCGGGTGCGGTTTTTTGAGCGCGCGTGGAATGTTAACTTTGGTATGAAGTTGAGAACGGTGGACGGGGTAGATGTGGCCGGGGTCAACAATGTGCTCGAAGGACAACATTACAATTCGGTTGAGGCCGGGAAAGTAGTAGAAGTTAGCTTCACTTTCAGAGCGAATTTGGCGCAAGGCATTTACTTTCTCACCTCGGGGGTGTCCGGCGACACGGCCTCCGACTCGGACGAAGGCGGCTATTTGCATCGGCGGGTGGATCTGTGTGCCATTCGGGTCATCACGCCGGATAGCCGGACTATTTTTGGATTGGCCTATTTGGAACCGCAACTGAGCGTGAGGTTTGTATAGCGACTCAACCGCGAGTGGCGTGATACGACTTAAATCTATGTCTGTCGTTCAATCTGGTTTGCTTGGTCAAAACTTGCCGGTTGGCGCCGCCCATTATCGCGCTTTCGTCGGCCCACCTGATTACTATGACGTGATTGGCGCTTTACAGTTCAATCTGTTAGCTACATTGGGCTTGCGTGAACACCACATCTTGCTCGACATCGGTTGCGGTTCTCTGCGGGGTGGGCGGTTGTTTATCCCCTATTTGTTGCCCGGCCATTACTATGGCCTTGAACCCGAAGCCTGGTTGATTGAAGAGGGTATCCGGCACGAACTGGGCGAAGACCTGGTGCGCCTCAAGCGGCCAACCTTCAACCATGATTCCGATTTCACCCTTAGCCTATTTGGACAACAGTTCGATTTCCTCCTGGCCCAATCCATTTTTTCTCATGCAACATCTCGGCAGATTGAGCGTTGCCTGAAGGAAGCCAAAACCGTTATGCGGACCACCGCTGTTTTCGCGGCGACATTTTTTGAAGGACCAGTCAACTACACCGGGGCCAAGTGGGTTTATCCGGGCCGGGTGACGTACCGGTTAGATTTTTTGCAACAGTTGGCCGAGACTCAGGGGTTAAAGCTGGAACCAATTATGTGGCCTCACCCCAGTGGTCAAACCTGGGTGCTACTTGCCCATGCCGGGCAGAACTTGCCCATTCCCAAAACCAGTGAATTTGCCAGAACACATCTCCGGCAGTTGCCAAGCCAACGGTCCGCTGAAGCCTATCCGGTCAACAGCGTTACGCCCAAAAGTTTTTCGTCTCCAGCGGTAATTATCACCGGGATGCACCGTTCCGGGACATCACTTATAGCCAACCTCCTGCATCAACGGGGGGTGAACTTGGGCGCTCGTTTGTTAGAACAGGATTCATCCAATCCGCACGGCTTTTATGAAGATGTGGATTTTTACACTTTCCATCAACACGCTTTACACACCCGGGGGCGCACCCTTCTGAGTGGAGATGATTTTGTTTTCGAACCTACCCCGACCGAAGTGGAGCGCGCGCAAGCGTTGATTGAACAACGCGCGGACCAAGCTGTGTGGGGTTGGAAAGATCCTCGGACGACGCTCTTTCTTGATTTCTGGCATCAGCTCTTGCCACAGGCGCGTTTCCTGTTTGTATACCGGCACCCCCTGGAAGTTCTGATTTCACTTGTGCGGCGTGGGCGCGATGCCTTGCCAGGCTTGCTGGAAGGGCTTCAAACATGGTGCGCCTATAACACCCGTCTCGCTGATTTTTACGAGCGATATCCGGGCGCTTGCCTGCTGGTCCATTCGCACAGCGCAGTGAATCAAGTGACCAATTTGGGCCGTTTGCTCCAGGAAAAATTAGGCCTCGTTGTGACCCTCGATCCGATCATCCGTGATGAAATCTATCACCCGGATGAGTTTCAGGCGTTACCTCTCACCGCCGAAGCGGAGGCTATTCTTAACGCCACTTACCCCAGGGCGCTCGAAGTATATGTGCGTTTGAATACGCTCGCTGACTTGCCCGAAGAGTCAACGAGCGCCCCCTCCGGGCTCCGCCCTGAAATAGTGGCGCTATCATCGTTTGTGTCCACTCTGCCGAACCCACAGCAGGCGCCGCTGAATCGCGCCTTGCTAGCCACTCTTTTGGCTTCCCTTGCACCTTCAGCGTTGGAGGCTTTCTGGCGCGACTATGGCCAACACGTTCAAACTCTGGAGCGGACGAACACCTGGCTGGAAGGCCAGCGCGCGACATGGCAGATGCTCACCGCCGAATCCGAACGTCGCCTGCATGAGCAACGCACCTGGATTGATAAACTGCAAGAAGGCAAAACTTGGCTGGAAGATCAACGCGCGCACTGGCAAACGCTCGCCGCCGAACACGAACGACACCTGCACGAGCAACATGCCTGGATTAATAAATTGCAAGAAGGCAAGACCTGGCTGGAGGGCCAGCGCGCGCACTGGCAAACGCTCGCCGCCGAACATGCAGGTCATTTGCAAGAGCAACGCGCCTGGATTGAGAAATTGCAAGAAGGCAAGACATGGCTGGAAGGTCAACGCACGCACTGGCATAGGCTCGCTAGTGAACGACAGGCTCAACTCACTACTCTTGAGCAACAACAGAGCCTTTTACAATCCAGACGGCTATATCGCTTGTTAGTTCGACTTAAACTATTACCTCAACCTACAAAGAGAACTCCAGAGGCACCCCCTCATGCCTAATTTGTCTAATATCCAGCGCCCGATTACATTGATTGCCCCTGGGCGATCTGGCACCACCCTTATCGGAAACTTGTTTGCGCGCCATCCCGAATTTTGCTCGGTGGGTGAAACAGTCAACCTCATTTTTGGCGCTTGGCACGCCGTGGAGCTGGCTCAACTCACGGTTACCAGTTTGCCGCAAAACTTCCATGGCGGTGTTCCGGTGACCGACGATGATTTGGCCGCGCGCCTGGCGCGTCAGGCCTGCCTCACCTGTTACCCGGATGACCAGCCGCGTTGGTTCCACAAACCTATCGGAATCCCGGCGGCGCTTGGGTATAAGTTTGGCCCGCGTTTTCAATCAGAAGTTGCAACGTGGTATTGGAAAGTCATGCGGATGAGCTTTCCGGACGCCAAGTACTTCACGATTTTGCGCCATCCGTGCGATGTGGTGCTCTCCGCCAAAGCATTCTGGGGCTATGACGAAGCTGGGATTTGGGGGTCTTTGGGCTATCTGGCTTCTTTGCTCACTCACTCTGACTCGCCTGTTCAGTATGCCATTCGCTTTGATAACCTGATCCAGAATCGTGACCGTGTTGTTCGCGAGTTGTTTGACTTCCTCGAACTTCCCTTTCGCCCCGAAGTTTTAGGGGCATTCTCGGAAATGTATGCGGCGGCCAAAGACCGCCCCCGCCCCGATCAACAACGCTGGTCGCGTCACGATGCCTGGGAACAGTTGGATCCAACCAACGCCGCGCCGCCGCACTTGAAAGCTATCGAGGCCTTGTTTGCCAAATTCAACATTCCCCTTGACTGGCCCGCGCACTTTAGCGCTAAGCGAGTCGTGGAGGCTTCGCCTGCTGGCCACGCGGCTGAGTCGACCGTTGCGAAACTGGAGCAACGCCTGCGCGATCAGGATAGCCAGATCGCAAGGCTAAATCGAGAGTTTGCCAGTCGGGAACGAGAATACTATACCGTTTGGTCGCAACAGCAGGCGTGGATTGCCGAGTTGGAGCGCGCCAAAAATTGGCTGGACAAACAACGCCTCAACTGGGAACGAGTCGCCAAAGAGCGTGAACAAACACTTGTCCAATTAAGAGCTCAACTCTCCCGGTTAGAGAAAGGCAAGGCTTAATTCCGTCCAGGCACAACTTGGTTGGACAAATCCATTTCATCCCCTCGGCCTGTTTGCGTATGACTATTTCTTTGCTCAAACGCTTTCGCTACCTTTATTATCGTTTTCGCCATCTCATGGAGAGATATCGTATGTCGTCTCATAATCGTTATGCTCAAGACTGGAATACCTATAGCAAGACCTGGGACGTGGACTATGGCTCCCGGCACACTCATCTCGGAGATGAATGGAATGACGACCAGACTCAGGAACGCAAACGTGACTTGTTCTACTTCCGCGCTTATATTGAGCGGTGGGTCACTCCCGATATGACTGTATTGGAAGTAGGCCCGGGGGGAGGCAAGTGGACGGTATTGATTGCGCCTTTAGTTAAACGCCTGATTGTCCTCGATGTGGCGGATGAAATGCTCAAACGGACGCGCCAACGCTGCCAGGAGCTTGGGTTGACCAATGTCGAATACATTTTGGCGAATGGCGAAAATTTCCAGCCCGTTGCTGATCAAAGTGTCAACTTTTTCTTCAGCCACGATGTGTTTGTGCATATCGCGCTGGAAGATACGTGGCCCTACACTCAGGAGATGGCCCGCGTGCTGGTGCCGGGTGGGCGGGGTGTGTGCCATTACGCCACCAACACTACACCCGTTGCCTGGGAACGGATTGAACAGAACAATGACTGGTATCGTTTTGGGCGGCATACCCTGGGTCAGTATTACTACTTTAGCCCGGAGGCCCTGCGAGAAATGTATGCCCAGTGTGGCTTATTTATGCTGGAACAACATCAGGAGGCATGGAATCACAAATGTATCTTTGAAAAACCTGTCATTGATGTGGTGCCCCGGCTGGAGGAGCTGTTGCGACAATTGATCAGCGCCGAGGCAAACGATAAGGCCACTCGAGCGCGGTTGGTGTCCGCGCTACAAGCCCTCCCTATAGAATTGGAACTCCACATTAAACCCTTGTTGGAGCAGGCCCAGGACGAAGACGATTACTTCAAGCGTATTCATTATGCCGCGCAAATTCGCCGCATCTGGCGCGGTGCCTGAGACACCGTTATGAAGCCTGTTTCTTCTGACCCGCGCGATCAATTTATTGCGGAAGTGGTCTCGGACCAGACCTTTGCCGATGTGGGAGGCTTATGGGGCGTCGTCAATGAAAAAGTGTCTGTGGCCTGGCGGCACCGCGCGCGCGGCTTGACGATGATTGATGTCACCCCGGACACGCCCGACCCAGGCGGATTGTGGGGGAAGTTTCGAGAGCGTATGACTGAAATGAACGTCGAGCGTTATACTTGCTTGAGCCAGGATATTTGCGATCCGGCTCTCGCTCAGCAGGCATCTTTCGATGTGGTGCATTGTTCAGGCGTGCTTTATCATCATCCGCACCCTTTGTTAATGCTGGAGGCTTTACGGGCCGTTACGCGGCGCTATCTCATTTTGACTTCGAGTATCTTGCCGGAGGTGATTGAGAATGAACATGGCCGTTACCAACTGCCGCCTTCTGGGGTGCTATTTATCCCGGCTTTGGGTGACGCCGAATTCAAAATCGTAAAAACGTTTTGGGAACAAGCGGGCGTACAGGCCCATGGTCTGACCGAGCGAGTGACCTACCGCTTACGTGATTTTGGGCCTTGGTGGTGGCTACCCACAGCTTCGGCGTTGACGGCAATGTGCGAGGCCGTTGGATTTAAGGCCATCAAATCTCAATTGACTTGGCGTGACAAAGCGCTGGTTCTACTCTTGAGTGTCTAACGGACTTGGGCGCAACCGTCATGATCGATCCATATCATCCCAACTATCAAAACACTCCGGTCTCGTCTGCGCGGCCCGTTTATCCCTACCAGCCCGTCGAATCGTCGGCCCTGCCGACGGTGACGATCATCACCCCCTTTTATAATGTCGGGCCGGTGTTTCACCAAACCGCCGCCTCCGTGTTGCGCCAATCCTTCCAACAATGGGAATGGTTGATTGTCAACGACGCCTCGACCCAGACGGAAGCCCTGGCGGTGCTGAACGAATACCGAGATTGTGATCCACGCGTAAGAGTAATTGATGTATCCAAAAATGGCGGGCCAGGCGCGGCCCGGAATGCTGGGATTCAAGCCGCGCGTTGCAAGTATATTGCTAATGTGGATGCAGATGATTTGCTCGAACCGACCGCTATTGAAAAATGGGCTTGGTTTCTAGACGCTCACCCTGAATATGCTTTCGTTAAGGGGTACACTGTCGCGTTTGGCGAAGAAGAATTCTTGTGGCCAAAGGGGTTTCAGCACGGATCGGCTTTCTTGGAAGCGAATCAAACCAATCCCAATGGCATGGTGCGGGTTTCGCTTTATCAAGCCTTAGGCGGCTATGATGAAACCATCCGAGCGGGCTTGGAAGACTGGGACTTTTGGCTTCGGTGTGCTCACGCTGGATATTGGGGCGCAACGATCCCTGAATATCTAGATTGGTATCGGCGGCGCGAGTCGCACACTGATCGCTGGGCCGATTGGGACACAGGCGCGCGTCAGCAACACTTTCACGCCACGCTCCGCCGCAAATACTCGGAACTGTGGACGAAAGGATTTCCACGCATTGCCCGGCGGCCCCATTTGCCCCATGCCGATGTGCCCTCAGAGATACCTTTTCGCAATGCCTTAGCCAAGAGTCGTCCGCGGTTGTTGTGTGTGTTTCCCTGGCTCACCATGGGCGGGGCCGATAAATTCAACCTGGATTTGTTGCAACAGCTGGAGCAGATCGGGTGGGAAGTTACCATCGCCACCACCCTCGTTGGTAATGATATCTGGCTTCCTGAGTTCGCTAAATTCACGCCCGATATTTTTGTTCTGCATCACTTCTTACCGTTGGTGGATTATCCTCGCTTTCTGCGGTATCTCATTCAATCCCGGCAGATTGACGCTGTCCTAATCTCTCATAGCTACCTCGGATATAGCCTACTTTCATATTTGCGTGCTTATTGTCCGGGCGTGACGTTCCTGGATTATCTTCATATCGAAGAAGAGTATTGGAAAAATGGCGGCTACCCGCGCGCTTCACTAAATCATGCCGAGCAACTTGATCTCACTGTGGTCTCCTCCCAGCATCTTAAAGACTGGATGGTGGCCAGGGGCGGTCAGGCAGATCAGCTTGAAGTCTGCACCACTAACATTGATTGTGCCGACTGGGATCCCACTCGCTATGAGCGCCTCGCTTTGCGCCGAGCCTTGAGTATTGATCCTGAGACGCCCGTTATCTTATATGCGGGCCGCCTGGACACCCAAAAGCAACCCCAAGTCTTCGCCGAGGTCATGCATCAATTGGCCCAAAGTGGGCTTGGGTTTGTGTGCCTGGTCGCCGGAGACGGGAAAGATCGCGCTTTCCTGGAGCGCTTCGTTCACACCCATCATCTCGCTCAGGTGCGCTTGCTGGGAAGTGTTAGTAATCAGCGTATGCGCGAACTCATGGCGGTCAGCGACATCTTCTTTCTGCCTTCACAGATGGAAGGGATCTCGCTAGCCATCTATGAGGCGATGGCGATGGGTGTCGTGCCGGTTAGCGCCGATGTGGGCGGTCAGCGTGAGTTGGTAACACCGGAATGTGGCCTGCTCGTGGCGCGCACCCCAACTGAGGGCGACGCATATGTGGAGGCCTTGACGCAATTGATTTCGAACCCTGACCGACGGCATTTGATGGGGCAATGTGGGCGGCAACGGGTAAATGAACACTTTCGGCTTGAACAAATGGGAGAGCGTATAGTCACGTTAATCCGCCACGCCCAACAACGCGCGCTTGAGTCGCCCCGCCCAGCGCTCTCACCGGGCTTAGGCCAAGAGATCGCGACACACGTTGTTGAATTTACGCGCCTTGAACAAATGGCAGATCAATTATGGCTGGAGAGGCAAACCATGCTGGCGGGCAAACCCGCCCCCGAGAATCTAGGCCGGTACATGGTGTTGTGGGTTGGCCGACGCCTCAAAGAACGGTTGCGTCCCATCTATCGTTGGGCAGTGACGCATGGCATGAAATGGCTCGTCCCTTTCCGCAATTGGGTGTATAGGCTCGTTATGCGCTGGGTGCATCCGCGTTCGTCGGCGTCCACACGATTCGAATAACTCCGGCATCATGGCAGACTCGGTTTGTTCTCACCTTCTCTTGCTTACGCCTCGCCTCGCCCCAGGCGGCGAAGAGCGTTTCAATCTCACCCTCCTGGAGCAACTGACCCAGCGCAACATCGCTGTCTCTGTTTGCGCCACCGTCGCCGGCCCACACCCCTGGCAGGCCGAATTCGCGCGCTACACCCCAGAAGTGTTTATCCTGCCCAATTTTCTCCGCCCAGACAATTATGCCCACTTCTTGGTGGAACACATTCGCACGCGCCAAATCTCAACCGTGCTAGTTGCCTCCTCGCTGGTTGGATACGCGCTGTTGCCCTATCTTCGCGCGCATTGTCCCAATGTGGTTTTTGTGGATTACATTCACATGGTAGACCTGGCTTGGCGGAAGGGCGGCTATGCGCGGGTCAGCGCCAATGCCCACTGCTGGCTAGACCTAACGATTGTCAGTTCAGACTTTAACCGCGCCTGGCTGATGGCCCAGGGCCTGGACCCGACTCGCCTGGAGGTTTGCACCACCAATATCGCTTTGCAGATGTGGGATCCGGCCCAGCATAACCGCGCCGCTGTGCGCCAGTCTTTTCAAATGCCCGGCGACATCCCCGTTATTTTGTATGCGGCGCGGTTGGATATTCAGAAACGCCCGGCTTTGCTGGTGGAGGTGCTGGCCCGCTTGCGCCAACGCGGCCTGAAATTCCTCTGCCTCATCGCGGGCGACGGGCCGCAACGTCAATGGCTCCTGCGCCAAGTGGCGCGCCGCCACCTCACCGACTCGGTGCGCTGGCTGGGCGTGGTCGAGCCGCAACGTATCCCGGAAGTGATGGCGGCTAGCGATATTTTTTGCCTGCCCTCCGCGAATGAAGGCATTGCGCTCTCGCTGTATGAAGCGATGGCGATGGCCTTGCCGGTGGTGGCCGCCGATGTGGGCGGCCAGCATGAATTGGTGACGCCCCAAACCGGGCGCCTCATCCCGCGCGATGGGGACGAGGCCCGCGCCTACACAGAGGTGTTGGCAACTTTATTGGCCTCGCCCTCAACCCGCGCCGCGCTGGGCTCGGCGGCCCGGCAACGCATCGTTGAACATTTCCCCATCGAACGTATGACGGGCCGAATGTTGGAAGCATTGGCTCGGGCGCAAACGTTGGCGCAGGAGTTTCCGCGCTCTGCCCCCGCATTGGCCGAAGCAGAAATTCTAAGACAGCAAGTGACAGAACTTGTTCAACAAGAAGCGCTGATGGAGCATCTCTTTGCCGGGCCGCCCGAAACCATCGAGCGCGGGCCGGGCCTCACACGCGCTCGCCGCTGGATCAAGATGCGCTACCTCCGCCCGCTCTATTTTTGGGGCTTGGAACACGGGCTGGATTGGCTGGTGCCGCTCAAGCTGGCCTATCGGCGGCTCATACACTCATAGGCTCACCATTAAAATGTTAACCGAACCACGCCTGGGATTTCTCATCTGCGCCCGCAACGAAGCCGCCATTATCGCGGCCACGCTGGATAACCTGCGCGCCGCCGACCCGCCGCCCGACGTCGTGATGGTGTTGGCCGACCATTGCGCCGATGCCACCGCCGATATCGCCGAACAGGCCGGCGCGCGGGTCTTCCGCCGCGAGAGCGGCCAGGCCGAGAACAAGGGCCTGGCCTTGCGCTGGCTGTTTGAACAATGGCCCCCCGCGCTGGCGCAATGCCAGGTCATCGTAATTGTGGACGCTGATTCGCGCGTTGCGCCCGATTTTGTAGCACAGGCTCGACACGCGGCTATGAGCGGTGTGCGCGTGGGGCAGTGCTTTGTCCAGCCCGCCGATTTAACCACCGCCCCCTCCGCCCAACTCAGCGCCTACTCCGACAGCCTGACCCAGGCAGTCGAAGCGCGCTTCAACCAGTGGTGGGGCTGGCCCGTGCGCTTGCGCGGTATGGGGATGCTGTTTGAGCCGCAACTCTTGCGCGAACTCTTGCCGTTCGTTCACACCCGCTCGGCCGAAGATATTGAACTCGGCTTGTTGTCGGTGGAGCGCGGTCTAAAAATTCACTTTGTGCCGCAGGCCGTGCTCTACGATCCAAAACCACCGGATGCGCGCCGCGCCACGCGCCAACGCGCCCGCTGGGTGACGGGCCTCTTCCAAGTTTGGAAAGATTATGCGGCGCTCATCGGGCGGCTGGCGTTGCGCGGCCCACACCTGTGGTGGTGGTTGCAGACGATGCTGTTCCGGCCCGCCACACTGTTGATAACACTCAAGGCCCTGGCGTGGGCGTTGTCCCTGATATTTCCTGCGCCACCTTGGGCGCGGGTTGGGCTGGGTTTGTGGGTGAGCGCAGATGTGTTGTACTATATGGCCGGTTTGCTCCTTATCCCTCAGCCGGAGCGATGGCGTTATGCCCAAGTGTTATGGCGGGCTCCGCTGTACCTGGTCATGTGGGTCGTCGGCCTGGTGTTGGCTTGGAGAACGCCTCATCGCTGGTTGAGTGTGCGCCATGACAATTCGCCATAAAGGTCAATAAACAACATGGACCCAGAAACAGTGTCAGACCCAAGGCCCAATCGCGAGGCCGTCATTCGGCGCGAACTGGAATGGCACGAGCATAGCGCCGCCCAGCGCTACTCGTTGGATGAATTCCTGTATGCGCCGCCAGCATTTGATGAAGTGATAGACCCTGGCTTAAGGTTCCTGTGTCCACAATCAGGCGACTCCGTGCTTGACCTCGGTTGTGGCGAAGGCAAAGAGACTCGCCATCTGATGCAACTGGGTTTGTCCGTCGTCAGTCTGGACCTGTCTCACGCCCAATTGGCGCGGGCCCGTCAGCGCGTATCAAGTGGGCCAGCCGGGCGCTCCCTACGCTTCGTGCAGGCGAATGCGGAGGAGTTGCCCTTCCTCGCCGGGCAGTTTGACCTGGTTTACGGCAAAGCCATTTTGCATCATCTGGATGTTGGCCTGGCCGCCGCGGAAATTTTCCGCTTATTGAAGCCCGGCGGACGCGCCGTCTTTGCCGAACCGCTGGCTTATCATCCTCTGATTTGGGGTGGTCGTCATCTCACCCCTCATTTTCGCACGCGTGATGAGCATCCTGTAACCCTGAGCGAATTGCGACGCTTTGGGCGAGAGTTTTCTTCCTGGAAGACAGAGGTCTTTTACATGTTGGCACCTGGCGCTTATATCTTCCGCTTGGTGCCAGGCGGGAATCGCTGGTTCCAGCGCGCTCATGTCTGGCTACATCGGCTTGATCAACAATTGTGGCAAGGCCTGTCGTGGTTGAAGCGTTTCGCATGGTACGGATTGGTCGCGGTCTGTAAAGACGACGGCACATCGGTTCTGCGGGCGGTTGACAGAGTTTCTCATTCACAATAAACTTTTCCAGCAAGTAAAAGGCCCTTGCGCTAAATTAAGGCGGGGCTTGCAAATTGCCTTGTCATTATGCCCACATCAAACCGTTTACCTAAAGTGATGTCTGTGATTGTCCCGGCCTATTGCGCCGCCGACACGCTGGGAGATTGTCTCAGCGCCCTCAAGCAACAACAACTGCCGCCAGGTGTGCAATTGGAAATCATCGTGGTGGATGACCACAGCACCGATAACACGGCCGCCGTGGCCCGGCAAGCAGATGTCATTTGTGTTACCACCGAGGCGCAGACGAGCGCCGCACCGGCCATACCCGGCCCGGAACCGGAATGGCTAATCTGGCGACCGGCCGGGGCCGCGCCGAGCAGTGGGCCGGGGGCCACCCGCAATCGGGGCGTGGCGGCCAGCACCGGCGACCTGGTTTTGTTTACCGACGCCGATTGTGTGCCCACACCAAACTGGGCCGCCACCTTAATCGCCGCCTTTGAAGACCCACAAGTGGCCGGCGTTAAGGGCACCTATCTCACCGCTCAACGCAGCCTGGTCGCGCGCTTTACACAATTAGAATACTCCTACAAATATCAGGGCATGGCCAAGCAACACTGGATTGACTTCGTGGATGCCTATTCGGCGGGCTACCGGCGCCATGTGTTTCTGGAGAATGACGGCTTTGAGACGGCGATGATGGGCAACGAAGACCATGAGTTGTCTTTCCGGCTCGCGCAAAAAGGCTATCGCCTTAAGTTTGTGCCGGAAGCGGTGGTCTATCACCGTCACCTCACCAGTGTCCGGCGGTATCTCAAGCGCAAGTTCACCATTGGCTATTGGAAGATGCAGTTGTTGCGCTGGCACCCCAGCAAGGCCATGCGTGACTCGCATACCCCCGCCAGCCAGCGCGGGCAGCTTGTGTTGATTGGGCTGCTGTTGGCGACCCTAGCCCTGAGTTTGTTTTGGCGACCAGCCCTGTGGCTGGCCCTGGGGTCAGGGATCGCTTTTGGTTTAACGACCGCGCCGTTTTTGCGCTGGGTCGCGCAGAATGATTGGCCCATCTTAGGCATCGCCCTGCCCATGTTGCTGGGGCGCGCCGCGGCCCAGGTTCTGGGGTTAAGCGTGGGCGTATTAGCCGCGTTTCGCCGTAAACCCATCCGGCAAGCGCCCCTCCCGAGTTGGGCCTATCTTGCCAAGCGCGGATTGGACATTGTGGTAGCGGGCCTCGGGTTGGTGGTGACGGCCCCCCTCATGGCGCTGTTGGCTGGGCTGATTAAACTGGAAACACCCGGCCCAGCCGTTTTTCGGCAAACCCGCATCGGCCGGCATGGCCAACCCTTCCAAATGCTCAAGTTGCGCTCGATGGTGGCCGATGCTGAAATCCGGTTAACCGCCGTGCTGGCGTCCAACCACTTGCCGGGCCCGGCGTTCAAGATTCCCAACGATCCCCGCGTGACCCGTGTGGGCCAGTTTATGCGGCGGTGGAGCCTGGACGAACTCCCTCAACTTTGGAATGTCTTGCGCGGCGAAATGAGTTTGGTGGGGCCGCGCCCGGAAGAAGAGCGGGTGGTGGAACAATACAATGACTTTCATCGCCGCCGGTTGGCGGTTACGCCCGGCCTGACCGGGCCGATGCAGGTCAATGGCCGGGGCGACCTGCCGTTGGATGAGCGCGTTCGGCTGGAACTGGATTACATTGAGCATTACTCCCTGGGGCGGGATATTCAAATTCTGCTTCGCTCCATCCCGGAAGTGATTTCGGGGCGGGGGGCGTATTGACCAATGAGTCAAATTACAACCCCAATCTGGTTTCATTGCCGGGTGTAGGGGTGCAACCGGTCAGGATGATTTATCAATTGGAATGGCCCGGTCAACCCGAGCAACGCCCTGGCCAATGAGAGCCTTGTTCGCAACAATTTGGCCTGAGCTTTGGTGGGTGCGCCTCACGCTCGGCGTGGGCTTGCTCCACGGCTTGTTGTATGTCGTCGTCATACCCCCCTGGCAACACTATGAAGAACCCGCGCACATGGAATTTGCCTGGATGATTTTGACGCGCCGGTCAATTCCGGGTTATGGAACGTATGACAATACAATCCGGCGTGAAATCGCCCAATCCATGATGGCGCATGGGTTCTTCCGAGACCTAAACTTTACCCCTAACCTGAATCCCGAAAGTGGCCCAATCTGGATTGGCCTGGGACAGGCCGATACCGCGCCGCTCTACCATTGTCTCATCGCCCTGCCCCTGGGCTTATTTGCGTGGGCCGATGTGACGATTCGGTTGTACGCCGCTCGGCTGATGTCATTGGGAATGTATTTAGTGACACTCTGGGTAGCCTACCAGGTGGTGCGCGAGTGCACCCCATCCGATCATCCCTTGCGCTGGGGGGTGCCGTTGACGTTGGCGCTACTGCCAGGCTTCACTGACCTTATGACGGCTGTTAACGACGATGTCGGAGCTACGCTAATTTTTTCCCTGTTCTTGTGGGCAACCGTCCGGCTCGTCAAGCGAGGAAATTCCCTCTGGCGGGTGACCGCCGTCATGCTGTTGGCCTTACTCTGTTTCTGGACTAAAACCACGGCCTTGTTAGCCGTGCCGCTTGCTCCTGTTGCGGTGGTCCTGTCCATGTCTTGGGGCCGGTTAGGACGATGGATTCTGGGCGGATTGATTATCGCTGGAAGCGCCTTGGCGCTGACTATGCTGGGGTGGGGAGAAGCAGCCGCCTGGTATCGTGAAACGGTTCAACCTACGCCTCTCCGCATCAGCCTTCCCAACGCCCCTCTTGGACAACATGTGTTGGGATTAACGGTCACACCTGGGCTGTCGCCGGTTGCGCGCGATCGGCAGAATGTGCCGCGTGAACAGGTGCTAGCCCTGCGAGGTAAAACAGCCACGCTGGGTGCCTGGCTTTGGGCGACACAGCCGGTTCGGGGCGCTGCTTTGGGTATAATGGACGGCCATAACCTGGTGTTGCCGGTGATGGAGATTGACCAGACGCCCAGGTTTTATGTGATGCAGGCTGTGATCCCAACAGACACAATCAGGGTTCATATCGTACTGCAGCCGGAGTTTGCCACATTGGCGGCCCCGGTAACGGTCTATTACGATGGCGTGACTCTGGCCGAAGGCGTTTGGCCACAAGACAGCGCGCCAGCGTTTGATGACCCGCTGGCGCGTAGGGGGGAGTGGGGCGGCCAGCCATTCATCAATTTGGCTCGTAATGCTTCTATGGAGGAGGCCTGGCCCTGGGTGCGCCCCTGGGCTGAGTCGGTCTTCCAACGCGCGGCCGAGGCCTACTTATCGCCATCGGTATTGTTGACCTCAGCGCTTGATTGGCCCAGCACGGGTTGGGTCTACGGCGCAACCGCCCAGCGTTTGCTGGAAACCTTCTGGGCCCGCTTCGGATGGGCCCATGTGGCCTTGCCTGCCAGGTGGTACAGCATCTTGTGGGTAGTGACCGGGGCGGGCGTGCTTGGCGGGATCTGGCAAATGGGCCGCGCGCTTAAGCGGCTCGAAATGACAGACCGGCTAGCGCTCATTTGGCTAACACTGGTGGCGATAGCCATCTGGGGTTCTGTGAGCCTGCGCGGGCTCTTTACGGTGTTAGAGGGTTCAGTCGTGTTGCCAGCCGCGCGCTATGCTTATCCGGCCATTATTCCCACCTGGTTGTGCCTCATGGCGGGCTGGCGCGTGTGGTTGCGTCGCCCGGCCTGGCAGGCCGTTGCGCCGATCGCGGGACTCCTGATACTAGATGTGGTGTCCATCCTAACCATCCTTAATTTTTATCACGGAAGATGAACGACATGCTCAAAACATATTTGCCACGCCTCCTGCACGTTTGGCTCATCTTTGGTCTGGTGGCCCTGACATCAAGCGTCAGTTTTACCAGCGCGCCTGCGAATCAAAGTAATGGCGCGGCGACGCCTGCCGACAATTTCACGCTCTTCTTGCCTCTGGTCAGGCTCGACGGCCCGCCGCCAACCTTTGGCGTGCAACTGAACACCATTGATGAAGCGAATGGCTTAAGCAAAGCGGTCGAAGCCCGAACGCACTGGGTGCGAGGCGGCGGTCTGCCCTGGTCTTGGGTGGAGCCGACACGCGGGGCGCGGAACTGGGCGGCGGTGGCCAGCCAGGAGCAAGAATATTTGAACGCGGCTCAATCGGGCCTGATCCCCATTGTCATCGTCGGCAACACGCCCGCTTGGGCGCAACAATATCCGGGTGTGTCCTGCGGGCCGATTAAGCCTGGCGAATTAGCGGCCTTTGGCGCTTTCATGTATGACGTGGTGACGCGTTATAGCGCGGCCCCGTAT
>Ga0247727_10010597_pt1 | contig 16298 bp, 18 predicted proteins | sample WisWelCaveWW1625_FD_202498 | JGI IMG/M metagenome (GOLD analysis project Ga0247727, IMG submission 202498) | Biofilm microbial communities from Wishing Well Cave, Virginia, United States - WW16-25 | ecosystem: Environmental > Aquatic > Deep subsurface > Groundwater > Cave microbial mat | place... | reverse complement strand
ATAATGCTGGCCCCGAGTGGGGAATAATCCTGACCCTGCGGTGGGGAATAATGATGGCCCTAATTCAATTTAAGTGGGGAATAATCGTGGCCCCCGACATTTGACACGATCAGAAATGTTGAACGTAAATCCAACTATAGTCAGCCACCAAACACTTACGCAAGAACCAAGCCACCGTAATGAAAGAATTATTCAAGATTTAGGAGAGACAGAAAAGATGGAAAATAATTACTTTTCGCAAAAGTGAGAGAATTGATGGCGGGATTCTCAATTTTAAGAGAGCGAAAAAGCTTCATTTCAGGTATAAATTTAGCTTTGTGAAATTGGAGTGCAAACTTTAGTTAAAACTTTTGAAAACGCAAGTTTTTAGCGCAAATATTCATGAATTGCCGCCGCTGCTTTCTTCCCCGCACCCATCGCGAGAATGACCGTTGCGCCGCCGGTGGCGACGTCGCCGCCGGCAAAGACGCCCGGCTTGCTGGTCGCGCCGGTTTCGGGATCAACCGCGATGACGCCGTGCTTGCCGATTTTCAAACCCGGCGTCGTTTGCGGGATGAGCGGATTCGGCCCTTGCCCAATCGCGACGACAACGGTGTCGATATCGAGAACATAATTTGAATTCTCAATCGGCACGGACGGCGGCGTCCGGATTCGTCGGGTTCGCCAAGCTGCATTTTGATCAACTCAATTCCCGTGACCCAACCTTTCGCATTTCCCTTCACCGCAACGGGCGCTTCGAGAAAACGGAACTCGATGCCTTCCTGCTCGGCATGGTGTACCTCTTCAAGACGGGCGGGAATTTCATTCTCGAGAATGAGCAACTCCTTTGAACGCGCGCCGATGATGGCGGTCACGCGATTGCCGCCGGCCTGCAACGCTTGCACCACCGGAAAGATCTCGGCGACGCCGACGCCGCCAGCGAGACAAACGCAATGCCCGAAATTTTCGATATGCGTCGGCTCACCGAGCGGGCCGCAGACATCGGGCAGAAAATCTCCGATTGCCTTTTCACCCATCAGGCGCGTGGTCATGCCCACTTCTTGCACGATCAACGTAATCGTGCCTCTCACCGGGTTCGCGTCGGCAATCGTAATCGGAATGCGCTCGCCTTCTTCATGCACGCGCAAAATAACGAACTGCCCGGCGCGGCGGCGTTGCGCGATTTCCGGGGCGACGATTTCATAACGTTTAATGCCCGCAGCGAGAGTTTGTTTGCTCAGAAAAGCGCACAAAGAACACAAAGGCTTTTCTTTGTGCGCTTTGTGCCCTTTGTGGTGAAAAAAAATTTGTTTGTTTTCTCTGGATTTTGCTCTTGAAAAACTACGTCGCCAGTCGGGCCGACTGGGTTACTTCCAGTTCCCCCAATTCATCCATCTGCCGGAGATATTCAAACACGCGATTGGCTTCGGCTTCATCAATCGTGCTAATCGCAAACCCGACGTGGACGAGAACATACTCCCCGATTTTCGCTTCCGGCGTGTAAGCGAGATTCACTTCTTTCTGAATGCCGCCAAAATTCACTTTGCCGGTGCGGATCAACGGATCGTCACCGCTGATGCTGATAATTTTTCCGGGAACGGCGAGGCACATAGTTGGTCTCCTTGTTTGAGTTTCGTTAATCGATGATCGAAGATTGAAGGTCGATGATTGATGATCGAAAACCGAGAATAGGAACGAAGGCACCAGCATCAATCATCAATATTCCATCCTCAATCATCGCCCTTCAGGCCTCCAGCAACCGCTTGCCCCAGCGCAATCCCGCCATCGTTCGGCGGAATGCGTTGATGCCAATAGGGGCGGAAGCCGGTTTCGCGCAGACGGCGAATCGCGCGCTCGGTCAAATATTTATTTTGAAAGCAACCGCCGCTCAACACCACACGTTCTTCTGCAACGCGCCGGGCGACGGCAACAATCATTTCAACCAGCGTGTTGTGAAATTTGGCCGCCATGATACCAAGGGCAACATGACGCTGTTGTTCCTCGAGCATCTGGCGAATCATCGGCGCCCAATCGACGATCAACGTTCCGGGCGATAAAGCTTTATTGCGAATTGGTAGCGCAGACATCTTGTCTGCCCCGCTGCGACGGGGCGCTACACTTTCCACGCGAGGCATTGCGCATGGCGAGCCATTGCGGTTGATTTCGAGAATCTCAAAAGCATAGTCATCATCTGTGGCGATACTATCCAACGCAAATTCCAACTCTATCGCGGCTTGTCCTTCAAAGTTTGTCACTTGGCATAAACCGGAAATCGCGGTCACGGCGTCAAACAGACGGCCTGCGCTAGAGGTGCGCGGCGTGTTAAGATTTTTGCTCAACATATTTTGCAGAAGGCGCAACTCCGCCTTCGAAAAAGCTTGCAGCGGCACGCAATCTTCTCGTGTAAAAATGGCTTCACCCCACATTTCATAGAGCAATCCCAACGCGATCCGGCGCGGCTCTTTAATGGCGCTTTCTCCGCCGGGCAAAGGAAACGTGTGCAAATGCCCGGCGCGTTCGAATGAAGTTTTGGTGGCGCGCAAAAATTCGCCGCCCCAAATGGTGCCGTCCGGCCCGTAACCCGTTCCATCCCACGAGACGCCGAGCACCGGGCCGTCCAACTCATTTTCTGCCATGCAGGCGACAACATGCGCGAAGTGATGCTGCACGCCAACAACTTCCACTGTAGTTTGACTTTTATGAAACTCATTGACCGGTCGCTGTAGCACCACAGCTTTACGATGAATATCGGGTTTAAGCGACCGGTCAGTTGCTTCATATTGCCGGGCAAATTTGGTGGAAAGATATTCCGGATGCAGATCACAAGCAATCGCCACTGGTTGCACGTCATAAAGTTTTTTGAAATCTCCGATCACGCGTTGAAACGCTTCATAAGCCGGCGCGGTTTCCAAATCGCCGAGGTGTTGGCTGACAAAAATATTTTGGCCGACCGCCAGCGCGACGGTATTTTTTAAATGCGCCCCGACCGCCAAAATCGGCGGCGTTTCATGTTGAAGATGAATCGGCAGCGGCGCATATCCACGGGCGCGGCGCAGCACCAGCTCACGGCCCATCATCACACGCACGATGGAATCATCGACATGCCGTGCGATGGGGCGATTGTGGACGAGAAATAGATCGGCAATATCGCCAAGTCTTTTCAACGCTTCGTGCTCATCAATACAAATCGGCTCATCCGAAAGATTGCCACTCGTCGCCACGACGGGCAAACCGAACTCGTGCATCAGCAAATGGTGCAACGGCGTGTAAGGCAACATCACGCCGAGATACGGATTGTTTGGCGCGACAGAGGAGGCGAGACTTCGGACTTTGGACTTTTGGTCTTCAGCAAAACAATCGGCGCTTCGGGCGCTAGCAGCAAACGCTCTTCAAGCTTTGAGACTTCGCAGTGAGACTCGATCATTTCCAAATTCGGATACATCAAAGCGAAGGGTTTCTCTTCGCGGTGTTTGCGTTGGCGCAGATGCTGCACCGCTTTTTCATTGGCGGCATCGACCATCAAATGAAATCCGCCGACGCCTTTCACCGCGACGATCTTGCCGCGCATGAGCGCATCGACGGCTTCGAAGACAGCTTCATCTTTTATCGCCAGCGGCAGACCTTCATGATCCCACAGCTCCACCTGCGGCCCGCATTGCGGACACGCATTCGGCTGCGCGTGAAAGCGCCGATTAGCCGGATTGTGATATTCCGCCAAACAATCCAAACACATCGCAAAACTTTTCATCGTGGTGCTGGGGCGATCATACGGCAGTGCTTCGATGATCGTAAAGCGTGGGCCGCAGTTGGTGCAATTGGTGAAGGGATAACGATAACGGCGATTGGCCGGATCAAAAATTTCGCGCAGACAATCAGGACAAGTGGCAATGTCGGGCAGAACGAGCGCGGTTTTGGCACCGGATTCGTCGCTGTGCCGAATTTCAAAAGTTGCGTAACCGAGGGGATCAAGAAAGGAGGATTCCAAACTTTGGATAAATGCACGCGGCGGCTTTTCTTTTTCCAGGCGAAATAAAAAAGTTTCCACCTCTTTCGCTTTGCCTTCAATTTCGATAAAAACACCCTGCGAAGTATTACTGACCCAGCCGGTCAATTCCAACTCGTTGGCAAGCCGATAGACGAACGGGCGAAAGCCGACGCCCTGCACCGCGCCGCGAATCGTCACGCGCAGGCGCTGTTGAGTTTTATCAATAATTATTTTTCGGTCAACTTCGGCTTCCGTTTGTGGAAGAGTTGTTTGCATCGATTCACTGAAATTGAAAAATAAAAATTACCCACGGATAAAAGCGGCCCACGGATGAGCAAATTAAAATCCGTGGGCAGCTTATTATCCGTGGGGCAAGCGCCGTTATCTTTTCGTTAGGGTTTTAATCCAAGCATACCAGTCATCCAATCCTTGTTTGATTCGACACGAGACTTCAAAAATTTTCAAATTCGCATTGATACTGCGCGCGTTTTCTTTCACGCGGTTCATATCGAAATCCGAGCTGCCGAGCAGGTCGATTTTGTTGATCACCATCACGGAGGAACGCCGGAACATGCCGGGATATTTGAGCGGTTTGTCGTCGCCTTCGGTGGTGCTGAGGAGCACGACTTTCATGTCTTCGCCGAGATCATAACTCGACGGGCAAACCAAGTTGCCGACGTTTTCGATGAAGAGCAAATCAATTTTGTCGAGGTCGAGTTCGGGCAACACGCGAGTGATCATCTTCGCATCCAACTGGCACGCGCCGCCGGTGACGATCGGCCGCACCATTTTGCCGCCCGCGCGCAACAGCCGATTGGCGTCGTTCTCGGTTTGCACGTCGCCGGCGATGAGTCCAATGCGCAGTTCGTTATTCAACGCGCCCAGCGTTCGTTCCAACAAACTGGTTTTACCGGAACCGAGCGAGCTGACGAAATTGAGCGCCACAATGCCGCGCTGTTTTAATTGCGCGCGAATATCTGCGGCGAGTTTGTCGTTCTCGGAGAGAACTTTTTTCTCGATGGTTATTTTTTCGGTCATACGATTTCTCCAAATACGCCTAGCGCAGAGGGCATGGCGCATAGCGTGAATTGCATTTTGTTTTGCACTCTGCGCCATGCTCTATGCGCTCTGCTCTATGCCCTCCGCCACCTCAAGATACGCAATATCCAGTTCATCTCCACGTGTAACTTCGATTTGTCCTGAATCACAAAGCGGGCAGGCAAAGACAAAATCTTGCACGGCAAATTCATGGTTGCAGGCGCGGCATTTTCCCTGCACGGGCACTTGCTCGATTTCCAGTTTGGTGTTAGCCAGCGGCGTATCGGTGATGATCGCGTCGAAACCAAACCGCAGCGCTTCGGGATCAACACTGCTCAACACGCCGATACGCACCGCGATGGTTTGCACCGGCGGCAAGTTCTTCCGCTGGATTTCCTGCAAAACCGTGTCAACGATGGAGGTGGCGATGGAAAGCTCGTGCATGATTGTTTAAAATTTACGGCGTTTTTCACTACACGTGAATTGCCATTTTAAAAGGCTCAATTTTTATGCCAGTTAGATTCTGTCATTTTAGCTATCATTGAGAATAAGGAAGAGAGAAGATTTTTTAAATTTAAGAAAAGCCCACGAAAAATTCTCACGCCTGAGAAAAAAAGGCTTCAAAAAAGTGGAGAGTAAAAGCGGCGTTTACTTTTTTAATTCAATATCACGGACAATTCGATCAACGACTTCAGGTATAACTTTGTCAACCTCCGGAGAAAGCCCGACACCGGCGGCAAAATTTTTCCCTTCGATGCCGTAAACGATCAGCATCGTCGGCAGTTGATTTAAGGCGCGCGCCAGTTCGATGGCTTCGGCGACGCTGAAAGCGTGGGTGGAATAACGGAAAAATTTCGTTGGGATGGATTGCTGATGGGCTGCAAAGCGAAAGACGGTTCCCGCCGTTGCGCCAGACTGCACCGCGTCAATGAGAATCGCCTGCGTCGCATTTTTCCACGATTCAATCAATGTTGCGCCTTCGCCGCTTTGCTCGATAATTTGGATATCGTCCGGCAATTGCTCGCGCAGGCGGCGGGCAACAATCAATCCTACGGCGTCATCGCCGCGATAGTCGTTGCCGACGCCGAGGATGAGCATGCGAGGTTTTGCTGATGAAATATCCGGCATAAGCTTTAAGGAATTTGTCCAACGAGTCGTTGGATAATTTGTCGCACAAGTTGTGCGACAAATTCATTGCCTCCACAATGGAAAGGCTAAAATTTCTCTTTTAAAAATGACTTTGTGCCACAAGCTGTGGCACAAATTTGTCTTGCCCTTTTTGCAGAATTTGTGCTGCAACTTGCTGCACAAATTTGTCTCACAAGTTGTGAGACAAATTCACTGCTCTCCTTATGAAAAATAGTCCAACAAGTTGTTGGACTATTTTAATTTGCTAAATTCCCAAAACCCGAATCGCGACGCCAGTTGCAGCAATAACACCACCGGCAACAATATCAGAAGCATGCTCCAACCAATGGACGCGCAGCAGCGAGACGCCATAATAAGCCAAATGCACTTGCAATAGCATCATGCCAATCGTCGCCAATCCGAAGAGGAGAAAGACCAGAAACACGACGGGCCATCCGTAGCCGTAGCCGACAAACAACAACGGAATGAGCGGCTCGCAGGGGCCGAAGACGATTAGCGCGAAGAGGGTCCAATATGACGCTGTTTTGGCGTGGTGCATCGCAGGTGAATGTTTTTTGCCATAATTCTTGATTCCCCACACCATGTACGCCAGTCCAAAACCGATGAGCAACAGCGAAGCGATATTTCCGCGCGTCGATTCCCACAAATTCACGCGTTCAGCGGCCATGCCGAGCAGCACACCAATGGCGCCGATGAGCAGGCTGGACGATACGTGCCCGAGACCGGCGATGATCGTGTTAAAGGCCAAGCGCCATTGACTCCATTTTTGCGCGCGGCCCAACATGACGAACGGCAACCAATGATCCGGTGCCATCGCGTGCAACACGCCGACAGAGATTGCCGAGAGCAATAAAACTCGCATCTTCTCCTCCGCAACATTGGGGGCTATACAAAAACTAACGCTCGCCAATTCAGAAAAAATTCTAAAATTTTTCTTAATTCAAAAGCCAATTAAACACGGAGCCACGGAGCAAACAGAGAAAGCACGGAGAGCAATTAAAAATATTTAGACAGAAAAATAAGGGACAGAAAGATGAGGATATCATCACGGCAAGATCATAAATATTTTTCTGTCCATTATTTTTCTGTCGTCGCTTTTGTTCAAGCTAACTTAAGAATCAAAAATTCATATTGAACACCATGCCGGTCAAAACGCCAATCGCCAGCGCCAGAAGCAACGTCAGCGCGGCGAGCAAAACCGTTTGCGTTTTGCCAATCTCCCGCCAGAGCACGGCGATGGTCGCGAGACAGGGAATATAGAAAACGACGAACATGGTGAAAGTCATCATCTGCGCGGGCGTCATCACCGCCGCCATATTCGTTGTGCCGACGGCTTGCATCAGCATGAGCATGGACAATTCTTTGCGCATGACGCCAAAGATCAACGTGGTGCCAACGGTTTCGGGCAAAGCCAACATCGCCGTGACGGGCCGCAAAAAATGATTTATGGTTTGATCGAGCTGCCAATGCTCCGCGAGGCTCAAAGCGGCGCTGCCGATGATCAACACGGGCCACGCCACGAGAACAAATTCTTTCAGCCGCCACCACGTTTTAGCGAGCAACGCGCGAATCGTGGGCAAGCGATACGGCGGAATTTCCATGATCAAGCCGGGCGTAATCTCCGGCCAGATTTTCGACATCACTTTTCCGGCTAACGCGACGACCAAAATATTGACGCCGTAAATGGCGAGCGCGGCGTTGGGGCCGAGATAAAATGCAACCAGACCGAGAATCACCGCGGTGCGCGCCGAGCATGGAACCATGATGGCCAGCGTCGCGGCAATCAAGCGATCGCGCGGCGACCGCAGAATGCGCGTGGCCATCACCGCCGGTACGCTGCAGCCGTAACCGAGAATTGCGGGCAAAACCGAAGTGCCGTGCAAGCCGATGCGGTGCATGAGCGCATCCATGAGAAAAGCGACGCGCGGCAAATAACCGACGTCTTCCAGCACGGCCATAATGAGCAGGAACGGCACGAGATACGGAAAGACGATCGCCACGCCCGCGCTCAATCCTTGCACCACGCCGCTCAGCATCGAAACCCAAAGTGAAGTTTCACCAAACCGGTTTTGCAATTGGGCGACGCCCGCTTCAAACCACGCGAGCAAATGCGGCTCGAGCGCGGCGCCGATGCTGAAAATCAAATTGAAACCGGCAAAAAGAATGAGCGCCAGAAAAAAATAGCCCCAGTATTTGTGCATCAATATTTGGTCGATTTTGTCTCGCCAACTGAGGTAGGGGTCGCCAACGACCACCGCCTGTTCGCAGAGGCGCATGGCGGTGACATGGCGCTCGTTGCTCACGGCCACCTCTGCCAAACGCGAAAAATTTTTTTCGAGGTCGGCGCGCGGCAGTACGCTGATCGCCGGTTGCCGGTTGTGAAGGCGTTCTCGCACTTTTTGAAAGACCTGATTCACCCCTTCGCCCTTCGAAGCAACGGTGACGACCACCGGCGCGCCAAGCAGCAATGAAAGTTTTTCAAGATCGATGTGCATGCCGCGCCGTGCGGCCTCGTCCATCATATTCAAACAAATGACCACCGGCGGGCCAAGCGCCAGCAATTGCAGCGTCAATTCCAGCCCGCGACTCAAGCGCGAAGCGTCAATGACGTTGACGATGGCATCCACTTCGTGATACCGAAGATATTCGAGCGCGGCCTCGGCGGCGCGATCCGATGCGGCCAGCGAATAAATGCCGGGCAAATCCGTTAGCTCCGCGACGAAGCCGTTGAGACGCACTTTGCTGATGGTGTAGCTCACCGTAGTGCCGGGGAAATTGGCGGTGGCGGATTTATATCCGGCGCTCCAATTGAAGATCGTGCTTTTGCCGGAGTTGGGCTGGCCCAAAAGCGCGAGTCTCATATCGGCGCCTGCACAAAAATTTTCGCGGCAATATAGCGACCGATGGCGAGTTCCAGTCCGCCGCACTGCACCAGCAATGGCCCCCGCAGTGACGCTTGGCGAATGACCATGATGCGGTCGCCGAGGTGCAGCCCGACTTCGTTGAGCCGTTCCCACACATTTGGGCCGCCTTCGATGCTGACGACTTTGGCGGGTGTTTCGAATGGCGGTTGGGTGATGTTCACGAGTCTATTTTTCATTAAAAGCTTTATCCGCGGGCTTTTTCTATCCGCGGGAAAATCGGCGAAGTCATCCGTTGGCCGCTGTTTAGCCGTTGGGAAATTTTTTAACCTGTTTGGTTGTGGCTTGTCCACGTTGCGTATTTATTCCCTTTCAATTTCTAATTTCAAAAAATGCGTCGCGCACGAGATGCACGGATCATAATTGCGAATGGCCTGCTCGCACTGCCACGTGAGTTTGTCGTCGGGAAGATTTAAATGCTTCGAGACATATTGCCGGAGATCATTCTCGATGGTTTTCTGGTTTTGCGAAGTCGGCGGAACGATTTTCGCGTCGAGAATTTCGCCCTGCTCATCGAGACGATAGCGATGATAAAGAATGCCGCGCGGCGCTTCGGTGCAGCCGTAGCCAGTGGCAGCGCGCGGTTGCACTGGCACGAACGGCGTTTCCGGAATTTCATACGCATCGATGATGCGCAGCGCTTCGTCGCAGGCGTAGACGGTTTCGACGGCGCGAACGATGATGCTTTGAAAGGGATTGCGGCATTGCGGATTTAAACCGGCGTCGCGCGCGGCTTTTTGCGCCACAGGTGAGAGCTTGTCGAAGTTCAAATTATACCGCGCCAGTGGGCCGACGAAATAGGCGCCGCGCGCTTTCAGAACGGAGTGCAACGCATTGGAATGTTGCACGTGCTCTTCGACAAAATAATTCTCGTATTCACGTATCGAAATGTCCAAGCCTTTGTTCGAGACGAGCTGGCCCTCATTAAAAGGATATTCATCGGGATGGCGCAGCGCGACGAATTCATAATCGTGCTCAAAGGCCGGAAATTTCAACGTCGCCGTCCAGCGCACAGTTTCGAGAGCCGCGTCGCGCGCCCATTTTAATTTCTCTGCCAGTGGCGCGAACTCTTTTTTTGTGGGAACTTTGTAGAAGCCGCCAACCCGCACGTTGATGGGATGGATTTCTCTGCCGCCGATCAGCGTCACGATTTCATTGCCCGCTTTTTTCAATTGCAAACCACGCTGCACGATTTCAGGATGATCTTTCGCCATCTGAATGGCGTCGGGATAGCCGAGAAAATCCGGCGCGTGCAGCATGTAAATGTGCAGCACGTGACTCTCGATCCATTCGCCGCAATAAATCAGCCGCCGCAGCGCGCGCAGTTGGCCGTCAACGTTGACGCCCAGCATGTCTTCCATCGCATGCATCGCGCTCATTTGATACGCAATCGGGCAAATGCCGCAAATGCGCGCGGTGATGTCGGGCGCTTCGGCGAAATTGCGTCCGCGCAGAAACGCGGCGGCTCGAAGATTTTCAGTTTGACGTCGTCGACCTTTTTGTCTTTGATCTTCACATACAGCGCGCCTTCGCCTTCAACGCGGGCGAGGTAGTCGACTTTGATGGTTTTGGTTTTCATAAACTATGTTTTGGATTCGGCGGAATTGTGAAATCAGTGATTTCCCAATTCGGCATATTGGCGCATCGGTAAATTGTGCAAACAGCGTTTGCACAATTGTAATCAACAATCGGTTTTGAATTTCGCAATCGGTGATTGCGAAATCAACGATTTCACAATTCGAAATCTAATTTTGCAAACAACGTTTGCAAAATCAAAGAAATTACGAAAACAGTGTTTTCGCAATTCAGCCAATTGGCGCGGCGTCAAATTGTGCAATCGGTGATTGCACAATTGCAATCAACAATCGGTTTTGAATTTGGCAATCACTGATTGCCAAATCGTTGATTTCGCAATGACTCAACACTTTGAGCCGGTTTACAGACGGGCCGTCTGTGTTACGCTGTTCGCACCTCGCGCGCTTCACTCTCTTTCCGAAACGCCTCCGCATACGCATTGAATCCGCGAAACGCGCGCACGATGTCCTGTTCCTTCACGCCGAGGCCGCTCCACCAATCACTCAATGACGTTGTGTTCGGCGTCTCTTTCGGGCCGAAGCAGCCGTAGCAGCCGCGATGATACGCCGGACAAATGGCGCCACAGCCTGCATGCGTCACTGGGCCGAGGCAAGGCGTATTGTGCGCGACCATCACGCAAACAATGCCGCGGCGTTTGCATTCCGTGCAAACGCTGTGCGGCGGCGTGTTCGGTTTGCGACCGTGCAGAAAGGCGCTGATCACTTCGACGAGCTGCATTTTGTTGATCGGGCAACCGCGCAGTTCAAAATCGACGAAGACGTGATCGGCAATCGGCGTGGATTTATTGAGCGTCGAAATGTATTCCGGCGTGGCGTAAACAATCGAAATAAAATCCTTCACGTCTTTGAAATTACGCAACGCTTGGATGCCACCGGCAGTCGCGCATGCACCGATGGTGACGAGATATTTCGATACGCGCCGCACTTGATGAATGCGCTCGGCGTCGTGCGGCGTCGTTATCGAGCCTTCCACCAGCGACAGATCATACGGCCCTTTCACAAACGCGCGCGTCGCTTCGGGAAAATTGGCGATCTCCACTGCGCCGGCCACGGCGAGCAGCTCGTCTTCACAATCCAACAAGCTCAATTGGCAGCCGTCGCACGAAGCAAATTTCCACACGGCGACTTTGGGTTTGTTGCGCGCCGGCAGAGATTTCTTCGGCGCGGTTTTGGTGGTTGATTTTTTATTCACTTTATAGCGGTTTCTATTTGCGTGAATAGATATAAATTTATTAAAAGTCTTATAAACATTGGATAAAATCACTATTTTACCTATTCATTCATATTGAAACCGCTGTATATTACCTGCGAGACGTTTTCAAACATAACGAAATTGCAACCCAAAAGCTTTGAACGCGGATAACACGGATCGTCACGGATTTTTACAGTAAAATTATCCGCGGCAATCCGTGTAATCCGCGTTATCCGTGTTCAAAGCTTTTTACGCTGACTTTATGAATAATGCACAGACTGGCAGTCTGTGTTACGATCAAATCTCTCGCTTCGCCAACAAATCCTTGATGCGGTCGTAGCGAAACACCGGCCCGTCTTTGCAAATGAACGTCGGGCCGAATTGGCAGTGGCCGCAGAAGCCGACGGCGCATTTCATGTTGCGTTCCATCGAGAGAAAAATGTTTTCGGCGGTGACGCCGCGCTTTTGCAATTCGAGCACGGTGAAGCGCATCATGATCTCGGGGCCGCACACCATCGCGACGGCGTTGCGCGGATCGAACGGCGCTTTCGGAATCAGCGTGGTGACGACGCCGACGTTGCCGCGCCAGTTGCCGGTGGCGCGATCAACCGTGACATAAACTTCCAAATCGAGACGCAAGCGCCAGCTTTCCAACTCTCGTCGAAAGAGAATATCGCTTGGCGTACGCGTGCCGTAAAGCAAAACCACTTTGCCAAACTTCTCACGATTCGCCAAAATCGCATATAACGACGGACGCAGCGGCGCCAGGCCGATGCCTCCGGCGACGATCACCGCATCATTGCCGACCGCTTCTTCGACGGGCCAATGCGTGCCGAAAGGACCGCGCACGCCCAACATGTCGCCGCGTTTTAATTTGCGCATGGCTTTGGTCACCGTGCCGACGGCGCGCGTGGTGTGTACAAGGGTCGCGGACATTGCCGGATCGCCGCTGATCGAGATCGGCACTTCGCCGACGCCGAAGACATAGAGCATATTAAACTGTCCGGCGCTGAATCTAAAACCATCCGCGCCGTTGGTCGATTGCAGTTCGAGCGTGAACGTGTCATACGTATCCTGCCGCAAACGTTGCACGCGATACGGCGCCGGCAGCATCGGATCGACGATCTGGTTTTTTTGTTCAAGCATGGTTGCCATAAATATCCAACAGTTGCAAGCGCGTCGCTTCCAAACGTTGCTCCATAATGCCGGTAAATCGCTTCAACAATTCATAACCGAGGTCGTGATCGTTCTCGCATTTGGTGCGCAGGCATTTGCCGTCGAGAGCAATCGCGCGCGTCAGCTCGACGGCGCGCGCATCAAAATGCCAGTTGTACGGCGGGATCAACCACGACCAGCCGAGCACTTCGCCTTCGCTAATCGTTTGAATCGTGATCGGGCCTTTTTGCGCGCCAAAAATTTCGACCGCGACTTTGCCGCGACGAATGATATAAAATTGATTGGCTTCTTCGCCTTCGCGAAAAAGGAATTGGCCGGTATCGAAGCGCACATCGGACGCGCAGCCGACGATGAGCTGCAAATGGCGCGCTTCCAATCCCTGCAAAAAGGGATGCTCCGCTAAAATCGGTTCGAGGGTTTCCATCGGTTTCTCCTTCAAGTGAAGGCCGAAAAACATTCACAATTGACAATTAGCAATTGACAATTAGCAATTGACAATTAGCAATTGACAATTCGCAATTGACAATTCGCAATTGACAATTCGCAATTGGCAATTCGCAATTGACAATTCGCAATTGACAATTCACAATTGACAATTCACAATTGACAATTCGCAATTGACAATTCGCAATTGACAATTCGCAATTGACAATTCGCAATTGTGAATTGTCAATTATCAATTATCAATTGACAATGCCTCGGCGCCGGCAATAGTCTCACCATCACGAATCGCGCGCACTTCTTCGGTGATATCGATTCCCACCGGACACCACGTGATGCAACGCCCGCAGCCGACGCAACCCGACGCGCCGAATTGATCGATCCACGAGGCGAGCTTGTGCGTCAACCATTGGCGATAACGCGCTTTCGCCGAGGGCCGAACACTGCCGCCATGAATATAGGAAAAATCCATCGTGAAGCATGAGTCCCATTTGCGCCAGCGCTCGGCGTTCTCGCCGGTCAAGTCGGTGACGTCTTCAACCGTCGTGCAGAAACACGTTGGGCAAACCATCGTGCAATTGGCGCAATTCAAACAACGGCTCGCCACCTCGTGCCAGCGAGGATGCTCGGCGTTGCGATAGAGCAATTCTTTTATGCCGCTCGTGTTCAAGCTCCGGCCCATTTGCGCCGTCGTGTTGGCCACAATTTTTTCAACCACGGCTTTCTCTGCTTCCGACGCGGTTTGATGCGGCACGTCGCGAAGAATCGCTTCGCCTTGTTCGCTGCCGACTTCCACCACAAAGTAATGGCGATCATTTTGCAAAACTTCCGTCAAGGCCAAATCGAAACCGGAAGTCGCCTGCGGCCCCGTATTCATTGAAACACAAAAACACGCGCCACCGGCCTGCCCGCAATTCACCGCGACAATAAAAATATTCACCCGCCGCGATTGGTAAACCGGATCGACGTATTTGCCGTTCATGAAAACTTTATCTTGAATCGCGATGGCGTGCAGCTCGCAGGAACGGACGCCGATCAAAGCCAGCTTGGGCGGTTGTTCCTTCTCCTCGAAAATTTGGAACCCCTGATTTTGCCGTTGCGCTTTCCACAAACGCAGCACCGGCGGATGCAAAAATTTTTTCCACGCTTGCGGCCCCACGGTATAACCGAACAACGCGGCATCGTTGTGCTTTTTCAAACGATACGCGCCTGCCGCTTGCTCGTCGCTCCAGCCAATGGGAAGGTCACGGCTGGAGCTTAACTCGTCGTATACGATCGCGCCGCCACGAATGATCGGTCCGATGATGCGATAACCCTTTGCGGACAACACTTCGAACAATTGCGTGAGATGTCGCGCCGCGACGCTCACTTTATCCGCGATTTGCAAATGCGTTTCCGTCATAATTTTTTGTGTTTGATAAAATCGGAGTGCAAGCTTTAGTTTGCACTTGCCCCCTCCTGCCAAACTTCTACGTTTCGTTTTACCCGCGTACGATTAGCGTTCCAAACCGGAGTATCACTCTGCCAAACTAAAGTTTGGCACTCCGCTTCGCCAATCATAAACGCAATGCAAATGCCAGCAACAGTAACAATGCGGATTTTAGCAACTACTTGATAATTCAACAGTTGAAAAACTGAACAAACACCCACATCGCAAGCCGATTCCCAGCAATGAGAAAATTTTAAACTTCATTCTTAGATTTGCGAAAGCAAGGCGTGAAGAAAATCTGAAAAAAAAGCCCAAGCCAATCATGCTTGGGCTGCGTGCTTCTCTATGTGAAAACGTTTTTCGCTTGGCGGAATTTTAGTTTCAGGCTTCGAGCTGATTTCTTAGCGATACGCCCGCAAAAACTCTCTGATATGAATGTGGGCAATGCCGCGGTATTGCTTGCCAATCGCTTCATCCATCGACACGACTATTTTGGGATAATTGTCTTGAATCGCCAGCAGATTGTCGAACTCGCGCTCCCAGACCCGTTGATCGGGAATCAGATAGGCAACCTGCACGTAGAGTTTTTCATCGCCACGCGTGCAGACAAAATCAATTTCTTTTGATCACCTTGATAACGTCTTGATCGATAAACGGCGCGATTTTTTTCATGTAATGCGGTCGCGGCAGGAAATTTTTCATGATTTTCATTCCTTTATGTATACTTAAAACTTCTTCACTAAAACATGTTTTCTTTAAGTATACTTAAAACTTTTAAAAAGCGCAAGTTTTCTGTTATCAAAAATTCTGCTTGCTTCTATCTTTTGAGGATATTACATTATCGTCATTGATTGGGATTTGATAACTCGCCTTTGTGACGGCAAAAATTGTTTGAGAACGTACTTTTTTCATGGATAAAACCAATGCCCTTCATCGTCAATGTAACCAAACTTATGCGTCACGTTATTGTGGTAGACAAGTCGATCGTTATGCGCGCCTAAATTTGAAACGGGTTCGTGGCAATGATGAAAGTCTAGTGGTGAAATCGTAGCGAAATCTTGGTTGTGAATAAAGTTTGGTGGCAAATGCAACGCGTCGTGTTAACCCGAACGATTGTTCTCCTATTAATCAATTTCGATACCAATAAAATTTCTATTTCTCTGGTGTGTGCTATATGTCAAACGAATTCGTGAAAAGAATAAAGGAATCGTTTCCTAAGAATTGGCAGCAATTGTTAAAAAGTACAACAGCCCTGATAAAAAAGGGGAGTCAAGCCTTTTTTTAGTTGAAATTTTTGATGGCTCCAATCGTTCGGTTGCTCGACGAACGGAGTTGGAACTGAACGCGATGATTTAAAGCTTGAGTTCGCGTTCGAGGGCTTGTCGCAAGTCAG
>Ga0247727_10010596_pt1 | contig 16298 bp, 12 predicted proteins | sample WisWelCaveWW1625_FD_202498 | JGI IMG/M metagenome (GOLD analysis project Ga0247727, IMG submission 202498) | Biofilm microbial communities from Wishing Well Cave, Virginia, United States - WW16-25 | ecosystem: Environmental > Aquatic > Deep subsurface > Groundwater > Cave microbial mat | place... | reverse complement strand
GCGCTGGCCATGTTCAGCCCGGCGATAATCAAGGCAATAATCAGAATCGGCACGGCCAAAAGAACCGCGACGTTGATCAGGTTGTTCAGCGCTTGCAAAATGGTTTGCATGTTGCTCTCCTTACAATAAATCGTTGGTTAAGACTCAGATTTTTCTTCGCTCTCCTGACGAGCATACGACAGGAGGTCGTCAAATCTAAAATATCCCGTTTTCAAAATTCCCATCAGCCGTGGCTGACGAACAAAAACGAGACAACGGCCCACTTCCAATTGTTTGAGAAAATTCGAATCGACCACGTAGACTTTTTTCGCTTCCGACTCTTTGACAGGCGCTTGGCTTGGGCTTTCTAACTTTTGCTCCGGTCCGATGCGATTCATGATCGCTTCGACGCTTTCGGCGCTGCCCAGATGAAAGCAACATGTCACGTTCGTATGATCGGCAAGTTGATCGACAAAGGCCTTGCTCAGTTGCAGATCGGGACTCGACAGTTCCGCGAGCGACTGACTGGTGTAACACACGCACACGCCGAGGTTGCGGCTAACGCGCAGTAGTTCAATGAAATTTGGCTTGACGAATTTAGCCGCTTCGTCGATGATGAGCAAGCCGCCGTCGTGGTGATTGGCATCGCCGTTGCGCTGCAGTCCAAGATGATGGAAAGTCGACAAGATGTCGCCGAGAATAAGCTGCCCGAGGTAACTCATGGCCGCGTCGGCTGACGTAACCGGCAGCGAGAAGTAGCAGTCTTTTTTTTCGGCGTACACCTCGAGGATGTCCAGCTCTGGCGTCTCCGTGTCCAACAACCAGCCGTACTCGGATTGGCAAATTTCACGCAGCAACTCGCCGAAAAAAGCGGTTTCCGCCTGGAAAGAGGCATAAGCGTTGACCAACTCGGTCAGGCCATTATGAGCGAGACGATCTTTTGCCTTGCCAAGCTGCTTTTCGACATAGTTCTTCGATTTGAAATACTGCGAAACTTCGTTCAAGGTTATGGCCGCTCCGGCGTCTTTGATGGCGCGCAGGATCAGATTCAAATAGTAATCTACGCGCTCGCGGCTAACTGTTGAGGACAACGACCAGTTCAAACTCGAGAGCAGACGATTCTTGATTTCCGCCAGCGTGCCGCGCCGCAGCGGATTGTAAGTTGCCGAGCGTTCCGGGTCGGTCGGGTTGAAATAAATAATCTCGTGACCCTGCGCCAGCGAGCTGGCAATTGTAAAAAACTTGTCGATGTTTTGGTGCGAGGCTTTTCCATCCAATACGATGGTCGGCACGTTGCGGCGCACTTCCTGAAACCAGAAAGGTTGGATGATACTTTCGGTTTTTCCACTGCCCGGCGAACCGATCACTTGCATGTGCCCCTGTAGCCATTTTTTCTTGAGATAAAACGGCTTGCTGTGGCGGCTGAGGTCGAGGCCGAGAAAGACCTCGTCGTCTTTCGCTTTTTCCGAAAAGTGAACCAGATTGACGTCGCGCACCGCCTCATTGCGCAATTTTACCGCCCGTTGCAGCGATAGGTTGCTGGTCACCAGGCGCACCGTGAGGCTGGCAATAAAGATCAGCATTACAAACAGCAGATACAGCGAAAAAATTACTCGCCTGATACTGACTTCGATGCCGGAGATGAAAGCCAGCAGGGTGTTCAGCGGCGACAACAAACGATTCAACAACAACACCGCGTCATTATAGATTGTGAAAGCAAGGTATTTTCCGTTTTTCAAGGCCGCCAGCAGCGTGCTGTGCTGCTGTACAAATTCCGAGGCCGTCTTCATCAGATAAACGCTCAGCAATATTCCTAAGACCGCCAGCGGCAGCCACGCGAGCAGCTTTCGCTTTTTCTCCGACCCTATTTGATACTTGCGAAAAATCAACGGCTGCAAAAAGAATTGAAAAAACTTTTCGGAGAGCTGCCATGGAATCAAGAAGGGCAGAGAAATCAAACTCAACACAAATTCCAAAAAGGTTTTCACGAATCCATCCTAGAACGCGGTTGAGAATTCCACGAATCGGGCTGTGAATGGACGAGGTAATGCGCTACCAATCTGTTCACTGGAGGCTTGGCCTCGGGACGATGTAGGCACAACGCGCAGCGCGCAAATCGACCCAAACGATAGACGCCACTCAAAGCTGTGAGGTGGGACGAGGATGGCGATCAGCCATTCGTCGGCCAATTGTCATTCTAAGAATCGCGCCTTGAACGATTGACCGGCAGATGGCTTATTTTGTGCGTTCCCTTGTCAACTTGCTTGGCCAAATATGTCACAAAGGGAGTATAAAATCAATGAAAATCTTATTCTGCCACAAAGAGAAAGGCCACCCCGACCATGGGATGACCTTTGTTTTCGTTGAAATTAAAAAGAACGGAAATCAGTCCGAGAGCGCTCGCACTTCGGCATTGGCCAGCCGCAAGCGATACGACAGCTCGCGGGCCATGCCCATGAGCATACGCGAAGCGATTTGCGGCTGAGTCTCGATCAGCTTCTGGAAATCATCTTTGTGCATGAATAAGAGATTGGTATCGGTCTCCGCCTGAATCGAAGCGGAACGCGGGCGTTCTTCGAGAATCGCCATGTCGCCGAAGAACAGCCCTTCGGCGAATGTAGTAAAGCGATGCGGGCGGCCGTTGTCGGTGAAATTGGCTATGACACTGACGATGCCGGAAAGGATGAAATATATTTTGTCGCCCGGATCGCCTTCTTTGAATATGAAATCGCCCTTCTTGTGCGAAAGCGGATGCAGATGACTTTCGACGACGGCCAATTGATCGACGTCAAGCTCGCGGAACAGGGAGATGTTTTTCAGCGCCGTGCTTTCAATGGGCTGGCGCGATTCGGCAAGCTCGCGGGCAATGAGGTTGTCCTCGGCCCATTCCAGAGCATGGTCGGTGTCGTAAAAAATGTGATCAGCGCCGACGGCTTTGATGACGCCGGTGTCTTCGAGGAATTTGCGCAAGCGATCCTTGTCTTTATCGTCGGGAATGTCGAGAAAACTGATCAGCAGATGATTGCCGCGATCTTGTACCCGGTCGACGAGCTGGCGAATGAGCTGCGCGCCGGTCAGATCGATGCTGCTCACGCGCTTGAGATCCAGAATGATGCAAAGCCGTTTCAGATCGCTTTCGATCTCGTTCATCAGCTTGTCGCAGGTGCCGAAGAAGAGCGAGCCGTTCAGCTCGTAAATGACGAGATTCTTTCCTTTCTCTTCGAGGATGCGCATGTGATTGCGATTGCGAACTTTCTTGGAATGCACGGCATGGCCGTAGTACTTGCGGCGGACGATGGTTTTGCCGACTTGTTCTTTGACAAACAGGAAAGCGGCAATCACCAAGCCGATGGCCACGGCAATCATCAGGTCGATGCTGACGGTGATGATCGTGACCACGAGAATGATGACGACGTTTTCAAAAACGGATTTTTTCTTGAACAAATTCAGGCTTTCGTGTTCCACCATCTTGACGGCGGTGACCAGCAGAATGCCGGCGAGCACCGCCATCGGTATATATTGCACGAAGGGGCCGAGAACCAAAATGATGAGGAGAATGGCCAGGCTATTAAACAAGCCGGCCAGGCGGGTGCGGCCGCCGCTGTTGATGCTGACCAGCGTCGGCACGGTGGAACCGGCAACCGGCAGCGCGCCGAATGCCGCCGAAGCGATATTTCCAATGCCTTGGCCAAGCAACTCTCGATTGCTGTCATGCTTGGTGCGAGTCACCACGTCGGCCACCACTGAAGTCAACAGCGTATCGATAGAGGCCAGGATGCCGAGGGTGATCGCCGGTACCATTAATGAAAACCAGATGCGCATGGGAACTTGATCGACCCAGGAGAAAAAGACGCCGATTTCGCGGGGGGAGGGCAGGCCGGTTGGAATCGGGCCGATGATTCTCGTGTTGCCCTCGAGTCGAAGCAGTTCGGGATTGAAAAAGTTTCCAATAAGAAAATAGGCGCCCACGCCGCACAGCAATCCAATTAATGAGCCGGGGATGATTTTGATAAAGCGTCCGGCAAGCAACATCGTCGCAATGGTAACCACGCCCACGACCATCGTGTCGGTTTGTATGCCGGCGTTTCCGCTAAAGATGGAGGTCAGGCTGGCTTCTTTCGACATTCCCAAAAACGCTTTGATCTGGGAAAGAAAAATCAAGATCGCAATGCCGTTCATAAAGCCGGCAATCACCGGATAAGGAATGAATTTGATCAGCTTGCCGCCGCCCACCAAGCCCATGATGATTTGAAACAGGCCGGCCCAGAAGATGATCATCGCCGTCATCAGCAGCACGATTTCGACCCGATTGGCGCCGAACGTGGCCAGTTCCGCATCCTTCATCAAACCGGCGATAACCGAGGTGACGAACACCGACATCGGCGCCGTGATGCTGGTGATGAGTGAGGGGGTGCCGCCGAACAGACTGGCCAAGGCGGTGGACACAATCGCGCCGTACAAACCGGCCAGCGCGCCGTCATCCACGTATTCCGGCCCGAGCGGCGCGAAAGCGGCAATGCCGAAGGCGATGGCCAGGGGCAACGAAACGACCGAGGTGGTGATCCCTCCGAAGAAATCCCCGCGCAAGTTTGGAAAGGCTTTCACTATCTTCCTCCCTGATGGATGAGCTTTATGTAGAATGCAAAACGTTTACAACCAGCCGCTCCGTGGCGCCGGCGGATGGACTTGCGTAATGACGCTCTTGAGAATCGTACTCTCAACGCGTGTGCGGGAAGGAAAGCAGTCAAGGCGTGGAGTTGTAGACCGAGAAGAGGCAAGACATACCTTCCAAAGATCTGGCATGGGCATACTCGGCTTCATGCGCAGCTTCGTGAACCTTAGCGCCGCCAATCATGAACGCTTTTATCTGAGAACAGGGGACGGAACTACGGTATGGCGCTCGCGCCGATTCATCTTCTACCTTCCTCGCGACCTAACAAATAGCTACGCTCGCGTGGATTCGCGGAGGAAAATATTTGCCAAGTCGCATAACAATAAAGCGCTATTTTCTCAAAAGATAAACAGCTTTCTCTAAAAGTCAAGAGCAGAGTTGCCCAAGCTGCCGGTTCGACAATCGGACCGTTTTACTGTAAACAGTTCTCTTCAAGACGGACAAATTAGCTATTGACTCTGATGCTGTCTGTAATGTAATTTCCTGCGCAATTTTTAAATATCGTTGAGCATAGCCAAAAGTGCGGCGCCGGCGAGCAAGAGGGGCGAGTGTGTTCTCTTGCGAATGCGGGCGTGTTGTGAAAGAGAACCCATGCTGCCGATCAACATCAAAAAGAAAGACGCGACCACGCTCGAAATCGATTGGGACGATGGTCACACCAGTTTATATGAGCTGCGCTATTTGCGGCGAAAATGCCCATGCGCCACCTGCCGCGAAGCGCGTAGCGCCGGCTCGACGAATCCCTTGCGCATTCTGTCAGCGCAGGAGGTGATTCCCTCTGATCTCGATGTCAAACAAGCTGAAGTGGTGGGGCGATATGCCATCAGCTTCCAGTGGAGCGATGGCCACAGCACCGGTATTTACAGTTTTGATTTTCTGCGCGAGCTGTGTCAATGCGAGGCGTGCCAACAACGACGGGAAACCAATCCATCCGGTGGCGCCTAAATTTTTGCAAACAGTGTCAGCCATCGGTTTTTAACGATTATCAATGCACCTATGCGTGAATCCGCAATTGCCGATTATCACCGGCAGCATGCCAAGGAATTGATCACCATCGGTGATCTGGCCGTACCGATCTCCTATCGATTACCGGACGACGAGTTCCTCGCGGCGATGAACGGCCCGGTGTTGATCGACCGGAGCTATCTGGGTGTGGCGCGGGTCTTCGGCAAAGATGCCGGCGGCTTGCTGCATCGCCTAACGACGAACGAAATGCGCCATCTTCAAGTAGGGCAGAGCGTGGTCAATATTTTTGCAACGGCGAAAGGACGCATTCTCGACGTAGTGCAAATGCTGCGGCGCGAGGAAGATTATCTCCTGATTACTTCACCGGCTCGGACGGCAACGGTTTTGCAATGGATTGACAAATATACTTTCGTGGAAGACGTGCGCCGCGAAGATCTGACGAAAACTTACGCGCTCTTCTCCATTTTTGGGAAAGCGCCAAAAAACCTTGCCGGCTTATCACTTGATGAATTTTCGCCTCAACGTTTTCGTGTTGTTCGAATAGGTGGCGCAGAAGCCATTCTGCATCACACGGATGGAATCGCGCCAAACGGATTTAACCTCATCGTCAACGTGGAAGCGGCTCGCGCCGTTTGGGGTTTTTTGCTTCATCATGCGCAACCGATTGGCTTTTCCGCCTACAATGCGTTGCGAGTACATGACGGTATTCCAGCCGTTGATGCGGAAATTAGCGAGCACTATAATCCGCACGAAGTCGGGCTGCTGCCTTTCATCGATTTCGAAAAAGGCTGCTACATTGGCCAAGAGGTGATCGCTCGTCTCGATACGTACGACAAAGTGCAACGGCGACTCGTCGGTCTCGAGTTTGAAAACGAGCGCGTGCCAACGCTTAACAACCCCCTGTGGGCGAATGCAGAAGAGGCCGGGGTGCTGACCAGCGCGGTTTTTTCACCGCTACGCCGGAAGGCTATTGGTCTGGGCTTGGTGCGTCGCGCATACGCCGAAGCCGGTCAATCATTGAGCGTGCCTCATGGCGGCGCCACGTGGCCGTGCGTGACGGTTCATTTGCCCTTTATTTGAGGAATGGAAAAAGTTTTTCGATTTCAATCTGACGAACAAAATTTACGATGCGAGAAATGGACAACCCCATCGATTTTCCACGTCTGCGGTTTGCTGAAGTTTTTCCCCTACAAAATGGGTCGCCTAAATCTTTTGCCTTGCGCGATCCTTCCGGTATAGCGGAAGACATTATCGTGCTCTCGGGCGAAGCGCTGTTCTTTTTGCAATACTTCGACGGCAAGCATTCCTTGCTGGACATGCGTGTAGCGTACATGCGCCAGGTTGGTCGTATGATGGACGAGTCTCGCCTCCGGCAGATCGTCGATGAGCTTGATCGCCGTCATTTTCTCGAAGGCGAAACCTTCGATCGGCATAAGGCCGGTCTCGTCGCGCGGATGATGGCCGAACCGGCTCGACCGGCCGCCCATGCCGGGCAAAGCTATGCCGCTGAACCGCCGCTTCTGCGTCAACAACTGGACGGTTTTTTTCAGCATATGAACGGCGCCGGGATGCCCGCGCCGGCGAACGGGGCGACGCGCCCGTTGGCGGCTGTCGCTCCCCACATCGATCTGCGCGCCGGCGGTCCTTGCTATAGTCATACGTACAAAGCCCTGCTCGAAGCCGAGCCGCCAGAGGTTTTTGTAATTCTCGGCACCGGGCATTCCGGCCTGCATCATTTGTATAGCGTGCTGCCAAAAGATTTTGACACGCCGCTGGGCATCGTTCGTCACGATCCATCGTTCATCAGCAATCTGGCGGCCAATCATGCCGGTGAAATATTGAGCGAGCCGCTGCCGCATCGTCAAGAACACACCATCGAGTTTCAAGTCATTTTCCTGCAACATTTTTACGGCGGCTCCGCCTCGCCGCTCAAGCCCCTGGAAGCGGAGCAGGGCAAGCATCCTTTTACCATTGTGCCGGTGTTGTGCTCGTTCATGCACTTGATGCGCGACGACAGCCGCTTTGCCCGGGAAAAAGCGTTGATCGACAACTTCACCGCGGCGCTGCGCAAAACCATTGCCGAAGACGGCCGCAAGATTTGCGTGCTGGCCAGCGTCGATTTTTCTCACGTCGGGCCACGCTATGGCGATGAGGCGCCGCCGGATTCGATGTTCATGAGCCGGGTGACAGCCGCCGATCAAGACTTGCTGGCCGCGATAGAAAAAGTGGATGCCGACGCCTTTCACGGCGCCGTCGCCCGCGACCGCGATCGCTACCGGATTTGCGGCTACGCGCCGATTTACACTCTGCTGGCGGCGACCGAGGCCAAGGTCGGTAAAAAGCTCAAATATGATCGCGCCGTGGTCGATAATCAAAATTCCATCGTGACTTTTGCGAGCGCGGTGCTTTATTGATTGCCAGCGCGCCTCTGTGCGATGCGAATAGATTTGATACCTCGGCTTGAGACGAAATTTTCCCATGAGCGCGTGGTGAGACGGTTTTGTTGGATTACTCCTCATGCCTAAGATCGACGCCAAACAGCACTTCCAAGAATTCTTCCCGAAATCATACATCAAAAGATCCGTAAAAATTCTCAAATTGTTGAGCGAAGAAAGCCGTTTACGGATTATGCTGTACTTGGCCAAAGAAGGGCCGTGCGCGGTAAGCGAGATTGCCGATACGCTGGATCTGAACATCACGACGTTGTCGCATCATCTTTCTTTGTTGCGCGCCAGCGACATGGTTTTCACCACCCGCACCGGGAAAAACATTTTCTATGATATCAACGAGCCGATGTGGCGGGAAATGGGTCTGCAGTTTTTCAAATACTTGCAGAAGGGGAAGGAAGTGGATTTTCTCGGACGTTTTGCCGTGAAGCTTATTGAGAAAAAGATGCGGCAGGGTTTGTGATGAAGTACGATGAAATCGCGGATCAACTTCTTCTTGGAAGTGGTGATAACGATCAAGCCATTACATTCGCTCTACCACTAAGCGCCCTTTCAGCTAACGATTATGAAGTGTGCGCATGTCCTTCGCAACGCTCGCAGGTTTTGCAAAGCCGGCGATTGATCAGATGCGCCCCCGCCAACGCCAGGCCACCCAGCACGACTAAAGGCGTTTCAATCACTTGCTGTGAGTTGCCAATGACGAACCGACCGCTGAACAGCAACACCGTGCCGATAAGCAATAGCCATAATGCGTGGAATTGGCGATGGTGCAGATAGCCGTGCATCAGTGACACGATGGCAAGGCAAATCGCGCCGAGCACCGCGATGTTCTCGAACCACGGCGCGGCGAGAAAGCCGATGCCTAATATGGGTAGCAGGCCAATCACAAATGGCGTGATCATGCAATGGATGGCGCAGGCCGTCGATGCTGTGGCGCCGAGGCGGTCGAGGATATCCGAGGTCATGGATTATTTCTCATTGCGCCTCATCACCGCTCGCATCACTTGCAGTTCGCCGTAGGAAAATTCATCGCCGAGCATGTCCTTCACCGGCTTGAAGGCGCCGCTGCCTAATTTTTCAAACGCCTCCAGAATTTTCCGCTGACGCTCCGGCGCAATGATGAGCTCCAGCTTGATGTCCTCGCCTTCCGCGATCAACTCGGCAAGATGGCCGTAGATGGTGCTGCTGGCAAGTTGCCGTTGCTCAGCAATCTGCTCCAGCGATAATCCCTGGCGATGCAGCAGCAGCGTTTCTTTGCGGGTGGGCGAAGGCGCTTTGCGGACGGGTCGAGTATCTGTGCGCACGATAAAAGATGAAGGATCGATTTTGTTCTCGCGGCAATAAGCCGAAATTTCTCGAATAAACGTGTCGCCGTGCTCCGCCAACTTTTTCTCGCCGACGCCGCTAATGTTTTTAAAGGCGCTCGTGTCCGTCGGAAAACGCTGCGCCATTTGCCGCAAGCTGGCATCCGAAAAAATCATGTAGGCCGGAAGGCCTTGCCGCTCCGCCAGTTCCCGTCGCAGCTCGCGCAAACGCTCGAACAGCCCGTGATCGTAACGTTCTTGCGATAGCGCATCAGCCGAGATGAATTTTTCTTCCTTCTTGGGTTTGATTAGAAAAACCTTCTCCCCTTGAAACAACACCTCGCGGCTTTTTTCGGCAAGCTTGACCACGTTGTATTCATCCGGCGATTGGCGCATGTAGCCCTGGCGGACGAGCTGCCGAGCAATCCACTGCCACTCTTCTTTGGAACGCTCTTTGCCAATTCCATAGGTGGACAACTGGTCATGTCGCCGCGATAAAATTTTTTCCGATTGCGCGCCGCGCAACACCTCGATGACGTAGTTCATGCCGAAGCGCTCGCCGCTGCGTTTGACGCAGGACATGAATTGCTGCGCCGGAATGGTCGCATCGAATGTTTCCGCCGGCTCAGCGCTCGTGCAATTGTCGCACATCCCACAGTTGTCGGCGGTCGGCGTTTCCCCGAAATAGTCCAGCAAGACTTTTCGACGGCATGGCGCGCCGTCGGCGTATGCCACCATGTGCTGCAATTGCTGGTAGGCAATGCGGCGTTCCTGCTCGTTTTCCTTTTTCTCGATGAAGTGTTCGATTTTTATTTTGTCGCCGAAGCTGAAAAACAGCAGGCAGTCGCTCGGCAATCCATCGCGTCCGGCGCGGCCGGTTTCTTGATAATATCCTTCGAGATTTTTGGGCAGATCGTAATGCACGACGTAGCGCACGTTGGGTTTGTCGATGCCCATGCCGAAGGCGATGGTGGCGCAGATGATTTGCGCCTCGTCGTGGACGAATTGCTCCTGGCGCTTGGTGCGTTCGTCAGCCTCCAATCCGGCATGGTAGGCCAGGGCGCGAAAGCCGGCGTTTTGCAGACCTTCGGCGACGGATTCGGTGGTGGCACGACTCTGGCAATAGACGATTCCAGATTCATTGCGCCGCGTTTCCAAAAATGTAACGAGCTGGTCAAAGGCATTTGACTTCGTGCGAACGGTGTAAAAAAGATTGGGCCGGTTAAAACTCGCTTTGAACGATTGCGCCTCGCGCAAATGCAGTTGCTTGATAATGTCGCTCTGCACCCGCTCGGTGGCCGTCGCGGTCAATGCCGCAATCGGCGCCTCGGGGAAGCGCATCCGCAGCGCGCTGAGCTGGCGATACTCCGGGCGAAAATCGTGTCCCCATTCTGAAATGCAATGGGCTTCATCGATGGCAAACAGCGCCAGCGGCAATCCGGAGATGAACTCGAGAAAATTCGGCATCATCAACCGCTCGGGCGCGACGTAGAGCAATTTGGTCTGGCCTTTTGCGAGTGCGGCTTTCCGCTGCTGCACCTCTGAAGAATCCAAGGAGCTATTGATGAACGAAGCCGCGATGCCGTTCTCGCGCAGCGCGTCCACCTGGTCTTTCATCAGCGCAATCAGCGGCGACACCACGATGGTGAGGCCGTCGAGCAGCAGCGCGGGCAGTTGATAGCACAGCGATTTCCCGCCGCCGGTCGGCATCAGGACGAAAACGTCGCGGCGCGAAAGGATCGTGTCAATGATTTCCTCCTGCAACGGACGAAAGGAGGCGTAGCCGAAAAATTCTTTCAGCGAGGACAAGACTTTGTCGGGAGGAACGTCGTGCATTAGAAGCTCTCCTCACAACAAAAACCGATTCATCAGATCCCCAATAAAGTATCCCACCACCGCAACGCCGAGTCCAACGACGAACATGTCGATGCCGCTACGGATGATGCTGCGGCCGGTGAAGAAGCTGCGCGCCGCGCCGACGCCAAAGTGAGCGAGCATGCTGATTGTAAACGCAATCCAGATGGCGGCAGGCATCGGGAACAGGAAAAACGGTAACACCGGAATGATCGCGCCGACTGCTGTTGCCGAGCCGGTGACAACTCCATCGCGCAGCGGCGACAGCCCGCCGCCGGTGATGTCGAGTTCTTCGCGGACTTTCACCTCCAACATGCGCTCCGGATCCGCCATGATGTCGTGCGCCATTCGTCTCGCGCGATCGGGGCTCACGCCCTTGGCTTCATAAATCACCGCCAGCTCTTCTTCTTCGACTTCCGGCATCAGGCGAATCTCCTCGCGCTCCATGGCGATCTCATGAGCGTGAACCTCGGCCTCGCTTTTTGCCGCGAGGTAACCGCTCGATCCCATCGACAGCGCATCGGCAATCATGCCGGCGACGCCGGAGACCAGCACATACTCCGGCGCGATGCTGGCGCCCAGCACGCCGGCCACCAAGCCGAAATTCGCCGTGAGCCCGTCGTTGAATCCATAAACGATGCTCTTCACCAAACCGCCGGAAGCAATGGCGTGCCACGGCTCGCTGTTGCCGCCGATAATTCCAGCCAACGTGCCGGCGTGCTCAGCCGACTCGCGGGCGATGAGGCGCGCCGCGTCTTGCATTTTTTCCGGCTGTGAAGCATCGCGGCCAAGTTTCAAATAAGCTTTGACCTCACTGGCTTCTTCCGCGAGCAGCAACGGCACAACGGTGCTCGGTCCAAAGCGTCGCGCGATCCAACTGATTAAGCGGGCGCGCCGCGAGGCGCGATGCGGAGTAATGGGTTCGCCCGCATCGCGCAACAATTTTTCCCATTGCGCGACGTGCTTATCCTCAACCGCGGCCAGACGGCGGAAGATGTCCTGTCTCGACGGATCTTTTTCTGCTTCGGCCAGCGCGCGATACATGAAGGCCGCATCGGCCTCGTCATGCAAATGATGGTGCCAGAGTTTGTTCATTTTTTGATTTGGCGTCAAATTTTCAATTCTAGTTTCTTGGAGCTGGCTCAAGTCCTTCGGCGAAACTCGGTGTGTATCGGCGCAATTCGGCGGGAACGTTTTTTCGCCGAGATTCACCGAAACCACCGAGTTTCGCCGAACAATAACAAGAGGTTTGATTTCCCTATAAAGCTTTGATTCAGAACTGGTATGGCAATATAAAAAAAATAACCATCCGACGCACGTATAAATTGACACTGAGGTCAATGATACTGAAAAATAAAAACGCCCCACATGCAATCGCACTGGGGCATGAAACGAAGCCCGCAATTTCTAAAACAACAGCGAAAAAATTCCGTCGAGTTGATCATATCCCGACTGCAGGAGAAACCCCGGATTGCGGCCATAGCTTTTGATGCCAACCACGAAGAAATTCGGCTCGCCGCTCTGCAAATCCTTAGGCGCAACTTCGATTTTGGCCAAGCAGTCCGTCACATTGGTGAGGGCGCGATACAAGCCGCGTGCGCCTTCGCTAATATTGGAAAAGTCAGCGGTCAGCTCGCGTAGCATCTCGAGATCCGGCCGATAGCCGGTGAGCGAAATGACTTCATCGACTTCGACTTCCTGAAAATTCTTCCACACTTTCAATTTTACCTTGAGCGGATTTTGTGAAGGTGTTGCATCAATAAATGCTTCAACCGTGGCGCGGCGCAGCACGCGCAGGTTTTCCGGCGGGCGCTGCGCCAGGTCGTTCGCCGCGTTGACGATGCGGCTGCGTTCGCCCAGCGGATCATCGGGAACATCGACCACCGGCCGGCTCTGGTCGCTGCGCACTGCCCACAGCAGTTGCGTGGATGGATGCTTTTGCAGCACGTGGGCAAGCGTGACGACGGTATTTGCGGCTGAGTGCCCATGGCCAATCAGCAAAATCCTCTTGCCAGCCCAGCACTGTTGATCTTCGCCATCGTAATCGCGAAGATGGCGCACGAGGCGATTTCCCAAAACGCGCTCGCCTGGCGCTGGCATTCCCGCAGCGCCTGTCCAATTCGCTTGAGCATACACGCCGCCGGCATCGAAAACCACGTCGGCTTCGTGAATGGATTCACGCCCTTCTTTGTCTTCAATCAACAAACGAAAAACGCGTTCGCTGCGCAAGGGATGGCCCGGCAACCCCATCTTGCCAAGTACGCTGCGCGCGATGGACAAGACGCGGCGTCCGGTGAAGATTTTTTCACGCAACGCATCGCAGCGCGCGAGCGGCTCCAAGATGCTCTCGATGAACTCACCGCCTGTAAGCAGCGCCTCGTCAGGAGGAAGCTCGTTGTTGAGAGCTTGGCGCATCCGCGCAGTGAGGTTCATGCCGAGCGGTGAAAAGAGCCGCAGGTGCGACCATTGCCGGATGTTTTCGCCGACGCAGCCCCTTTCAAAAATCGTCGTGTCATATCCGCGCTCAATGAGCCGGAGCGCGGTTTCCAATCCCATCGGCCCCGCGCCAATAACGACGGCGCGTTTTCGAGTTGATGTCGCCAGCATGATTTTCCGTCTCCGAATTTGCGAATGGAGTGCTGGATAAATGGATTTAGTTGAGTCATGGATTACTGGACTGATGGATTAATGGATCAATGGAAGAGCCACAATTTCTTTTATCCAACAATCCAGTACTCCATCAATCCAGTAATCCAACAATCCGGTTTTTACTCGCGAGCTTGTACATTCATCGACTGGATATGATGGACGAGCGACGCGCCGCCGCGCAGCGAGGCGGCAACGTGCACGGCCTCGGCCATTTGTTCCGGCGTGGCGCCTTCGTTCATCGAGCCCTGCGTCCAGGCATCGATGCAGTAAGGGCATTGGATCGTATGCGACACGGCCAACGCGATGAGCGCTTTGGTTTTTTTGTCAAGCGCGCCATCCGCAGTCGAAGCGGTATACCAGTCCAGCCACATTTTGAAAAGCTTGGGGGACGATTTGCCGACTTCGCCAAAGCGAGGCAGGTCTTCACTCAGATAGTAGCTTGGCATAAGGAGAGCCCTCCACTACGAAATGATGAGTATCCAGACTGATTGTTTAGCTTGACTCTTACTCTTACTTCTACTCTTTCTCTTACTCGCTGTTGGCGTTTTCAAAAAAACCAACCAAGTAAGAGTATGAGTAAGAGCATAAACAGAAATATTACAGATTTCAGCAACACCCATCCGGCCCGCAGCAAGACGATTCGTTAATTTCTGTCTTATTGTACTCCATTCCTTTGGTCTCGCGTGGATCGCGCCGCGCGTTCTTGTTGCAGTTAAATGGAGTCGCGCCTCCTAAAGGAATGTCTTCATACGGCTCGACCGCGAGAAGATCTTTTGCATACGGGCTTTGCTCGCGAGTGTAAAGCTTGAAGGTTTTGTCACAGACCGCCATGCGCTCGCCGCGATGAAGCGTATGGCCATCGTCATCGATAACCGCTTTCCATGGTCCCTTGTAGATGACGGCTTGATTGCGCTCATAGCACAGACCCTGCTTGCCCTTGTGCGCCATCACGGTTATGCTGCGAAACTCGATGCCCTCGATGGTTTGCCACGGCTGCGCATCGCGTTTGACGATTTCGATGCCGTAAAATCCGGCACGTTCAAACGCTTTTAAGAACTCGGTTTCGGTGAAGGCCCCAGAGATGCAGCCGCTCCACAGTTCAGCGTTCTCTCGCAAATGCGCCGGAACTTCCTCATCGCTGACGATGTCGGAAATTGCCGCGCGCCCGCCGACTTTCAATACTCGAAATATTTCATTGAAGAGTTGTTGGCGATCCTCCTGGCGCACGAGATTCAGCACGCAGTTGGAGATGACCAGATCGACCGATTCGTTCTCGATGAGCGGGGCATTGGCCCGCACCGTCTGGCAGAACTCTTCAAAGTTTTGCCAATCCGCCGCCGAGCGCAGCGGCTGCCGCTGCAAGTAGGCCTCGACTTCATCCCAATCGAGGCGCAGGTCTTGAATCTTACCGCGGCGAAACTCGACGTTACGCGCGCCTATCTTGCGCGCCATCTCTTCTTGATACTTGCGCGCCAGTGCGAGCATCTCCTCGTTCAGGTCGACGCCGATGACTTTGCCATGCGGTCCAACCAGTTGCGCCGCAATGTAACAAATCTTGCCGCCGCCGCTGCCCAGATCGAGCACCGTTTCACCATCGCGGACAAATTTCGAGGGGTCGCCGCAGCCGTAATCGCGCTCGAGGATTTCTTGCGGCAACATTTTTAGATAGTTTTGATCATAATCCACCGGACAGCATAAAGCAGCTTCTCGTTTTTGCGCCGCCTCGGAATAACGTTCACGCACCGCGCGCTCGGCGATAAAAGCTTCAGTGGTAGCAGCCATAGACTCACTCCGCTAAATGTTCTGATTCATTTGTTAATCGAAGATTTCAATGATTCAAGTGCAGCAGCGCCACGCCGGTGAGATAGGCCAATAGAGCCGCGATGGGCAGTGTTACCAACCACGCCATGGCAATGTCGCGGACGACCTGCCAGTTCGCGTGGCCGCGACTACGGACGCCAATCCCAACGATGGCGCTGGTGGTAACATGCGTGGTGGAAAGCGGCAAGCCCAGGAAAGTTGCGGTGGCCACCAACGCGGACGAGCCGAGATTGGCGGTGAAGCCTTCGATACCATCCATCGCCGTAATTTTTCCGGAAAGCGTTGCCAGAACTTTGCGACCAGCCAACAGGCTTCCGGCGCACATGCCCAGGGCCACAAAACCGAACAGCGTCGAGGTTGCCGCGCCGCCAACCAAAGATGAACCGATGAGCAGGGCGGCAATTTTCGGCGTGTCATTCATGCCGCGCGCGAAACTGGTCAAGCCGCTGGTGAGCAAATGCAAGGAGTCGGCGAGGCGCAACTTTATTGCGCTGTGAGAAATCGTTTGCTCACAGGTCTCAACTTTGTCGGCGGCAACGTGGATGGGCTGGCGCTCCGTAACGGCTGCCGCTGCAATTGCGCCTGCTGCCTGATAGACCGGCACAA
>Ga0247727_10010595_pt1 | contig 16299 bp, 5 predicted proteins | sample WisWelCaveWW1625_FD_202498 | JGI IMG/M metagenome (GOLD analysis project Ga0247727, IMG submission 202498) | Biofilm microbial communities from Wishing Well Cave, Virginia, United States - WW16-25 | ecosystem: Environmental > Aquatic > Deep subsurface > Groundwater > Cave microbial mat | place... | reverse complement strand
TGGACACTGGAAGCTGCCGAGGACGTCTGTGCGGGAGACGGGATTGGGACGGGCGAGGTACTGGACTTGCTGAGCGGCCTGGTCGAGCGGTCGCTGGTCCTAGTCGAGCGGCGAAGTGGCGAAGCGCGCTACCGAATGCTGGACACGATCCGCCAATATGCCCGGCTGAAGAACCTGGAGGCCGGCGAAGCGGAGCCAGCGCGTACCCAGCATCTACTTTATTTCCTGAGGCTGGTCGAAGATGCTGACACCGGGCTCCGCGGGCATGAGCAGGCCGGCTGGCTGGACCGCCTGGAGTCTGAGCACGACAATCTGCGGGCCGCGCTGGATTGGTCCCAGGCGAGCGGGGACTCGGAGTCGGGATTGCGGCTGGTCGGTGGATTGTTTCGCTTCTGGCTGCTGAGCGGGCATGTCGAGGAAGGCCGGCACTGGCTGGAAGGAATGCTGAACAGGGCCACTGCCACACAGCGCACCAGGCCGCGGGCAAGGGCGCTGCAGGGTGCGGGATTCCTGGCCGTAGGCCACGGTGACTTGGTTACCGGACGCTTGCGGGCGGAAGAGAGTCTGGCGATCTCGCGGGAGCTGAACGACGCGGAGGGCGTTGCCGACTCGCTGCACGGCCTCGGTCGGGCGGCGTACTTTGAAGGCGACTACGCGGCGGCCGCCTCCTGGTTTGAAGAGAGCTTGGCCGTCAGCCGAGCGGCGAACTACTCGTGGGGCAGCGGCCAGGCGCTCTATCGGTTCGGTATGGTGAGCCTGATCCAAGGCAACTACCCGCAGGCGCGCCTCCACATTGAAGAAAGCGCGGCGATCTTTCGTAAGCTGGGCGATCGGTGGAGCCTGTCGTATTCGCTCAGCGCGTTGGGGGAGGAGGCATTTCGGCGCGGAGACTATGGTCTGGCGCGTTCGGTATTGGATGAGAGTCTGACAGCGTTCCGGGAACTGGGAAGCAAGTCGGGAATCGCCATGTCGCTGAGTGAATTGGGATGGTTGGCACTTTCACAGGGGGATTATCTCGCCGCCCGGACCCGGCTCGAGGAGAGCCTGGCGTTGCGTCAAGAAATGGGCTATCGAGTTGGGGTCGCCATTGCCCTCAACCTGCTCGGCGATGTGGCGCTGCATCAGGGCGACTATCCACAGGCAAAGGTTCTGATCGAGAAGGGCCTGAAACTGCGAGAAGAGATGGGGAACAAATCTGGGATCGCCTGGTCGCTGCAAAACTTGGGGCACTTGGCGCAGCGTCAAGGCGATTCCCTGCAAGCCGCGGCCCTCTTCGAAGAGAGTCTGAAACTCTTCGCCGAGCTTGGGAATAAGATGGGTATCGCCGAGTGCCTGGAGGGTTTGGCCGGCGTGGCTGCCGGGGACCGTACGTCGACAAAGAGGGATCTTCGGGCGGAACGAGCGGCCCAGCTGTTTGGCGCAGCAGATGCTTTGCGTGAAGCAGCCAGTACACCATTGCCTCCGTACCGCCGCGCCGAGGTTGACCGCGAGCTCGCCGCGGCCCGGGCGCAGCTCGACGACGCCGCGTTCGACGCGGCCTGGGGGGCCGGACGGGCGATGACGATGGAACGAGCGATCGGGTACGCGCTCGAAGAGACGCCCGAGTGATCGGCACCCTGCTTCAAGACCGCTATCGGATTGACGCCGAACTGGGGTCGGGCGGGATGGGCGTGGTGTATCGCGCTCATGACTCTTTGCTTGACCGGGAGGTAGCGGTCAAGCTGCTCAGCGAGAGCGGGCTGGGAACCGAGGGCCGCGACCGGATGCTGCGCGAAGCTCAGGCGATCGCTAAGCTTAACCATCCCAACATCGTACAGGTCCACGACGCCGGTCAGTTGGACGACACTCCCTTCATCGTGATGGAGCTGGTTGAAGGGCAGAGTCTGCACGATCAGCCGCCGAAAGACCCTCAGGGAATCGTGGCCGTCGCCCGCCAGATCTGCGCCGCGCTCGAGCACGCTCACCAGCATGGCATCATCCACCGTGATCTCAAGCCGGAGAATGTGATCCTCGAGCCGGACGGGACTGCCAAACTCATGGACTTCGGCCTGGCCCGTTCGGTGGCCTCTCGGCTGACGACCGAAGGCGATATCACCGGCACCGTGTTTTACCTGGCCCCAGAACTGGCCCTCGGCCAGGACTTCGATGGGCGGGCGGATCTGTATTCGTTGGGGGTGATGCTCTACGAGCTTACGACCGGGGAACTCCCGTTTTCCAAGGGAGATCCGCTAACCGTGATCTCGCAGCATGTTCACGCCACACCCGTTGCACCACAAGCCAGGAACTCGGACATCACCCCTCGGCTGGAACATCTCATCCTGCAGCTGCTGAACAAGCGGCCCGATGACCGGCCTGAGACGGCCACGGCCCTGTTGTATGCGTTGGACAATCCGGAGCTGCTCGACCCGGGCGGGGTGACCGACCGCGAACAGGCCGTGCTCCGCCGGGTGGCCCGCGGGCATTTCGTAGGCCGGCAGCGCGAGCTCAAGCAAGCCCGCTCCGTCTGGCTGCAGGCGCAGCAGGGCCGAGGCCAAGCCTTGCTGATCAGCGGCGAACCCGGTATCGGCAAGTCCCGCCTCACCCGCGAACTGGCCACCCAGGCCGAAATCAGCGGCGGGCGAGTGCTGGTGGGGGAGTGCTATCCGGAGGGGGGCGTCCCCTACAGTCCCTTTGCTCAAATGCTGCGCCGGGCTCTGCACTGGACCATCCACAACGGCTCCGAGCTGCCTGATTTCGTCCTGGCCGATCTGCTCAGCCTGGCGCCAGACCTGCGGCCGTATTACCCCAATGTCCCGGAAAACCCTCCGCTCGATCCAGAGAGCCAGCAGCAGCGGCTGTTCGAAAGCGTGGTCACCTTGTGCACTCGGTTGAGCGAGCAGGCTCCGCTCTTCCTGGCCATTGAGGACGCGCACTGGGCAGACAGCGGATCGCTGGCACTGTTCCGCCACCTTGCCCGCCGAACCAAGGAGAAGCGGGCTATGGTCGTCGCCACCTACCGGGAGGTCGAGCTGGGCGAATCGCGCCCGCTGCAGGAGATGCTGGTCGATCTCAATCGCGAGCGGCTCGCCGATCGCTTGAAGCTGGGACGCTTCGACCGTGAGGCGACCAGGAATTTGCTGGCTGCCATTTTTGAAGAAGACATTACCCCCGAATTCCTGGACCGGATCTTCGCCGAGACTGAAGGCAATCCCTTCTTCATTGAGGAGTTGAGCAAGGCGCTGGTCGAAGATGGGAAGCTGTATTTCGAAGACGGCCGATGGCACCGCCCGGCCATGGAGGAGCTCGACCTCCCCCAGAGTGTGCGAGTGGCAATCCAATCCCGCCTGGCAAAGCTCAGCGATCCCGTCCAGGACGTGCTGCGCATGGCGGCCGTCCTGGGTCACGAGTTCGATTTCGAGACCCTTGCGTATGCCCTGGAGCAGGACGAGGACCTCCTCATTGAGGCGCTCGAGACCGCCGAACGCTCCCAATTGATAGAGGAGCTGAGCGCGGAACGGGGAGGGACCTTTCGCTTTGGTCATGCGTTGATTGCCAGCACCTTGGCGGAAGACTTATCCGGTCTGCGCCGTCGGCGCATGCACGGCCGGGCCGCGGAGGCCATCCGCCACCTACGGCCTGACGACTTTGAGACCTTGGCGTATCACTACAGCGAGAGCGGGGACCTGGAACAGGGCCTGGCCTATTCGCTCAAGGCCGGCGAGCGAGCCATAAAATTCTCGGCCTACACCGAGGCGCTCAGGCATCTGAATCGCGCCCTGGAAATCGCCGAAGCCCAGGGCCTCACGGACGAATCGATTCGCATCCTTGAATCCATTGGGGACGTCCAGAGCGGCCGGGATTTCATCCGATCGGTCGCCGCCTATCAACGGGCCATGGAGCTGAGTCCTCTCCCAGAGAAACAAGCCGAGCTCAAGGCGAAGATCGGTACGGTCAACGCGCTGGCAGGAGATGAGCGCGGGCTGCCTCTCATCGATGAGGCCATTGCTGAGCTCGACCCTGCGACCCAGGCCAGCCAGCTAGCTCAGGCCATCGCCTCGCTCGGGCGCTTCTATCACAACCGCGGGCAACACGGAAAGGCGATTGAATACCTGGAGCGCGCCCGGCAGATCGCCGAACCGATTGAAGACCCGGGTTCGCTGCTTTACATCTACGCCTATTTGGCCGGCGCCTATCAACAGTTGGCTGAATTCCAGCAGAGCCTCAGATGGGCGCAGCGCAGCATTCAGTTCGGAGAGCAGAGGAATCTGCTGACCTCAACCAGCGCCGGCCATGAGTACCATGCCGAGAACTTCAACCAAATGGGGCACTGGGAAAACGCGTTGGAGCACGCCCGCAAGGACCACGAGATCGGTGAAAAGACCGGCCTGTTGGATCGAGTCGCCTGGGGAGGGCTCAGCATCATGTGGGCTTGTCGTGGGCTTGGCCGACTCAGCGAGGCCATCGAGGCGGGCCAGCAAACCCTGGAGATGGCGGAGGGTTCCGGCGATTGGCGGTTGGCGGTGCTCGCAGGTGCGGACCTTGCGCGGACGCTCGCCGACCTGGGCGACTTGCAGAGCGCGCAGGCGGCAGCCGAGCTCGCCTCTGGTCGTGCGACCGACCTTAATCAGGCCTACATAATCTGCGAGGGCCTGGGTGCATTGGCCTATCAGCATGCACTGCACCATGAGTGGCAAGCGACCCTCGAGTGCAGGTTGCGAATTGTCGAAGCGGCGGCAGGCACCGACAATCGACTCATCCCGATGATCAACGGGCCGGGTCTGGCAGAAGCGTATCTGGAACTGGGCCAGCTTGCGCAGGCGTCCGAGAGCGTGACGCCTGCGCTTCAGATCGCCAAGGAATCGGGCTCGCCAATCCCGGAGGCGCGGGCACTTCAGGTGCGCGCCCGGATCCACGCCGCGCGGGGCAATTGGGAGCAGGCTGTTGCAGACTCTCGTCAGGCAGCCGGGCTGTGTGAGCAGTGGAAGAGCCGCCTACTGTTGGCCCAGGTCCTGTTGGATTGGGGCCAGCTGCAAGCTGTTCACGAAGGCGAGGAGCCTGCCAGGACGACATTGGAGCGCGCCCTGGCGACCTTTGCGGAGTGCGGCGCGGAATTCTGGGTACAGCAAACGCGGGCGGCGCTGGACGAACTCGAGCAAGACGGCATTTCTTCGCATTCATGATCGGGACCCTGCTTCAAGACCGCTATCGGCTTGACGCCGAACTAGGGAAGGGCGGGATGGGCGTGGTGTATCGTGCCCACGACGGCGTTCTCGACCGGGACGTCGCAGTCAAACTGCTCACCGAGAGCGGGCTGGGGACCGAGGGCCGTAAGCGCATGCTGCGGGAGGCCCAGGCCATTGCCAAGCTCAACCATCCCAACATCGTTCAGGTTCACGACGCCGGGCAGCTAGATGGAACTCCCTTCATCGTGATGGAGCTGGTCGAGGGACAGAGCCTACACGATCGCCCACCGAAGGATTTCCAAGGCATCCTCCAGGTCGCCCGACAGATCTGTGCCGCGCTTGAGCACGCCCACCAAGCCGGCATTATCCACCGGGACCTCAAGCCTGAGAACGTCGCCCTCGAGCCGGACGGCACCGCCAAGTTGATGGACTTTGGGTTGGCCCGCTCGGTGGCGTCCCGGCTGACGACCGAAGGCAATATCACCGGCACGGTGTTCTACCTGGCGCCCGAGATCGCCCTCGGGCAAGACTTCGATGGACGGGCCGATCTCTATTCACTCGGGGTGATGCTCTATGAGCTTGCCGCCGGGCTACTCCCTTTTGCGGACGGGGATCCGCTTGCGATCATCTCGCAGCATTTGCATGCCTCCGTGGTGCCACCGCAAGCCCATCGCGAAGAGATACCACCTGCGCTGAATGCTCTTATTCTGCGGCTTCTGAGCAAGCGCCCGGACGAGCGCCCGGCCTCGGCAGCAGAGGTCGGCCAAGCGCTCGTGCACATGGAGGCCGGCGAGGTCGTTGCCGTTGAAGTCCCCGAGCTGTCTCTGCTGGACCGTTTCGTAAGAGGCCGCCTCGTGGGACGTGATCGCGAACTCGCCGAGGCACGTGCCTTCTGGCATCGAGCCTCGCAAGGCCAAGGCCAGGTGCTGCTGATCAGCGGCGAACCGGGGGTCGGTAAGACCCGCCTGGTGCGCGAACTAGCCACCTGGGTTGAAGTGTCGGGGGGCCGTGTCCTGGTCGGCGAGTGCTATGCGGAAGGCGGCGCGCCCTACGCACCCATCGCTCAGATGATCCGGGCTGCCTTGATCTTAGGAGGAAACCTCTCATTGCCAAATCCGGTCCTGGCTGATTTGGCGACGATCTCACCGGACCTGCGAACCCGGCAGCCGGACCTACCTTCCAATCAGCCGCTCGATCCGCAAGCGGAAAAGCAGCGACTATTCGAGAGTGTCACGGCCATGTGCATGGCTCTCGCCGGCGAGACGCCGCTCATGCTGATCCTCGACGACGCGCATTGGGCCGATGGAGGCACGTTGTCGCTGTTACGCCACCTGGCGCGGCGACTCCGCCAAAGCCGAACCTTGGTCGTCGCCGCCTACCGCGAGATCGAGCTCGACGAGGCCCTCCCTCTGACCGAATTGCTGCACGACCTGGACCGCGAGCGGCTGGCGAACCGCATCAAACTCACCCGCCTCGACCGGCAGGAAACTCAGGACTTGCTCGCTACTCTTTTCCGTGAAGAAGTCACGCCTGATTTCCTGGACGGCATTTACCGAGAGACGGAGGGCAATCCGTTTTTCATTGAGGAAGTTTGCAAGGCCCTGATCGACAGCGGAAAGCTGTTTTTCGCGGATGGGCGTTGGCACCGCCCGGGAATCGAGGACATGGAAATCCCCCAGAGCGTCCGTCTGGCAGTCCAGGCCCGAGTGCGAAGGCTCCCTGAACCAACCCAGGAAGCTCTCCAGCTTGCCGCAACCTTCGGCCGGGAATTTGAGTACCAGACCCTTGCGCACGCCTCCGATCTGGATGAACCGATGCTGATCGACGCGCTGGAACGTGCGCAGCGCGCTCAACTGATCGAAGAGCTAAGTACTAGACGCGAGGTATCATTCACCTTCACGCATGCCCTGATCCCCTCTACCCTTTATGAAGGAATCGGCGCCTTGCGCCGCCGACCGATGCACCGGCGGGCGGCAGAATCCATCGAAGTCCTCCATCCAGATGACTACGAGTCGCTAGCGCACCATTTCGCCGCTGCGGGGGATCGGCTGAGGGCGATTGACTATTACCGCAAGGCCGCCGGGCGATCCAATGGAGTTCACGCGTACGACGCATCCAAGAGATATCTCACAGCCGCCCTCGGCTTGCTGGATGCCGGAGAACAGCCCGAGACCCGCCTGGGACTGTTAGAGGAATTGGCCGACACCCACACTGTGCTCGGCGAGCCCGGCGTTGGGATCCCCCACTACCAGGAGGCCTTGGAGGTCTGGCAAGGCCTGGCCGACGCCACCACGCTAAATGCCATCCGACTGCATCGCAAGATCCTAGAGACCGTGGCCTGGATGACCTGGTATGCCGACCGGCAGCGCTTCGAGGCGGCGGCACAGGCGAGCCAGCAGGCCGGATTGAAGCTGATTGAGAGCCAACCCCCCGACGGGGAGATCGTGCGCTTCTGGATCACGCTCTCATACTACGCCAGCGCGGAACGCGGGTCTCCGGATTGGGATGAGGCGGAGCGCTGCGCCCGGGCGGCGACGGCGATCGCCCAGCAATTGAGTGACCCGGGCACGCTCTCCGCCGCCCTCGACGCCCTGGAGCGAGTGTACGGGGCGCGCGGGCTGTTCCGTGAACGATTGCAAGTCTCCCTCGAGCGGCTGACCCTGAGCCAGGACCCACAATTCGGCGACCTGCAGGAAAAGACCAAGATTCTGCTGGGGACGATTTGGTCCTACCATCACGTCGGTGAATTTGCGCAAGGCATACCTTATGGCGAGCAAGCCGAGAGCCTTGCCCAAGAGATCCGGGCTGTGGATCTGCAGGTGGCGGCTCTGCGAACCCAGGCATTCAGCTGGTTCCGCTTGGATCGTTGGGACAAGTTACTGGAAATCGACGCAAAGTGGCGTGGCCTGGAGCAAGCCTACGTCAACTTCTATCAGCGCATCGGGCCAATGTGTTTCATGATTGGTCTCAATGCCAGCGTCCATGCGTTGCGCGGCGACCACGCTGAGGCGGCCAGGCTCCGGGCACATTCGCATACCATCATGGTCGAGGCCACCGGGCCAGCGCAACGATGGGGGCGGGACAACCACTACTGACTATGCCAGCCCTTGATGGCGGAGGGCGAGTTCGCCCTCGTCCGTGAACACCTTGAGGCGGCTCTTCTCCAGACGGCCGAGTGGGTCGGGGACCACGACCTATACGCGATGCTGGTGGACGCTGCAGCGCTTGAAGGCGATCTGCCCGCCCTCCAGCGTTACGCTCCGCTGGCGGAGCAGAGCGCCGTCCGCTATGACCATCGGCTGTACCAGGCAATTGCACACCGGGCATTTGGAGTGGCCCACCGGCTGGCGGGGGAACACGGCCACGCAGAGACACGGCTCACCCAGGCTCTCGACCTCCTCGCCGACCTCGACGCCCGCTGGCAAATGGGGCGAACACACTTCGAGCTCGGCGCGCTGGCCCGGGCTCGGGCCGATCGGTCGGGCGCCGAGGGGCACTTTCACCGCGCGCTGGCCGATTTCGAGAGGCAAGGCGCGGCCCCCGACATCTTACGCACCCAGGCTGCCCTGGCTGAGCTGGGCAACGCGCCAGTTGAGGCAGGTCATCGATGACGGTTGAGCCGAATTCCTCGCCGCACTCGCGCGCCATCTGAGCTTCCAGGGCCATGATTGGCTCCCTGCTCCACGATCGGTACCGGATCGATGCCGAGCTTGGCCGCGGCGGCATGGGGGCGGTCTTCCGCGCCCACGACACCGTCCTCGACCGGAATGTGGCGGTCAAACTGCTCACCGAGAGCGGGCTGGGCACCGAGGGCCGTAAGCGCATGCTGCGGGAAGCTCAGGCCATCGCCAAACTCAACCACCCCAACATCGTACAGGTCCACGACGCCGGGCAGTTGGACGAGACGCCGTACATCGTCATGGAGCTTGTACAAGGTCAGAGCCTGCACGATCATCCGCCGCGGGAGTTTGAAGGCATCGTGGCAGTCGCCCGACAGATCTGCGCCGCGCTGGAGCACGCCCACCAGCACGGGATCATCCACCGGGACCTCAAGCCCGAGAATGTCATCCTCGGACCGGACGGTTCCGCCAAACTCATGGATTTTGGCCTGGCCCGGTCGGTCGCTTCTCGGTTGACGAACGAAGGCGGCATTGTTGGCACCGTCTTCTACCTCGCCCCGGAGCTGGCTCTCGGCCAGGACTTCGACGGGCGGGCAGACTTGTACTCACTGGGGGTAATGCTCTACGAGCTCACGACCGGCGAACTCCCGTTTTCCAAGGGCGATCCTCTCACGGTCATCTCGCAGCATATCCATGCCAATCCCGTCCCACCCCGCTCGAAGAACAACACGATCCCACCTCTGCTGGAGCAGTTGACGCTGCAGCTACTTACGAAGAACCCGATCGAAAGGCCCAGATCTGCCGCGGCTGTGCGGCAACTGCTCGAGGAGCCTTCCCTGTTGGATCCCGAGGCCGAGATCGAGCGAGAGCAATCGCTTCTTGCCCGGATTGTGCGGGGCCGATTTGTAGCCCGGTCCAAGGAACTCAAACAGGCAAAGGGAGTTTGGACCGAGGCATCCACCGGTCAGGGCCAGACCTTGTTGATCAGTGGAGAGCCTGGCGTAGGCAAGAGCCGCCTTCTCCGAGAGCTGGTCACCCAGGTCGAAGTCTCTGGGGGGCTGGCGCTCATCGGGGAGGCATACAAGGGCGCAGTGGCCCCCTATGCGCCGTTCGGACCAATCTTACGCGGGGCGCTCAAGCGGGCGGCCCAGGAGAGAGTGCAGATCTCGCAGATGAATCTTTCGGATTTGCTTGTGCTGGCGCCGGAGCTGCGCCCCTCATATCCCACTGTCGCTTCAAACCCCTCCCTAAGCCCGGAGGCGGAGCAGCATCGTCAATTCGAAAGCGTGATAGCTCTGCTCTCTGCCATTGCTGAGCAAGCTCCCATTCTTGTGGCGATCGAAGATGCCCACTGGGCGGACAGCGGATCATTGGCGTTGCTGCACTATTTGGCCCGGCGAACTCAACACCAGCCCATATTGATCGTGATAGCACATCGCGAGGTCGAAAGCGACGAGGCCGGCCTCTTGCAAGAGATATCGCTGGACCTGGATCGAAGCCGGCTGGCGACTCGCCTTGGTCTGGCTCCCTTCACGCGGAAGGAGACCCACGACCTGCTACACGCTATCTTCGAAGAGGAGATCACCCCCGAATTCCTCGACGGAATTTACCGCCAGACCGAAGGGAACCCGTTTTTCATCGAAGAGGTTTGCAAGACTCTCGTGGAAAGCGGGAAGCTCTTTTTCGAGAATGGCCTCTGGCACCGCCCCAGCATGGATGAGTTGGAGATCCCGCAAAGTGTGCGGAAGGCCATTCAGTCGCGGGTTACCGCCCTGCCCGACTCAACCCAAGAGGTTTTGCGGCTGGCGGCGGTTCTGGGCCGGGAGTTCGAATATGAGACATTGGCAGAGGCCAGCGAGCTCGACGAAGACACCCTGATCGACGCGCTGGAATCCGCCCAGCGGGCACAGCTGATCGAGGAGGCCACCGGTGGCGACGGCGTGAGCTTCAACTTTGTGCATGCTCTGATTCCCAACACGGTGGCTGAAGGAGTGCAAACCCTGCGCCGACGGCGGCTGCACCGGCGGGCGGCCGACGCCATCCAGAAGATACGTCCTATGAATTACGAGGCGATCGCCTATCACTACGCGGAGGCTGGCGAAGAGGCGCTCTCCCTGGGGTACTACGTCAAGGCCGGTGAGCGAGCCGCTAAGGCGTACACCAATCCGGAGGCAGAGCGGCACTTTCTGGCCGCTCTCGAGCTGGTCGAGGAGGGGCCGCTGCGGGCTCGCCTGCTGGGTGAACTGGCATTGGTGCAATCGCGCCAAGGGAAGTTCGAGCTCGCTCTCGAGCGGTGGCTCGAAGGCATCAAACTGTATGGTCAGTTGGGCGAACAAGAGCCAATGGCGAGCTATTTTGCGCGATCAATACGCGCTGCCGGGGATTCTGGCGATTTATCCCGCAGCTTATCCCTCGCGCAAGAAGGGATTGGGACTACGGAAGGGGCCCCTGACAGTCCGGGCTTAGCGGATCTTTATCATGAGGTCGGGCGAGCCTTCGTTTTCAATGGGATGGTCGGGGATGGAAAGCAAACCCTGCGCAAAGCACTCGCGATCGCAGAGGCAACCGCTGCTATCCCAATCCGGGCCGAGGCACTCATTACCCTGGGACTCGCCCTAGCGAGCGCCTCTGGTCAGCCGGCAGAGGCGCGGATCCTGCTCGAGGAGGCAGCTGGGTTGGCCAGGGCAAGCGGCCTACCCGAGCAGGAGGCCCGAGCTCTGAACAACCTAGCAGTTATCGAGAATCAATTTATGGGGGACTGGTCGAGGTCGGTCGGCTATTACATTCGCGCCGGGGAATTGGCGCGCTCGACCGGGTCTGCGACGCACGAGCTCTTTTACCTCGCCAACGCCTGTGGGAGTGCACTTGAGCGAGGAGATTTGAATTGGGCGAGGGAACGCCTGCCCGCCTTGCTCAAGGCACAACAGGACTTGGCGATCCCAAGTGCTTCGGCGAGCAATTTGAGGGTCACTAGCGGAATGTTAGCCAGGTACGCCGGTGAATTGGACACGGCGCGCCAGATTTTCCTTGATTTGTACGAGGATGAGACAAAGTCGGGAAGTGTTTACAGACCAGCCATCTTTCTTGCAGAGATCGCCCTGGAAACTCGCAAGGATCTAGGCGCGGCAGATGCCATGATCCAGGACGCAAGTCGTGAACTTCAGATGTGGGGGCCTGAGAGGTTGCTATTATTCGAGGCTCGCCTCCACGCGGCCGAGGGACAGTCAGCCGAGGCGCGCCAGTCGCTTGGGGAATTCCTAACCAAGTTTGGAGGGCATGCGATTGGCATGTCCCAGGCGCTGTACACCCTGGCACGCGCCGAGGTAGCGGTCGTGGAGCAGGACTGGGAAGAGGCTCGCCGTGCGTACGCCCAAACGGTGGAGTACCTAGACCTTGTCGGCTTGCGCTGGTACCGCGCCCGCACCCTTTGGGATTGGGCCGAGGCGCTCATCGCGGAGTCGGGCGGTCGGGCCACCGAGTCGGCCCTCAAGCTGCTGGAAGAAGCCCGGGCGCAGTTCGACTCCTGCGGCGCTCCGATCTACACTGATCAGATACAAGCGCGTCTGAAGGAGCTCAAGGGTCTGCGCGGCTGACGCACGATCGAGCGCTGCTGCGGCCACCCCTCCAACTCCCGATGTCTGAAACCGATCGAGCCACCGTGCTGAACGACCGCTACCAGCTCGGTGTGGAACTCGGCCGTGGCGGGATGGGCACGGTATACCGCGCCCGCGATGTCATGCTCGACCGAGATGTGGCGGTGAAGGTGCTCAGCGAGAGCGGCCTTGGGACCGAGGGCCGCGAGCGAATGCTGCGAGAAGCCCAAGCCATCGCTAAGCTCAACCACCCCAACATCGTCCAGGTCCACGACGCCGGGCAACTTGATGGGACACCTTTCATCGTCATGGAATTCGTCGAGGGGGAAAGTTTGCGCGATCGTCCGCCCCAGGATTTCCCAAGGATTATCGAAGTCGCCCGTCAGATCTGTGCCGCGCTCGAGCACGCCCACCAAAACGGAATCATTCACCGCGATCTCAAACCCGAAAACGTGATCCTCGGCTCCGATGGATCCGCCAAGCTCATGGATTTTGGCTTGGCTCGTTCGGTCGCCTCACGTTTGACGACCGAAGGGGAGATTACCGGAACCGTCTTCTACCTGGCCCCGGAGCTGGCTCTCGGCCAGGACTTCGATGGGCGGGCCGACCTGTACTCGCTGGGCGTGATGTTGTATGAGCTCACCACCGGCGAGCTCCCGTTCTCCAAGGGCGACCCGCTCACGGTGATCTCGCAGCACATCCATGCCAGCCCGGTCCCTCCCCGCTCGAAGAACCCAAAGATCCCACCTCTGCTGGAACAACTGGTACTGCAGTTGCTGGGCAAGACTCCGGCCGACCGGCCCGAATCAGCCTCGGCCTTACACAAGATCCTGGAGAGTTCCTCACTGCTCGATACCCAGGCGGAAACCGATCGCGAGCTCTCGCTGGTCGCCCGAATCGTAAGGGGCAAGTTCGTCGGCCGGGCAGCAGAGCTGAAGCAAGCCAAAGCCCTCTGGGCTCAAGCAGACGCCGGTCAAGGCCAGACCCTGCTCATCAGCGGAGAACCCGGGATTGGAAAGACCCGCTTCCTGCGGGAGCTCGCCACCCATGTGGAGGTCGCCGGAGGGATAGCCCTCATTGGAGAGGCGTATGAAGAGGGCGGAGCCCCTTATGCCCCGTTCGGGCAGGTATTGCGCCGGGCGCTGCAGCGAGCTCCCCAGGACGGGCTGGAGGTTCCGCAACTCATCCTGGCCGACCTGCTGGCCCTGGCCCCCGAGCTGCTTCCCTACTATCCAGACGTTCCAGCCAACCCGCCCCTCAGGCCCGAAGCGGAGCAGCAGCGACAGTTCGAAAGCTTCGTCGCTTTCTTCTCCTCGCTCAGTAACGGGGCGCCGCTGTTGTTAGCCATCGACGACGCCCACTGGGCGGACAGCGGCTCGCTGGCGCTGCTGCGGCACCTGGCGCGAAGAATCCGCCGCCAGCGGCTGCTGCTTGCTGCAAGCTACCGGGAAGTCGAGCTCGACGAGGTTCGCCCGCTCCACGAGGTCCTGCTCGATCTCGATCGCAACCGGCTGGCGGCTCGCTTGAAGTTGGGCCGCTTCACCCGAGAGGAGACCCACGAACTACTGCATGCCATCTTCGAAGAAGAAATCACTCCTGAATTTCTCGATGGCATCTACCGCCAGACTGAGGGGAATCCGTTCTTCGTCGAGGAGGTCTGCAAGGCGCTGGTCGAAGGTGGGAAGCTCTACTTCGAGAACGGCCGCTGGCAGCGCCCGAGCATGGATGAGTTGGAGATCCCGCAAAGTGTGCGGATGGCTATCCAGTCGCGGGTTACCTCGCTGCCCGAGGCGACCCAGGAGGTCCTGCGGCTTGCGGCGATTTTAGGACGGGAGTTCGAATACGAGACATTGGCGGAAGCCAGTGAGCTGGATGAGGAGACGCTCATCGACGCACTGGAATCCGCCCAGCGGGCGCAGCTCATCGAAGAAGTCAATAGTGGAAGCGATGTGAGCTTCACGTTCGCCCACGCGCTGATCCCCAGTACGGTGGCAGAGGGAGTCCGGTCCCTTCGCCGGCGCCGGCTGCATCGCCGGGCGGCCGACGCGATCCAGAAGATTCGCCCTCAGAATTTCGAGGCGATCGCCTACCACTTTGAGGAGGCCGGCGAGGAGGCGCTCTCGCTGGAGTACTACGTCAAGGCTGGAGAACGCGCCTCGAAGGCCTATGCCAATCCGGAGGCGGAGCGGCACTTTCTGGCGGCGCTCGACCTGGTCGAAGCGGAGCCGGACCGAGCCCGCCTGCTAGGAGAACTGGCGCTGATGCAATCGCGGCAAAGCAAGTTCGAGCTGGCCATTGAAAGGTGGCTGGAGGGGATCGAGCTTTACAAGAGGATTGGTGCCCCGGAGTTGATAGCCCGCTACTACGCGCGGGCGAGCCGCGCCGCCTGGGAAGCAGGAGACGTGCCCCGCGGTCTGGCTCTGGGCCAGGAGGGGATCCGCGCGCTGGAAGGTGCTCCGGATAGTCAAGGTCTGGCCGATCTCTACCATGAGGCTGGGCGAGCCTATTACTTCAACGGTCGGGCTGCTGAAGCGCTCCCCATTGTTCGCCGCTCGTTGGAGATGTCTGAGAAGACGGGGGCCCTGGCCGTACGGGTCGAAGCTCTGATCTCGCTTGGCACGGCCGGCGCAACAACCTCACTTGCGCCGTTGCAAGAGTGTATACAGTTACTCGAGCGGGCGGTTGAGTTAGCCAGATCCCACGGGCTGCCCGATCAGGAGTCCCGGGCACTCAACAATCTTAGCGTCATAAGGACGCACTTTCTTGGAGACCTTTCCCAGACTCGGGAACGGCTGCAGCGGGCGGAAGAGCTGTCCCGAAATACCGGATCAGTGGGGATTGCACTTTACTACGGCTCAGGTGCTTGCTTTTACTCCCTGCTGCAGGGCGATCTGGACTGGGCGAGCAAACGTCTCCCTGCTTTACTGGAGTCGCAGCGAGAACTCCCGACTGCGATCGCCTCCGGTTTGAACGTCCAGGCCGCGCAAGGCATGCTGCTTCGCCAGGCCGGCCAACTGGATGAAGCCTTAGAGCACCTGCGCCATTTGGACCAAGCCGCTCGCGCGGCCGGGGAGTACAACGCGGTCTATACCACCGCGGTCTACTTTGCAGATGCAGCATTGGAAATCGGCAAGTACCATGAGGAGGCTCTGGGCATGCTCGACCAGCTCCACCGCGGTCATCAATATGGCGGCCCGGTCTGGCCCCTCGCCCAGGTTGCTCGCCTGCATGCCGCGCAAGGCGATCTGGCCGAGGCGAAGGCCGTCCTGCAGGAAGCCCGGGACAAGGCGGGTGCGGGATCGTTCGGCCTGAGCCCGGTCTGGCTCGGCTTGGCCGAGGCGCAGTTGGCCCGGGCCGAAGGGATGACCGAGCAGGCCGCCGCCGCTTACCAGCGATGCGTCGAGGCCGCCGGAAAGGCCGGCATGCGCTGGCACCAAGCTTGGGTCAAGCGAGACTGGGCTGAAGCGCTAATCGCGGAAGCGGGAGGCCGGGCCACCGAGCCGGCCCTCAAGCTGCACGGTGAAGCCCGGGCGGAATTCGACACCTGCGGCGCGCCTATCTACGCTGAGAGGGTGAACGCTCGGCTGGCGGAGTTGAGGACCCCCTAGAGTAGGCTGCCCTACTCACCTCGAGTGAACTGCGTTCCCGGCTCCGGCCGGTGATGTACCATTAGGCCTATCCGGCTCCCACTGCTGGGCGACATTGACCAACACTGAGACACCTACCGTACTCAACGACCGCTATGAGCTCGGCGAGCAGCTCGGACGCGGCGGAATGGGAACCGTCCATCGAGCCCACGACAATGTGCTCGATCGGGACGTGGCAGTGAAGCTCCTGAGTGCGAGCGGTCTGGGAACCGAGGGCCGCGAGCGGATGCTGCGGGAAGCTCAGGCCATCGCCAAGCTCAACCATCCCAACATCGTC
>Ga0247727_10010594_pt1 | contig 16300 bp, 14 predicted proteins | sample WisWelCaveWW1625_FD_202498 | JGI IMG/M metagenome (GOLD analysis project Ga0247727, IMG submission 202498) | Biofilm microbial communities from Wishing Well Cave, Virginia, United States - WW16-25 | ecosystem: Environmental > Aquatic > Deep subsurface > Groundwater > Cave microbial mat | place... | reverse complement strand
GTGAATCACGCCACGCCAAATAGTCCTTGACATTTTGCGCGAAGACGATTAAAATAGGTTGTCGTTGTTGCGTTTTAATTCGTCTCCGCGCGGGAGCGTCACCTCCCCCGGAGACTTTTATTTTGGGGTGAAAACGTTACACGGGATCACCGGAAAACAATGTGGGAAAAATTTTGTGGGAAATCAACGTGAGAAGTTGGCGAGAGATTTTGGTAAAAGAATGTTGGAGGTTACATCTAGGCTTTAACAGAACTATATTGATAGTGGAGGATGGCTGCGAGGAGTTTTCAAACATACACGGTTTGGGCCAACTTCGTTTCCCAAAGGGAAATATTAAAGCTATATTTGAAGAGGTCCGACTGGTCATGGAACGAGAAGGGCTCTTATCAGGCGCATTGAGTAGCTAATATGAGACTTATGGATCGCTTGCTTGGCTAACGTACCACTCCATGAAGAATACTTGGATTATGAATAGTGTTCTACGCACATTCCTAAAGTTTGCATTCAGCCGGATTGAAACCGCCTGGATATTTTTAGAATGTAGAGGTGAGTAGAGAAATCGACGGATATTCAATGTTTCTCTTATGCGGCTTCAACCGCTGATGCCGTTGTTGGAAGGAGCGCTCATCATGGACAATCCCACGATTCTCGACCCCTCTTCCGCGAAACGATGTCCGCCATCGACGCCAGTGATGTGACCACGCTCTAACGCCGCCCTGGAGGAAGACTTCCGGCAGCCGCACCCTCGGGCGTAGCCTAATGTAACCAACATCACTAACGTTACCAACATGACCAATATGACCAACATAGACGATCCGCGCGCGGCCTTCATCGAGGCCGCTGTATGGCATGGAACACTGGAGCGCGCTAAGGCGATCTTGGCTGCGCACCCCGAGCTCGCGAGCAGCGATATTCACATCGCAGCGATCCTCGGCGACGATGCCGCCGTGCACCGCTTCCTCGCGCTCGATCCGAAGAACGTCACGGCGAAGTCGGGACCGTACGGCGGGGATGCGCTCGTTTACCTGTGTCTGTCCAAATATCTCCGGCTCGACAGGACTCGAACCGACGGCTTCCTGCGGGCGGCCACGGCGCTGCTCGATGCCGGAGCTGACCCGAACACCGGTTTCTGGACCACGGGTCAGTACCCCGAGTTCGAGACCGCGTTGTATGGCGCCGCCGGCGTCGCGCACCACCCGGAGATGACGCGCCTCCTGCTCGAACGCGGCGCCGATCCGAACGATGTGGAGGTCGTCTATCACTCGCCGGAAACTCACGACAACGCCGCGATGAAACTCGTCGTGGAGACCGGCAGGCTTACCGCCGAGAGCCTCGCGATGATGCTGATTCGCAAGCACGATTGGCATGATTACGAGGGCGTGAAGTATCTGCTCGAGCACGGCGCCGATCCCAATCACGGCAGAGAACGGGGATTCCGTGCCATCCATCACGCCATCGCGCGGGACAACAGTCTTGAGATCATCGAACTGCTGCTCGACCATGGAGCCGACCCGACGCTGCTTCAGGACAGCGAATCGGCGGTGGCGCTGGTCGCGCGACGGGGACGGGGCGATCTGCTCGCTCTGTTCGAGCGTCGTGGCATTTCCATCGAGTTGCACGGCGCCCTGCGATTGATCGCCGCGTGCGCTAGGAATGATGCGGCGACCGTGTGCTCCATCGCGGAGCGTGAACCCGAGCTCGTTCGCGAAGTCGTGACGCAGGGCGGCAAGCTGCTCGCGGAGTTCGCCGGAACCTGGAACACGAACGGCGTCCGGCATCTTATTGATCTCGGCGTGCCCATCACCGCGCTATACGAGGGCGACGGGTACTTTGACATCGCGAAGGACAGCACAGCGCTGCACGTTGCGGCGTGGAAGGCGCATCCCCCAACCGTGAAACTGCTCATCGAACGCGGCGCGCCGATTGACGCGAAGGATTGGAAGGGGCGTACACCATTGGCCCTGGCCGTGAAAGCGTGTGTGGACTCGTATTGGACCGAGATACGCTCGCCCGAGTCGGTTGAGGCGCTGCTCCGTGCGGGCGCGTCGGTGAGCGGCGTCGCTTTTCCATCCGGCTACGCGGAAGTTGACGAGCTGCTTCGACACTTCACACCATCTTCATCCAATCTGGGTCTTTATTAAATAGAAGGTGTTTGCGAATAAGGAAAAAATCACCTCGTTAGTGCGCGCGGCGCAAGCTGGCGACGATCCGTCATTTGCGGAATTGGTCCGCTCGTATCAGGACATCGCGATGGCTTATGCCACTTCGATTTTGGGCGATTACCATCTTGCCGAGGATGCGGCGCAGGAAGCTTTCGTCGAGGCGTATCGCAAGCTGCCATCGCTGCGCGAGCCGGCGGCGTTCGCCGGATGGTTTCGCACCATCATCTTCAAACACTGTGACCGCATGACGCGGCGCAAGCGGCCTCCCATCACCAGCCTGGATGCCGCTCTCGAAGTGGCTTCTCCGGAACCCTCGCCACACGAAATTCTGGAGTCGCGGGATGCCGCAACCTCTGTTCGCGAGGCGATCGCGGCCTTGCCCGGTGCCGAGCGCCAGGTCGTCCTGCTCTACTACATGGGCGATCACTCACATGCGGCGATCGCCAAATTCCTGGAGGTCACACCCAACACGGTGAAAACCAGGTTGTATTCGGCGCGTCAACGATTAAGGAAGCACATGGAACACATTGAGAAAAATCTGCAAACCGCGCGGCCTTCGCGCGATCCGAAATTTGCCGAGAAGGTTCAGCGCATGATCCAGCCCGAGGCGTTGAAGAAAAACGAGCCTCTGACTTGGTCCCCCGGAATGGGCGCCGAGGTATGGGAAATGTTCTGTGCTGCCATCACCGGAGACCTGGAGACCATTAAGCGGCTGGTGGACAAAGACCCTTCGCTGGTGCGCTGCCATCACGCCTACCGAACGCCGCTGTATTTCGCCGTGCGGGAGAACCAGGTCGAAGTCGCGGCATACCTGCTTGAGCACGGCGCCGATCCGATAGGCCTTGCGGTTAACGACAACTTCCTCGACATCACTCGCGACCGTGGGTACGAAGAGATGCAGAAGCTGCTGGAGGCCAAACTCGCCAGCCTGCATGGCGCCTCACCGAAAGGAGAAGGCATCGCTGCGGCGATCCGCGCGCGCGACTTGGTGAAGGTGCGAAGCCTGCTCGACGCCGCGCCCGAGCTTCTGCGTGCCGGCGATGAGCGGAGCAATCAGCCCATCCATTGGGCAGTGATGACGCGGCAGCTCGACATCATCGACGAGCTGCTGGCCCGCGGCGCGGACATCAATGCCCAGCGTCAAGATGGCGCGCGTCCGATTCAGCTCACCAACGGCGATTACAACTATCGCGGCTGGCGCGATGTGCCCAAAGACGTCACGACTACGCCTGCAGAAGTGCTCGCGCATCTTCGCACACGCGGCGCGTACGTTGACATTTGCACCGCCGCGCATACCGGCGATCTGAATCGCGTCAGAGAGTTGCTGGATGAAGACCCCGCGCTGGCCAACCGCGTCGCGGACTACGTCACGTACTACCTCGGCTCCGGCGCGCCGCTGAAAAACGCCGCCGCCAAAGGGCATATCGAAATGGTGAAGCTCTTGCTGGAACGCGGCGCCGATCCGAATTTGCCCGAGGAAGGCATCGCCCCGCACGGCCACGCGCTGTATTCGGCAGTTTACAATGGCCACTTCGAAATCGCCAAGCTTTTGCTGGAACACGGTGCGTACCCGAATCCGGAAGTCGAAAGTTCCGCAGACGCTTTGAGCATCGCCATGATGAACAAGGACGAGAAAATGATCGAGCTCCTCTGCTCATACGGCGCTGCCCGAGCCGTGCATCTTTTGGCTTATCACGGTGATGTGCAGACGGCGGCGGCTGTCTTCGCGGCTAATCCGGCGCTGGCCGACGATCCCGAAGCGCTCACAAATGCGGCGGGAGAAGGCCGAGAAGCCTTTGTGCGTTTATTGCTGCGTTATCAACCTGATCTGCCCAAACGCATCAACTTTCCTTACTGGTCGGTCGGGGCGAAGACACGCGAGTTGAATGAGCTTTTATTTAAACACGGAATGAATCCGAGCCAGCCGGATTGGCTACGCGTGACGCCGCTGCACCACTTCGCCAGAAAGGGCGACGTGGAAAACGCCGCGATCTTCATCGACCACGGCGCCGCTCTGCATGCGCGTGATGAGGACATCTGCTCGACGCCGCTGGCGTGGGCGGCCAAATTCGGCAAGACCCTGATGGTCGAGTTCCTCCTCAGACGCGGCGCAAAGCCGAACTTGCCCGACGATCCACTTTGGGCCACGCCGCTGGCATGGGCGACTCGTCGCGGGCATCACCACGTTGTGGAATTGCTAAAGCAATACGAGAAGACGGGCGCGCTGCTGGCTCGTAGCCTTGAGCATTACGAAACGCTCGCGAGAGACTTCGTCGCAGCCTACAACTCCGGCGATTCTGCGGCGCTGCAACGCATCAACGACTATTACCAACCCGACCGCACGCCGAGCTTGGATCAGTTTCGTGCAAGCGTGCGCGAGCGTTTGGGCAGGCACTCGAAATCCGAGAACGGCAACGACGAGCTTGCTCTTGCCGATGCGCAATTCCTCGTCGCCCGCTCGCACGGCGTCGAGAGTTGGGCCGCGTTGGTGAAACACATCGAACGATGAATTTGGGTAAATATTCAGCGAAACTTCGTCTCAAACCGATAAGTGCGCATTTTCAAAAGACAACTTTTACCACGGAGCCACAGAGTTAACGGAGAAACACAGAGCAAGAAATCCAAAGCGAAAATTTTTAAAGCTTTGTTTCAGTGAGAGTTCTTTTTCCGTGAGCCAAATCATGTTTGTTCAATTGACTAAATTCATGCGAATTTTGTAGCGGCTGCCGAAGCCAATAAATTCATGGCTCAAATTTAGGGGGCAGGACTACGAAATTAAAGTAACAGAGAACGAGAACCGAAAATGGAACCGAACGTCAAGCAAGCCGTGCCGTTTTTCGCCGTGTCGAACCTTGAAGCGTCTGTCCGCTATTATGTCGATGGCCTCAGCTTCGAGATGACCAAGAAATGGATAGACGAGGGCAAGCTCCGCTGGTGCTGGCTTCAACGCGGCGGCGCGGCCCTGATGCTGCAGGAGTTCCGGAAGGAAGGGCACGACTCGTGGGTGCCTGAGGGGAAAGTCGGCGTGGGCGTATCGATCTGCTTTATCTGTGAGGATGCCTTGGCGATCTACCGTGAGGTCACCGCACGGAGGATTCAGGCCTCAAGACCCTTCGTCGGGAATGGAATGTGGGTCACCTCGCTGTCAGACCCGGACGGCTACCGGGTCGAATTCGAGAGTTACACGGACGTGCCGGAGGAGACGGAGTACGCAGAGCAATAAGGGGGTTGAAAGGCTTATTCATAGCGCAGCTTTGGCCGCAACCAAAAGGCAGAATGATTATTTGGCAGAATAATCATTCTGCCGGACCATTATTCTGCCTTTCAAAATCTTCGCGGTCGTGATAGTTTTTGAGGCTAAGGAGGCCACAATGAAAGCAATATTCAAAACCGCCTGGCCGTATCAAAAAGACGAAATGAACCTGCCGGTGGAGAATTTGGCAGCCGCCATTCCGTTTTACAAAGTCTTTTTCGTCATCGCACCAGACGGGCTTTGTTACTGTCTTGGTGAACGGCAAAGTTGAGAACCGTTTGATTTCTCATTCCTGTTACTTCAGATTGATTCAAACCCTTTTATTTCAAAACTGCTTGCTGAATAGCAACTGTGATCGAAAGGCGTGCGGAATTATCTCATCAGGCGGATTTGCGCGTTAGCGTCGTCATTTTGAGACGGACTTTTCCCTTGCAGGTTGCGATTCAGCAACGATTCCAGGTGAGGTTTTATGCGCATTCCATTTAGAACAGACGCTCCTGGCTTCCGCCAAGAAAAAGATTGCCGCGGTCAATTGAAAGACTTGAAATTTTTCCTTAGATTCTGTCCTCCAAAACCTCCGGCCGCGGCTGGGGAATCACCACTTTGTTGACCAGCAAACCTTTTTTCCGAATAAAATTTGCGCCGGCTTCTACGGCGGCGGTGACGGAGGCCACGTCGCCGGTCATCGTCACATAGCCCTTGCCGCCGATGGCCATGGCGAGATGAATTTGCAGTAACTGCACATTCGCCGACTTCACCGCGGCATCGGCCGCCTCGATGATCGACGCCACGGAAAATGTCTCGATAATACCCAACGCGCCGGTCTCGGTCACCACACGCGTGCCGCTGATCGCGGGGAACACTTCCGGATGCACGTTGGGAATGAGCAAGTTGTCCACCACCGTATCGCCGCCGATTTCCATCCCGACTTCCATGCTCGAAGAGACGGCGGCCGTTTCGCCCGCCACCATCACCATAAACTTGCCCGGGCAAATCGTGCGGTTGAACACCATTTGTACTGCAGCGGTCTTCAACAGTGCGTCGGCCACTTCGTAGCCTTTGGCAATGGAGGTGAGTTCAATGAGACCAATAGCGTTTTGCATGCTTAAGTATTCCTCTAAAAATAAAGTTTGTAGTTACGCCTTTAGGCGTCATGCTTATGGTTAAAAAGAATGTTTGATAAAAATTAACGGATTTTTTTGATTACAAACTTCTTATGCCTAAAGGCATCACTACAAACTAAGCCCTCGTGATGACAATGCCTTGTCCCACAGCAATGACTTGCCCAGCGATACTCGCATGTGCCGGCACGCTCAACGCTGTTTCCGAAGCCGCAGCAATCATTTCACCTTCATGCACGCGATCTCCAACTCGCACAACCGGCGTGGGTGGGACACCGACTGAAGGTTGCAGAGAAATGCCAACGCTTGTCGGCGCGATCTGGCCGGTGTAGAGCGGGGCTTCGGCGGTGAATTGATGCAGTCCCAGCCGGCGCATCAATCGCGTTGTCGGCACGCCACGATAGGATTTCATCGGATGCACTTCCTTGGTTAGCTTTTGCAACTGTTCGGCGCTCAACCATTTGCCCTGCTGTTTCAAATCCCGTTTGGTCACGACGCAAACGTTGCGTGGGTCCAATTCTTCCGGGCAGGCCCACAGCGAGCAAATGTTGCACTCACAGCACGCCTGCGCCCAATGCGTGAGCGTGTCGCTCATCGGGCCGGTGGTGAGCAGCGAGCGCATCACCAGATGCGGCTGAATCGGATAACCGAGCAAATAGCGCGGACACATTTCCGTACACAAGCTGCATTGATCGCACGCGGATTTGCCGATGCGCTTGTACACTTGCTCGGATTGCGTTTTGCGTTCGGCCAAATGCGTCGCGCGGCCGAGCACGATAATGCCGCTGGAGACGCGCGTCACCGGCGTCGCCAAATCCGTCACCACTTTGCCCATCATCGGGCCGCCGTCGAGCAAGACGAAATCGTCGATGGTGGCGCCACCCGCGACTTGCAGTGCTTCCCCGTAACTCATCCCGACGGGAAACCACGCCGTGAGCGGCTGCTTGACATGACCGTGTACCGTCATCAGCGAATGCATCACCGGCTGGCCTTGCGCCGCGCGATGAATGTGATACAACGTTTCCACATTCTGCACGATCACGCCGATGTGCAACGGAATGCCGCCGCTTGGAATGCGCCGGCCCGTGCTGTGATAAACCACTTCGTACTCATCGCCGGCCGGATAAACATCCTCCATTTCGAAGAGAGAAATATTCGCGGATAGATGATGAGTGACCGCGTCGATGGCCTTGCGGTTTTTGTGTTTAATCGCGACGACGCCTTTGTTCGCGCCGACGTGTTGCATGACAAGCCGGAGGCCGTCGATCATTTCCGCGGCATAGTGCTCCATCAACACTTTGTCTTTGAAGAGCAAAGGCTCGCATTCCGCGCCATTGGCGATGACCGCATCGACACGGGCATCGATTTTTTTGTAGGTGGGAAAACCGGCACCACCCGCGCCGATAACGCCGGCATCGCGCACCTGTTGGACTAAGTTAGCCATATTGACGAGGATAAGATAATAAAGTTCTTGCGAAGCGTCAATAAGTTTTTTAGAATAGCAATATGGAAAAATCCGTGAACGGCATGGGAAAAGTTATTGTTACCGTCACCTGCGATTGGGATGGCCTGGACTATCCTTTAAGCGGGCCGCACAATCCAGCAGGCAATCCTCATTTTCGCTTCGATCAAGGCCTGCGGGCTATTGAATACTTCAATAAAATTTTTGATTATCGTATTCCCCTCACGCATTTTATTTGCCCGGTGTATTTTACTCGCAGTAAATCTCTGACGGAATATTATGCCGGCAAAATCTCACAACTCATCAAAGGCAGCAATTGCGAAATTGGATTGCACATTCATGGCTGGATCAGTTTGATGCGAGCCTGTGATGTTACCCCGAGAGATCCGGTGCAAGATCAATTCCTTCCCGATTGGGGCACGCAGGAGAATAGCCGTTATGGCCTGAGTGTGCCGTATAGAAATGATGCCGGCGAAGAGAAAATCGACTATGGTCATGGCGTGCCTTTGGGCGTGTATCATCAGGATGAAATTTTGCAAATGGTGGAGCGCGCCAGAACATTGTTGGTCGATAACAAAATCATCGTCTCAAGTGGTGACTGCCTCAGCTTTCGTTGCGGCGGCTGGATGGCCAACGATACGGTTTTGGCGGCGATTCAAATGGTTGATCCGCCATTGCAATACGAAGCTTCCGCCGTCGATGCTTCCTTTTTTACCAACGGCAGCGGGGTTCTGGGTGATTGGCTGACGCAACTTTGGGGATCGCAAAGAGAGCATGAGAAGCCCTATCTCACCAACAGCCTTTTCCTATCGCCTTATCCAAACGGAGTCAATATTTGCGGGCATTCCAATGACGTCTCGGAAGCGCAACCGCGGAAAATTCAAAAACTACTCGAGCTTCCCGATACCGCGATTCTGGCGGACTATGTCAAGGCCGAATATATGCAGGAGCAGATTGATCGCGCCGTGACCATAGCCGTTCAGCAATCATCCGATGTGTGCGTCAGTCTCGGCTTTCATCTCGAATCCGGCGGCGATCCGCGTTTTGGGGTGAGGTTCGGGCATATCGAACGCGTCATAGAAGCATTGGAATATGTCAATCAACAATACGCAACTGCCGACAGAATCCAATATTTCACGATTACAGAGGCCGGCCAGCGCTTCTTGCAGACCGAAAATAGCCAGCGGGACGATGATAATTCATCACACGTCGTTGTGGATGGGCCAAAATTATAACCTTGACTGCGATGAATTGAATGGCTATATTTTTAATGAAATAAAAAATCGCGGTGAAAAATTTTTGATTGTTGACTCATGACGATGCTTCAAGATACAGCCGTCGAACGTTCCGAGCGGAAGGAATTTTCGTTTCGAGAAGTATTGAATCTCGCGGAGGATTTTTTTATGGAACAAGGGGTTGTTTACGAGTCTATGCGCCGGCTGGCAAAACGGCTTGATGCCGAAGGCATCGCTTATGCAGTGATCGGCGGAATGGCGGTGACGGCGCATGGGCATCCCCGCCTGACGCTGGATGTCGATATTCTCCTGACGCCCGCCGGACTGAATAAGTTTCGCGAGCAACTGGTCGGGCGTGGATATATTGCGGCTTTTCCCGGCGCGACGAAAACTTTTATTGACGCCGAATCAAAAGTCAAAATTGAGATCATCACCGCCGGCGAATTTCCCGGCGACGGCTTGCCGAAGCCGGTGGTTTTCCCTGATCCAACCGGAACCAACATTGAACGGGACGCGGTTCGATTTATTACCCTGGAAAAATTGATCGAGTTGAAGCTGGCTTCGGGTTTATCGGCGCCGCATCGAATCCGCGATATTGCCGATGTCCAGGATTTGATCATGGCGGTCAATCTCCCGCTTGAATTGGAAGAAAAGTTGGATGCCAGTGTGCGAACGGAGTATCGCCACCGGTGGGAAGCGGCGCAGAAAGCAAAAGAATACCCTCAACAACAATGATCATTCAACAACTTGATCATGAATTCTGAAACAAATTATTAAATAAAAAATGAACATTTTTCACATTGCATTTAGCGGCATCGCGTTTTTAATATTTACGACTTCCATTTTTGCTCAGCCATCTACGCCGGTTCCGACCGCGTTTATTTCGGTAGATTCGCAACATCCCGGCCTTCCCGTGCTCATCGATGGCAAAGAAGTCGGTTTTACGCCGTTGCAAAATCATTCACTTCTCCCCGGCAAGCACGAGCTTGCCGTCAAGCGCGCGCGCCCGGAAAGCTGGCTCGATTTTGATTGGACGGAAATCTGCTCGCTACAAGCCGGCGATACGTTAATTTTTGTCCCGCGTTTTCAACGCGGCTATTCGATTAACTCGACGCCATTTGGCGCGGAAGTTTATGTTAACAGCTTCTTGCAGGGAACGACGCCGCTCATCGTGCGTTTACCGGAGGGTGATATCGCCAGTATAGAAATTCGTCAAGCCGGCTATCAACCCGAACACTTGCAGGTTGGCGACGGTGTTTCAGAAATTCGTATTTATAATGTTGATTTAAAATCAGAACAAAACCTGCCATTGGTTCAGGAAGTTGAAAAGACCCTTCACCTTCATCGCAATCGCCGCCTCTCACTCGCCGCGGCCGGATTGAGCCTGGCCTCGGGCATCACCGCCATTCTCTTAAAAAACAAAGCCGATCATTTCTACGATCAATATCTCACCGCCGGCTTGCCGGAGAATCGTGAACGGTTTTTCCAACGCACCGAAGATTACGACCGCTACGCCGGCATTGCCACCGCCGTGTTTGAAGCGAGCTTTGCCGTGTCGTTTTATTATTTTCTGAAATCGACGCGGGAATGATTCGTTCGTAGTAACGCCTTTAGGCGTCGAATAGCCCAAACCAAAAACGTTCTTGTTCAATGCCCCTAACGCCTGAAGGCGTCACTACGAACACCCCTCCGGTTTTTTAAAACGACAAAAGCCATCACCGCGCAAATGCCGGCGCCGCCGAGCACCGCCAACGGCGCTCCGAATTTTTCGGCGGCAAATCCAATCAACAAATTCCCCAATGGCGAGAGTCCCCCGAAAGAAAAAGCATACACCCCCATCATGCGGCCGCGCAAATGATTCGGCACGCGTCTTTGCAACGAGCTATTCGCATTGATATAGAAAAGAATGATGCCAAAACCGGCAACAGCAATGGCGATCAACGCCAGATGGAAATTTTTTGCCAAAGCAAAAACCGAAACGCCGGCGATGAAGATCACCACGCCGGCAAAGAGCAAACGCCACGACGAAAGCCGATGATTGACCGCGGCAACCAACAAGGCGCTGCCCAACGCGCCGAAGCCGCCGGCGGACATGAGTTTTCCCAGCTCCACCGCGCCACCGTCCCGCAACTGACCGGCAAAGGCCGGAATTAAAATCCAAAATGACCAGCCGAAAATCGTTATGACACTCACCAGCATGAGCAGGCTGTAAACTCGCGGCGTTCGACGCACATAAAGCAAAATTTCGCGAATCGAATTTCCGAGCGGCTTCTGCGCAATTTTGCGGAGCGGCATTTTCTCAAAACGCATCGCAGCCAGCGCCCATATTGCCGCCAGATACGAAACGCTATTAATGAACAAGCACCAACCCGTGCCAAGCGTGGCGATGATGATGCCGCCAATCGCTGGCCCGAGCAATCGCGCCGTGTTAAACGTCGCGGAGTTCAACGCGAGCGCATTGGCCAGATCGTCTTTGCCAACCAGTTCGATGGCGAAGGCCTGCCGCGTCGGAATGTCAAACGCATTCACCACGCCGAAGCCAAACGCCAGCGCGCAAATCCAGCCGACGGTAATCGTGTTCGTCCAGATCAATATGGCAAAAATAAGCGCGAGCAGCAGCGCCGGAATTTGCAACGCCAGCAGTAATTTTTGTTTGGAAAAACGGTCGGCGATGCTGCCGCCGATGAGCGCGAAGAAAGATAGCGGCAGGAAATTCAGAAAACCGACAAACCCGAGCCAAAAGGCGGAATGGGTCAATTCAAAAACCAGCCACCCCTGTGCGATGGTTTGCAGCCACGAGCCGCTCAATGAAATGAGTTGTCCCAAAAAATAAAACCGATAGTTGCGATGCCGCAATGCGCGAAACATCGGAAATCTTTTGCGCGTGACGGCGTCTATAGTGGAAACGGTGCTTGGGATGAAAATTTCTACCGAAGATGAGGCCATTATTGTTGTGAAATCCCTTTCGTAACTTTCCTGTGCTAAGAATTGAACCTTTACGACCGACGCAATTCATAACTCGTCGTGATCTTCACTGTTGGCCGCAACATGCCCGACACCGAGCAGTATTTCTCCTCCGACAGTTTGATGGCACGCGCCAACTCATTCTCCGTGGTATCGGCGCTGATGAGTTTGTACAGAAGGCGAATCCGCGTAAAAATTCGTGGATATTCGTCACGGCGATCGGCGGAAATATCTATCGTGAGCGAAGTAATGGTGCGGCGCATTTTCTGCAGAATCGACACAATGTCCATCGTTGTGCAACCGCCGAGCGCTTGTAACACCAGCTCCAACGGCGACGGCCCGATGGCCGCGGCTTTATCCGACGTGCTGTCTAATTTAACGATTTGCCCGAACGCCATTGTGCCTTCCAATTGCATGTCGGGTCCGAGCCAACGTAATTGCGCTGTCATGTTTGCTCCATAAAAATAATTCGAGTGAACTTATTTTCAAAATAAACAAATTTCCGAAAAAAACAAGCGCGGGTAATTTCTTTTTGCGTTTGGAATAAAAATGCTCTATATTAGCAGGATGCTAAAATTGAACCACCGAACTTCAACTTCGAGCCTATTGAACAGAAAACTTGCCCCGCTATGGTTGGCCGCAATTTCGGCCTTGACCGCGAACAACGTATTTACACAAGCCCCCGGCGCTCACCGTGAACAATTGGTACAGCGCGTCCTTCAACAACTTCACCACGAGGCCTACGATAGTGCGCTCACCGCTTGCGCGATGATTCGCCGCCAGTGGCCGGATGATCCCACGGCGGATGTTTTGCAAATGAGCCTTTATCAAACCCAAATGCGAAATTTTCGCGTGCGCCTGCATGAAGCGGCATTTGATTCGCTCAGCAAGAATGCCGTGCGATTAGCCGAAAAAAAAATTAAGGCGCATCCCTCCGCCGAGATGTTTTTCATGCAAGGTTCGGCGCGCGGCCTGCAAGCCCTTTATCGTTTTCAGCAGGGTGAATGGTCCGCCGCTTTGCGGGATGCTGCGGTGGCGCTGCATGCGATGAATCGCGCGCTGCAAAAAGATGAATCTTTCGTTGACGCCACCTTGACGATCGGGCTTTACAAATATTGGAAAAGTCAAAAACTTGGTTTTGGCATCGATTTATATGCCCATGAGCGCCAGGAGGCTTTTGTCATTATCGAGCAGGTTTGGAAGCATGGGCGCTACTCCACCGTGGAAGGCGCCTTGACGTTACAAAATGTTCTTTTGTATAGCCGCGAAAATCACCAAGCCTTGGAAGTCAACGAGTGGTTGCACGAGCGCTATCCGACGCATCCGAGTGTGCTGTATCATCGGGCGCTGTTGATGGAAAGGCTGCAGCGTCCAGCGGCAGCGCTGGCACTCTGGGAAAAATTAATCCATCGCATTAACACTTCGCCCTGGCAAAGCCATACATTGTTGGCCGAATGTTATTTGCATTGCGCCCAGCTTGGCGAAGCGCTACGGCTGGCCGGGGCGAATGGCGATCATCCTTCGCAAAAAATCGGCGAAGCGTTGCAGCTTGCGGCGTGGCACGCGGAACGGCGCGATAAAGCGCGTGAGCTTGAAAGTATATTTCAGCGATTCGATGAAATTGCCGGCGAAATCAAAAAGATGCAAAAAAATTTAGCCGGAAGCCAATTGGGAAATTAATTCTACCCGCGCCCAACCTCTTCGCTGGAAACAATACTGATGTTTTCTTTTGAAGCTCTGCGAAGTTCTTCAATCGCGATCCGCTCAATATTGATTTTGGTCGACGCAAACCAGGGACCGGTAAACTTGTCCCAGGCAACCTCCCTATTCTCATTTCCCAATTCGGAAGAGCGCTTATAAATCCAAACTTCAAGAAGACCATCCTGCTGTTGAGTTATGGCGGCTTTATAATTTGCGCTTGGTGAATGCAATTCTTTTGGGAACTGGGTCGGGTCGACGGGCTCTCTCGGATTATTCAATAGCTCTTTTCTCATGCGCGATGTAGAGACAAAAAAGTGTACCAGCGGGGCTAAAAATAGGACGGACACATACGGAGCAAATAACGCCCACCAGACTGATTGTGTGCGAAACTCAAAATACGAGTTGCCAGTTATGATCATCGCTCCGAGGCCGGCGAGGTAGAATAAACCTAATGGGAGCTCGTAAACAATGACAAAAAGCAGCAATGTTATTTTCCAGCTCTCCTCCGCTTCTCTTAAATGATGCGCTTTGCACATATCGCGCATAGCCAGGCAAAAGAGGTGAATGGCGGCAAGCAAAGACAATCCTAAAATTTGAGAGACAAAATTTTGAAGTTCCAGAAGTGAAAGATGCCTCACAATTGCTTCAATCAATGTAATAACAACGATTACTTTTACATTCAGCAGGTATGATTCGTGTCTTTTGCCGCCTGGTTGTTTAGCCAGAGGGAAAACCCCCAGACAAATGAAAAGCATGCCGACAGCGTCGATGAGAAAATTAATGTTTAGCAGTTTATATAACAGCCCATTTAAGGCCCCGCCACAGACAAATAAAACCCCACCCCAGAAAATGAGCTTGAGCGAAGGAATCACCACTTTTGCATTGACCATATGGCGTCTCGTAAGCGATTGGATAAAAGGCCCGACTTTATTTTCAAGTTGAGTACTTATTTTGAATATCCAGCGCCCGCATTTTTTTATGCAGATTGCTGCGCTCGATGCCGAGAATTTGCGCTGCCTGCGTGATGTTGCCGCCGGTGGACTCGAGACAGGCGAGAATATAATCGCGCTCGACCTGGTCGCGCACTTCGCGCAAAGTTTGTCCCGGCTGAAAGGAGCTTTTGAGTATTGGTTGCGAAACTTGCAAATTGAGCGGCAGATCCGCCGCCGTGATCACCTCGCCGACCGTCATAATCACGAACCGCTCGATCGCGTTGCGCAATTCGCGAATGTTGCCGGGCCAATCATGATTTTGCAAACGCGCCAGCGCTTCGGGCGCAATCTGTTTGGCACGAAAACCATTTTCGCGACGATAAAGCTCGCTAAAATGTTGCACCAGCGCCGGAATATCATCTTTACGCTCGCGCAGCGGCGGCATGTAAATCGGCACCACGTTCAGGCGAAACCACAAATCTTCGCGGAAACGGCCGCGGCGCACTTCTTCTTCGAGATTCTTGTTGGTCGCCGCAATGACGCGCACATTAACGCGCAACGTTTGCGTGCCGCCGACGCGCTCAAACTCGCCTTCCTGCAACGCGCGCAACACTTTGGCTTGCACGCGAAAACTCATATCGCCGATTTCGTCGAGAAAAAGCGTGCCGCCGTCCGCTTGCAGAAATTTGCCGTCACGCGCCGCGCTCGCGCCGGTGAAAGCGCCTTTCTCGTGGCCGAACAATTCACTCTCGATCAAATCTTCCGGAATTGCGGCGCAGTTGACTTTGATAAAGGCTTGCGGTTTGCGCTCGCTGGCGTCGTGAATCGCGCGCGCCACTAACTCTTTGCCAGTGCCGCTCTCGCCGAGAATAAGCACGCGAGTATTGGTCGGCGCGACACGGGAAATTTGCTCGCGAATTTTTTGCAGCGCCGCACTCTCGCCAATCATCGCAAACTGGCCGGTCATCTCGCGCCGCAAGCGCGCATTCTCTTCCGTCAATTGCCGCTGCGCCAGTGCATTTTTAACGGCGATGAGCAGCTTGTCTTTGGAAATCGGTTTTTCGATAAAATCATATGCCCCTTCGCGCGTCGCCGTGACCGCGTTTTGAATCGTGGCATTGCCGGAAATAATGATCGCCGTTGGGCGATGGGGAAATTGCTTTAGTGTCGGTAGAAATTGCAAACCATCCAATTCGCTGCCCGGCATCACGATGTCAAGCAGAACAAGATCGAAATTCTGTTCAGCAAGCTTGCTTGTCGCTTCGCTTGATGACGCGGCCTCGCTCACCTCGTAACCGGCGCCTTTCAAAATCATTTCCACCGAGCGGCGGATGTTGCGTTCGTCGTCGACGACGAGGATTTTGGGTTTTGGCATAATTGTCATGTGAAAAATAATAGAGCAAAATATAGGAAAATGTCATGCCGAAGGCATCTTTTTATTGTCACGCACAGTCTTCGACGAGTTCAATC
>Ga0247727_10010593_pt1 | contig 16301 bp, 12 predicted proteins | sample WisWelCaveWW1625_FD_202498 | JGI IMG/M metagenome (GOLD analysis project Ga0247727, IMG submission 202498) | Biofilm microbial communities from Wishing Well Cave, Virginia, United States - WW16-25 | ecosystem: Environmental > Aquatic > Deep subsurface > Groundwater > Cave microbial mat | place... | reverse complement strand
TTGCTGCCACCACTTGTGTTGGTGAAACGATTACGCTTAATGGCACGCCGGGCGGCGGCGATGGTTCTTACACGTTTACGTGGGCGGTGCGAGCTGGCAGTCCTAATCTTAACAGCTCGCAATTCAGCAGCACAAGCGCTGAAGATCCGACTTTCACGCCAACGACAACAGGTATGTATACGTTGCGTTTCACGGTTGATGATGGTGTGTGTTTGGCGGTTTTTGATGATGTAGTGATCACCGTGAATCCGCTGCCAACTGTAACTTTCACTTCAGTCGGGCCATTTCTAGTGACGGATGCGGCAGTCGATTTGTCGCCCTCGGTTTCGCCGTCAGGCGGGACATTCAGCGGCGCCGGCATTTCCGGCACGATGTTCGATCCGGCCACAGCAGGCGTTGGCGAGCATCCAATCACCTACAGTTTTACCGATGGCGGCACGGGTTGCACGAAGAGTGTTATTGAAAAGATTAAGGTCAATCCCGCCGTGCCACCGCCGGCGGCGAAGGCCCTAGTTTTGCTCGCCGAACAAGATATCCAAATCAACGGTCAGCTCAATTCCGATGGCGACATTCACGCCAACAACGACATTTTTTTTAATGTCGGCAATAAACCCAACAGCCTTCACACCGGCAATGTCACTGCTAGCGACGACATTTTGATCAAAAAGCAAAACAACATTGTTGGCACGGTCAAAGGCGACGAGGTGGAGAATAGCGGCACGGTTACCGGCGGCGTCACTGAAAATGCCGGCACGGCCCAAGTTCCCTTGCCGGTTTTAGCCACGATCGACCACGGTGCAGATGACATCACGGTCAAAAAAGGAAAAACGCTCACGTTGGACCCCGGCGACTACGCGGAAGTCAAGGTTGAAAAGAAAGGCACGTTGACGCTGAAATCCGGCGTCTATAATCTCGAGTGTTTGAATTTGGACGAAAAAGCGCTATTAGTTATCGACCTTTCTTCCGGCGCTCCGATTACCCTCAACGTGGACGAAGAAGTGATCTTTGGCAAAAATACGATCATGAAACTCATACCGTCCACGGCTTCGACCGATCTGATTACGATCAATACCGATGAGGACGACGACAGTGACGAAGATTTTGACGATAATGAAGATGATGCCGATCGTGTGGTCATTGGCGATGGCGCGCGAGTTTTCGGCAACATTATCGCACCGGAGACCATGGTCGTACTCGGCAAGAAATCCCGTTTCAAAGGCGCGATCTGCGCGGAAAATGTTTTAGTGTTGAACGGCGCGCGCTTCGTGCATCACAGCTCAACGGCGACATTCCCGAAAGAGTCCGAAGTCGAGGAGTCCGAGGTGGCCAGTGATCAGTCACCAGTAATCAGTTATCAGTTGGAGCAGAACTATCCGAATCCGTTCAACCCCAGCACGGTGATCAACTTCGCCTTGCCGGAGGCCGGCAAAGTCACCGTGAAAATTTTCGCGGCAACCGGCCAGCTCGTCGCCACGCTGGTTGACGGCGAAATGCCGGCGGGCCGCCAGCAGTTGCATTGGAACGGGCGAAATCAGTCCGGCAAGACGGTTGCGGCGGGCGTATATTTGTACCGGATCGTGGTGCAAGATCGCCGCGGCGCGGCGGTGTTTACGGAGACGAAACGGATGACGATGTTGAAGTAGCAGAGGGCAAAGCGCATGGCGCATGATGGTTGTCGTGGCTCTATGCGCTATGCAACAAAGAACGCCACTTGTTCAACGATGAGGAACAGGTGGCGTTCTTATTTTTCCGGCCGTTTATTTATCTTGATTTCACCACCGCTTCGTACTTAAATTTATACGACATTCTGATTCGAAAAAATTAACGATTATGATCTGGTGAAATGCATCCGCAGCCGCGTGCTGCAAAACGTCCATATATTTAATGCAACAAAGCGCGGAGCGTTTCCCAATCCGTGATTCCGGTGATGCGCTTCAAGAGCGCATCGAGTTGACCTTCGCCCTTTAAAGCACGGATAGTGTTATCAATATCCGATGGAACCGGACCGAGTTTTTCGGAAAGAAGCATGAACAAAATTTCTCTTTTACCTTCAATCTTGCCTTCATTTCTGCCTTCGATTTTGCCTTCGTCTTTGCCTCGATTATAACTCGTCGTCAGCATGGCATAATTGTCGCGCATATATTTCCGATTAATCTGATAATCTCGACGCTCCGTTGCCGTCAGGCGCGCGAGTTCGGCAATACGGGCGGCTTTGCGAAAGACGGGATCTTTTGCCAGAAACGCCGGCAGACTGTAGAGCATAGGCAAATATTTGAGGAAATAGAGCCATTGGTTCAGCGGGCGTTCCAGATTATATTCGGGCTTGTGCTCATCAAATAGAGGCAGCTCCACGGTCACAAACTTCAATTTGTCATAAAAGGGTTCGTGTGGCGGCTCGTCGTTTCTGAGGCTGTTGCGGTTTACCGCTCTTTGGCTGTCATTCAAAGCGTAACCCAGTATGGCGATGCAATAAACCGCTTTTAGTTCATAATCCCAATTAATCGCGACGACCTCTTCGTCCTCATACACTTCGGGGGGCTTCACGAACGAGCATACCGCCGCCGGCCGGCCGGGGATAAGAATAGGACTTGCCGTTGCTCTTGCTCTTGCCTTTCCGGGCCTGGGCCACGATCGGAAAAGTCGCGTAATACAGCGTCCGATCTTTGATGAAAGCCAGATAATTCTTTTGCATTTCGACCAGATAATGATTGCCCGCCGCATCTTCACAATAGAGGTCGTAGTAGCCTTTGCGTTCCTCGGCCGTTTCGGGAAGCCGCTCGATGTTGGAATAGCTGAGATCGCGCAAAGGCGACTCTAACCCCAGGACGGCATTGACCAGACTCAGCGTGATATCTTTGTTGGCTTCATCGCCAAAAATTTTTTTGAAACCGAAATCAGTCGTCGGATCGATGAAACGCGCCATGATTACCTCCTGCCAAGTTTTTATTCCACGATTAATGTCGCTGCTCCCGATGAAATCACCTCGCCGATTTGCCGCGCCGTCACGCCTTGATTGGCAAGTCGGCTGAGATATTCACCCACTTTGTTCTGTGCAAGACTCACCAGAAATCCGCCGGCGGTTTGTGGATCGTGCAAAACTTTGACGAGCATTGGATTCAACGATTCGCGCACCTGCACATGGTCTTTAACAAACTCCCAGTTGTTGCGATTGCCGCCGGGGATGCAACCCTGCTCCGCGAAATGCAAAACTTCCGGCAGCAAAGGAACGGCATTCGCCTCAATACGAAATGTGACGCCGCTCGCCGAGGCCATCTCGTAAGCGTGGCCCATCAAACCGAAGCCGGTAATATCCGTCGCCGCATGCGCGCCAATCGCGAGCATCGCTTCGCTCGCGGCGCGATTTAATTGCAACATGCTGTCGGTGAGCCGGCGAATACCCTCACTCGACAACAAACCGCGTTTGACCGCCGTGCTGAGAATGCCCGTGCCCAACGGCTTCGTGAGCACCAGTGCGTCGCCAATTTGCGCCGTGTGATTGTGTACGATTTGCTGCGGATGCACGATGCCGGTAACCGAAAGCCCGAATTTGATTTCCGGGTCATCCACCGTGTGGCCGCCGATAACCGCGACACCGGCAGCGGCCGCTTGATCGATGCCGCCATTCAAAATCGCCGCGAGAATATCCGGTTCGCCTTTCGCGGGGTAGCAGGCGATGTTCAACGCGGTGATCGGTTTGCCGCCCATCACGTAAACATCCGACAGCGAGTTGGTCGCCGCGATGCGCCCGAAATCATACGGATCGTCGACAATCGGCGTGAAAAAATCCACCGTCTGCACGAGCGCCAGATCCTCGCGCAATTGAAAAATGCCGGCATCTGCCGCGGCTTCCAACCCAACCAACACGCCGGGCATAGCGATCTTCTTCACTTTTGCCAAAACTTGCCACAACACCGTTGGGCTTAATTTCGACGCTCAACCCGCGCAACGAACTTTTTCGGTGAGCCGGGTGATTTCTTCTTTGGTGGAATTAGAGTTCATAAAGAATTGCAGCGAAAGAGGAGCCGCAAAGAAAAATACTTTTAAAATCCTGGATTAGTTTTCAACCTTCTCAGCCACAACACCTTCCGATTCCAAGCCGTGAGAGAAAAGCAAACCCAGTTCGTTATATATCCTTGCCATTGCGAGCTTATCACCCAGTTCTTCGTAAATCGCCAATGCTTTTTCAAATAAATTTTTCGCTTTGGCAATGTCACCTTGTTTAGCGCAAAGCTTGCCCAAATTTCTTAGGACAAGCGCTCGCCCTTGCGAGTCGCCGATGGTTTCAGAGAGAGCGCGATTTTTCAAAATAGGCCGTTGCCTTTGGCCAATCGCCATTGGTCGGTTCTGGCGCCGTTGAATGTTTCGCAGTGAAGCTTGCACCCATGGGCGCAAGCCTCTCTTCCATTTGCGCTTCCTTGCGATCCTGGAGATAAAAATAAATGGCGGCAACCGTTCCCAACAAAGCCAGGCCGCCAAATATAATGAAGTACCCAGTTGTGAAGTCGCTCATAAATCACTCAAAAAACAAATCTCCAAGTTTCTCACGCTTTTTACGATTTGCCATTGCTCCTCCTGCTCAGGTTTTTAATTCTCCCCCTCGACTCCCAGCACCCTCACATCCCCTCGCCGTTCCGTGATTCCCGTGGCGTCAAAATACTGCATCAGCGGCACGGCGAATTTGCGGCTAGTGTTCTCCACCAGTTCTTTGAATTGGCTAACAGTAATTTCGCGATTTTGGCGCAAATAGTCAATCACTCTTTTTTTTGCTTCATCGAGGCGGCGCTGGTGCATGAAAATGCTTTCTTCAAAACGAACGATTTCTTTTTGAATCAACAGCACGCTTAAAATATCATCGACCTCTTTTTCCGCCACGGAAAATTTTGCCGCCAGCTCCGCCGGACTCGCGGGCGCGTAAGCTTGCGCATATAACGCGCCACTCACTTGCTGCCGCAAATTCTGTTGCGCCAGTGATAACTGAATCTCGTGTTCCGCCAGCGCGATATGCGCCTCAACTTCTTTGATCTTGCCCGCGGTTTTGTAATGCTCGATGAAAAAATTAAGCAGCGCCGCCTCGGTCAACGGCGAGAGCAAGCCGCTCAACGCGGCCTTGCGCGGGCCGAGACGAATGGGATTTTTCTGATGATATTCGCGCAGCAAATTCTCGAGCTGCTGCCACAGCGCCTCGAGTCTTTGACGGTGCAGAAAACCGCGCTTGCCAACTTGCAAAACATTTTGCGCTTGCACCAACGCCTGCACCTGCTTTTGCAACTCATCTTTTCTCCCACCCGTTTCCGCGGCAAGCTGATCGATGGTGACGACGTATCGGCCCGCCACGAGAAATTGCGCCACGAGCAATTCCTTAGGGTCTTCTTTTTCCAGCGCCTGTAATTTCGGCAGCAACGCCGCGTCGCGCGTGCGATACGGCGCGGCTTCGGCGTCCAGCATAATGCCCCCGCCAATCGTGCGCGGCGGCGAATAGCGCCGAATCACCAGCGGCTCCCGACGGCGCGTCGCAATCGGCGTTTCGAAAATAAAATGAACATAACCGGTTTGTCCGGGCGCGATTTCACTGGCGTCAATCGGAATCACGCGCGCCAGCACTTCGGCAGTGCCGAGATGCACGCGCACCCGCGCGCGATTTTTGAGCGGTGACGGCGCGGAAGGAAGCAACTGCACGCGACAATTGGCCCGCCGCGTTGGATGAAAATAGCCGGGCGCGGAAAGCACGTCACCGCGTCCGACGTCTTCAGTCGCGACGCCCAGCAGGTTGATCGCGGCGCGGTCACCGATCTGCACGCGATTAATTTCTTTGCCATGCCGCTGCAGGCCGCGCACGCGCACGGATTTCTGCGCCGGCAAAATTTCCAACGCTTCACCGGCATTCACTTGCCCGGATAGCACCGAGCCGGTGACGACCGTGCCAAAGCCTTTCATGGAAAACGAACGATCCACCGGCATCCAAAACACGCCGCGATCCTGCCGCGCCGGTAGTTTCGCCATCATCTCGCTAATCGTGCGCCGCAATTCCGGAATGCCTTCGCCGGTAATATTGGAAATCGGAATGATCGGCGCATTTTCCAAAAACGTTTTTTTGAGAACCGCGCGAATTTCTTCCTGCACCAGCTCGAGCCAGTCCGGCTCAACAAGATCTTTTTTTGTCAGCGCCACCACGCCGCGCCGCACTTGCAAAAGCTGGCAAATCTCCAGATGCTCGCGCGTCTGCGGCATAATGCCATCATCCGCGGCAATAACGAACAAGACGAGATCAATCGTGCTCACGCCGGCAACCATGTTCTTCACAAACTTTTCGTGGCCCGGCACGTCGATGATCGTCGCCGCTTCGCCGAGAGGCGCGAAGCCGAGATCAATGGTCATGCCGCGCGCTTTTTCTTCCGGCAGCCGATCCGTGTCCACGCCGGTCAGCGCTTTCACCAGCGAGGTCTTGCCGTGATCAATATGCCCGGCGGTGCCTAAAATAAGGTGGCGTTGCATAACATCTCTGGATTGTTGGGTTTTGGGATTGTTGGATTGTTGGATTGCTGGATTGCAAAAATCCAAAAATCCATTGATCCACCAATCCATTGATCCATTGATCCATCGCTCCAAGCTCATCCCGTCACGCCCCGAATCACCCGATCCCAATCGAAACCCGGGCCGATATCAAATTTGTCATTGCGAAAATTGACGTGACTCACAATGCCGCGAAAGTTTGCGATATCCGTGCGCGTTTCATAACGCGAAGCGAGTGGCAGAAAGCGGCGCGGCATATTGAAGCGGCCGGTGAGATAGCGCAACAGCGAAATCAAACTCGTGTACTGCGCGTCGGTGAAACTGGCATAATAACTGAAGCCGCGATAGGAAGCGCGGCGATAATAAACCGACTCGTTGAGATTGCAGTAAACGTCTTTCGCTGTGGTCGTCAGGAGAGACTGTCCCTGTTGCGTCAACGGCCCGATATTCGAAATTTCTATACCAACCGAGCTGCGGCTCATCGCCGTATTGCCGCCCACCGCGGTCGGGCCGAGATGATACGCCCAATAACGCGAATCGAACAGATTATAAATGTTGCCGTCGCGCGCCACGATGAACGCCACCGAAACGCGCGTGGCCGGATCGGGTTTCGGCTTGGTCAGCATCCAAACATCGCCGCGAATATAGCCCGTCGTAAAATGCAAAACGACGCGCTCTTTGGGGAAGGCCTCGGCAGTGTAATAAGTTTCAATGCCGTCCGCCGGCTTCAACCGCACAACGTTGAGATTGCGATTCTCGTTCGGAATCGGCACTGACAGCGGCGTCAACGTGTGACGGCGACCGGAAGAATCCAAACCATCGGCGCGAAACGCCGCCTCGAATGCCGGAAGATCTCGTGCAAACATGGGGCACTCCTTTGCTTTGACCGAATTTTATCTTTGCGTCTTCATCCTTCCTTTTACGGAATGAAAGCTTTTGACTTGAATAAGATAATCCCACCAGAACACATTTGCAAGCTTTCTGCAAAAAATTATCGCGTTGCAAATAATGCTTGCCATTCAATTTTCGTTGATGCATATTGGTTTCCGGCTGCGTGATTTCCGCTCTGCTCAAGTTTGAATTGAAAATTATCCGGACGATTCGCAAAATCCGAATACCTTAAAGCATTAAACTTTATTCATCCGCATTGTGGAGACGGCATGCACTTTCTCGGCCTACATCTCATCGACTGGATCATCCTCGCCGGTTATTTCGCCGGCATTATTTGGATCGGCAAATGGGCGGCCGCTAAAATTCAAAACACCACCGATTTTTATCAGGGCGGCAGACGGCTCGGCAAAGTGCTCAACACCTTTCTGTATTTCGGCACCATCACGAGCGCCGATCAAGCTTCCGGCGTGGCGCGCGAAATTTATCGGCAAGGCCTGCAGGGGATGTGGTTTCAGAATCTCGTGCTCTTTCACACGCCGTTTCAATGGCTGTTCACCGCCATTCTCCAGCGCCGCGCGCGTTACATTTCCAACGGTGACATTTATATTCATCGTTTTGAAAGCCGCTTTCTCGCCGCCTTATTCACAATTTGTTTGATCGCCAGCACTGTCTACGGCGGCACGCTCGGTTTTTTGCTCACCGGCAAAACATTGCAGGCGATGATGGTGAAATCGGAGAGCGAATACTCGGCCATCGAACGACAAAGCGTGCAAGAATTTCGCGAGTTGCAAGAGATCGAGAAGAAGTCGAGTTTTTCCGCATTGAGCGCGGAAGAGCAAACTCGTTTAAATCTGTTGCGCGAAAAATCGAAGCGCGGCGAGCTGCAAGCTTACATTTCATATTTGAGCTTGCCGTGGTTCTATGTTTTTTACGCGGTGATCATTTGCGCTTACACGATCATGGGCGGCTTGCTGGCGATTGCCGTCACCGATGTGATTCAAGGTTTGATGCTCGTCTTTCTTTCACTCGCTTTGATTCCGGCGGGTTTGAAAGCGCTCGGCGGATTCGCCGGTCTGCACGCGAAAGTTCCGGCAGAATATTTTTCGTTGTTCGGTTCCGATGTGACGAGTGAATACACTTGGTATTATGTTGCCGCCGCGGTGACGGTGAATCTGGTGGTCAATGCCCCGCGGCAATTCACCATCGGCGGCTCCGCCAAGGATGACGATGCCGCGCGCATGGGTTTCGTTATCGGCTCATTTGCAAAGCGTTTCATGATGATCGGCTGGGCCTTGACCGGCCTGATCGCGCTTGGCCTTTATGCCGGTCGCCTTTCGGATCCCACCAATATTTGGGGACTCATGACCCGCGAGCTTCTGGGTGCGGGTTTTATGGGTCTCATGATCGCCTCCATTTTTTCGGCCAACATGGATCAAGCCAGCTCGCAAAGTTTGGAATGGAGCGCGGCGTTTATCAAAAATGTCTTGCTGCCGTTCCGGCCCAATATCAGCGAAAAAACGCAAGTGTTGATCGGGCGGTCGATCATCGTTCTGGGCTTGTCGGGCACGGTTTATTTCTCGATGCAGGTCGGTGATGTTTTTACCATCTTTCGTTATTTGCTTTCTGCTTTAACCACGATCGGCCCCGCGATGTGGCTGGTGTACTTCTGGCGACGTTTGACGACGGCTGCGGTAGCGACACAAATGGTATTGTCGGTTTTGATCACCATTGTCCTGCCGAACGTCGTTCCGCTCATTAACAACAATCGCGAAAATCCGGCGTTCACCGTGCAAACGCCGGCGCGTACGCAAATCGCGCCAACGAAAGCAATTGAAGAAGATGTCGCCGCCGGCCGCGCGCAGCAGGTCGGCCAATTGATTGAGAAAACCAAAACCGCGCCGGCAGCCGGAATTTTTTATGAAACCGTCGTGAGAAAAAATCCCGTAGATGCGAATTCGCCGCTGGTCGGGCAGGGCGCATTTCGCACGCAAGTTTATTTGCTCTCGCGGCTCGGCGTTGATTTTGCGAAAATGACGAAACCGCAAATCTTGACGGCTTCTTTTCTTTTTGATATTATTTTTCCTTTTATAATGTTATTTGGCGTAAGTCTCATCACCAAACGCAACTCGGAGAAAGTCCTGCGCGAATTTTATGCCGCCGTGCATACGCCGGTGGTGGCGGATCATGACGAGGACGCGCGCCGTGTGCAAGCCGCGATAGACGATCCCGAAATTGTCAAACGCAATAAACTTTTTCCAAACACGGATTGGGAATTTTGGAAACCAACGAAAGCCGATGTTTGGGGATTCATTATTTGTTGGTTAATTATCGGCGTGATTATTTGGTTGTATGGCGTTATTATGAAAATTGGGGCGTGAGTGTAAGTGAAGTCGGACTTGGTCACGAGGATTCTTTAAACTTAGAAAATTCTCCTGACCAAGTCCGACTTCGCCCAACCGAAACGAGTATGAAATCATCCGATCAACATTTTCAAGAAGCATTGAAGCTCATCCCTTGGGGCACGCAAACCAACGCCAAACGGCCATATCCGTTTTTTGACGAGACGATGCCGAAATTCATCGAGCGCGGCAAAGGCTGTCGCCTCTGGGATATGGAAGGAAAACAATACATCGACTATCGTCTTGCGCTCGGTCCGGTGACGTTGGGCTACTGTTATGATGAAGTCGACGACGCCGTGCGCGCGCAAATGCAGAAAGGCGTTCTCTTCAGCATGGCAAGCCCTATCGAGTTAGAGCTGGCGCAACTTCTTCACGAGGTCGTGCCGAATGCCGAGAGGTGCCGCTTCATGAAAACCGGCGAAGACGCCAATCTCTGCAACATTCGGATCGCGCGCGCTTATACCAAACGCGAAATGATTGTGATGAGCGGCTATCACGGTTATCCCGATTGGTTTGCGACCGAGGATAGCCCCAACAACGGTGTGCCTGCGGTAATCAAAGATTATGTCAAAATCGCGCCGTGGGGAAATCTGGAAATGGCGGAGAAACTCATTCGACAATATAACGAACAACTCGCTTGTGTAATTGCCGTCCCGTACGATCTTAACGAAGACACCAGCGGCGATTATATTCGACATTTGCGCAAACTTACCAAAGAATACGGCATCTTGTTGATTCTTGATGAAGTGCTTACCGGCTTTCGCCTCGCCCTCGGCGGCGCGCAGGAGTATTATGGCGTTGACGCTGATTTGGCCAGTTATGCGAAGGCGATGGCAAATGGTTATCCGATCTCGACCTTTCTCGGCAAATGCCAGTACATGGAGCAACTGAATAAGTTTAAACTTACGACGACGTATGCCGGCGAAACGCTGTCGATTGCCGCCGCCATTGCGACGATCAACATTATGAAACGCGAGAAAGTTCACGAGCACATTTGGGCGATGGGCCGGCGCTTGATGGATGGCTTTAACGCAATAGCCAAAGAATTGGGCCTCGCGGCGTATGCCGCTGGCTTGCCGCCTGCGCCGCTTCTCAAATTTAACATGCCGGATCACGATTATAACGCACGGCTCGAATATCTTTGGTTCCGTGAGCTTTTCCGGGAAGGCATTTTTGTGATCCTGCGCTGGTTTATTTCCTACTCGCACAAACTGCCGGACATTGACGAAACCATCGAAAAGGCACGACTTGCTCTCAAGCGTGCGCTTGAGGTTGAGCCAAAAGAACGTGAGCATGTAAAACCATTTTTCTGGTAATCGTTTGTAGTTGCGACTTCAGGCGTTATATTGCGCGAGTTAAGATTTTTTTTTGAGTTTTCACATCCGACGCCTGAAGGCGTTACTACGAACTTTTTAGATTTGAGAAAGAGTAACAATGAGCGAACGCATTTATATCGACTGTTACGCCATGGTCGGCAAGCGCGGACCAAAAGATGTAGAAACGCCTTACGAAACCAAAGTGCTGTTGGAAGAAATGGAATGGTGCGAGATTCACGGCGCGTTGATCGCGCATTGGGTTGGAAAAGAATACGATCCGATGTACGGCAATCGCAAACTCATGCACGAGCTTAAAAAAAGCCCGCGCTTGTACGGCGCGTGGGCGGTGATGCCAAGTCACACCGGCGAAATGCCGCCGCCGCAAGATCTCGTCAAAGAAATGCGCGACAACGGCATTCGCGCCGCGAAGATGTATCCGCGCACGCACCATTATTTTTTCAATGAAGATACCTGCGGCGCGCTCTTGTCCGAGCTGGAAAAGCACGAGATTCTTCTTCTCGTCGAAGGCGGGTTTATGTACGGCCCCGATTTGCTTGAGCAAACCAACCAGGTTTTGCTCGCTGATCTCGATGCCATGCTCACCCGCCATCCGAATTTGCCCGTGCTCTTGCAAGGCAGTCGCTGGGACTCAGCACGCTATCTGCACACGCTGATGACGAAGCACAGGAATCTCTATCTAGAATTTTCCGCCAATCAATCCAATCGCGCGCTGGAAGTTTATGCGGGCTGGTTCGGCTCACAGCGCATGCTATTCGGCACCGGCGCGCTTGATAAATCGCCCGGCGCGGCCAAGTCCTTTGTGGATTATTGCACGCTTTCAGATGAAGAAAAGCAAAACCTCGCCGGAAAAAATTTAACGCGGTTGCTGAAATTGGACGTGTTGCCCAAACCGTATGCAGAGAAAAAATCTGACGATCCGATTCTTGAGTTCGCCAAAGCCGGAAAGCCGTTGAGCGATATTCTTGTTATTGATGCCCATGCCCATATTTCGCATGACGATGCCGTCGGCACCGGTTTTATGCACCAGCCTTTTTCCGACGACAAAAGCATGTTCGAGCGCGCGAAGCTGATGGGTATTGACGCGATGTGCATCAGCTCGTGGATTGGAATTTGGACCGACTACGAAGATGGCAACGAGATCGTGCGCAACGCCATGATGCGCTATCCGGATTTTTATCACGGCTATGCGACGTTGCAACCGCAATATGTCAAAAACTGGGAAGCGGATTTGCGCAAAGTACATGAGCAATACAAAATGCAAGGCATCAAACCGTACAACCCGCGCACCGGCATTCCTTATAATGACAAACTGTGGACGCCGTGGTTTGAGTATGGCAATCGCATGAATGCGTATGTGCTGTTGCACCCGTCGCCAAATTTTACTGCAGAGATCAATGAGATCGCGCCGAAGTATCCGAACCTGAGCCACATCATCGCGCATTGCGGCAGCTCGTTCGACACGGCGCGACAGGGCATCGACGCGGCGCTGAAATTTCCCAATGTCTTTTTGGAAATCACGCTGACCGCCGTAACCTATCGCGTCATCGAATTTATGGTCAAGCACGTTGGCGCCGAACGAGTGCTCTTCGGCACCGACCAACCGATGCGCGATCCGATTCCACAGTTCGGCTGGATGGCGTACTCGCATTGCACGTTTGAGGAGAAGAAGAAAATGTTTGGGTTGAATATGAAGAAGATTATTGAGCGAGTGAAAAACTAAAGGAGTCTGGCGATGGATAAAACGCTATCACTGCGTGTTCCACAAGAATTGCAACCAATATATGAGAGCATCATTGGCATTACCGATGATTTTTGTCGCGCGCATCTTAATCAAGAATATGCCGATCTGTGCCGAAAAATGGCTGCCGCGTTGTGTCGCAAACGCCCTTCTCCGCTTGCGAGTGGTGCCGTCGAAATTTGGGCGAGCGGTATTTTGTATGCTATTGGAAAAGTTAACTTCCTGTTTGACAAAACGCAAAACCCTCACATGCGCGCCGACGAGCTTTGTTCATTGCTGGGGGCAAGCGCGAGCACGGTTTCTGCAAAAGCCAAACGGATCATGACGATTTTGAAGATCGGTCTCTTAGATCCACACTGGTGCTTGCCGAGCAAACTCGATAATAATCCCATGGCCTGGATGATTCAAGTGAATGGCTTCATCGTCGATGCGCGCTCCAGGCCTCTTGCCATTCAGGAAGAAGCCTTGCGGCGCGGTTTGATTCCCTATATTCCAACGCAATCTTTGAATGATTGAATGAATGTGATGAGTTTAATTTCCAGTAAAATTGTTGCATGGCTCTTGCCCGCAATTTTGCCGTATGAAATGGCCTTTGCCCAACCCGAAACTATTTACATGTCCGTGCGCAGCTCGAGCCAAACCCGGCTCAACGCGAGTGATAATCCGACAATAGGATTATTTTTAAGCCGTGACGCCGGCGCAACCTGGGAACACAAAGGTTGGCGCGATCAGATCAAAGTTTTTTATGCCGAGGCCGGCGTCGATGGAACGCTGTGGTCAGCCTGTGGCAACGGCGTTTTGCGTTCGACTGATGGCGGCGCGACCTGGAAAATTACCACGGGCTGGGAAGTGACGGAAGTGCTCAAAGTGAAAGTCGATCCGCGCGACCCTGACGTCGTTTATGCGGCGACGGCTTATGGCATTTTCAAAACCTCCGATAAAGGAAAGAGCTGGCAGGCGAAGAACAAAGGTCTGGATAACACGTTTGTGTCCGACATTGTAATCGATCGCACGAATAGCGCGCGTCTGCTTGCTGCAACGGAAGGCGGAATTTATATCAGCACACATAAAGGCGAAAGTTGGGCGCCGGCAGCGTTGCGTGGAAAAGGCGTTCGTACGATCGTGCAAGATCCTTTGCGCGCGAAAAGATTCTGGGCGGGCACGGAAGATGACGGCGTGTTTCTTTCCAATAAAAAGGGCGAACGCTGGCAACCGGCCAACAACAACGCGTCGCTCACAACGGTTTATGCGATTGCGATCGACCCCCAAAATTCAAACTTAATTTATCTCGGGACACACGAAGGCGGCGTGTATCGTTCGATTGATGGCGGCAAGAGCTGGCAGCAGCGCAGCGACGGTATGAAGAACACCGTCGTTCATGCGCTGGCGATTCTGCCCTCAAATCCACAAATCATTTTTGCCGGAACGATCAACGGCGGCCTGTATCGCAGCGCGGACGGCGGCGTGATGTGGGGATTCAACAGCCAGCCGGATGGGCAGGTGTGGGGGCTGTCGATAAAGTGAGGGCTTGTTATGTTTAGCTTTTTTTAAAATCAAGCAACACTCGCATGTCATCCCGAAGGGATCTTGTTTATCTCTAGCACCAGTGCTTGAGATGAACAAGATGCCTCCGGCATGACATGTTGCTTGGAAGCACAGGCTTTATCCGTGGGTCTCTTCAATCAGTGGAAGGGAGAACAAAGTTCCGTTCGGGCCGACTTTCCGGTTGTTCGTTTCTTCAAATTTTTTGATTGGAATTTTGCTCATCGCGCGTTCCGCCAATGCCGTGATCGTGAGCGAGGGGTTGACGCCCGGATTGGCGGAAATCATCGAGCCGTCGCAGACATACATATTCTCATAGCCAAACACGCGATTGTCTTTATCGATCACGCCTTCGGATTTATCTCTTCCCATGACCGCGCCGCCCAAAATATGCGCCGTCGTCGGAATTCCCAGCAGCGTTTCCGTTGACAGCGCCGTCGGTTTGCCGTTGACGATTTTGGCGTAGCGCTCGGACAATGCTTTCGCTTCGGGAACAAAAGCGGTGGGCGCGGCTCCCGTATCCAGCGAAGATTTCATGCCAAACATGCCGCGCGAAAAACGCAGCGTGCTGTCGATGGTTTGCATGAAGAGCAAAATCTGCGTGCGCTTCGACCAATCGTCGACGAAATACGTTTTCAAATTCTGTATCGGATACTTGAAGAAATCGACAAGAATTTTTGCCATTCGCGTCAACGCATTTTTGCCGTGCGCCAGCGGCGACATGAAAACGCGCCAGAAACCCGAGCCGGCGGAATAGCGCACCGGCTCGAAATGGCTATATTCATCGGTGTGCAGGATGGAGCCGATGGCAATGCCTTCCGAGAAATTTTTTTTCTTATCAAAAGTCGTGACGCCGATCAAGCTTTCCGAGTTGGTTCGAATGCCGGTTCCAACTTTATCGGAGAGATTGGGCAGAGACGAGCGTTGCAGTTTTAAAAGCAGATTTACCGTTCCCAACACCCCGCCGGCAAACACCACGCCGCGACAGGTAAATTCTCCTTTGGTTTTATAAAATGCAGTCGAGGCTTTCCATTTGATCCGAAAACCTTGCGCGCCATTTCTTTGATTGAGTGGAATAACGTCGTAAACCTCAGACTCGGCCTGAATGGTCGCGCCGTTTTGCTGCGCCAAATATAAATAATTTTTGTCGAGCGTGTTTTTGGAATTGTGGCGACAGCCCAGCATGCAGCCGCCGCAATAAATGCAGCCGGTGCGCGTCGGGCCATTGCCGTTGAAATAAGGATCTTGCACGGTCACGCCCGGCGCGCCAAAATAAACCCCCACATTGGTTTTGTTAAAATATTCTTCTTTGCCAATTTCCCGCGCCAATTGTTGCAGCGCCAGATCGCCGATTTCCAAGCGCGGATTGAGCGTCGCGCCGAGCATCCGGAGCGCGAGTTGATAAAACGGTTGCAATTCCTTTTCCCAATCGGCGAGATGCGCCCACGCGGCGGCTTTAAAAAATTTTGCTTTCGGCACGGGCAATGTATTCGCATAAACCAGCGAGCCGCCGCCAACCCCGACGCCGGATAAAATCGTAACGTGGCGAAAATAGGTGAGCTTGAATAAACCAAAAAATCGTAGCGCCGGTAGCCACAGCCATTTTTTCAGGTTCCAGTTGGTTTTGGGGAAATCTTTCGCCGTCAGCCATTTGCCTTTTTCGAGAACCAAAACTTTGTAGCCCTTTTCGGAAAGGCGCAGCGCCGAGACCGAGCCGCCGAAGCCGGAGCCGATGATGATGTAATCGTAATCAAAATTGTTTGGAGAATACATAAACTGCTCGGAGCGTTAAAAGTCTAAAAATTTTCCAACGGATAAAAATATTTTTTCAGTAAACCAATGCGCGCAAAGATTTCTTTGCGTTGCCTTTGCGTCTCTGCGTCT
>Ga0247727_10010592_pt1 | contig 16302 bp, 12 predicted proteins | sample WisWelCaveWW1625_FD_202498 | JGI IMG/M metagenome (GOLD analysis project Ga0247727, IMG submission 202498) | Biofilm microbial communities from Wishing Well Cave, Virginia, United States - WW16-25 | ecosystem: Environmental > Aquatic > Deep subsurface > Groundwater > Cave microbial mat | place... | reverse complement strand
AGATGTGATTTTTAGTACTTTGGTAACACGTTCAGTCTAGATCTTGCAGACACTGCAATTATTGATATGATCGCAACTGCTAGAATCATGACTGCAATTGTGCCAAATTCTGGAATTACTGCGCCATCAGCGATTTCTACTTGTGCTGAAGCACTATAACCATTAATGCCGACTTGTTGAGCAGATACTGTGTAAAATCCATCTTGCTTCCACAACGCGCTGTTTGTCTGTATTTTTGTCATATAGTCACCATTTGCATTTGGTGTTACTTGATCAATAGTCACAATGTTTCCATTTGGTGCTTTCACAACTATCGTTACATCAGTACCAGTACGGTCTGTATGTCCTGAAATTGCAACTCTTATTCCACCTGCATCAACTTCCATTGTCAAACCACGAAGAGGAGTTGGAGCAACGCCACCTGTTACAAGACTGTCAAGTGATGATTGCGAAACAGAAGTTTCTGCAGTTGAACCACCAACTACTTCCACTTGCACCGATAATGTGTACATCAACGCTGTACTTTGCTGAGCTGTGATTTTATACAATCCATCTTGCTTCCACAACGCGCTGTTTGTCTGTATTTTTGTCATATAGTCACCATTTGCATTTGGTGTTACTTGATCAATGGTGACAATGTTTCCATTTGGAGATGTTACCACAATTGAAACTTCATTACTTGGATTGGCAGTATGGCCACTTATTGAGATGGTCTTAGAACCAGCATTTGCAGTTGCCATAAGTGTCATTCCTTGCTCTACTGCAAACGCTTGATGTAAGAAAATCGGTGATAGTATAACAAGTAACGTTAACGAAACCACAGTTATTGATCCTTTATGAGGCCTCATCTTGTTTGCGAATTAACAGCATGACTATTTATGTATTATTTAAAATGAAAAAAGTAGATGATTTTTAGTACTTTGGTAACACGTTCAGTCTAGATCTTGCAGACACTGCAATTATTGATATGATCGCAACTGCTAGAATCATGACTGCAATTGTGCCAAATTCTGGGACAACAAAGGTACCAATTATCTCAATTTCTTCGGCTCCTTCCTCAAACACTATTGTAAGTGTTCTATCTGTATCTGTCTTTGTTTCATCAAAGTCTCTTTCCTCGCCGTCGACTAGTACAAAGAACGAGTCGTCTCCACCATCTGGTAATAGAGCGTCAATTAACGCTCGTGGTAGGGTTATCGTCAGTTGACCATCGTTTGTTGCCTCAATTGCAATTATTAATGAATTGGCGGCAACATCAGGCGTTATACTAAGTACCTTTCCTCCAGTAATTGTGTAACTTAGAAGAAAGTCAGTACCATCTACACCTATTGTTGTAGACGGCTTACCGCCACTTGAACCCCCGAACTCAAATGTTGTTGTTGCTGTAGATGTGTTTTGAGCCGTTAGTCCATAAGATGCCTGAATTGTATATGTGCCAGCAGCCTTCCAAAGATTACCGCCGGCTGTTATCTCTACACTAAATGTATTGTCAGAACCAATATCGATTTGCTCAATCGTTACTATGTTTCCATTTGGTGCAATTACTCTTAGAGATACTGGAACCCCTAACATCTCATTGACTTGTCCTAAAACCATCACAACTTCACCATCTGAGTAAGATCCCTTATCAGTGGCAACTGTGATTGGTTCTGTTTGTGCAAAAGCTGGTATTGCCCCTATACTTGCAACTAAAATTACAAATAAGGATAATACCTTCAGATTATTCATCGTGAATATCGGAACAATTTGTACTATTTAAGTTTGTGATAAATAATCTTGACTAAAAACAAAAACACTGACTACCGCCAAATTAGATATATATTAACCTCTCGGTGACCTCATCAATAGTTTGTGTAATCTATCTATCGGTTACAGCTGATGTTATTCATGGGAGAATCTAACAAATGACCACTAAAAAAAATCCAGTTCTAGTACCTGATCATACATATGTTCCAAAACATGAAATTATGACAAAAAAAGAGGCAGAAGAAGTTTTAACGAAATTCAATTGCAAACCAACTGAGCTCCCATTAATTTTTGTAAATGATCCTGCAATTATGGGACTAGGCGTAAAACCAGGCGACATGATCAAAATAACAAGAAACAGTGCCACAGCAGGTGAAGGTGTGTACTATAGATACGTGGTGGAAGTATAACATGGCAGATTCATCAAACAAACGTTGGCCAATAATACACGACATTCTAAAAAGAGAGGGCATTGCCAGACAACATTTGAATTCTTTTGATGAGTTTTTAGAACGCGGATTTCAAAGCATCATTGATGAAGTAGGCCAAATAGAGATAGAAAATGCAGAATATCCATATAAAATTCAGCTAGGCAAGGTAAAACTTCAACAACCAAGAATGATGGAACTTGATGGCTCAATAACCCACATTACTCCTGCAGAAGCAAGATTACGAAATGTTTCATACTCTGCGCCAGTCATGATGGAAGCAAGCGTTGTTGAAGATGGAAAGATTTTGGAATCTCGTTTTGTTCACATTGGGGATATTCCAGTAATGGTAAGATCAAATGCCTGTATATTACATAATTTTTCAACTCAAAAACTAATAGAACATGGTGAGGATCCAAACGATCCCGGCGGTTATTTTATAATAAATGGTTCAGAAAGAGTTATTGTCGGACTGGAAGATCTTTCATACAATAAAATAATTGTAGACAAAGAATTAGTAGGAGGAAACGCTGTTTTCAAAGCCAAAGTCTATTCCTCTATTGTAGGCTATCGTGCAAAGCTTGAGTTAATGATGAAAAACGACGGGCTAATTGTTGCAAGAATACCTGGTTCTCCTGTTGACATTCCGGTAGTAACATTAATGCGAGCTCTTGGTTTAGAATCAGACAAAGACATTGCAGCTGTAGTTTCACTTGTAGATGAACTTCAAGACGAGCTTGAAGCATCATTTGAAAAAGCCGGCGATGTTCCAACCGCAAAAGACGCTATAGTCTATATCAGTAAAAGAATCGCACCTGGAATGTTAGAAGAATTTCAAATTAAACGTGCAGAGACTTTGTTGGATTGGGGTCTTTTACCACATTTAGGAAAACATACAGAAAACAGAAAAGAAAAGGCTCAATTTCTTGGCGAAGCTGCATGCAAACTTTTAGAATTAAAACTTGGATGGCTTTCTCCAGACGATAAAGACCACTATGGAAACAAAGTCATAAAATTCGCAGGCCAGATGCTGGCAGATTTGTTTAGAACCGCCTTTAGGAATTTGGTTAGAGACATGAAGTATCAGCTGGAAAGATCCGGACAAAAAAGAGGAATAAATGCAGTTGCTGCAGCAATTCGACCCGGAATAGTAACTGACAAACTTAACAACGCCATAGCTACTGGAAACTGGGGAAGAGGAAGAGTAGGTGTTACTCAACTCTTGGATAGAACCAACTATCTTTCTACTATTAGTCATCTAAGAAGAATACAGTCGCCTTTGAGTAGAACCCAACCTAACTTTGAGGCAAGAGACCTGCATGCAACCCACTTTGGACGAATCTGTCCAAGCGAAACCCCTGAGGGTTCCAACTGTGGGCTAGTAAAAAATCTCGCACTATCTGCAATAATTTCAGTAAATGTACCATCAGAAGAAATTGTCGAAAAGCTATACGATCTGGGAACAGTTCACTTTTCAGATGTTAAAGATGATCTACGAAAAGAAGGTACAAGAGTTTTTGTTGATGGAAAACTAATTGGATATTACAGAGACGGCGATAAACTATCTGAATCATTACGAGATCTGCGAAGATCCTCAAAAATCCATCCACATGTTGGAATATCCTTTCACAAATCTCCAATAGATGGTGCAACAAAGCGACTCTACGTCAACTGTAACGCAGGAAGAGTACTACGTCCTCTTGTAATTACAAAAGATAACAAACCACTTTTGACTCAGGATCTCATAGAAAAAGTTTCAAAAAAGTTGCTTTCTTGGAATGATCTTTTGCGAATGGGAATAATTGAGCTTATAGATGCAAACGAAGAAGAAAACTGTTACATTGCCTTTGATGAAAAAGACGCAAAGAAACACACACACCTAGAAATATTTCCATCTGCAATTTTGGGAGCAGGCGCATCGATCATTCCATATCCTGAACATAACCAATCGCCAAGAAATACATACGAAGCAGCAATGGCAAAACAGAGCTTAGGATTTTCAACTCCAATGATGAACACTAGTACTTATGTCAGACAACATCTCATGCTTTATCCGCAAACGCCAATTGTTACTACCAAAGCCATGAGTTTACTTGGTTTAGAAGATAGACCTGCTGGACAAAACTGTGTTGTAGCAGTTTTGCCTTTTGATGGGTACAACATTGAAGATGCAATTGTCTTAAGCAAGGCAGCAGTTGATCGAGGATTAGGACGCACATTCTTCTATAGGATTTACGATGCAGAAGCCAAGCAATATCCTGGCGGGATGCGTGATAACTTTGAAATTCCAAACGCAGAAGACAACATTAGAGGCTACAAAGGAGAAAAAGCGTATAGGCTTCTTGAAGAAGACGGTGTAGTTGCAACAGAGTCACAAGTACTTGGTGGTGACATTCTAATTGGAAAGACAAGTCCTCCGCGATTCATGGAAGAATACCGCGAGTTTGAGGTAAAAGGTCCATACAGACGTGATACTTCAATTGGTGTAAGGCCATCAGAAACAGGAGTTGTCGACACTGTAGTTATGACACAATCAAACGAAGGTGGCAAAATGTACAAGATACGAGTACGTGATATGAGAATTCCTGAAATCGGTGATAAATTTGCGTCAAGACATGGACAAAAAGGTGTCTTGGGAATTTTAGCTAAAAATGAAGACTTGCCTTATACTGCAGACGGTATCATACCTGATGTTCTCATTAACCCGCATGCATTTCCGTCCAGAATGACAGTAGGAATGTTTCTAGAATCAATAACTGGAAAAGCAGCTGCACTAAGAGGACAAAAATTTGATGGCTCTGCATTTGTTGGAGAAAAAATGGACGTGGCACGAAGTATTTTAGAAAGTGCAGGATTCAAGCATTCCGGAAAAGAAATAATGTATGACGGAAGAACAGGAAAACCATTTCCTGTTGAGATATTCATCGGTGTAGTCTATTATCAAAAATTACACCACATGGTTGCTGACAAGATTCATGCAAGGGCAAGAGGCCAAGTCCAAATGTTAACAAAACAGCCAACAGAGGGAAGGGCAAGAGGAGGAGGATTACGATTTGGAGAAATGGAAAGAGACTGCTTAATTGCATATGGTGCATCAATGATTCTAAAAGACAGATTACTAGATGAATCCGACAAAGCTGACATTTTTGTGTGTGAGAGATGTGGTTTGGTAGCTTATCATGACGTTAAACAACGAAAATATGTTTGTAGAGTGTGTGGAGATAAAGCCAAAGTTTCTTCTGTATCAGTAGCATATGCATTCAAACTACTCTTACAAGAGATGCAGAGCCTTAACGTTGCCCCAAGATTATTGATCAAGGAGAAAGTGTAATGTCACTTCAAACCATAAAATCAATTGATAGTATAAGATTTTCTGTATGGTCACCAACTGAAATTCGAAAATATTCTGTTGCAGAAATCACCGCTCCTGAAACATATGATGAGGATGGCATGGCAGTACAAGGGGGGCTAATGGATGGAAGACTAGGAACCTTAGAACCAGGACAAAAATGTCTTACCTGTGGTAATACAGCTGCAAGGTGCCCTGGCCATTTTGGACATATTGAGCTAGCAGAACCTGTTTTGCACATTGCATTTATTGATAATATTTACAAGCTTCTATTGGCAACATGCAGATCCTGTTCGCGACTAAAAGTACCACAAGATGAACTTAATGGATTTGAAAAGATAATGAAAAGAGAGGCCGCATACACAGTAATATCGCAAAAACGAATCCCAGAAGCAATTTTAGAAAAGGCCAAAAAAGCAAAGGAGTGTCCACACTGCGGCAAAACTCAATACGAATTGATTTTTACAAAACCAACAATTTTTATCGAAAAAACTGAGATAGGAGAACACAGATTACTCCCAATTACAATACGAGAACGATTCTCACAGATAATTGATCCAGATCTTAAACTTTTAGGCTATGATCCTGCAACTGCAAGGCCAGAATGGTTTATTATGCAAGCACTGCCAGTTCCACCAGTAACTGTCAGGCCTTCAATCATATTAGAAACTGGAATTAGATCCGAAGATGATCTTACCCACAAAATGGTAGATATCATAAGAGTAAATCAGCGACTAAAGGAAAGCAAAGAGGCAGGAACTCCGCCACTAATTGTACAAGATCTTGTCGATTTGTTACAATATCACGTTACAACATATTTTGACAACGAAGTTTCTGGAATTCCTCAAGCCCATCACCGTTCAGGCAGGCCTCTAAAAACACTAACTCAAAGATTGAAAGGCAAAGAAGGCCGATTCCGAGGTTCACTGTCTGGAAAAAGAGTTGATTTTTCAAGCAGAACAGTAATTTCGCCTGATCCGAACCTTGACTTGTCTGAAGTAGGTGTTCCAGAGTCTATTGCAATGAAGCTAACTATTCCTGAAATTGTTACAGAATGGAATATTGAAAAATTAAAAGAACTAATTGTTAATGGACCTAATCAGTTTCCAGGCGTAAACTATATCGTAAGACCAGACGGCGTTAAAATAAGATTAGATTTTGTTGAGGATAGAAAAACTATTGCTGATAGCATAGAGATTGGATATTTGGTTGAAAGACATCTTTCAGACGGTGATATTGTCCTGTTCAACAGACAACCATCATTGCACCAAATGTCAATTATGGCACATTATGTAAAGGTCTTACCAGGTAAAACATTTCGATTACATCCTTCCGTATGTCCTCCTTACAACGCAGATTTTGATGGAGACGAAATGAATCTTCATGTGCCACAAAGTGAGGAAGCAAGAGCTGAAGCAATACTTTTAATGCGAGTACAAGACCAGCTAATCTCTCCAAGATATGGGGGACCAATAATTGGTGGGCTGCGAGATTTTATTACAGGCTCATATCTTCTTACAAAAGACAGCACTACACTAACGCCACAAGAATTTGCAAATTACTCAATGTTGGGTGGTTACCAGGGAGTGCTACCAGAGCCTGCAGTAAAAGGTAAAGGAGGTCCTCTTTATACAGGAAAGCAACTATTTTCGCTCTTCCTTCCTGATGATTTTAACTATGTAATGACTTCAAAGTGGTCAAAAGGAACAAAAGGAAAACAAAAAGATGTTGTAATAAAAAATGGCCAGCTCATCAGCGGAATTATTGACAAATCATCTATTGGTGCAGAAGAACCAGAAAGTGTTTTGCACAGAATAGCAAAAGACTATGGCAATGCACAAGCAAGAAAGTTCCTTAATTCAATTTTGATTATAGCAAAACAGTTCATTACTCACTATGGATTTAGCTACGGCTATGCTGATCTTGAATTATCAGATAAAGTCAGACAAGAAATACTTGCAGGAATACAGGAATCATATGACAGGGTCTATGATTTTATTTCACAAGCAAAGAAAGGAACCCTGAAACTAACAAGAGGACTTTCTGCAGAAGAAGCATTAGAGGCTTATATTGTAAACGAATTAGGAAAGGCAAGAGATCGGGCTGGAAGTACTGCTGACCAATCATTTGACGAAACAAACGCAGGTAGAATTATGGCAACTACTGGTGCAAGAGGCTCTTCACTAAATATAGGTCAGATGGCCGGTGCACTAGGCCAGCAATCAAGACGTGGTCAGAGAATAATCAAAGGTTACAGTAATCGTGCATTGCCACACTTTAAAGAAAACGATGATAATCCAGACTCTAAAGGATTTGTAAAATCAAACTATAGAGATGGCCTATCTGCACTGGAATTTTTCTTCCATGCTATGGGTGGACGAGAGGGACTAGTAGACACAGCAGTTAGAACCCAGCAAAGTGGCTACATGCAACGAAGGCTTATCAACGCACTGGAGCACATTAAACTAGAATATGATGGGACTGTAAGAGATCCACACGGCCACATAATTCAATTCCTTTATGGCGAAGACGGCATTGATGTTGCAAAAAGCGATCATGGAGAGGCTTTTAATGTTAACAGGCTAATAGAATCACAAACAATTGTAGATGCTGGCAAAAAAGCAACAAAAGAAGAAATTCTTGAACTAGCTAAAAAATACACAAAAACTTTCAACTCTAGACTAACCAAAATAGTTACCGATGCATTAACTGAATCAAAGATTAGCAGAGATGGAGTTGATAAAGTATGTAAAAAAGGACTGGATCTCTACAACAAGGCAAAAGTTGAACCAGGACAAGCAGTGGGAATAGTTACAGCCCAGTCAATTGGTGAGCCTGGTACACAAATGACACTGAGAACCTTCCACTTTGCAGGAATTAGAGAAAGAAACGTAACCTTAGGTCTTCCAAGATTAATAGAGTTGGTAGATGCACGCAAAAAACCGGTAACTCCAACAATGGACATCTACCTTGATCAAGAATCAAAAAAATCAAGAGAAAAAGCAATAGAGGTTGCTCGCAACATCCTACAAACAAAGGTCAGTGTTTTAGCTAAAGTAGAAACTGATTACTCTACTAAAATCACACTGCACTTGAATCCTACAAAGCTGAAAGAAAGGGGGTGTAATGTATCTGATGTGGTTGAAGCGTTACAGTCAAACAAAAAATTCAAGCTTGATGAAAAAGGCGATGTTTTAACACTAAACTTGGCTGAAGAGTCTGATGCACCAACAGTCATAACACTTCGAAACAAAATTTTAGGAACCACTGTAAAAGGTGTTCCGGATATTGAAAGAGTAACGCTGGTTCAAAAAGACGACGAATGGGTAATTCAGACAACTGGTTCAAATCTTGCTAAAGTTTTAGAAGTTGCAGGCATTGACAAAAAGCAAGTTAGAACAAACAATGTCTTTGAAATTGCCGCAACGCTGGGAATAGAAGCTGCAAGAAATGCCCTGATTAATGAAATAAGCTCTACCCTTGAGGATCAAGGACTAGAAGTTGATATCAGATACATCATGCTAGTGTCTGATTTGATGTGTTCAAGAGGATACATGCAACAGATAGGACGCCACGGAATAGCAGGTACCAAAGAAAGCGTATTGGCACGAGCCGCATTTGAAATCACAGTACCTACAATAGCACATGCTGCATTGGCTGGAGAAATTGAAGAACTAAAGGGAGTTACTGAAAATGTTATTGTGGGAAGTAACATTCCAATAGGCAGCGGTATAGTAGACCTATACATGCAAGTCTCAAAGAAGAGCTAAAGGACAACACATCCGTATTTTTTCAATAAATCTATAAAGGTCACACTTAGAATGGGCAAATACAGGTAAAACGATGAGCAAGTTATTGGAAAAAACACTCAAAGATGCAATCAAGGAACGAAAACGCATACTTGGTTCCAAACAAATCCTTGCTACGATACAAAATTCTAAACTTATAGTATTATCGCAATCGATTTCACAAAACATGGAAGAAAAAATACAGGAGTCGGCAAAAAAAGAAAAAATTCCAACATTAAATTTTGAAGGCTCATCAGTAGCATTAGGAAGGTTATGTGGGCTACAATTTCGCGTATCAGCTATTTCATTAACATCACTAAGCGACACTAACATCAAATCATTACTAAAAGAAACGAAAGATAAATGATTGAATCAAGTTTTCCAACAAACTTCTGTCATGAAAGTTTAAATGAGAGCGGTAAAGATTCGAGATAAAGAACCATGCCACAAACAATCAAGCTAACAACTGATCAAATGCGATTAATGTCGCTATTTCAAAACGTTACTGGTGCAACAGCACGAGATTGTGTCGAAGATGAAAAACAAGACAGAGTTATTTTTGTTGTAAATTCAGGAAAGATGGGGCTTGCAATAGGCAAAGGAGGCTCTCATATACGCACCTTGCAAAACATTGTCAAAAAAAATATAGAGATAGTAGAATACTCAGACGATCCAGCAGAATTTTTAAAAAACATGCTGAATTCAAAATTAGTTTCTGAAGTGAAACTGAATAAAAGAGCAGATGGCACTATGCAAGCAATTGTATTAGTTGATCCAAGAAAGAAGGGCATTGTTGTTGGCAGAGAAGGCCGTAACGCTGAAAAAGCACGACTTTTAGCAAAAAGATATTTCGAAATTACAAACGTCCAAATAAATAGTCCAGAAAGAATACCAGAGTTGTAGTTTTATGGCAAAATCACCACTTGGTTTGTTTGCAGGTCGAGTTTTGAAAGCAAAACGAAAACGACTACGATGGTCTATTGGAAGATACAAAAGAAGAAAACTTGGACTGGATAGGAAAGCAAATCCTCTTGGTGGAGCACCACAAGCAAGGGGAATTGTATTAGAGAAAGTAGGCATTGAAGCTAAACAGCCAAACTCTGCTGTAAGAAAATGTGTCAGAGTTCAACTTATCAAAAATGGAAAGACCATCACAGCGTTTCTTCCACGAGACGGCGCAATGAACTTTGTAGATGAACATGATGAGGTTCATGTTGAGGGAATGGGCGCTACAATGGGTGGAGCCATGGGCGATATTCCAGGAGTTAGATTTAAGATATTCAAAGTAAATGGCACCTCTCTGCGTGAATTAGTGTTGGGCAAGAAAGAAAAACCAAGGAGATAGTAAAGCATGGGAGAAACACAAAAACTTTTGTTGTTTAGGAAATGGGATTTATCAGATATTGCGATACAAGATAGAGGCCTAAAGAATGTAATCTCACTTAGGCAGTCTATTATGCCATTAACATTTGGGCGCTCAGCTCTTAAACGATTTAACAAGGCCGACGTCAACATAGTCGAACGCCTAGTTAACAAACTAATGCACTTTGGAAAAAGGTATGCAAAAAATACGGGAAGGATGGCTGGCAAAAAAATTCATGCAATAAATACCATGAAAACAGCTTTTGATATAATCCACTTAAAAACTGGCAAAAACCCTGTTGAAGTTTTAGTTAGAGCAGTAGAACATTCAGCACCAAATGAAGACACAACTAGAATAGTATATGGTGGAACAGTCTACCATGTTTCTGTAGATGTAGCACCTGTAAGACGAATTGATTTGGCACTGAAGTTTATCTCTGACGGTGTTAAAGAGGCCACATTTTCAAATCCAAAAGCAATAGAAGAACACTTGGCAGAGCATTTGATCCTAGCTGCAACAAACGATCCTGATGCTCCATCTGTAAAGAAAAAACACGAGCTAGAAAGAATAGCCCAAGCATCAAGATAAAAACAAAAACGAGTAGCCCGAGGCAGATTCGAACTGCCGTCCCCGCGTGTCCTCTCATAAGATCCAGAGCGCGGAATCCATAACCTTGAAATTATTTGGCCGCTAGACTATCGGGCTACCAAGACGACTTGATTGAGTTAGAATATAATTATTTATTTACAATTTTAAGCATTAACTATTTGATTTTCACTTCATGAATTGCAGTAGCATAATCACAATCTGCTTTTAATCTCATATAAGGAATTAATCTATAATGTATGGAGTAAAGATTCTTTTCTTTGTAAAGAATCCCTTTTTGTTGCAAGGACACTAATCCCCTTGATGTGCTCATCATCATCGTACTATCATTTTTACAAATCTCATCGCGTTTTTTTTGATATTGTTTTAGTGTAAATGCTACATCGTTTAGTTCTAATATCAAAGGCCAAACAATTTTTTGCCAAACAAATCTTCGGTTTTCAGTAGCAGAAGCATATTTTCCTTTATCGCTCAACATTAATAGCATCTTGAGAATTAGTTATAATTGAATTGTCACAAAAAGAAATTGAAGAATCAATTATTTTATTAGAAAAAGACTGGGAAATTGATCCACTTTTACATGATTTTATGTTAGGAAAATATACTGATGTATCAGATTATCCAGTCAAAGTAAAAAATGTAATTTTTCATATCCCTTACTTAACCAAGGAAAAAAAATTTATTTTGTGGAAGTGTTATTGGCCAGACTGTCATAACTGTTGCAACAGACAGGGAAGATTACCATTGACTTCAGATGACATAATTACAATTGGAAAAGGTTTGAAATACCAAAAAACATCTGATTTTTTAAAAAATGAAACCCTGATTGCTACCTGGCAAGAATATGGACCTTCAGGACAAGTAACTATGACTAATATTAATCTAAAACGAAAAGATGACGAAACTGCTGCTGATGATGGAACTCATATTTCATGCAGGTTTTTAGACAACAAAGGGTTTTGCAGTTTACATCCACAAAGGCCTGGAGTTTGCTATCTTTATCCATTTTCTACGTGGCTTGTAAACGAAAACGGTACAGCACGGGTTCATGCAACATTTCAATTTACAGGAGATTGCCCAGGATTTTACTTATCAGAAACAATTGATTCTATGAAAGAAACTTTGAAAGAATACTCTGAACTAGTTTATGACTATAATATGAAATCAAACAGGACAGCTAGAGAAAGCTTTGGTTATGTAACATTTAGCTAGGCCTTTGCAACCTTCACCAAATCACGTATATGAATTTCCATCCCAAACCTGTCTTCATTTTTTTTCATATATCTAAAAATTGATAACAAATCGGCGAATTGTTTTATAAAACTAAACTCGCCTTTCATCTTGGCAAGTACAAACTTCAATACCTTGCTATAAATTGCAAAATACGATAGTACTTCTTTTCTATATTTTTCGTTATTTCCTATATTTTTGATAAAAATATCAGCACAAATCATGCTTGGTATGATTCCTTCACCCAACAGGGGATAAACGGTACCTATCGATTCTCCTACTCCGACTACTTTTCCATGATAAAATGGTTCACATCTGTCTGGCGTAGCCAGTCTTATTGGCCTGCCAACAGTTTTAGTAATTTTACCACCATACTTTTTCAAAAATTCATCAGTCTCTTTAACATGGTTTTTTCTATAATCTCCTGCTCCAATATGAGCCAGATTTTTGCTTAATGGAAAATACCAGAAATACCCAGTTATACCTCGAAACGGCTTAACATAGAAATCATCCAAGGGGACTTTATTTTCATATTCAATTTTGTATTGGTATGTGGGCAAGTAAAAATCATTGGATGGTTTTGGCAGATACATCCTATAGAATCCGGTTGCATCTACTATAAGATCAAAGTCTCTTTCCAAATCGCTTAGTTTGGGTGTAATGTTATAATGTACTTTGCAACCTTTTATCATATCACGAATAATTCTAATTTTATCGTAGGTGCATAATCCTTTTAGTTTAATGTCAAACTTGTGAGCGTCGTTTATTTCTATATGCAGATTTTTTCCATCATGAATAATGTATTTCTCAAAATCGATATCTGCTTTTTTGCAAAGTTCCTGCATTTTTGATTTTGATGAGCCCCACGCACAAATAGAATCATGATTTTCTTCAGTCATCCTCTCAAAACCTACTACCTCGTGATCGTCTTTGAGTCTAGCCATAAGGTAAGAGCCAGCAACACCCATTCCGCAAACCGCAATCTTCATTTTAGCTAAAAATTTGTTCTAGCCTAATAAATACACTATTTTAGCTGTCTTAAGAACCTCAAAACTCGGGACAGCTTGAGCTTTCTTTGTTTTATTTTCCGGGATTTTTTGGCATGAACTAACTAGGTTTAGTTACAAAAAAGGCCTTCGAGTACCAAGTTATCATACAGTATATTTTGCTACATTCGACAAAAGATAACCTTTCATTCCTTATCTTTTGACGCCTTACATCGTTATCATGCAAAAATGATAACCTTTCGTTCCTTACATTATTGCAAATATCGCAAGATATCATACCTGACTAATTCTGATTGTGGCAGATAATCGTAATTTGTTCGCGATATCTTTTAGCGCAACTTTTCCTAATCAGAAAAACTTTCTAGACGACCGTCTATTTCTACACACAAAGGGGGCATTCTATTTTTACTCTTTATCGATAAACTCATTCTGACTAGCTTCTACTCAATCAAAATAGCTGGCTTGAAAGGCCTTGCAGTCTTTGCCTTTCCTTTTGGATCATAAATTCCAGAATCACTCTCAGAAAACACCTGCACATCAACTCCAAAGTCACTTTTTGCCAAGCTTATCAGCTCACTTGCAATCAATGACTTTTCATCAAAGTTTTTTGTTTCTAGCTTAGTTTTTCTAATTTCAGTTGGCTCTGATAAAATATCTTTAATAGTTTTTTGAACAAATTCGGGATTCTTTTTGATATCAGCTGTTTCAGGATTTGCAATCAAGTCCTTCATTATAGACCCCATGTTTGTCTCTCCCGCCATCACCTTTTCCAAAATTGCATGATATACTTTTGACTTGAAGGCATCAGCTGTGTATATTGTGATTTTCTTTGGAGTAATCTTTGTAACCTTGAGAATGCTTGAAATGTCATCCATGATTGATTTTAACAATTCCTCAGACTGGATCGCATTAGGATCAATCACATTAGCTGAAACACTTGGCCAGCTAGTCTGAGAAACCAAACCTGAATTGCCAAGCCTTTCCCAAACCTCTTCAGCTATGTGTGGTGCAAATGGAGATAACATTGCAACTCTAGCTGTGTTAATCTCATGCAAAACACCAGAATAATCGTCTCTTTTCTTTGCTCTAGCTCTTTTAAGATACCATTGAAGGTCTGATTCAAATGAAAATAATATTTCGTGCAAAGCTTCACGCAGTCTCATTTTCTCGATGCTTGCACTAACGTTTGATATTGCAGACTGGAGCTTGCTTTGAATCCACTTGTCTTCGGCCTGCAGCTTGGCAGGTTTTACTGGTTTTAGCTTTGAGCATTCTTCCAATAATGAAACAAGCTTGTTCTTTATTCCATTAACAGATTCTAAATTAAAATCAGCATCCTGTAATAATTCAGCTGATATAATTATCGCAAGCCTGATTGGATCTGCACCATAGTCACGGATTGCCTGCCTTAAAGGAATGATGTTTCCCATGCTCTTTGACATTTTTTTGCCATCCATCAAAACAGAACCATTCACAACTATCTCACGAGGCCAATTCTCTTCAGGAAATATCGCAACATGATTTAGGACAAAAAATGTCAAGTGGTTTGGCACCAAGTCGCGTCCTGAATGCCGTGAATCAACTGGATAAAAGTAAGAAAACTCAGCTCTTATCTCCTCAACAACATCTTTTGAAACTCTAGATACAGATCTGCCCTTTCCCAAAAAAACATAATCAAAAAACTCTTTTGAAAGATTCTCAGCTGATATTTTTTCAGCATTTACAAACTTTGCAATAATATAGTACGCCATGTAAATTACAGAGTCTGACAAGCTTTCAACAATCCATTCTTTATCCCATGGCAGCTTTGTGCCAAGTCCATGTTGCCTTGCACACGCTCGCTCTCGCAACCATCCTATAACATAATTAAACTCAGGGCGAATCTCTTGCGGCAAAATACTCATTTTATCAAGACACTTTGTTGCCTTTTCCTTCCAGGCTTTGTCACCATAATTTAGAAACCACTGGTTTGTTAGAATTTTAACAACACATTCAGCTCCACAGCGACATCTTACTGGCGAATTTGTTAATTCCAAAAGAATATCTGAATATTTTTTTTCAGCTAACCATTGCTTTATATCATCTTTAGATTCTGAAACCTTTTTTCCTGCAAACTGTTCTGTGTTTTGTTTTAGGACCCCGCCGTAGAACTCTTTTCCATAGATTTCCTCAGTAGCTTGTTCAAGTTTTGGGTCATTTTGGTCTGATATGCCAAGCTTTTCAACTGCCTCTTTTGCTGGAAACTCTCCATATCCTTCAGTTTCTATAATCGAAATAGGCTTGATTAGCTGATACTCTGAACCTTGAGGTTGGTCTTTCTTAAAATCAACCAACGCTTGATAGTCAAATGGCGCATGAGCTGGAACTGACATTACAAGGCCAGTTCCAGTGTTTGATTTTACAAAGCTGGCTTCAAGCATTGGAATCTTTTTGTTTCTGTGTGGAACAGTTACCTCTTTTCCAACAAGCTCCGAACCTGAAATCTCACCGTCATAGGTTATTTTTCTATCCAAAAATTCCAGTTTGCGTGCACACTCTGCACTTACAATCCATTTTTCTCCATCAACTGTTACTTTCTTGTATCTAGTTTCTGGATTTACCCACAGGTTTGTAACACCAAACAAAGTTTCTGGTCGCAGTGTTGCAGTTGGTATGATGTAATCGTCAAACTTGAACTTGATCAAGATGTATTCAGTAAAGTCTGGCTCTACATCGCCAAGTGTATCGTGTTGTGATACAGGATTTTGATCCTTCGGACACCATCCAACAGGATGAGATCCTTGTA
>Ga0247727_10010591_pt1 | contig 16304 bp, 13 predicted proteins | sample WisWelCaveWW1625_FD_202498 | JGI IMG/M metagenome (GOLD analysis project Ga0247727, IMG submission 202498) | Biofilm microbial communities from Wishing Well Cave, Virginia, United States - WW16-25 | ecosystem: Environmental > Aquatic > Deep subsurface > Groundwater > Cave microbial mat | place... | reverse complement strand
GACGCTCGCTGCAGATGACTATCGTTGAGCATCACAGCCTCCCTTTGAAGGGCATACCTATCCCCTTAGCTCCGTCAGCGCCGCGAAAAACGCCGCCAGATCAAAGGCATGATGCGCCGACCGCGGAAACTCATCGCCGTTACCCATCTTGCTGAAACGCCATCGTTTTTTCCAGTCACGCCGGACTTATGGGGATAGGCATGTGCAACGGATATCTGGTCAAGTCTTCGCCAAACGTACTGGATAAAGCCCAGGCAAGAAGGATGGCAGTGATAAACCCTAGAACCTCTAGTGCGAGTACAATCCGAATGACTCTGGCCATCTCGCGTCCCCTGTTCGGGGAGTGGTCGGCGGCCGATGGAGTTGTGGCCATGGTCTGCAATCCTGCCTTAAGACAAGACGACGCTATGCTCCAGGTGTATAGCGCGCGTTCCTGCCGGCCTTGGGCCAAATCGATGCAAGTGCCGCCCCGGGGGCCCGAGGCGGCCCTGTCTCAATGGCGGGAGTTTATCCGACCACAATGAGTCTTTGAAGGGAGAACCGTGCATGAGCTTAGGCCCGCTCGCAAGACTTCGGTCGCAAGCGGACCGGGACAGAAGCCTCAGAACGGATAGTGCCGGTGGCCGGACTGGATGGTGATCCACCTGAGCTCGGTGAACTCGTTGATGGCGGCCTTGCCCCCGAACCGGCCGTAGCCTGAATCCTTCATTCCGCCGAACGGCATCTGCGCCTCGTCGTGCACCGTGGGCCCGTTGATGTGGCAGATGCCGGTGTCGATGCGGCGCGCCACGGCGAAGGCGCGGTTGACGTCGCGGCCGAACACAGCGGCCGAGAGGCCGTACGGCGTGTCGTTGGCGATGCGCACGGCATCGTCCACGCCCCTGGCGCGCACTACAGTCGTGACGGGACCGAACGATTCCTCCTCGTAGATGCGCATGGCCGGTGTGACGTGGTCGAGCACGTGTGCGTTGATCAGCGTGCCGTTGACGCTGCCGCCCGCTACCAGCTTGGCACCCTTGCTCACGGCGTCCAAGATCAGCGAGGTGACGCGGTCGGCGGCGTTGCGATCGACCACCGAGCCCAGGATCGCCTTGCCCTCGCGCGGATCGCCGACCGAGAGCGACTTGGCCTTGGCGGCAAAGCGCGTCACGAACTCGTCGGCCACCTTCTCGTCGACGACGATGCGCTCCGTCGACATGCAGATCTGGCCCTGGTTGGCAAACGCGCCGAAGGCCGCTGCGTTCACGGCCTCGTCGAGGTCCGCGTCGTCCAGCACAACAAGCGGCGACTTCCCGCCGAGCTCCAGCAGCACGGGCTTGAGGTATTCGGCGCACTTCTTCGCAATGATCTTGCCGACGCGCGAGGAGCCCGTGAAATTGACGCGCCGCACCGCTGGATGGGCGATCAGGGCCTCGACCACGGCGCCGGCGTCCTTGGGCGCGTTGGTCACCACGTTGACGACGCCCGGCGGGAAGCCCGCCTCGCGGAAGAGGCTGCCGATCAGCCGGTGCGTGCCCGGGCACATCTCGGAAGCCTTCAGCACCACCGTATTGCCGCAGGCGAGCGGCATGGCAATGGCGCGGGCGCCGAGAATGACGGGAGCGTTCCACGGCGCGATGCCGACCACCACGCCCACAGGTTGGCGATAGCCCATGGCGAGGCTGCCGGGCACGTTGGAGGGGATGACCTCGCCGACGATCTGCGTGGTCATGGCGGCGGCCTCGCGGATCATGCCGGAGGCCAGCATGCAGTTGAACCCGGCCCACATCGCCGTAGAGCCGGTCTCCGGCCCCATGACGGCGCCGAACTTGGCGCCGGCGCCTTCGATCAGGTCGGCGGCCTTGTTGAGCAGAGCGCGGCGTGCGGCCGGCGCCATCTCGGACCAGGCCGGGAACGCGGCAGCGGCGGCGTCCACGGCGCGGACGGCGTCATCGGCATTCGACGCGGCGGCGCGCGCGGCGATATCGCCGGTCATCGGGTTGAGCCGGTCGAAGGTGGCGTTGCCGGCCGCTTTGACATCGGCGTTGTTGATCATCAGGTCGACAGCAATCATCGTTTCGCTCCCGGGGGATGGTCTGTGCGTTGAGGGATGGACGACCGGCGCGCGCGATGCTGCCGTGGGCGCTGCTTGGCCGGATGAGGACGCCGCCGCGCCGCAAGCTGCAGCCGGCAGGTCCGCGGATGGAGGCTCAGCACCCGAGACCGCCGAACTTTCGCTGCGGTTGCTAACAGAGCGCCGCTCCGGCTCCCGGCGTGCGTGCGTGTATCGATCGCCCCGCCTGACGACGGCGCCGTTTCTTGCCTGCTGCGTCGCAAGCCCCGGGGCAGGCTTGTCAATGCGGCCATTGCTCAGCAGCCGGCCGCTCGCCTTGCCGGCGTCGGAACCGTTGGCCTGCGCGCCGCCGCCCAGATAGGCGCGACGCACGGCCGGGTCGTCACGCAGTTGCGCGGCGGAGCCTTCGCCGACAATGCGGCCGTTCTCCAGGAGATAGCCGCGGCTGGCTATGGCCAGCCCGGCCCGCGCGTTCTGCTCGACGAGCAGCACGCCCACACCCAGCTCCTTGATGCGGGCGAGCGCCTGGAACAGCTCGCTGCAGATAAGCGGAGAGAGCCCCAGCGATGGCTCATCGAGCAGCAGGATGTCGGGGTTCGACATCAGCGCCCGGCCGATCGCCACCATCTGGCGCTCGCCACCGCTCATGGTGCTGGCGAGCTGGCCCATGCGCTCGGCCAGGCGGGGGAACAGTGCGACGATGCGCTGGAGATTGTCGGAGGCCCGGGCGCGGGCGCGGCGCGTGAAGGCACCGAGCTGGAGGTTCTCACGTACCGAGAGCTCGGCGAAGATGCCACGGTCTTCAGGCACCAGCGCAAGTCCCGCCTCGACCAGCTCATGCTGGGGCAGCGCGGTGAGATCGATGTCGCCGAGATTAATGCGCGCCCCCGGCAGGTGCGGAAGCACGCCACCCAGCGCTTTCAGGCACGAGGACTTGCCGGCACCGTTGGCGCCGAGCATGACGACGATCTCGCCCCGGCCGACGCAGAGCGACACGTCGACGATGGCAAGGTGCTTGCCATAGCTCACCGACAGCTGTGCAACGTCCAGCATTCCCTTCCTCGCGAGAACGCCTGGCCGCTCCGTGGCCGAGCTGGCGTCTCCCCCCGTCGGCGCACGGGCTGCTGTCCGGGGCAGCCGTTGCGCGGTCTCAGCAAACATCACAGGCTGTGGATCGTCCGCGGTCAACCCCCGATCGCGCAATTGCCTAACCTGGGCCCTGCTCCTGCATGTTGCATGTGGTTGTCGCGTCCCGCGCAATCGGGCTTCTAGCCGGGCCTTCCGGGCTCCAGAGGGGAACCAAATGTTGCACCGGCGGGTGGCGTTCGGTCCGAATGCATGGCAACCCTAGGCCAGAGCGGGTTTGCCTGGCTTGGGCCCCGTCTGGGGGTCACTGCGCGCCAATCAGTGACCTGTGCCGTGGTCGCTAGTGACTCTGGCTGTGGTGAAAACCCCGAAACGTCGTTAGCGGATGGAGATGGCGTTTCCGGAGTGATCGAATTCGATCCGTCTTGCCACTGTCTTTCAACGCTGTTGACTTGTGCGCCCGCAACATGAGATAAGCGGCCACCGCTCCATGAGCGATTTCCGGCGCTCCAGCCGCGTGAAGGGCATGTCTCGGGCTTTCGAGCCCACCTTGTCCACCTGTTGAGCGCCCCGAAAAACACCATCCGACAGCCCAGGGCACGCGGGGTGTCTCAACGAAGCTGGCCGCGCGTTCAGCTGCGTACCGACACACATGTCGGCGCAGGCGATCCGCGCACGGCCACCAGAAAGAAACCCATTCCATTGACGATGTTCTCAGACCTCGGCCTCGCCGCGCCGATCCTCCGGGCGCTCGAAGGCGAAGGCTACAGCACGCCCACCCCTATCCAGGTGAAGGCCATCCCGATCGTCCTTGCCGGTCGTGATGTCCTCGGCATCGCCCAGACCGGGACCGGCAAGACTGCTGCTTTTGCCCTGCCGATCATCCACCGCCTTTCGACCGATCGCCGCCAGGCACAGCGCAAGGGGTGCCGCGTTCTGGTGCTGAGCCCCACCCGCGAGCTTGCGAGCCAGATTGCCGAAAGCTTCCGCACCTACGGCCGGCATCTCGGCCTGACCGTCGCCGTCGTGTTCGGGGGCGTGGGCCACCGGCCGCAATCCCAAGCGCTGGCGCGCGGCGTGGACGTGCTGGTTGCCACACCGGGCCGGCTCATCGACCATATCACCGAGCGCAACGTCCTGCTTGCAGGCACGGAAACCTTGGTGCTCGACGAGGCCGATCAGATGCTGGATCTCGGCTTCCTGCCGCCGATCCGCCGCATCGTTTCGCACCTTCCGCCTCGGCGGCAAAACCTGTTCTTCTCCGCAACCATGCCGAGCGAGATCGGCAGACTGGCAGACGAGCTGCTGCGCGATCCGGCCAGGATAGCGGTCTCTCCCGTCGCATCGACGGTCGACAACGTCGCGCAGCGCGTGCTTCACGTCGAGAGCCACAACAAGCGCTCGCTGCTGGTCGAGCTGTTTGCCGATCCGCAGATGTCGCGCGCGCTGGTATTCACGCGAACGAAGCGTGGCGCGGATCGGGTCGCCCGTCATCTCGAGGCGGCAGGCATTCGCGTGGCCGCCATCCACGGCAACAAGAGCCAGTCGCAGCGCGAGCATGCGCTGGCGGCCTTTCGCGCGGCGAGGATCCGGGTGCTGGTTGCGACCGATATTGCCGCGCGTGGGATCGATGTCGATGACGTGACGCACGTGGTGAACTATGAGTTGCCGCATGTCCCGGAGAGCTACGTCCACCGCATCGGGCGCACCGCACGCGCCGGGGCAGCGGGCATCGCCATCTCGCTCTGCGACGCGGACGAGCGCGATCTGCTCCGCGATATCGAACGCCTGACCCGCCAGTCGATACCTGCCGAGGATCGGTGCGGGGACGCCGGGCGCCAGCCCGATCGACCGGCGCGCCAAGTGACCAAGATGGGCAACGGAAGCGGCCGAGCCGATCGCTCGAGCGATGTGCACCGGGGACGACCGAAGCGCAGTGGAAGGCGGCAGTCGCCGGCCCGCGCCCACCAACGGAGCGGCGAGCACGGCGGCGCTTCCAATCATGTCTGGTCGCCGGCTGGCCCAGCGCGTCACCGCCCACGCAAGCAGGGCGCACGCACGGAAGGCTCGGCTTAGGTGGCTCGGATCTATGGGCGGTGCCGGGTTTCAATGACGCTGCCCGCAACGCACGGAGGTTGATATGGCGCGACACAAATTCAAAGTCGGACAATTGGTGGATTTCGCTCCGGCCCGATCCGGGATGCCGACGGCGGGCCGACAGTATGAGGTGCTTCGCCTGCTTCCCGTCGAGGCGGGCGAGTTTCTGTACCGCGTCAAATCCAAGGGTGAAACCGTCGAGCGCATCGCCAAGGAGAGCGAGCTGTCGCGGCGCTCGCTGGTGTGACGATAGAGAGCAGCGACGGCACCTGGCGCAAAGCCGGTGGAGCAGGCCGCAAGAAAGGAAGGTCGTAAATGGGGCGGCAGAAACCGAAAGCGCGGGACGAAATCGTTCTGTTCAACGTTCTCTACGAGGACGGGACGCTCACCTCGAACCGGAAGGTCGCGAGCTCCGCGCTCGGCGGCCTGGACGGTGATGCTCCGGCACGCGGCATCATCGAAGCGCAAGATCGCGAGATCGCCGAGCGCTCGGGGCGCACGCGCTCACGCATCAAGTCGATGAGCCGGGCCGGCAAATGAATCGGCTGCGGGTCGAGTCGACGCGGGCTGTCTGTGCAATTCTGAGCCTTGAACCTGGGCGAGTTCACTGAGCCCCCTGCGGACGTCGGTTTCCGGGCGTCCCTTGTTGGCGAAGTGGCGCAACCGTGCGTTGGCCAGGCCAAGCTAGTGGGCAAAGAAAACCGGCAGGTCGGCGGCCGACAGGATATGGCTGGTGGCACCGCCGAAGATCATCTGCCGCAGCCGGCTTTGGGTGTAGGCACCTTTGATCAGCAGATCGGCGCCCTGCGCCGCGGCCTCCGCGAGAATCGCCTCACCGGGACGGATGCCGCGGCCGGTCACCGTCTTGTCGCTCGCCGCAATGCCGTTGGCATCCAGGTACCCCACGGCATCCTTGATGCTCGGCCCCGGCACGATGGCGCCCTCGACGGCGATCAGGGAGACGCGCCTCGCCTTTTTCAGAAGCGGCATGGCGAACAGCATGCAACGGGCCGTCTCTGTGCTCGCGTTCCAGTGAATGAGCACCGTCTCGCCGAATGACCTGGGTGCAACCGGAGGTGCCATGAGCACCGGCCTGCCGCTGTCAAACAGCGCCGCCTCCAGCGCGGTCATCCGCGCACCGCGGCCGCCGGGCCGGCCGAGCACGGTGACATCATGCACCCGCCCCAGGCTTCCCAGCGCACCGTCCTCGACGGCGGACCCGCCGCGCCAGCGGAAGCGGGCCGTGTTGGATTCCCCCGAGTGTCTCGCCGCAAACGCATCGAAGACCTGGCGAACGCTGAGGCAGAACTCCGTCTCGTTCCAATCGGCGGGCGGGATCGTCACGGCGACAATGGGATCGGGCGCCACGATCTCCGCAAACGCCGGCCGCAGCGCCACGCCCTCGACCGTTGCTGCGAACGCGTTCGCCAGCAGCCGCGCCGTCTCCAGGACGGAAGCCATCTGCTCGCTTTGATCGACAGGAAGAAGAATGCTCTTCATGGCATTCCTCGCTGTTTTCGGACGGTTGTTGTCTGCTACCCTTTGGGAAGCATAGCACAAGCGGCACAAAAAGCGCCCGCACAAAGCCAGCCATTGTCTCAACCAATCTCTGGTTCGAACCCCGGGAGCTGGCAATAGAGGAGGCCGCTTGTCAGGCAGCAGACGGTCGACGATAGGGGAGGCGATGGACCGGCCATGCTACCGGTTGGCGCCAAGAGGTGCCTAGGCTTGGCGCTTCATACGCCCAAAGCCCAGACGCTCAAGGAAGCTGACCTTGCGTGGAAGCAACTCCGGTTCACGGCGCTGGACGACAGGCGGTGTCAGCTCCTGAGCAGGATAGACCACCTCACCGGCGGGTGCAGAACGCTCCCGCCAACTGAGGGAATCTTCGGCAGTCGCTCGCCGGCGCCTTGTCTCCCCCTGTTCGTAGCCGTCTTGCGGTGGCTGAGCCTTCCTTTGCTGGCCATCAGAGGCCTTTTTCGGGCCTTTCCGGGCACGTGCAATCGGCGGTTTGGGAGGCCTGACCTGTCCCGTCCCGGCCTCGCTTGGCACAGGCCGATCACGCATGTCGCCCTCGTCCGGTGCGCGCCGCTCCTTCGCACGGCTCCTCAGCGGTGTCCGGGGCCCGTTTGGGAGATCGGCCTCTCCGCCCATTGCCTGCGTCAAACGCCGGCCGAAGCGCTCGGTTGAGGCCTCGCGGTCGGGTTCGCGGTAGGCCCGCGGCGTCCAGACGGGCAAGTCCGCTTCGCGAACGGGCTCTGCAGCAACAGACTTTGGCATTCCCGACGCGACAATCGAAACGCGTATCCTGTCGCCGAGCCCCTCGTCAAAGGTCGCTCCAACAATGATGTTGGCATCCGGGTCGACCTCCTGGCATACGCGACTGGCTGCCTCCTCCACCTCCCAAAGCGTCATGTCGCGGCCGCCGGTAATGCACAGGAGCAGGCTCTTGGCGCCTTTCAGCGTGACCTCGTCAAGGAGGGGGTTGACGATTGCCTCCTCTGCGGCCGCGATCGCGCGCTGTTCGCCCGAGCCCTCACCCATTCCCATCATGGCGCGGCCCATGCCGCCCAGCACGGTCTTGACGTCGGCGAGGTCGAGGTTGATGAGCCCCTCTTTGACGACGAGATCGGTGATGGTGACGATCCCCGAGTACATCACCTGGTCCGCCATCACGAAGGCATCTGCGAAGGTTGTCTTGTCGGTGGCGACACGGAACAAATTCTCGTTGGGGATGACCAGCAGTGTATCGGCGTATTTGCGCAGCTCGGCGATCCCGGCTTCGGCATTGCGCAGTCGCTTTGCCCCCTCAAACTGGAACGGCTTTGTTACCACCGCGACGGTCAGAATGTCGAATTCCCTGGCTTCGCGCGCGATTACGTATGCGGCACCGGTACCGGTGCCGCCGCCCATGCCGGCGGCGATGAAGAGCATGTGCGATCCGGCCAGCACGGCGCGTAACTCCTCGGCCGCCTCCTCAGCCGCCGCCTCACCGATTCCGGGGTCGGAACCGGCGCCAAGCCCTTCGGTCAGGTGCACGCCGAGCTGGATACGGTGCTCGGCCTTAGCGGCCGCCAGTGCCTGCATGTCTGTGTTAGCAACCACAAATCTGACATTGCCCAGACCCGCCGCCATCATGTTGTTGACGACATTGCAGCCGGCGCCGCCCACACCGATGACGGTAATCTGCGGGTTTATCTTGAAGGTGCTGGGCATCTGAAGCTCGATGGATCGCGATTGCCTCATTGCTGACGCCGGCGGGCCATGAGCGCACCGCACCTGCCGGCAAATTCCTCGACCAACCGTTCAATCATTCCCGACGACTGGCCATAGCGGTTCACAAAGCTGGTGCGGCCTTCATCGTTATCGCGCCACGTGGCGCCTTCCAGCTCCCTGCAATAGGGGAGATACGGCCTCAGCAATTGGAATTCAGGGGCAACCCGATCCAAAAGCCGTTCCATCGATTCGACTTGGGATCGATGGTTGCCGCCGTTTCTGGGCCGCACCTTGGAAACAACGGTCCCAACCAGAAGCTCCTCAAAAGAACGGTCGGGCCGTGCCCGCTTGATTTCCGCGCGCAGATGATCAATCGCAGCAAACGAGATTTCGTTGGGCAGCGTCGGAATGACCAGGCCGTCGGCCGCTCTGATTGCCGCCTCGGAGAACAGCGTTAGCCCAGGCGGGCAATCGATGAGAATGAAATCGAATTCCTCCAGCAGCGAACGGAACTGCTCTCCCATCCTGGCTGCGGCGCTCTCGTATGCCGAATGAATATCGGATTTCGGCAGGAAGGTAGCAACGATCTGCCGCTCACGCCTCGGCATATCCGGATTGCCGGGGAAGAGATGCATCAGTCCCGCTGCTTCTTTGACGCAGAACTGCGGCTGCACCGCGCTGGAACCGAGGCGCTCACCGTTTCTCTCGGTCAGCTTTTTCTGCAGCTGGCAATCCATGGTCGCATTATTGAGGATCAGATCGTTCAACGTCCGCCTGCCGAGCAAGGCTATGGACGCACTGCATTGGAAATCGCAATCAATGACGGCGATGCGCTTTTGAAACAGGCGGCAGATACCCTCGGCGATCGCCAGCGCAACGGTTGTTTTGCCCGTACCGCCCTTGAAGTTGATCGCTGCCATGACACATTTCGGCAAATCAATCTTGGACATCTGGCCGTTCCCGTCGTCTGCGCCCTCGCGCGGCGCCGAGCCGAAGCTGGAAACCTCGGCACCTCCCACAACGTGACGCGTACGCCGGTGGGCCAGGAAGGGAGCGGCCGAGCAAGCGCCGAGCCCGCGCGCAAAATGCTCTGGCCAAGCAAGCCTGACCGCGGGCCTAGTCGGGTCAGTGCGCATTAACAGTTGCCCCTGTGCCAACCACTGGACTCAAAAAGCTGTGGATCTCTGCATTTCTCCCTTTCTTCAACTCGGCGGCACAAAGGTCAGACTTCGAATCAACAGCAGTCTACAGAGATAACTGAATTAAGGCAACGCGCGCAGGTCGTATGTTGCAGGATAGTGCGCGAGCTGTGTCCATCCCAGGCCGCACGCGCCTTGATTCGGCTCAAGCCGCCGGTCCTTGGCCGCTCTGGCTTGAGGCATCCGGCGCCAAACGCAGCAGCTGGCGCGGGCTGACTTAATCGGTGGCGTTGGAGGTGAGGCAGCAAGGAGCGCGCGGAGGCCGGGATTCGGCTCTCCTGGCAGTGCACACCACGGTGCCAGCTTCGTGTATGTCGAACCTGTGTGAGGTTCGCGGGCTTGACGGCCACATCGTCCTCCGGACAGCAACATGCGCAGGTCGCCGCGACCGTTCATCTGCTCACGGCGCAAGCAAAGGTTGCGCAATATGCGCGGCCGTCCAATACTGCTGTCGGGAAGGTTCGATGGGCTGAGGTTTGATCCGAAGCGGGATGCTTGCAGTGCAGGGCAATACCAAGTGTCAGGTGCGACCTCTCTACCTGCAGGTTCGTGACGCGCTGCTGGAGCGCATCAAGGATGGAAGGTGGAAGCCCGGAGCCAATCTGCCGAGTGAAATTGATCTGTACCGCCAGCTGGGCGTAAGCCTGGGAACGCTGCGCAAGGCCTTGAGCATTCTTGAGAGCGAGCAACTGATAATCCGGGAGCCGGGGCGGGGGACCTTCGTAAGAGATCACCAGGCCGCGCAAGCTCTGGGACGTTTCAACCCCATCCGCGGAGCCGACGGGGCGCCGCTGCGCGGCCATGTGAAATCTCGGAAGGTAAAGCTAGCCACCCCGACGAGTGCGGAGCGCACGGCCCTGAGGCTTAAGGTAGGCGATCAGGTCGTGCGCATTCACCGGATCAGGGTCAACGGACAGCGACCCTTCGCCTATGAACAGATTTGCCTTCCAGACCGGCGCTTTCCGGATCTGGTCGGACAAACAGAGATTCCCGATGAGCTGGAAGAATTGGCGCAGGATTGGGGAGTGATACTTGCACGGGCTGAGGCCAAGGTCAGGGTGGCGCCGGCGTCGCCCGCAGCAGCCGTGGCACTTTCGCTTGCTGACCGCACGCCTGTCCTATCGATGGAGAGGCTTATATTCGACACGGACCACGAGCCCATCGAGGCAATGACCGCCTACTACGACCTGCGCGAGGAGTATTGCAGGCTGGAAATGCGCTGACCGCCGATGTTGCTCACGTGGGGAGCTTCATGCGCGCAACCATCAGCGGCAACGACCTAGAGCGACACCGCTCATGATGGGAAGCGGAGTCGCTTCCATCAGAGAAACGTGAACCTCGCTCTAGACTCAAATGTTAGAGCAGGATTCACGCATACGATGGAAGCGCATCAGCGCTTCCATCTCATGCGATCCTGCTCTAGTCCGGCGCGGTGTTGGCGTCGGCTCGGGTGAGAGCCGCCGAGATGGCGAGAAGGTGCTGCTGACCCTCCAGGTCAAGCTTGCGGAAGTAATCGACCAGTGCCTGGGCCCGGTGCTCTGCTGTAGCAACCGTGTAGACAACCGGATCGGTGGCAGAAGTTTCACCGCGCGCCGCGGGTTCCTCGTGGCCGACGCCTTGGAAGAACCATACCACTGGGACGCCGAACAGGTCGGCAATCTGGGCAAGCACCGATGCAGGGATAGGCGCACCCGTTTCGTACCCCGCGAATGAATTTGCAGATGTCCCAACACGCCTTGCGACGTGCTCGACGTCGAAGCCAAGCTCAGTGCGTCGGCGCCGAAGCTGCCGACCGACACCGCTCCAGACCGCGCCGCCGCAGGCATCCGCCCCCAGGCTCTTGCGGAGAGGTTTGATCATGTGCCGCTTAGTCATGACAAAACTCCTTGCCCTCTTCACTAAAACTCAACGCCCGAACGTTCCAACCCCGACGACCGAAGCCGTATTCCGAGGCGCTTTGAGGCGCAGCCCTTGTCCGCGAAATGTGGCGCTGAACGTGGCCTTTGTGGGTGAGCCTGCATCGTCCGACCGCAAATGTGGCTCATCGACAACAGGCCTCCCCTCTCCGAACCCAGATCTGGGAAAAAACGTCGTTGGACCTTTCTCGTTCCGTTGGCGCGCTTCCTGATACCCGTCGCTGTGGCCAGCGGGTCACACAGAACCCGCCCGGCCGCTTTGGTGAACAGCGTGCGAGGAAGGGGAGTTCCAAAAGGCCTTGCCAGTTCAGCCCACGTGGGCAGCAACCAAGCGACCCGCCGCCGGCTAAGGATGCTCCGGCCGACCAACACGCAAGGACGGCTGACAAGCCAAATGATCGGGAGAAAGGCACCTGACCCTGGTCGACTTAGACGCCCAATAGCCACCCCGCAACAAACATCCCAGAGCTCACGGTAAGGGTGAAGGACGCGGCCATTGTCGCAACCGCGTTCAGGAGGCGACGACGGGCCATGGCGCGCATCTGTGCGTCTTCCGCATCGTAGGCAGCCCTTCTCGCGGGATTGATCAATGTCTCGTAGGCGTGGCTGATCTCCCTGAAACGCTGCTCGCTCCCGCCACGGCGATCAGGGTGGTAGGCCTTTGCTAGGTTCCGGAACGCGGACTTGACCTGGGCATTGTCCGCGTCTTTCGGGATGCCGAGGACCCCATAAAAGTGCGACATTGTCGATCCCTCTGCTCTGACGGAAACCGCTCAATTTGCGCCGCTCGGGGGTCGGCATGGTCGCCGCTGAGAACCCCGCGCGGCCTGCGGCGCCGGTTCTCCCCGACCCCGCGTCGGCGATCAGGAATGATAACCTGTGCAGGACAGAGCGTGCCGTCACAATTTATTTTGTGGATAGGCGGGAGCCCATTGTTCAAGGGAGTTGGGACGCCTCACGTCGGCCCCAATTTGGGTTTCGCCCCCTCACGCCAGTTTTGCAACGCCGGAGGGCGGCATTTGCCGCCTCTCCTCGTGGGGCAGCGGCGCGCTGAATGTCGAAGAGAGCACTTTCTTTTTGCCTGCGGCGGTCGCATGAGCTAGGGGCACAGCCATGCCGATCCACGCGCAATATCTCGGAATGCCGCTGAGCCTCGACGACCTGGACGTCGAGAACCGCGCGTACTTCGAGCATTGCGCGAAGCACGATTTCCACTTGCAAGCCTGCGCAAGGTGCCAACTGTTGCGCTATCCGCCAACGACCGCCTGTCCCTGGTGCACGGCGCCGGAGGCGATTTGGGTTCCGGTCGAAGGCAAAGGCGCGGTGCACTCCTACACCGAGGTGCATCATGCCATCCAGCCGGCGTTCAAGGCCCACACGCCCTATCTGGTCCTGCTGGTTGACCTCGATGCCCAGAAGGGGAAACCCACCGAGCATGAGGCCTTGCGCGTGGTCGGCAATCTCGCTGCCCCCGACGGCAAGCTGGCTCCGCCCGAAATGGTCACGAGGGTCGGTATCGGCACGCGCGTGCGCATGGTGTTCAGCGACGTGGCGCCGGGTCTCGCGCTACCGCAGTGGACGGTCGATGACGGTGCGGTGCAACCGGACAAACCGTGGCGCTACCCGCAGGAGTAGTTTCAGCTTCCGGGTGGATGACAGGTGGCCGGTGGGAGCGAGCCCACGGGCACGCTCAAACAATCCCGCGGTTGTGAACCCTGTTCGCCGTATTTTTCGACCTGCACCTGAAGTACAAGGAACGTCTCGACCGCCCCGTTAAAGCTGCGATGCGCGGCCCCGACTCGCGCACTGCGTCGCGCCGCTTCACCACGTGCCAGGCCGCAAGAAAGCTCGGCACCACGACAAGAGGGTCCGGTCCTGCGCTTTGTCGATCAACCGACCAAGCGAAATCGCATGAGCACGCGTGCGGGATCACAAGGTCAAGGAGGAAACCGTGGCTAACTTACGGGTCAATGGACAGGAACGGACCTACGATGGCGATCCGTCGATGCCGCTCCTGTGGTATTTGCGCGACGAACTGGGCTTGACGGGCACGAAATTCGGGTGTGGCGCAGCGCTCTGCGGCAATTGCACCGTTCACGTCGATGGCACGGCATCGCGAGCGTGCGTAACGCCTATGTCGGCGGTTAGCGGCAAGGCTGTCGTCACCATCGAGGGCCTCAATCCCAAGGGCGAGCACCCTGTGCAAGTCGCCTGGCGGGAGCTCGGCGTGCCGCAATGCGGCTACTGCCAGACCGGCCAGATCATGCAGGCCGCAGCCCTGCTCGCGAGGAAGCCCGGCCCCACCGATGCGGAGATCACCGAGGGCATGTCCGGCAATCTGTGCCGCTGCGGCTGCTATCAGCGTATCCATGCGGCCGTCCGCGCCGCCGCCAAGGGGGCGTGACATGACAGAGCTCAGCACCCACAGCAAATTCAAGATCGTCAATGTCAGCCGGCGCGACCTGCTCAAGGGCGTGGCGGCGACCGGAGGGCTCGTCCTTGCCGCACAGTTTCCGGCGGTCAGGGGCGCTCTCGCGGCCTATCCGACCGGCGCCGACGCGATGCCCAACGGCGTTGTGAGCAACCCCAAGGTGTTCGTCTCGATTGCCGGCGACGGCACGGTCAGCATCGTCGCGGCCCGCGCCGAGATGGGCAACGGCGCGGCGCGCACCGCGCTTCCCATGATCCTCGCCGATGAGCTCGAGGCCGATTGGGCACGCGTGCGCGTGGTGCAGTCGCCGGGTGACGAGAGAACCTACGGCAACCAGGATACGGACGGCTCGCGCAGCGTGCGCCACTGGATCCAGCCGATGCGCCACTGCGGGGCCGCAGCGCGGCTCATGCTGGAGACAGCGGCCGCCGCCAGGTGGAAGGTCGACGTGAGCGAGGTGCAGGCCCAGCTGCATGAGGTCGTGCACCGGCCCTCAGGGCGCAAGTTCGGCTTCGGCGAGCTGGCTGCCAAGGCGGCTGGCCTCCCCGTTCCTGCCGCCGACAAAGTCAAGCTCAAGGAGGAGAGCGCCTTCCGCTATATCGGCAAGGGGGCGGTGCGCATCTCCGATCTCGTCGACATCACGACGGGTAAGGCGATCTATGGCCAGGACGTTATGTTGCCCGGCATGAAGTTTGCCGTCATTGCCAGGCCGCCGGTGGTCGGCGGCAGGGTGGCTTCGGTCGACACCAGCGCGGCCCTGAAGGTGCCGGGCGTGGAGAAGATCGTCACCCTCCAGCCGACGCCGGCGCCCTACAAGTTCGGGCCGCTCGGCGGCGTCGCCGTCATCGCCAGGAACACCTGGGCGGCGCTCAAGGGCCGCGAGGCGCTCAAGATCACCTGGGACGACGGGCCGAACAAGGCCCACGACTCGAGAACCTACCGGGCCCAGCTAGAAGCAGCCGTCAAGCAGCCCGGCAAGGTCGAGCGCAACGTCGGTGACGTCGACAAGGCGCTGGCCTCGGCGGCCAGGGTGATCACGGCCGAGTACTACGCCCCCCACATCCACCACGCGACCATGGAGCCGCCGGCGGCCGCCGCGCGCATGAGCCATGGCAAATGGGAGATCTGGGCCCCGGTGCAGAGCCCCGGCCAGGCCCGCGACGACATCGCCGCCGCCCTCGGCATCGCCTCGGCGGAGATCACGGTGCAGCCCACGCTGCTGGGCGGCGGTTTCGGCCGCAAGTCCAAGTGCGACTTCGCCATCGAAGCGGCGCTCCTGTCCAAGGACCTGGGCGGCGCGCCGGTCAAGGTGGTGTGGACGCGCGAGGACGACGTGCGCCACGGCTTCTATCACACCGTGACGGCGGAGCGGTTCGAGGCCGGTCTCGACGCCAGCAACAAGGTCATCGCCTGGCGGCACCGCAGCGCGGCACCGACCATCCTCTCCACCTTCGCGCCCGGTCAGAAGCATCCCTTCGACATCGAGCTCGGCATGGGGTGGGTCGATACGCCGTTCGACGTGCCCAACATCCGCATGGAGAGCGGCGAGGCGCAAAACCATGTGCGGATCGGCTGGTTCCGCTCCGTGAACAACGTGGCGCACGCCTGGTCGATCCAGTCGTTCGTCGCCGAGATGGCGCAGCAGCTGGGCAAGGACCCCAAGGACTTCCTGCTCGAGCTGATCGGCCCGCCGCGGATCATCGATCCGCGCCAGCAGGTCACCACGCCCTGGTGGAACTACGGCGAGCCGTTCGAGACTTACCCGATCGATACGGGGCGGCTGCGACGCGTCACCGAGCTTGCCGCCAAGGAGGCGGGCTGGGGCAAGCAGCTGCCGAAGGGGCAGGGGCTCGGCATCGCCGCGCACCGCAGCTTCGTCACCTACGTCGCCACCGTCGTGCACGTGGTGGTCGGCGACAAGGGCAGGATCTCGATCCCGCGCGTCGATACGGCGATCGACTGCGGCTACTGCGTGCATCCCGAGCGGGTCCGCTCGCAGATCGAGGGCGCCGCCGTGATGGGGCTGACGCTCGCCAAGCACGGTGCCATCACGCTGCGCAACGGCGCGATCGAGCAGTCCAACTTCAACGACTACCAGCTCGTGCGCATCGACGAGTCGCCGCTCGACACGCGCACGCACATCGTTCCGCACCCGATCAGCGTGCCGCCGAGCGGTGTCGGCGAGCCCGGCGTGCCGCCGTTCGCGCCGGCGCTGTGCAACGCCATCTTCGCAGCGACCGGCAAGCGCATCCGCCAGCTGCCGATCGGCGATCAGCTGGCTTGAGCCCGCAACGGGTGGGAGCGGA
>Ga0247727_10010590_pt1 | contig 16304 bp, 14 predicted proteins | sample WisWelCaveWW1625_FD_202498 | JGI IMG/M metagenome (GOLD analysis project Ga0247727, IMG submission 202498) | Biofilm microbial communities from Wishing Well Cave, Virginia, United States - WW16-25 | ecosystem: Environmental > Aquatic > Deep subsurface > Groundwater > Cave microbial mat | place... | reverse complement strand
TAAAAACCACGTGGGCGCCTTTGATTAAAGTATGCTTTTTACGTTAATTTACAGCGGCCACGGCACAAAGTCAAGAAAAAAGTGACATTTAAATTCCTATTATTTAAAAACAGCCGAAAGTCATGTAATAGAAAACAATACGATAATCCGGCTCAAATTCTACCAACACATCCACATCGCTATCGGCATTAAAATCATCGCGCAGAACGGACCCAAAGAAAGCAAGTTTGCAAATATGGTGGAAAATGGCCGCATTGTAAAATAAAATCTACTTGCTGAATTTGATTTCCCATGAGGCTTTCAGAAAATTTCCCAGGCTCTCGGCCTCTTCTGCAATTCGGTTTCGAATCGTTTTGGAAAAATTCTCAAATGGCTCGATCTCCAAAAATGATTGCTTCGCCCGTCGGTGGTGCGACCACGTGCCGATCACTCTCCCATTTAACAATATCACCGGCGAAATCCAGCCTTGATTTCGATAAACCCGTTTGTAGTCGGAGGAATTCACTAAATGATCTTTCTCAGCGTGCCCGAGCAAATAGGGATCAAAGCCCGGCAATAAACGCAGAATTTGATGATCGAGATCGCCATTGATTAGCTGGTCATAATCTTCGCGGAGCACGAATACCTTTTTGTCGTCGAAATGGATATTCACCAATTCTCCTTCCAGCGATTCCCCAATGCCCTTTGCCTCTTTCATCGGAATCCCCGACCATTTGGAAAAATCCTGAACTGTTGCCGGCCCATACGCGCTCAAATAACGACGCAGCAGGATTTGTTGAGCGATCTTTTCGGAGACCTCTTTTTGTTTTGGCAGCCATTGATCAACTCGAACAAAGGTCGCTTCCTGGCCGCGGTTCGGGCCGTAACAAATCAATCCCTCTACAATAGCCGGCCGGAACACGCTCCAAACATGTTCCATCCATGTTTGTACTTTCTTGCCAACTTGCGGTTTGATTTGATCGGTTAATTCGCGCTGCGTTAATGGGCCGGCGGCAAGAATTTCCATGACAGTTGCATTCATTGCCTCGGCGTCCTTTTGGGTCACACCAAACTTCGACATTATCCTCAGCAACGCTTCAACGCGGCTCTTCTTAAGCGCGCTGATATAAATGGAAAAATCGATCGCGGGCAATAGATGGAGAGTTTGGCGCATGCACGAGGTTTTGACCAAAGTGCGGTTTTCCCACAACGCCGAATGAATATCTTCTCGTTTGAGATCGTGCCGCCTCGCCCATAACGCCATCTCGGCCGCAGACATCACTTGCGCTTGAACGCCGCAAACGTTTTGGCACAGGGCAATGAGATCTGCCTGGCTTTGATCCAGGTGATGGTGCATTAACCGAAATGCGGAAATTTGCCGCCATTTAAAATTCTTCATCGAATCAAATTTAGAAATGACTCAATTCTGTTTTAATCAAGTGATCGGCTTTTGCCCAATCCACCTCTTCAATGCGATTTATCGATTTGCACAATTCCGCCAGTATCCGATTCTGGATCTTGCCGCGCGATAGGGCGACGGAGTAGGGCAGCCGATGAAAAGTCACCATGGAGTATTTCGGCAAAAAAATAGCCGGATATTTTTTCTCCAACATTTGTTCGACTTTTTTCTTAAAAAGAAATTGCGGATCGGCGACGCGGTCCCGCATTTCAATAAAATTTTCCAACGCCAGCTCGGCAATGGCGTCGGTGTTCACTTCTCGAAGGTTTTCAAATTCGTCAAAAGTTCTTTGCCAATTCGTGCCATGTTGGTCGATACACGTTGCCAGATAAGTGCAATCTTCAAAAGCGCAGTTCACACCCTGCCCGAAGAAAGGAACGATGGCATGCGCGGCATCGCCCAATAACAAAGCTTTGCCGCCAACATGCCAGGGCTCGCATTTAATCGTAACCATCGCGCCGGTGGGGTTGGAAAAATAATTCTCCACTAGATTTGGCATCAAAGGCACGGCATCGGCAAATTGTGTTTGGAAAAAATGCAAAACCTTCTCTTCAGTGTCGAGGCTCGCGAAACTATATTCGCCTTCAAAAGGGAAGAAAAAAATGCAGGCAAAGCTGCCATCGGTGTTCGGCAGTGCGATCAGCATGTAGGTTTTGCGCGGCCAAATGTGCAGCGCATTCTTGTCGATTTGATATTCGCCGTTCGGGCCGGCCGCAATCATCAGCTCTTTGTAACCATGCTCCAAATACTGTTGCGAAAAATTGAATCGCCCGAATTTCAACATTTCCATCCGAATCGCCGAAGCCGAGCCATCAGTGCCAATCACTGTTTCGGTTGGAATCATTCGAACCCGGCCTGTGATCTCATTGTGCAATTCCACTTCGCCGGTTTTGAAATCCATGCCGGTGCAGCGTTCATTAAAATGAATTTTGATGTTTGGATATTTTTCGGCTTGATTCATCAGCGCCATGCTCAATTCGCTGCGCAAGACGGCGTAAATTACTTCCGTCTCATCTTTGCCATAAGGCTGAAAAGTGAGTTCTCCAGCAATTGAATGCATCATGCGGCCTTTCATCGGCACGGCGATTTTCATGATCGCCTCCAACACGCCGGCTTCTTGTAACGCATGGGTGCCGCGCGTCGAAATGGCGAGATTGATCGAACGTCCCGCGCTGATGTTGACTTGACGCATGTCGGGCCGGCGCTCGTAAATATCAACTTGAAATCCGCGTTTGGCTAAATAAATTGATAAGAGTGAACCGGCGGGACCGGCGCCAATCAAGGTGAGTTTGGTTTTATCCAATCTTAACTCCTCAAGAATGGGCTAAGCATTCAGGGGCAATGAAAAGTTTAGATAAGGACTCCAACTTAAATTTGTTTTGCAATGCCGCAAGTTAGGGCAACGGTAATCGATCATGGTTTTCTGGTTCTATTATTGTGCAAATTTATCCCTATTCCCTTTCGGCCTTCCTGTCCAAAAATGACGTATAAAATATCATCCTCGCGTTGATCATGCAGGACAATTCGATCCATTGGCATAGCACACCTATTACCGAAACGATCCTGAACATATTCCTTTCCCATCTTTTCTTTCCTCCTTCGCTAAAAAATATAATATTCTCCACCCGCAACTGCAACGCTTTTCTTTTTCTGGTTATTGATTTCTGATTTCTTTAATAAAAATTTCCACAAACCGATAAACCTCCAGAAAAGAATTATACAGCGGTATCGGCGCAACGCGAAGAATATCCGGCTCGCGCCAATCGCAGATCACGCCTTGCGCGGCAAGTCGATCGCAAATGCTGCGGCCATGTTGATGCATGCGAATGGAAAGTTGCGCGCCGCGCTGGGCAGGATCATGCGGGGTGATGATAGAAAAATTTTTGCTCGGATATTGATCGAGCAAAAACTCCAAATAAGCGGTGAGCAAAACACTTTTGGCTCTGAGATTTTCCATTCCCGCTTCGTCAAAAATTTCCATTGACGCCCGCAAGGCGGCGAGCGGCAAAATCGGCGGATTGCTCACTTGCCAACCTTCGGCGCCAGGAATGGTATCAAAATCCGGCCCCATTTGGAAGCGCGTTTTTTTATTGTGTCCCCACCAGCCGGCGAAGCGCGGCAGCGTCGAATTGTTCGTATGTCGTTCGTGCACGAAACAACCGGCGATACTTCCGGGGCCGGCGTTCAGATATTTGTAGCTGCACCACACCGCGAAATCGACATTCCACTCGTGCAATTTTAATACAAGATTGCCAGCGGCATGCGCCAGGTCGAATCCCACTACACAACCTTTGGCGTGACCGGCTTTAGTTATGTGATTCATCTCGAACGCCTGGCCGGTTGCATAATTAACGCCGCCCAGCATAATCAATGCAATGGAGTCACCCTCTTTCTCGAGAAAGGATTCAATGTCTTCCGTCCGCAAAATTGTTTCGTTTTTCCGCGGCTGCAACTCAATCAACGAGGAGCTCGAGTTAAAACCATGAAATTGAATTTGCGATTTAACCGCGTATTGATCAGACGGGAAGGCGTTGGCTTCAATCACAATTTTGTGCCGTGACGGCGTTGGGCGATAGAACGAAACCATCATCAAATGCAAATTCACGGTGAGTGAATTCATTACCACGGCTTCGATGGGTTTAGCGCCGACGAGTCGCGCCGTTTGGTCGGTGAGAAATTCATGATAGGGCATCCAGGGATGTTTGGCGTGAAAATGGCCTTCGACGCCGAGCGTTTCCCAATCGTTCAATTCCTGCTCGACATAAGCGCGTACGGTTTTCGGTTGCAGGCCGAGCGAATTGCCGCAAAGATAAATGCAATCGTCGCCGTTTTTTGTTTTTGGAATATAAAATCGTTCGCGATATTTTGCCAGAGGATCTTTGGCGTCCATTTCGAGAGCGAAAGATTTGCTGGCTTGAAAATTAGTTTTCATTTTTGAGAAATTTAGATGACCAACGGATAAAAAGCCGCCAACGGATTTTGTTTTATCAGTTGGCCGCTTTTCATCCGTTGGACATTCAAAAACGTTGCTTCATTAATCCGATTTCAGTGAGATTTCCATTTCTGTGGGCGTAATAATTCGCTTTGTCAATCCCAACCACTCCAGCGCTGTCCCACTGAATAATCTTTCTTTGGTTGTCTCGCTCAATCCCGGCATCGACTCAATAAGTTTTCCTGGTTCAGCTTCGCCCAACGGAAAGGGATAATCCGAGCCGAGCGCGAGGCGATTTTCGCCGACTAAAGTAATGAGATATTGCAAAATCGCGGGATCATGCACCAGCGAGTCCAAATAAAATTTTCCCAAATATTCGCGTGGATTCAAATGGTTGTCAACCGCGCAAAGATCTGGGCGCGCCTTGAAGCCGTGCTCAATGCGGCCAATCGTAACCGGAAACGAGCCGCCGCCATGTGCGAATGTCACGCGCAGTTTCGGCAAGCGCTCGAATATACCGCCGAAGATCATCGAGCAAATCGCAAGACAAGTTTCGGCTGGCATGCCGACCAGCCAAGAGAGCCAATATTTTTGCATCCTCTCTTTTCCAACGGAATCCCAGGGGTGCACGAAAATCGCCGCGCCCAATGCTTCGGCAGCTTGAAAAATCGGAAAAAATTCTTCATCATTTAAATTTCTGCCATTCACATTCGTGCCGATCTCGATGCCGGCCAATCCCAATTCTTTGATACATCTTTCCATTTCTTTAATGGCGAGATCAGGCGCTTGCATCGGCACCGTGCCGAGTCCAACAAATCGTTGCGGATAGGCCGCCGCGACGCCGGCAATATGATCGTTGAGAAATTTAGACAAATCGAGCGTATCGGCGGGCCTGGCCCAATAACTAAACATAACGGGCACGGTTGAGATAACCTGCACATCAACGCGATGTCGTTTACATTCTTTTATTCTGATTTCCGGATCCCAACAGTTGGCCTGAATTTCACGGAATAACTTCCCGTCAATCATCATACGTCCGCAATTCGGTTTATGATGCTCGAGATGGACAAAACCGCCGTAGCCGTATTTCTCTTTGAGATTGGGCCAACTCTCCGGCAGGATATGGGTGTGGATGTCGATTTTGAGAGGCAAAGTATATTCTCCTTAATTCAGAAATGCTTAGTACTACAATATTAAGTTCAGTCGATGCAAAAATGTCATAAACAAAAAAATAACATGACATATTTACATGAGGACACATGTTCAGTCTAGATTTTTAATATTTTTTTTATTATATTGATGAACATGACATACAAACAGGCTCAAAGAATTTCAAGTGCGACACCACCGCCCTCCGGGCGCAAACCGAAGTTGAATATTGCTCCCCGTCAAATCAACGGGTTGCTAACGCAGTTGGAAACGTATCATGAAATTTATTCGCCGTTATTCCAACGCCAGGAACAGCGCTATTGGGCGCTCAAGGTAAATCCTATTTTGCAGAAATTCCTTTATGAAGTCCGCAATTGGCGCGGCTGGCATCATCATATGACCATGACGATATTGTCGCATCACTTTCTGGTGCGAACACGCGTCGAGATGGGTGACGATGCCCCAGCTTTGACGGTCTCCCAGGCTCGGCAACTGCTTCACGTGGTCCTGCCGAAGCGGCGGTTTGATGCGAAAGCGGGCCGAGAGGAAATTCAAAGAACACAACAACAGAACTATGCGGCTTATCGCTCACATCGAAAACGGCGACAGAAAGAAAAACAAGCTAAACCAACTTAACGTTATAGTACTTGCCATCAAAATAAAAAAATAAAAGTTCCCATGCTTATTTTTCCAGCATCCACTTCCAAACCGGCAGGATCCGTATTTTTCTGCCATTGATGGTCGTTTCGTTTTCTTGATCATAAGTCAGCAGAATTCCTTCAGACAAGCGGCAAGCTTGCATCGCTTCCAGCAAGCCGTCGAACTCACGCGCTTGATTGTCTTCGTTGATCTCATAACACTCAGCAGCCGCGCATTCGAGCCGGTAACACAGACCATCATCGAGATTGAGATAATAGCCGTTATGCCGCTTTCCAGTGAAAATGGTAAATAATCCGAATACTTTCCATTATAAATGGAAAGCAATGAAATTCTTTTCCAACAACAATGAGAATTTTCAAAAGCGTGGTTAAAATTAAAAAGGTGAAAGAATAAAATTTATCCTTTCACCTTTTGTTCAATTCAAAAATTCGGTTTAATCACGCCACGGCTTCGCTAACCAATTCCGGAATCTTTTCGTACCGGTCATTCGTTGCTTTAACTTTTTTTTCGACTCAATCTCGCCCGCAAGCCTTCCATAAAAGTGTAATCACCGGTTCAATTGGGGGAATGGGAAGGTTTTTCATGCGATTTCGGCTTTTTTCACGCGGGTTCTACGTTGCAACCGTGATGGCTTTTGTGATTGGCTTTGCCGGAATTTTTCGATCACTCCCATCGCCTCGTCATCAAAAAAATCGGCTCCACAAGCAAAACAATGAAAACGTTCCAGTTGCGGAATAAGCGTTCCGTCAAGTAGCCGGCATGGTCCACCCGCCCTGCGCATGGCTTTTTTGCCGCATTCCGGGCAACTCATGATGGTTGGCAACTCATCCCACCAATGCACCGCTTTTGCACTTTTATTCCGGGGGGCAAAGGTTTAATCTGTTGATCCATGCCTTTTTCCGTTTTAATTTTTCCTTTGGTATATATTGCTAAATCCATTTTCCTTCCTCGATTCCTGCCAATTTGCTCACTGCTCGTTAACCAATGTTACAAATTTAAAAGTAAATAGTCAATGAAAAGCTTGACATCAAAATTAAAAAGGGAGAAAGGCATTCTTTTCCTTTCTCCCTTTCACTCACTCTTTACTTCAATTTTACGCTACTGCTTCGCTAACCAACTCCGGCATCTTTTCGTACCGGCCATTCGTTGCTTTAACTTTTTTGCGGCTCAATCTCGCCCGCAAACCTTCCATATAAGTGTAAATCACCGGCACCAGAACCAATGTCAATAGCGTCGAACTGACCAACGCGCCGATGACGACGATGGCCATGCTTTGTCGAATTTCCGAACCCGCACCGAGAGCCAACGCCAGCGGCATCATCCCGAGCACCATCGTCAGCGTCGTCATAATGATCGGACGTAAACGAGTCGGCCCCGCTTCGAGCAGCGCGTCGCGAACGGAAAGCCCTTTTGCGCGTTGCTCATTGGCGCGATCGACGAGCAAGATCGCATTCTTCGTCACCAAACCGAGAGAGAGCAAAGTGCCGATCATCGAAAACATATTCAACGTTTGCCCAGTGAGCGCTAATGCGCCGAGACCGCCGACCAGCGCCACCGGAATCGAAAACATGATCGTGAACGGATGCACGTAACTTTCAAACAGCGCCACCATGATCATGTACACGAACAACACCGCAAAGCAGATCGCGATCGTCATGTCGCGGAACATGTCCTGCATGTTTTGCACGTCACCGGCGTACGAAATCGAAACGCCGGGCGGCAACTCCAACGTGGCGGCCTGCTTTTGAATCTCCGCTGAAATCTGGCCGAGGGCCACCGTGCCGTCGAGGTTCGAAGAAACCGTAATCAAACGCTCGCGGTCTTTGCGGCCGATCATCGTCGGGCCTTTACCGTAGAAAATATCGGCAACCTGCCCGAGAAAAATGCGCTCGCCGCGATAATTTACCAGCGTCACTTTCTCCACGTCGCTCGGATTCGAGCGATTGGTTTTGGCGAGCACGACGCGCGTGTCGTATTCGGTGTTGCCGTCTTTGAATTTCGTCGCGATATCGCCCTCAAACGCAGTGCGCAGCGCCACGCCGATTTCACCGAGCGTCAAGCCGAATTGCGCCGCGCGCTCGCGGTCAACCGAGATTTTAATTTCCGGCTGGCCTTCTTCCCACGAGCTTTTCACATCGCGCGTGCCGGCAGCTTGCGCGGCAATGGCGGTCACTTTCTCAGCCACGCCCGCAAGCGTTTCCAATTCCGGGCCTCGCACTTCGATTTGCAGCGGCGCTTCCTGCGCGGCGCCGAACATGCTGATCGGGCTCATGCGAATTTCCAAACCGGGAATCGCAGCGGCTTGCTGCGCGATGTCATTCATTACCTCGGCGGTGCTGCGTTCGCGCTCGCGATTGTCCTGTAACGCCACTGAAATTTGCGCGACGTTCGGGCGTTTGGCGCTCGACCATTCACTTTGCGATTTGCCCACCGTTGCCATATAGCGCGTCACTTCCGGTAGGCTCGCCAAAATATTTTCGACGCGCTTCGTTGCGTCGTCGGTAATATCGAGCGCCGTGCCGATCGGCATTTCGAGGTTAACCGCAAACTCGCCGCGATCGGCTTCGGACATGAATTCCGTTCCGATGAAGCCGAGCGGCACCAAAGTAAAGCTGAGAAGCAACAATCCAAAACTAACGAGCAGCACGGTTTTGCGATGATCAAGCCCCCACGCTAACCAGCGGCGATAGCGCTCGTTCAAATGCTCTTGAAAATTTTCAAATTTTTCCACCAACAAATTCAACCATCTCCATCGGAAAATTGCCGCACCGGCCCGCGACCATTTCGAGGCCAGCATCGGCGTCAACGTGAATGAAACAAACAATGAAAGCATGGTGCTGACGACGACCGTGAGGCCGAATTCTTTAAAAATTTTTCCGACAATGCCGCCGATCAATGCAATCGGCAGAAACACGACGACGTCAACGAGCGTAATGGCAATCGCGGCGAAGCCGATTTCCTGGCGGCCTTTGAGCGCGGCAACTTTCGGATTCTCGCCTTTATCGAGATGGCGATGAATATTTTCCAGCACGACGATGGAGTCGTCAACGAGAATGCCGATCACCAGCGCCAGCGCCATAAGCGACACGAGATTGATGGTGAAACCGAAAGCCTGCATCATGATAAACGTCGTGATCAAGCTGGTCGGAATCGAGAGCAACACGATTAATGAGTTGCGGAAACTGTGCAAAAAAACGAACAGCACAATCGCCACCATCAACACGGCGATGCCGAGATCGCGTTTGACTTCATCAACGGAATGCAGGGTGAATTGGGTAATGTCCTGTGCAATTTCAAAATGAATTTGGCCGTTTTGCTCCTTTTCAATTTTCTCCAATTCAGCTTTGGCCAGCGCCGCGACTTGCACGGAGTTGGCGCCGGATTGACGTTGCAACATCAAACCAACCGACGGCTCGCCGTTGAGTCGAGTGTATGTCACATCTTCATTGTATGCATCCAACACCTTCGCGACGTCGCGCAAATAAATTTTGCTGTCGCCATTCGCGGCGAGCACGATGTACTCCATCGCTGCGGGCGTGGTAAATTTGCCGGCGACGCGCACGATATGCTGGCTGGTTGGCGAGTTAATCTTTCCGGTGGGAAAATCCAAATTTTCTTTTTGCAGGGCTTGGCTTACTTGCAACACGGAAAGATTGTAGGCGCGCAGCCGGTCGTTGTCAACCTCGATGCGAATTTCGCGCTTTTGACCGCCGACGATTTCCACGCTCGACACGCCGGAAAGCTGTTCGAGGCGCTGCGACACATGCTCGTCGGCAAATTGATACAATGCCCGCGCCTCAATATTTTTCCCGCTCATCGCAATGCGCACAATTGGGAAATCATTGATGTCGGACTTGCTCACGGTCGGCGTATAAATTTCTTTCGGCAAATCGGCGCGCACGCCATCGATCTTGCGCTGCACTTCGTTGGTGGCGGCCTCGACGTCGGTCGTAAAAGAAAATTCCGCCAACACAATGGACACGCCTTCATTGGAAAATGAGCGCGCGTGTTTCAAGCCGTTGAGGCTCGACAGCGCTTCTTCAATCGGTTTGGAAACCGTAGTTTCAACTTCCTTCGGGCCGGCGCCGGGATAAATGGTGACGACGGAAACTATCGGCCAATCCATTTTCGGCAAGAGATCAACGCCCATTTGCGAATAGGCAAAAATGCCGAGCGCCGCCAGCGCCGTAAACACCATCGTGATAAAGGCCGGGCGTTGGATGGAAATTTGGGTGAGCTTCATATATTTTCCAAATTTTGGATTATTGGATTGATGGATTGTTGGATCGTTGGAGTAATGAAGTTTTAGATTGCTGGATTGGATTAGGCTCCAACAATCCATTACTCCATTAATCCATCAATCCAGCGCTCGAACTTTCGCGCCATCCGTCAAACGCTGTTGACCCGACACGACGAGGCGCGCGCCGGCGGCGAGTCCGTTAATGATTTGCACGCGATCATTTTGTTTCAGGCCCAGTTGCACGTTGACACGCTTCGCGATGCCGTTCTCTTCAATAAAAACGTAGTGGCGCTGCGCGGCATCGGAGAACACCGCTTCATCCGGTACGACAATCGCATCCGTGACGTTGGCAACTTGAATCGTGGCGCGGCCGAACATGCCGCTTTTCAGCGATTCGGTTTTGTCATTTTGCGCGAGAATTTCGACGGGATACGTGCGCTCGTGATTGGCTTTTTGCGCGACGGAAAAAACTTTGCCGGAGAATTTGACGCCGGGCAGAGCGTCGACAATCACTTCAACCGCCTGGCCGGCTTTCACCAACGCCACTTCATTTTCCGCCACACTGGTGCGCAATTTCATATTGCGAGCATCCACAATCACACCGATTTTGTCGCCGGCCATCACCATCGCCGCATCATTAACATAACGGTCGGCCAGTCTGCCGGCGAGCGGCGCTTTGATCGCGGCGTCGTCATATTGGCGCTGCGCCAGTTTCAACGCCGCTTCCGCGCCTTTCAATTGCGCTTCGGCACTGCGCCCCGCGAGTCTGGCGTTTTCAACGTCGTGCTGCGTGGCAATTTGTTCTTTAAACAAATCTTCAAAGCGTTTCAAATCTTTCTGCGTTTTCTCATGATTCGTTTGCGCCGTCATCAATTGCGCTTTGGCCTGCTCCAGCGCGACGAATTTCAAATCATTTTCCACTTGCACGATGGTTTGGTTTTTACCGAGCCAATCGCCCACCTGCGCTTTGACCGCGATGATTTTTCCGCTGGTTTCGGAAATCACCGTCGCTTCATTTTCGCCGACGAGCGTTCCGGAAACCGAAAGATTCTGCGCAATCAGGGCGGGTTGTGTGACTTGAATTTTCACCGACAACGGCAAACCTTCCGCTGCGCCGCCAGTCTGCTTATCGGTTTTCCAACGACTCCACGCCACGAAACTCACGGCTGTCGTGGCGAGGATAACCGCAATGATGATTTTCGCTTTCATATATTTCTCACTTTCATTCAATTTGAATTTCGCGAGCTTGGTTATAAATGCCGCCGTTTTACATTTCACTCCTAAAGGAGTTTATAGCAACATCGGCAATCCATATCTATAAACATTTCATCCCCATCGGGATTCAACGACTTGACAAACCGAAGATACCATGACCAATGACTCAATGACCGAATGACTAATCACTGCCTCAACACGCCCATCGCCTGCGCCAGCGCGGTTTTGGCCAGGAGCAAATCATACTTGGCGTTGACGTTGTCCCAGCGCGCCTGATTTTGAGCGCTTTGCGCATCGAGAAAATCCAAATTCGAGGCGAGGCCGACTTCATACGAATGCTTGATCACGCGAAAATTTTCTTCGGCCTGCGCTTTGGTTTTTTCGGCCAGCACCAATTGCTTTTTGGCGAGATTGAGATTTTGCGACGACTGCAAAACTTGCAAGCGCAAACCCCGCTCGAAGTCTTTCTGGAAATCTTCCGTTTGTTCTCTCGTCTCCTGCGCCTTTTGCAAATTGGTGTAATCACGAAAACCGCTGAAGATCGGAAACTGCGCGACAATACCGAGCGACCAGGTTTTATAACTGTCGAGAGTGAGCGTGTTGTTGGCTTCCCAACTATAATTATAGGCCAGATTCACATTCGGCACAAACCGAGCGCGTTCGGTTTTTACTTGCGCGCCGGCTAAATCCACATTCGCTTCCATCACGCGCAAGTCGGGATTTTTGCGCAGCGCGACGGCGATTTGTTCATCAACGGTCGCGGGAATTTGCACTTGAATATCTTCGACCGGAGCGACGGTATATTCCGCCTTCAAATCCAAACCGAGTACGCGATTGAGCGCCGGGCGAGCCAGCGCTAAATTATTTTCCGTTTGCGCGAGAAAACTTTCGGCATTGGCTTTCTGCACTTCCCAACGCAGAATTTCGGTTTTGCTGCGCAGGCCGGCTTCCACTTGCTTCCGCGCGCTGTGCAAATGCTCTTCGGCGGTTTGCAAATTTTCTTTGGCAACCACCAGCAGCTCGTGCGCGCGCAGCACATCAAAATAAGCCTGCTGCGTGTTGAAAATCACCTGCTGCTCCGTGCTGGTGAGATTCGCCTGCGCCGTCACATCCTGCGCTTGTGCGACGCTCACATTTGCGAGCAGCGTGCCGCCGGTAAAAATCGGCTGCGTCACGGTGATCGACGGGCCATAAGAATCTCGCCATGCGCCGGGCCGGACGTTGCGTCTGATCTCATCGGGAAAAGCAGCGGCATTATCCGGATCATTGACGAAATTAAAAAACGCGTTGGCGCGATCCAGCGTGCCGCCGTCCAGTCTGACGTAATTCAAACTGAGATTGACGCTCGGCAGAAATTGCGTGTAGGCATTCTTCACGCCCCAACTCGTTGCGCGTGCACCTTTGCGAGCGGCCTGCAACTGGAGATTTTTTTCCAATGCGGTTTGAATCGCTTCGTCCAAATGCAAAACTTTGCCATTCGGCGCAGTGACATTTATCTCATCACCAGCCGGCTGCGCGACCGCTTCCGCAACCAGCAACCAGCAACCAGCAACCAGCATCAAGCATCCAGCAAAAATTCTTTTCATCGGATTAATCCTCCTTTTTAGTTTTCTCGACACATTCATCACAATGCCATTCCGGCGTCCAGCGCTCAACTTTTTGCGCCGTGGTAATCAATTGCTCCAACCAATCCAAATCGAGCTGCATATGTTTCAACGCATGCTCGATCAACATCTGCCAGTTAAACGGAATTTTGTCTTTATAATCCGTCGCTTCTGCGCTTAAAGCCTGCACATGTTTTTCGATATTTTGTTTGCGAAGTTGCAACGCTTCCAAAACTTTCTCGCGCGGCGCGCCGCAAATGAATGCGACTCCAAGCCCGAACAGCCATTCGGGATGATCGTCTTCGCGCAGAAACGCCTGCACCTGTTCGCTGAGTTGTTCATGGCCCGACGGCGTGATCGAGTAAACCGTGCGCTCCGGCGTATTGCCAACTTTTTCTTTGCCGGGCGTAATCAAGCCCTGTTCTTCCAATCGCGTGAGCGTGCTATAAATGGAAGGTAGTTTGATTTTTGCCCAATAATCCATCTCGCGCTCTTTGATCTGCTGGTGAATTTGATAGCCGTGCATCGGACATTCGGCCAACAAACCAAGAATCGCAATTTCACTTTTTGACATTTTGGGGTTACCTTAATTTTAAAATATTATGTTTTAAGACGCTCAAATATATACTATTCTCAAATAGAATAGTTTCATATTGAATAAAAAATATTTTATTAGGATTTTTGTTCACTATTGGTAATTTGTCTTTGATTTCTTAAATTATGGGTAAACTATTGGAGGCTTATGCGCATCGAAAACATCGCCATTGCGGACATTGATCTCACTTCGCCGAGTTGGGATGATTTCATTTTTACGTATCCACAAAATCCCGCTCCGCTCGTCGAATCCATTCGCGCCGTCGAATTGCAGCAGCCGATTGTCGTCGCTGAATTTGAACAACAATATAAAATCGTCATCGGCGTGCGACGGCTGCTCGCGTGCAAAGAACTCGGCTGGAAAAAAATTCCCAGTCTCGTGCGTCGTGATGAAACGCGCGAGAATTTGCTGTGGTTGAGCTTGCAGGAAAAAGTCGGCGGCCGGCCGCTCAACGCGATGGAAAAGTCACGAGTTCTTCAACGCTTCGCCATTTTATGGCACGGCGATCTCGAGCGTTTGCAAAAGGAAATCTGTCCGCTCCTCGACATCCCGCCGACGATTGAAGCCGTCGAAACTTATCTTTTTTTCAAAGAATTTTCCGAGAAGCATCAAGACGATCTCGCGGCCGGGCGGTTGACGCCGCAACATGCCGAATTATTGCGGCCGCTGCGTCCGGAAGATCGGCGTATGACCGCCGACAAGTTGTTCGGCGAGCATCGTGTTTCCTTGCAGGAAGCGCGCGAGATGGTCGACAATGTTTCGAGTTTGGCGGCGCGCGACGGCGTGCGTGTCAATGATATTTTCGACCGGCCGCAGATCAAAGAGATTTTCGTGAATGAAAGCTGGACGCCGCGGCAACGCGCCGGCCAGTTGCGCACGTATTTGCAGCACGAACGTTTTCCGCGACTTTCCGACACCGAAGAAAAGTTCGCCAAACTCGCCGAGTCGTTGGAAAAACAAAAAATCAGCGTGCGCCCGCCGCGATTTTTTGAAGGCAATGAATTGACCGTCACCGTGCGCGCCGGCGAAGCGGAGGAAATCAGTGCGGCGATTACAGCCATGCAGGACGCGGCCAAACGCGGCCTGTGGAAAAAATTGTTTGCGTTGCTGCAAGGAGAAGAAGTCTCGTAAAAAAAAGTGATTCAAATTCAATGACAAAAAGTGAAGTCGGACTTGCGCTCACAGATGTTTTAGAATTCAAAGCTCTTCCTGCGCAAGTCCGACTTCGCCCATCGCCTATTTTGAATATGAAACTCTTCCATCCCAACGTCATCTTCGTCGAACGCCGCGCTCGCGATTATCCGATGACGCGAGAAATTCTCCGCCCGCTTTCCGAAATTCCGGTGCGCGAAATCGATTCCCACCAAAATCTAGCGTCGCAGGAGTTTGGCGTCAATCGCCGTATTGCTAATGAAAAACGTTCGCTCATTCTCGCCGTCAAAGAAGGCGAATTGGTCAAACAAGTCGAGCGCGATCTTTTTCGTTCGACGCCGAATGAGTATTACATCATTCACTCTCTCGGCTGTCCATTTGATTGCGAATACTGCTTTCTTTATGATTATCTCGACCACCAGCGCCCGACGGTTTTTGTCAATCTGCCGGATATTCTCAAACGCATCGAAGAGATAATTAATGCGTCTTCACCAATGTCATTCTGGAAGAATCCTTTTTCGCACGAAGACGATTTGGAATTGAAAAAAGATTCCTCCGGAATGACAGATAGCGATGAAGAAATACAATCACTCGCTCCTCCTCTCTCCCCGTCTCCCTCTCTCTTTTTCCACGCCGGTGAATTTTCTGATGCGCTGGCTTACGATCACCTCACCAACTTGTCGCAGCCGCTCGTCGAGCTTTTTGCCAAACACCAACACGCGCGTTTGGAAATGCGCACCAAGAGTGATTACATCGACAATCTCATTGGCTTAAATCACAACGGCCAAACGGTGATCTCATGGACATTCAATCCGCAGGAAGTTGCCGCGCGCATCGAGCACCAAACCGCGAGTCTGGACGAGCGTATTCACGCGGCGCAAAAAGTGCAAGCCGCCGGCTATTGGGTGGGCTTGCGTTTCGATCCAATTGTTTGGTATCCGGAATGGCAAACGGGTTACAAAGCGATGATCAAAAAAATTTTTACGGCTTTGGACTCTAAAAAGATTTCGGACATCTCGCTCGGCATGTTTCGCGCCACGCCGGGCTTGCGCCGCGTCATTCAACATCGTCTGCGCCACAGTTGGCTTTTGGCCGGCGAGATGATTCAATGCGAAGACAAAAAGTATCGCTATTTCAAACCGATTCGCCTCGAAATGTACCGCGCCATTCTCGGCTGGATTCGCGAGTTTGCGCCGGAGGTAAAAGTGGAATTGTGCATGGAAGCGCCGGAGGTGGAGGAGAAAATAAAAAGATAAAAAGATAAATTGATAAAAAGAAAATGCGGAAAAGCTTTCCGTCCAATTCGATGCAACAATTCA
>Ga0247727_10010589_pt1 | contig 16305 bp, 13 predicted proteins | sample WisWelCaveWW1625_FD_202498 | JGI IMG/M metagenome (GOLD analysis project Ga0247727, IMG submission 202498) | Biofilm microbial communities from Wishing Well Cave, Virginia, United States - WW16-25 | ecosystem: Environmental > Aquatic > Deep subsurface > Groundwater > Cave microbial mat | place... | reverse complement strand
GGTGAGGCAAGAAATCTGACCACCGAGGCGATTTCGTCGGCACGTGCGGTTCGTTTCAATGGGATCAACTCCGTCAATGCCTTCCGTTGTTCGGGTGTTAACTTCCGTGTCATGTCGGTGTCAACATAACCTGGCGCTACAGCATTACTCTGAATATTGCGAGAACCCAGTTCTTTTGCAACAGATTTTGTAAATCCAATGATTCCAGCTTTTGAGGCGGCATAATTCGCCTGACCGGCGTTGCCAGAAAGTCCGACCACCGATGTAATGTTAATGATCTTACCTGCTTTCGCACTCATCATGGGCCTGCATGCCGCCTTCGTGAAGTTATATACGCTCTTCAAGTTATTGGCCATGACAATATCCCAATCCTCTTCCGACATTCTCAAGAGGAGGCCATCCCTCGTTACACCTGCATTGTTCACCAGAATGTCGAGCCTTCCCCACTCCTTTACAACGCTATCAACCACGCTGGCCGCTTCGGTGGTCGAAGACGCATCCGACTCAAATGCGCGAGCTTGGTATCCGCGTTCCTTCAGGTCCGACTCCAGCTCCTGTGCAGATGCCGAGGACGTTCGATAGGTAAATGCAGTTTTCGCTCCGGCCTGAGCAAGAACGTAGACAATGGCCTTTCCAATTCCACGACCTCCACCAGTGACCAACGCTACCTTGCCTGCAAGAATATCCATGTCAGTAGTCAGTATTCTTGAACCTTCCACTTGCGCGAGCCTGAAATCTGATCGGAAACACTCGTCGGACGAAACCCGGCCTACCGAGATATGCGCACTCGTCCCGAAACCTCGCTCATCTTCATCCTATCGCGAGCTCCCTGACATCGGAAAACCTGTCAATCCCAGTCACCGGAACCGATGGTTCGGTCCGCCTGGCGAGACCCTGGAGAACCTTGCCGGGACCGATTTCACAGAACTGGGTAGCGCCATCCCTTACCATATTCTTTATGGTCTGTTCCCACCGTACCGGACTTGTCAGCTGGCGATTGAGCGAATCGCGAATCTCACCTGCCTCGGTCACCGGTTCACCCGTGACATTACAATACACAGGGAATCGGGCATTGTGAATCTCGGTTTCTTCAAGCGCTTTCCTGAGCCCATCCTGTGCACTCGCCATCAGTGGCGAGTGGAACGCTCCGCTCACGACAAGTTCCTTGACAAGCTTCGCCCCCCGTTGCTTCGCTAATTCCATTGCTTTCTTTACCCCCTGCACTGAGCCTGAAATAACGGTTTGTCCCGGAGAATTGAAGTTGGCAGGCTGCACAATTCCTTCCGGGGATGCTTCACGGCAAAGAGCCTCCAGGGAGTCGTTCGGCAGACCGACGATTGCAGCCATTGTTCCTTTGTTCTCCTCTCCGGCTCGTTGCATCAACTCTCCCCGCAGCCTGACAAGTTTCAATGCAGTTTCAAATTCCATTGCACCGGCAGCCACAAACGCCGAGTATTCACCGAGTGAGTGACCTGCCGCCATCCGGGGATCGAGATTCTTCTGGCTCATGAGGACGCCAACGCTATGAAGAAATATGGCCGGCTGTGTGTTGCGGGTCTGCCTGAGCTCTTCCTCCGGTCCGTTGAAACAAATCTCGCTCAGCTTGAAGCCCAGAATCTCGTCCCCCCTGATGAAGAGATCACGGGCGCTGGCATCCGAGTCGTACCAGTCTTTCCCCATCCCGACATATTGCGAGCCCTGACCTGGAAAGAGAATGGCCATGCTCTTCATGTCAGCCCTTCGCAATGTTTTTGACAGACCATCGCACGAGGACGGCTCCCCACGTATAGCCGGCGCCAAAAGCAGAGAGAACCAGTGTTTGCCCTTCTTTGAGCTTGCTGCAATGCCACCATTCTGAGAGACAGAGAGGTATGGTCGCAGCCGTTGTGTTGCCATATCGATCGATATTGATCATGACCTTCGACATGTCAAGACCCATCCGTTCCGCGCATGAAGAAATGATCCGAAGGTTCGCCTGATGAGGAACAAGCCAATCGATATCCTTCCCCTCCAACGCATTCCGATCCATAATCTCTTTGGATACGTCGGCCATGCCGACAACGGCAACCTTGAAGACAGCTTTGCCATCCTGAGTCAGGAAGTGTTCCTTCCTATCGACCGTCTCGTGGGTAGCAGGATAAAGGCTTCCGCCCGCTTTCATGTAGAGGCGATCAGCTCCGGAACCATCACAATACAACACATGGTCCAGTATGCCGACGGAGAGATCATCGGTTGGCTCGAGAAGGACTGCTGCCCCGGCATCACCAAACAACACACTGGTGTTTCTGTCTTCGTAATCGGTGATGGAACTCATTTTGTCGGTACCAACAACCACCACCTTCTTGTACGTTCCGTTTTCGACAAACTGACACCCGACAACGAGCGCATACAAGAATCCCGAGCAGGCAGCAGAGACATCGAAGCCGAAGGCCTTTGTCGCTCCTATCTTTTGCTGGATCAAGCAGGCAGTTGATGGAAAGAACATATCCGGGGTCACTGTTCCCACAATGATCATCTCAACCTCGCCGGCCTCAATGCCACGGTTCTTCAACAGCATTTCCATGGCTTTGGCACCCATATCTGAGGTGCCCCCATGGTCCAGAATCCTTCTCTCAATAATTCCGGTTCGCGTTCGGATCCATTCATCCGTTGTATCGACCATTTTTTCCAGGTCGAAATTGGACAGAACCCGATCGGGAAGGTAATGTCCCACCGCGGTTATTTCGGCTCTTTTTTTCTGCATGAGCTCTTAGCAGGTGTTGAAAAACCACTAGAAAAAGAGAAATTGAACCGCCATGACGCCAGGAAGAATTGGTGAAAAGGATATGCAATAACTCATTCTATGATTCACTTGGCGTCGTGGCGGTTTTCCTTTTTCAACGACCTCTTAGGAGTATTTCAGGATTGCTTCTTGAATCTGTGCGTTAACATTGCGACGGACCATCTCTTCGGCCCGGAAGATCATATTCTTGATTGCTTTTGGAGTAGACCCGCCATGTCCGATGATTGAAACTCCGTTCACTCCCAGCAGCGGAACGCCGCCGTACTCCTGATAGTCGAGATCCTTCATCACTGTCCGCAGACCTCCTTGAGCGATCCACATGCGGAGCTTGTTGAGGAGTCCCTTGCCGGCAAAAGCCTTCAACTTCGCCTTGAGGAATTCAGGGACGCTCTCTCCGAACTTAAGGAGAATATTCCCGACAAAACCGTCGCAAACGACAACGTCGACCTTTCCCTTGAGGATATCACGCCCCTCAACATTTCCGATGAAGTTTACCTTGCTTCGCTTCAGCAACCTAAACGTTTCGATGCTCACTTCATTCCCTTTGATCTCTTCTTCACCGATGCTCAAGAGGCCCACCTTCGGATTCTGTGTTCCAACCATTGCGGAGACATAGATGGAACCCATAACGGCAAATTCGAAGAGATGTCGTGGTTTGCAGTCGACGTTGGTTCCTGCATCGACGAGAAGGCAGGGTGATGATTCGGTAGGAACGAGCGCGCCGATAGTGGGTCGCCCAACCCCTTTGATGCGCCCCAGGATGAGGGTTGATGCTGAGAGCACGGCGCCGGTGTTTCCGGCACTCACAAAGGCCTGCGCCTTCCCTTCGCGATGGAGTGAAAGACCGACCGTCATTGATGAATCTTTCTTGGCCTTGAGTGCTGCAGTAGGGGGATCATGCATATCAATGACCTCGGTCGCGTTGACCACGCGGAAGGATTCCTTCATTGATTCGTTCCCCATGGTACGCTGAACTTGTTCCAGCTCTCGGTATAGTGTCCTCTCGGGTCCGACGAGAAGAAGGGACAAACGTCCTTTCGATTCTCTCAATGCATCCAGGGCTCCGAGCACAACATGCCGTGGAGCATAGTCGCCACCCATCGCATCAACAGCAACGCAGATGTTCGCTCGCAGGGACACGACAGACTCACAAGGGGAACACAGTACAGGAAATCACTCGACTATGCAGCGGCAGATGATTGCCGCTCAGGAAACCTTGGGGACCGTGACGGAACGTCCGTTATAGAGGCCGCAATTTGGACAGGCACGATGGGGAAGCTTGTGCGTATGACAATTCGGGCAGATCGCCACTGAAGGGATAGTCGCCTTGTAATGCGTTCTTCGCTTCCTGCCTCTGGTCTTCGAGTGTCGGCGTTTGGGATTTGGCATGAATCACTTGCTCCTTCAACCAATGGTTTTGTTGTTCAGTTGCCGCGCAAAGGCCGCAGCATTTCCCAGAGGGAATTCTCCTCGTCGTTCCTACATGTACAACTCTCGTTGTTCAAGTTCGTCCCGCACCGCGGGCACAGTCCTCGACAATTCTCTGAGCAGAGAAGTTTCAGAGGGATGCCAAGAAGCACCGTCTGACGAACATCCTCAGCGATATCAATGAATCCCACCCCCGAAGGGATCAGTTGTACCTCGGTCGGATCGATGGCCGAGGACTCAGTTCCCTCATGAACGTAGTACATCTGGTATGAGGCGGAGATGGGACATTCAAAATCTCCGGCACAGCGGTCGCAGGAGACTGTACTTGTCGTCTGTACCTGCGCCTTGAGCAGAATCTGCGAGCTCGTCCTGTCAAGGGTTGCAACGACCAGTACTTCTTGTTTGAACCCTCCCTGTAGGCCAAGCTCAGGGGCATTCGTTTGAAACCGATAGCTGTGTACCCCTTCGGAGAGGCCCCCAATCTGGATTTTCATCATGGGACTTCTTCCTCTGAATCTACCATCAGCCCGGGAGGGCATATCATGCCTCCTCACTCTTTCACTTGCTGTGTGAGGCAATAAAAACCGCCAAAAATATAGAAAATTGACGTCAGAGAGTCAAGGGAACCCACAGGCCCGCGAATTGGAGCCAACGAGACCTTGTCTCGCACCAGAGAGAAGAGAAGTCACCCAGTCTTTGCGGAACTTCAAAGACCGGAACGTGTTGCTGGAAGGTGGAACCTTGAACTAGGCCTGCTTAGGAACTTCAATGTGCACGAGTAAATTTGATTGAACGTACTCGACGGTCTCAGCAAGAGCCTCACGGAACTTGTCAAAGTCTTCCTTGTAAAGGAAGATCTTGTGCTTTTCGTATTCATCATCACCGACTCGTTTGCTCTCGGTGATGGTGATGTAGAAATCCTTTTCGGACTTGGTCGACTTCACATCGAAGAAATATGTCCTCTTCCCAGCCCGAACCCGCTTCGTAAAAATCTCATCTTTGTAGCCGTTGTTGTTCTCCAAGGTCTGCCCCTCCTGATGATGATGTTATGAACAATGCGGTCCTCGCTTCTTCTCTGAAGCGACTTCCAGTGAATTGTCAAAATCAGCCGACAACTTCAAAGCTCTGAAAGGATCCGGCATATCTCGGCAGCGCGTGCGTTGTCGAGACAACCCCGACATTCTTCTGCCTCGAAGGTTGTCAATGAGCTTCACGCCAGGTTCAACGCCTGATAACTGCGACTTTCCCTGTAGCAATCTTGCTTCCATCGATTGAATATGCTAGAACAAGGTACACACCGGACGCAACATCCTTCCCATCATCGCTTTTTCCATCCCAGAATCCTATTCGACCTCCGGGAGATGGAAGTTCACGGATCAACTTTCCATCGATACTGAGAATCTTAATCGTAGAATTCTCCACAAGGCCGTCAATGGAGAGGAGGATGAGGGATGGAACGACATACGGATTCGGCGAAATGGTGAGTCGATCGAACTCTTCATTCGGGGCCACTGACGTTGTTGTCAAGCTTGACAGACCAACGGGGCTTCCAAAATATACGGTCCCGCTCGCATTGTCGATGGCAATGCTCTTTATGTCGTTGTCAATCAACCTTCCGCCGGTATTCTCAACCGTGTACGATGCAATCTGTTGAACACCATCCGGCGAGAGGAGAACGACACCGTCCGGGGTTCCAACCCACTTCTGATTCAATGCATCGACAGCTATACTATTGACCACAATTCCGTTCAGCGGTTTATAGGCTGCAATCCCTCCCGGACCTTCTGGATCTAAAGGGTTAAGAACAATGCCGATGCCTCGTTCAGTCCCCACCCAAATATCATTGTCGCGGTCGACAACAATTGTTGTGATATCGTTGCTGGGGAGTCCGTCCTGATCGGTGAGTAGTGTATAGATCGAGTCCTCAATAATGGACTGGTTGCGGAGGGTAAAGACACCCTTGTATGTCGTATGGCGTGATCCGCCCCATATACTGCCAAAGGCATCGACCGCAAATGTGTGTTCGAGCGGAACGTTGTACAATAGCGTACTCAAGCTCAAAGTCCCGAGCTTCAATGGAAATGTGACCCAAGTAGAGTCGTCAGGCAGTCGCACAGCAAGGATGTGCCCGTCTCCCGCGCTGTTGACCGACATCCATGTGTTCCCCGCCGGATCACAAACCACATCAGTAACGACAACATAGTCGGTATCACCAACAAGTCCTTCCATCCCCACATTGTTACTAAAAATCCGGCTCGCGTCAATGCTGTCCAAGCCAGATGGTATCTCAACAATACCCCATCCCCAAGAGCTTGCCCAGACCGAGCCATTACATCCTATAGAAACGCGATAATAATCATTGGTCGGGAGAGCGCTGTTTTCTTTCGTAAAGGAAATCCATCCCGAACCATCAAATCTATAAATCCCCTTGCCGTTTCCTGTCAGTCCCGATGCCGCCCAAACGTTACCCTCAAGATCGATAGCAAGGCTCAAGAACTGATTCGAATTCGGTCCGTTGGGAAAACGACTTTGCCATGTTCCCTCATAGGTGAGCAAGCCGCCGGAGAGTGAGCCGACAACAGGTTCGCCTGTCACGCCGCTTGTTACAGAAGTTGCAGAGTACGGAAGAACCGCGAGCTCCGTCACTTCATTGTTCAATCCAACAACATAGACCTGAGTGGATGTGCAAACAACGAGCGTCGACTCAGAAGCCACTGAGGCTATGACGTCTTTTCCCGAGAGAGCAGGAATGGGAATCCACAAGCCCGCGGCAAGATAATACAGTCCGGATGATGTTCCTGTGTCGGCCATCGTTCCTAAGTACAGCCGCCCGGCCAAGACCTCCAATGTAGTCGCCCTGGACGCGGTTGTGCCGATTGTTCGAAGCGACCAGGACTCCGGAGGCAAGCGATTCGGGTTTGAGAGTCCCGCAACGGCAACACGATGCGTGTTCTGGTTATCGGACACTGCGGCCCATATGCTATCTTGATAGATCGCCACATCGGGTACGGACACTCTGACATTAGAAAGGGAGCCGAACTTTGTGTAGGTATCTCCGAAGAGGAACGCCCGGGTGTCGAACATACTCAGCCCGAAATCGGTGCAGATGAACGCAGTGTCTCCAACCATAACGAAGCGGTTCACCCGTTTGCTGGTTTGTGCAGATTGGGCGATATCCAGAATGTAGCGCCAGGACCCATCAGTCAGCAGTACCTGAACACCTCCTGTGGATGAGCCAGACCACACATTTCCTCCAGCATCCGAACCCGCGGCCGTCAGGTCATTGCCGAGCAGTCCCTCGGCATTTGTATAGGTTTGATAGGATGTGCTTCCCTCCTGCCAAGCGAACATTCCTCCGCTTGTCGCCGCCCAGTACACATCTCCGACTCTCACTACACTCCTCACATCCTTCATGGACGTATAGCTTCTCCACGTGCCGACGCCTGCATGGACATTGCACACCATGCCGATACTGAGAATCAGGAGCAGTCTCCCACGTTTCATCATCATCATTTCCTCACATGATAAGAGCGGCATGCGCTTGCATGCCAATCTGTATCAATTCTTCGCCCGTATCCTTCTTCCAGCGAGTTGTTTTCCTACCTGAACAAGCTCGATTGCCGTGAGAGCAGCCTCCCAGCCTTTGTTTCCGGCCTTTGACCCAGCGCGTTCAAGCGCCTGCTCAAGAGTATCAGTTGTCAGAACTCCGAAAGCAACCGGAGCCCCGCTTTCCATGGCCACCCGACCTATACCTCGGGTCACTTCCGCCGCGATATATTCAAAATGGGGAGTCTCCCCGCGAATAACACAACCCAGACAGATAATACCATCATATTGACCGGAGTTTGCCAATCTCAGTGCAGTTTGCGGGATTTCAAATGCTCCGGGACAGTACACAACGGTGAGATCGTTTTCACTTGCCCCGTGCCGAAGGAGGCAATCCACTGCCCCGCTCAGGAGATTCTTGGTGATAAGACTGTTAAACCTGCTCACAACAATGCCAAAGCTCAGACTGCCGGCATCGAGCCGTCCTTCGATGGTCTTCACGCTTCGCTTTCTCCCTTAGTCACCGACCTGATGCCCGTGCGTTGTCCAGCCGGTGGCGCATCATTGCAACCTGTTCTTCGGTGATGAAATACTTCCCAAGCACATAGTGATCATTTCTCCTCCCACCATGAAAGTCGGACCCGCCGCTGGCAAGCAGAAAGTACTCAGTCGCAATCCCCTTGTAGTAGGCAATTTTCTCGGGTGAGTGCGAAGGATGTATGACCTCAATGCCATCGATCCCTTCCTTAATAAGGTCCGTCAATACTTCGTCGCTGATTCCGGCACCCGGGTGAGCAATGAAGGACAGTCCTCCGGCGGCAGCAATCATCTGAATGGCCGCGCGGGGCGAAACCTGAATTTTGCGCTCATATGCCGGTTTGCCGAAACCGATATACTTCAGGAACGCCTCATGGTACGTGTCAGCAAGCCCCTCTTCCACCAGAGCATTGGCGATGTGTGGCCGGCCAACGGAGCCCGTTCCTGCCTGCTCAAAAACGGCGTCGATGCGGAGAGGAACATTGAGGCTGTTCAGTTTTCCGACGATTCTCTCCGCGCGTTTGATGCGCTCGATCTGGTAGAACGCAAGATGATCGAGGAGATTCTTGTCAGTATGATCGAAGAAGTATGCCAGGATATGAACATCGTCATCAGCAACGCTTACGCTGAGTTCCATCCCCGGGACGATCTCGACATCAAGCTCGCTCCCAAGCTGCCGAGCAGCATCGATTGCATCAACACTGTCGTGGTCAGTAATGCTGATGGTTGTCAGTCCTGCAGCTTTGGCCCGTGTAACGAGTTCCTGCGTTGATAACGTGCCATCGGAATGGATTGTGTGCAGGTGAAGATCAGCTCTACCACTCATGCAAGGGGAGGGGGAGAAAACCGACAGCTACAAATATCTCGCTTTGAATTTTTCATAATCATTGATGATCAGTTTCCCGCGTTCAAGCTCGAGGAACCCTTCGCGGATGAATCCATGAATCATCCGTGAAATCGTCTCACGGGAGGTCCCTGCCATGTTTGCCAGATCCTGTTGAAGGGGCAATTCATCAATTTCGACCCGGCCCTTGCGGATCTTGCCAATATCGTCCGCCAGTTGCAGAACCACGTTGGCCACACGACCCGCAGCGTCTTTCAAGGAGAGGCTTTTGATCTGGGCATCAGCCTTGCGAAGCCGCATGGTAAGCTCCTTCAAGAGCGCTATGGCTACTGAGGGGAAGTCATGCAGGAGTTTGAGGAAGTCGCGCCGATGAATCATGAAGAGCTCGGACTTTGAAATCGCCACCACGCTCGCAGAACGGGCCAACCCATCCAATATTGCCATTTCGCCGAAGAAATCACTCTCTCCCAAAATGGACAAGATCACCTCCCGTCCGTCATCATCCATCCGCACGACTTTCACTTTTCCGGACACAATAACAAACAGCGCCGCTCCCGCTTCCTCCTCCAGAAGAATGATACTTCCTTTCTTGTACTTCTTCCGAACCCCCACCTTCGCGATCGTCTCGAGATCCATCGGCTCCAAATCACACAGGATGGGAACGTTCCTCAGAAACTCGACTTCTTCTTTCAGTGTTGACTCCAGTGAGGGCCCCGCTCTATTAGTTGGAGGAATGACGCCGAAGCGTTGCTTGCTAATCCGAAAAGTTCAGAAAAAGATAGTCGCTTAATGTATCAAAGTCAAGGAAAAGTCCTACGACACTGATTCAGAAATAAGTACTGGAGAAGGCTGATCGAAAGGCCTTGGTTTCCAGCCACAAAGACTCCAAGACACTAGTGGAAAAGTAACCACCCGTCTCACAATCAAAACACTATTGTGAGACGAGCCGTCCTCAATAGTATGAGCGACTACTAATGAGGACGAGCCCCGGCTTGTGCCGAGGCTCGGCCACAAGGCGTTGTCATTGAAGGCCGGCTCGTCCGAAGGACGGGGTCTCGGCCGGAGGCCGGACAAAGACCCGCCCACCTGACGATAAAGATGCAAGGAAGCGGTCGGGCGGGCCTGCCCGCCTGGGAGGATTCGATTTGGCAGGCGGGCACTAAGGCACGAAGGAACATAAGGGATATAAAGAATAGTCCCAAGAATGATGGTCGAATAAATATTTTTCATGATTGAGTTTCTAGGGGGAGAGAAGGAAATAAGCAAACACTCCCAAGCCGACCTGAGCAATGGCCAGCGAAATTCCAGCGGCTGTGTCAAAGCGCTGAGTTTCAGCGCGCTTTTCAGGATCGCCGGTGATGAGGTAGTCACCATAGAGATTGTCGGCTTTCACCTTGAAATGCGCCGCCAATGCGCCCGCTACTATAGAGGAAGCACCTGAAACAATCAAGGGAAGCGCCGGCGGCCCGGGTTGACCCTTGCTGAGAACCACTCGATCTCCATCGGGAATCTGGTCGAAGAGCTTCTCCATCTTCACCAAAACCGAGCTGTGTTTGGTATCATGGAGAGCAATGTAGTGATTCTGATAACCAACTTTTCTCACCAAAATCGACGCGGAAGCCTTCTGTTTTTCAACCAGGAGTGGCGTCACGCCGAGAAGCGTGTCTCCTGAAAATACTTCTGCGCCAAAAGGATCGGAACGGATGATGATGCCATGGATGAGTTGATACCGCAGCGCGAGGGTATCGCCCGGCATTGTTTCAACGGTGTCAACAATTCCCTGAGATAGCCAATGTTCAGGATGAGGATGTTGCAGCTTGAGTATGTGTTTCCCTGGAGCCAGGGTATCGATGGTAAGGGGCGTTCGACCAACCTCAGTTCCATCAAGTATGACACGAGCGCTGTCGACGTCCGATCGGATTGTCACACGTGAAAGCGGACTGTGAGTTGAATCTTCAGACCCGGCAAACCCCCTTGTTATCACTGAGAGCAGCAGGAACCCTGCAACACGTACAACAAATATTTTTCTCATTGTCCTTCGTCTGCCCCCACAAATGCCATAATCAATCGATCATCGCTGGCTACGTAGAGCCGGCGATAGGCAATGGCCGGCGAACTCTTTATCCTGCCCGATACAGTATGGCTGAACACAAGCTCTCCATCAGTCAGCCTGATCCCGTGTAATGTCTTTTTCAATGTCCCGACATAGATGTACTCTCCCGCGATGACGGGTGAGGCGTTGATGACACTCCCCAACTCCGAGCGCCATTGAGCCACGCCGTCCTCAGGTCGCAGTGATACCACAGAGCCTCCCGCTGTCGCTACAAGGACATTGCTGTTCGACACCGCAGCGCCGGCGAGAATACTTGTCCCACAGGAATAACTCCACAGGAGGGTACCGTTCTCCGCGTTAAGACAAAGGAATGCTCCGCTAATGTTACCGATGAACAATGCTCCATGCTGAGCAGCAGGCGGAGCAACGATCGGACTTCCGGTGTCATAGCTCCACCGGAGTTTCCCCGTTTCGGTCTCAAGGGCATACATATATCCGTCGTCTGCACCAAATATCACCGCACCATGATCCGCCACTGCCGATGATCGGATCCCTTTCAGTTTGGTATTTTCAGGGATGTCGAATTTCCAGAGTTTTTCTCCTGTTCTTTTGTTCACGCAGAAGAACTCACCCCGGATATTCCCAAAGTATAATCGGTCCTCGAGGAGTAGAGGTGAAACCTCAATATCACCGTAGGGCTTTTTCCAGATGGACTTTCCCTGAACCATGTCAAAGGCGATTAACGATTCTTCGGTATTGGACCCACATACATAGACCACTCCTCCTTCCACCACAGGAGATCCGTTGATTGCGTCACAGAGATCGATCCATCCCTTGCGCTGACCCGTTCTCGCGTTGAGGGCGTACAACTCACCCCGAAGGTTGCCAACAAGCACGAGGCTATCGATGACCAGAGGAGAACCGCTGCCGAATCCCCCCGTGATATCATGTGTCCAAACAAGACTCAACGGTGGAGCAATTGTTTCCGCTGAGCTGTTGGTCCTGGCGACACTTCTTCCAAACGCCGGCCAGTCGGCCGCGCTCTGTCTCAGGGGCCTCTCAATCTTCAGATGACTGCACGAGAGATTCGCGACGAGAACGATTGATGCCACGAGGCGAAGAACAGGCGGCACACGTATTCCTTTTGTGTTCTTTCTCAAAAATCCCATCCGAAGAAGAACTGATGAAACAATCCGTCTTGTAATCTATTGAAATTGTCTTCGATCCGTTTGCCCAGATCATACCGGAGAACGAGAACACCGCCAAGATTCATCCGAACGCCTCCCCCGATGCTGCCCAAGGTTTCGCGATACTCCGTATCCCATGCTCCGCCCATATCGAAGAAGAGCGCACCTCGAATCGACCAGAAACTGACGCCACCAAATGGAAACCGTACTGCAAACTGATCGATAAACGGAAACCGGAGCTCCTGACTTGTGAGCCACAATTTTTCTCCGCGGATGCTCCAGCGTCGGAATCCCCGCAGGTCCCAGCTTCCACCCATCACAAAACGGCGGGATTCCTTCCCATGGTTGTAGAACACCCAGAAGCGGGAAGCGAACGCACTTCGCTCAGACAACCTGAGATAATGACGGTAGTCTCCGATGATTGTGTAGTAATTCACATTCGAGTATTGAACATCAGAGGTGTAGGCAAGAGTCAGATTAAACCTGTTCCCGTCAAGCGGACCACTCGGCCCCCACAACGAATTGTCATGAACGAACGAGACGGCGTTGGACAGCAGCAGGGCCTTTCGGTCTTCCAGCGTTCCATCCACTTCCTTGTTCGAGTTTGTCAGGCTTGCCGATGTCTCGATCCGCTCGAATTTGGACAGAGGATAACTCAGCGCAAAATATCCTCCGTATGCACGCTCATAAAAGAACTGATCTCTGTCGGTGAGATCGTACCTCCTTCCTGAAAACCTGTACACGCCGTACGCGTAGCTGGTCCGCTGGCTCAACGAAATACGGGAGATGGCAAGATTGAAGCTGGAGAGGATTTCGTCCTGTGATTGTGCCGTATTGTACAAAAGGAAGTAATACTGATCATTCCCAAGAAGATCGCTGAGCGCAAGAAACGCACCTCCCGAAGTTCCGAAGACGGGATCGGTGGAGATGGCGCTCTGGGCAATATCCAGACTGTAATCTCCTTCATATTTGTATGATTTGATTTCGGAATGTCCCGCGAGACTTCCGGCCTTCCACGGCGTCTCTTTGATTGAAAGGTCTACTAGCCGGAGCGTTGTTGATGTATCGTACGCATACTCAACATTCTTGAGCATCCTGATCTGGAAACTAAACTTTTCAAACGTTGCAAAGACAAGATCTCCCGCCTCGGTCCATGTCGGATCAAACGCCGCCGTGGTAAAGTGAGTTACTTTCGTCATGGACCGGACTTCATTCTCGAGGTGCTTGTCCGGTTCCATAATCCAGATATTCTGAGCACCATCAGCGTCAGACGTAAAAGCAATCTTCGATCCGTCCTTGGACCATGATGGCGAGTGTGCGCTCTGCTGGCTATACGTGAGGTATTCTATGTCGCCAGTCTCCATATCGTAGAAGAAGACATTGTACACACCGTTTCTGCCGAACGGCGTTCGATCAGAACTAAACGCAATTTTGTCCTCTCTTGGAGACCAGGCAGGATCACGGTCATCATAGTAATCGTTGGTCAGCTTGTCCAGCTTCCCCGATTCCGTATCGAGGAGATACAAGTCGTTGTTCCCTGAGAGGTCGATGGATGAAAACACGAGTCGCTTCCCATCGGGCGCCCACGATGTCGAGCCGATGCTCACAAGCCCCCTGAACCGAAATGTTTCCATGATGCGACTGGAGACGACATCGTACAGGTGGAGTGCATCATTCTCACCACTCTTCGTCACAAACGCCAGAACGCCGAATCGTGAAATGTCGATTTTGCTCCGGAAGGGATGGAATGCTTCGAACTCGTCGGACTGTTCCCCTTCGATCACCTGTGTAGCAGATTCATCCGGATCCTTGCTATCGAGATTCTTTTTGTAGATTCCTGTGTAGCCGGTTCGGTTCGAGATAAAGTACACATCCCGAGTCGAATCGAATTCGAACACCACAGGCTTGAAGTTGAACCCTGCGTCCGTCACCTTGCGCGTAACGATGCTCGGGGAGTCATGGTCAGCCAAGAGCGGATAGTATTCCTTCTTCAGGGCATACAGCCATTCTTCGTCAAACTCCTTGTAGTTCTTGCCGATCGTGATCTTCACAACCTCACTGAAGGAGGTTTCCTTCCAGAAGTTCTCCAGGAGAAGGAGGATTTTCTCATCCCCATATGTTTTGGCAATAAACTGGAGCGCGTTTTGTCCCTCCTTGTACATCAGGTACGAGCCATAAATTCGGTCCATATCGTTCAGGCCCACCACAATATCACTTAACACTGCATCACGCATCACCATCTCGGCCTGTGCGTCCCAGTCCGTAGACCAGAACTCGGCCAAGCCTTCGGTAAACCAAAGCGGTGGAAAGCGGTCCTGCGGTTTGCGGTGGTCAACGAGGACGCGGCTGATCTTGCTGTGCATGAAGACATGCACGAGCTCATGCCGGATAACATGTCTGAACTGTGCGGTGGAGCCGTCGGATGGAATGACCACTCGTCCCTTAAGGAATTCGAAAAAACCGCCGACGCCTTCGGGAATGAATCCCGGCGTTGTGTTCGTCTGTTGAAAGTGAAGGTGCGAGCTGTAGAAGATCAGTGGGACCCGGTTATTGAGGGTATGATTGAATCGTACTTCGAGCTCTCGATAAGCTTCCTCGGCAAAGAATGCACCACGCTCTGCAAGCGCGGTCATCTCCGGGTAATAGTAGATGTCGAAATGGTCGGTCCGCATGACGTGCCACTCGAAGTCGGTGTATTGTACCTTGTTGCGTCCGAAGTAAAAGAATTGCGACATTCCCGTTGAAGGAATGAGGAGTGATGCCAGAAGGATGAGGATGGTTCGGTTCATGATAGACCAAACAGAGGAAAAACCCCAAATTCACAAATCTCAAGCCCCAAACAAGTTCCAATCAAACCAAGCTCCAAACCTGTGAAGCGCTTGCTTCGGATCATTGGGAGTTGGGATTTGGAATTCGTCCCGCTCTTGGATTCCGGCCAATAGGCGGGATTCCTGGAAAGCGGAATTTGGGATTTGTAGATTGGAGTTTATTCATAAGATCCCAAATCGATTTACTCTCTTCTTTCATCGCGGACCCATCAATCACAAAACGCCAACGAAGCTCCGGGGGTTTACTGGGGATTAGTCGATGGTCATCGACTCCATAATAGGGAGAAAGAAGGGAAGTTGCAACCTTAAGAAGTGTGATGGGCATTTTGAATTTTGCATTGTCTTTATGTCGCCCCTCTACGAGGTCGTTCTACGAATCTACGATTCGTAGAATCGTAGATAGACCTTCAGGGCTCCGCGAGTTTTGGGTGCTCCTGAGGTTGGGGCGCTGCCCCAACCCTTCTGTTATCTGACCCTCTACGAGCCTTCGGCTCGAAGAGCCGTAGGCCTACGGGGTCACTGAGTGATCTCGATGTTAATGCACAATGCTCGGATCGACGCTGAAACTGTTTCCTTTTGTCTGTGTCGAGCATTCTTGCTTGTCCCGCTCTTGGATTCCGCTCATTAGCGGGATTCATGAGGAGCGGAATTTCGCCTGCCCGCTCTACGAGTCGTAGACCGAAGTCACCGATGTTTCTTATCGGGACGCAGGCGGGTGTTTCGCGTTTGGTCATGGCTTTGTGAATAGCGAACACAGATTAGCGATTGAAGATTTGACGAAGTGTTGGTGGGTATGTGTTTCACCACGCCGTTCCGCTTCTGAAAAACGTGATCACTACCATTACAACAAGGGTAATGATGGCAACAACAATTGCGATTTTGTGCTGTCTGGTCATATCCAAAACAAACCTCTCAATTCTCAAATCACTACTCAACAATCGCTAATCACCAAGCGAACTCTTTACTTCAAAGTCTATTGAGTTGTCTTACCACAAAGTCTCAAAGACACGAAGGAGCATAAATCTCACATCCCGCCTGCGTCCCGCTCAAGCGGGACTTCGGCAGGTAAATTCTCATCTCAAATCTCTCATCCCCGCCCC
>Ga0247727_10010588_pt1 | contig 16306 bp, 22 predicted proteins | sample WisWelCaveWW1625_FD_202498 | JGI IMG/M metagenome (GOLD analysis project Ga0247727, IMG submission 202498) | Biofilm microbial communities from Wishing Well Cave, Virginia, United States - WW16-25 | ecosystem: Environmental > Aquatic > Deep subsurface > Groundwater > Cave microbial mat | place... | reverse complement strand
GATCGTGCGGGGCATAATGGAGGAGGTAGTAGCTGTACAGCTCCCTCGCCCCCTGCCACAGGATGGAGGCAATGAGGGCCCCCAGGACCGCGGAACGCAAGGGGACCGGCCGGGCTGGCGCCATGAGGTAAATGAGGAGAAAGACCACCAGCATGAGGACGAAGGGGAGGGGGAGCGCAACGTAGTGCCACAGCGGGGCCAGCTTGGCATTGACGGACTCGGCGTAGGGGCGCAAGACGTCGAAGTAACTCAACAGATCATTGGCGAGGGACCAGACGGCCACGAGGAGGGGAGAGATCAGGAACGATAGGAGCAACAGCGTCCCCGAGGTCGCCATGATGACAAATCCCACCATTTTTCGATAGAAATATCCCCGGGTCTCCTTCGCCCGCTGGATGATGTTGATGGCTCGTTCGACCGTTTCGAAGGCCCCGTTGCCCACCCACAGGAAGGAGAGGAGGGCGAGGATGCCGGCGACGGTCCTGGTAGCGATAACGGACTGGAGGAGATCCTCGACCTGACCGACCACCGGGAGCGGAAGAAGCTCAGTGATGACTATGACCACACGCTCTACCGCGCCCTCGGAGGACCCCATGATGTAGCCGAGAAAGGCCACCCCCAGAAAGATGAGCGGGATGATTGAGAGGAGGCCATAGAAGGAGATTGCGGCAGCCAAGAGTGTGCATTCATCGGCACGGAACCCCTCGAGGACCTCGAGAAAAAATGATGGGTGCCGTGGCTCGATGATCTTGTCGTCCTTCGCCATCCGCCCCCGCCGAACGACCCTCTAACCCTCTTCTCCCGGCCAGCGCTGCAGCCCGTACAGACCGGTCTTGAGCACCTTCAAGGCCAGTAGCCCGCACTTCAGGCGAATCGGGCTGAGCGGCACCCCCAAGATCTCGAGCATCTCTTCCTTGCTGAAGCCCCTGACCCGCTCCAGAGATGCCCCCTTAATCTTCTCGGTCAGGAGGGAGGCCGCCGCCTGACTGATGGCGCAGCCCTGCCCTGTGAAGCGGACATCGGCCACGTGGCCCTCACGGAGCCTCAGGTCGATCCGGATCCGGTCCCCGCAGAGAGGGTTATCTTCCTCGTGGGTGACATCCGGACCCTCCAGCGTCCCGAAGTTTCGGGGTCGCTTATAGTGATCCAGGATGAATTCTCGATAGAAGTCGTCCATGCCCCCAGGCCTCGAAGCCAGCGCAGAGCTCGTGCCACGAGCCTACATATACTAGAGGAGTGCCGAGGACGCAACTTCGATCATTGGAGGTGAGGCCGGCTGGAGAAAGGAAAAGATTCTCAAATACGTATGGTATCGCCAGAACTGCCGCCAGGTCCTCGGCTGCTTCAGCCCGGCGGCGTACGAAGGGTGCCGCGGCGACCCTTAACCCGGTGTCCGTTTTTTCGGGGCTACCTCAGTGTGACCCGAGCCTCGCGCATCCCCCGGGTTTCGAGAATTCCCGAAACGTGCGAAACACGAGCGCGGACCCAACTGGTCTCCCATCGTCAGGCCGCCCAGCGCCCGGAGAGCAGAAATTCGCGTCCGACCCCGATTTCCGACCCGCTATTTCACTGAGCCAGAAAGGGTGGCTGGGGCTCGTAATCGTAACGAAACAACAGCCACGTACCCTTGCGCCGGACAAACATCCACACGTCCCGGTAATAGTGGTCCCGGCTCCAGCCAAAAAACCTCTCGTTTATCTCAACGGCAGCCGTGTTGTTGACGACATAAATGCGGTGAATCCAGTCATCAAAGCGTACCTCTCCGAGGCTAGGGTCCCGAAAGGCGCCCAGAACCTCGTTTCTGATGCCCCCATAATCCCGCATCACGTCGGGGTTGTCCCATGCGCGCTGGGTCGCATCTGGGGCATAGGCGGACATGATCTGATCCACGTCCTTGCGCTCCCACCCTTCCCCTACGGTCCGGATAAGCCGGACAATCGCTGCCTCATCTTCATTCCGCGGGACATACTCGGAAGCCCGCACGCCGATGCCGTGATCGGCCTCTGCGGGGTTCACGAACAGGAGACTCGCCGCCAAAAGAACGGCCCGGAGCGACACCATGGCTCAGCTCTCCTTCCGAACCATGTTCTCGTCTCCCTGTTTTCCCCTGTAAGGAACCCAGGGGAGACCAGCGCCAGCCACCTTGAACTGCAGAATCTCCCCCTCGATGTCCGTCTTTTCGGGCTACCGCAGTCTGACCCCATCCCTCTTGTCATTGCACGTCATAAGAGGGCCCGAAACTCCTCCACGGTGAGTCCGGACTTGCGGATCAGGCTCCGGAGCAGCCCAGGACCGAGCTCCCGATGAAGAGGAACGGTAAGCACGACGGGATTATCTGGTTTGACCAAACTGATGTGGCTTCCTTTTGCCGATCCCTGATCCAGCCGGCCCGTTCAAAGGCGCGGATCGCCTGTTCCCCCGAGCACACGGGAAGCTTTGTCACGGGATCGGCTCGCGGAGTTCGTCCAAACGAGTGTCAGGTGGGGAAGTAGAGCAGCGCAGAGACTGGCGGTCCTGCAGGAGCAGGTGGCGGCGAAGACGAGTGTTTTGGCTGCCCACGAGCAGGGCAGCTCGAAAGGTCACGGGGCTGCGACCTCGACTTCGACGACTTCTAGCTCAGGTGATAGTCCCTGCGCCCTGCGCGTTTCCAGACTCAAGAGGATTGCATCCTCGGATATTCGCCAGGGCTTCTTCCCGGCTTCGCCCCTGAGACAGGCAGCCGGGTAGGGCCGGGCACTCGGCGACGTAGTAGCCAGCCTCGTCCTGTTCGATTGTCACGAGGAACCGCATGGCACCCCCTTACCTCGCCCTTTAGAGTACCATCTGCCCAGTTCGCGCGCAACCGTCCTACCGCCTCCCCCTCATATTTTCGCAATTGCGAAAACGTGGGGGAAATGGGAGGGGGGATGGAGAGGGCGACGGGGGACCATTACCCCCTTTTCCTCCGACCCTTGGGCAAGCCTGACGCGGATCGGCGTTGAAACGAATATTTCGGATTTTCGCAATTGCGAAAACGCGAACATATTGGGCGTGGTTAAGGACGGTCTGCGTCGCCTGCTCCTGCGTGTCCAGGGAGAGAAGAAATTTGATTCCGACCCCCCTTCCTCTTCGCTTAGTTGTCTTCTTCCGCTACAGGGGCGGTCTCGGTTCCCCTGTACCTGTATGCCCTTTCGATCCACTCCTTAACGCTTCTGTCAATATGAGCCTCGCGGCCGATATGCAAGTATCCCCAGGGTGACTCCCCGCCGCGCCAGTACTTAAAGCGGTCGTCGGAGATTCCCGGGCCTGTGCAAAGTTCAGTAAAAATATACTGCTTACGGAACTTCAATTTGGCAAATACCCGACTCGCTTTGAACCGAATCGATCTGGCGCGAGTGTAGACATCAACACCCGGAAATTCAGTGATTGCCGCCCGAATTTTCCTGTAGATAGGTTCCAAATGTTGATGGTCCCTTAGGAGCTCGTCTTCAGATCGATGTGGTTCTATTACAACTTCTACCTCCGTATTGTCGAGTTCGATCTTTGGCACAACGATAACTTCATCTCCCAGCTGGGTAGCAACATAACTGACAATTTGTAAAGGCGCTCCGACAACATAGCAGGCGTTCTTGACCCGCTCTTCTGCGGAGGAGACGACGCAGATGAGTCGGATCTCCCGGGATATGTTTTCAATCTCGGGTTTGCGGCTGCGGATGTATTTTTCCAACACCAAGATATGGTTTTCGTCACGAACGAACCAGCTGAGATAGTCCATAAGCTGGATAAGCGCTCCCTGATCAAAAGGACCTTCCCTCTTATACTCGATAAGGACAGGTCGATTTTCACTATCAACGGCCAATGTGTCGATCCTGCCCGTCCCCAGTGTAACCTCAGAGGCCACGTATCGCAGGCCCTCTTCAAAAGAGTGGAGGCCAGCCTCAAACGCGCGCTGAAGATCCCCCTCCCCAAAGTCAACGGGTTCAGACGAGACCAAGCGAATCTTAGTCATCAAGAGGTCCCCGCAATTGCCTACGTAGTTGTTTCGCCACTAGGCTTCCTCTGAATTGCCAGCTGTAAACTCTGGCCCTTCCTCGATATTGAAAAAGTAGCATATCCCCTTTTTCTCTCCCTACGAGGTACGCCTTTTGCGTAAATTGGCATCGACAATCTTGAACCGGCCGTCGATCTTTCTGATGTTCACAGGCCGAATATCGCCTAGGCCATATCTTTTGCCAATCGATTTCAATTGCCCAAGCCTGTCCGTTGGAATTTTGCCTTCCTTGCCGTACTTTTGGAGGAGGCAATATTTGGTTCGCCAGTAAACCTTTGCAAAGTAACGATTACGAATTGTGGCCGGTAAGCGCTTGTATACCCTGAGGTCCCATAGAATACTCCGGGAACTGGCCGTCTTAAGAACAAGATGCCTAGCTGGGGAGGAAACCTTGTGGACCGTCTTGAAGAACCCCCTTCCAGAAAGTTCACTGCCAGGAAAAAGCAATCGAACGACGTCATGGACAACTTTGTGGGGGAAGCTCCTTCGACCGCGGCCCTGCTTGTAATAGTCGACGAGCTGGTCAATAAACCGTGCCTTCTTGTAGATCCTCGCATGACGCATATCCCGGCTTCCTCCAACGCAATCGCCATTCGAGGTCAATATGCATGCCTGACCCCCAACTGTGACCCCCAACTGTCTGTTCAATTCCCGTCGGCTAACGCCGCCGTTGACCCGCAGGCCGCCGACCGAGCCGCAAGCGAGGGACGAGGACTGCCGGGTCGAACGGCATGTAAGGCCGTATCATTAGTCGCCGGGAAGCAGCGCCTCACAGCGACGGAGCGCGCGAAGCCCGTAGTCCACCTTTCGAAAAAGAGTCATACGTCCATCCTGAGATGTGACCAAGGCAACCGACTCGGGATGTTCATTGGCGAAACACGCAGCCGATTGATGGCGGGTACCGCCAATCTCCTTGAAGGGAAGGTCTTCCTCGGCCGCCGGCTCGCCTAGTAGGTTAGCGACTGCAATCGTCGTGGGTGGATCTAGTTTGAGTATAATCTTTCGCCCGAAGCCGATTACTTCGTACTTGTCATTAAGGATCGTGGCGCCATCTACTGCGGTGAGCCCTCCAATGAAGGCAATCGCTCGCCGAAAGATCATTGCCTCTGGCGATAACGGATTGAGGTACGTTGGGCCGTCCGTGTCGGTCGTTTCCTTTGACGTCTCTTCCCAATGCTTCTTACTCCGCATAAGGTCAAGTTCATCTTTCTCGACGAGATAGCCATCCTTTGTAGATTCCCGCCAACCACTGGCACTACTCGGAACGATCAAGATCGTTCCCCCTCTTCCATGGCGCATAGCTTCCGCAATAAACCGTAGAAACCATGCCAGCTCGAAGTCTGGGTGGAAAGGAGGACCGAGGAACCGCGCGACCTGCATAACCCAATCGGGAATCTCTGGGACCAATGGTTCCTGTACCGGTGACAAGTACGCGAGGACCTGCCCGTATAGCGAAACTACTATGTTACCGGGAGATGTGGCACGTATGACTGGCCCGAACGCGTGCCCCTGCGTGAGTCCGCGAATCCTGGGCCTCCCTCTCTTGTCAAAAGAGACCATTAGGAAGGAGTTGTCTATCTGAAGCGCGGGTGACACCTTAACGAGGACAGAAGCGGAGAACGGAAGAGTGTCGGCGAATGATGCCCATCGATATGTCAATGTCCTCCGCCTCTATTACCACGATGGCCACCTTTGCATACTTACCCTCTTCAGTTGCCAGGCTTGCCCAGAACACTGTGTTAATCAGCTGGCAGATTTGCCTAACCGATAGTATGGGTTCGTCCGATCGGATGCGTCGAATCAGCAACTGCTGGCGGATCCCGTGGATCACCGCGTTCCGGTCTGAATACGGTAGATGAGTGCGGTCCATTGATTCCCCGCGAAGATGCCTATCGTACATGCGGCCTAACTAGAATTCTGCGGCTCACTGCTCATGCTACGACTTCTGCGTTAAGCCCTGCAGGTACTGCTGCGAGAACCCCTCGCGCGCAGAGCCCTTGCGGACGGCCTCTGCGGACTGGGCGTCGTTAGACAGAACTGCCTAACGCCTAAAACACTGCGAGTTCCTGCAGCTTATCTCCTTGACCTTGAATTGAATTTTGCATTGCATCGTTTTGAATCCAAAAGAGTTAGCCGAGCAGATGGAGTTTCTCGCCGCCGCGTTAGGCTGCAGCCCGTTTGCAGTCTATTTCGGTCCGATGGAAAATACTGCTCCCTCATAAATGCAGGACGCCCTCCGGGGCCGTGCTCCGCCCGAGAAGGCGTCCGACTATCCGGCGCGCCGTCGGTTGTGCCGGAGGTGGGCGAAGGGCTATAGCTACCCCGGCTCCATGGCGGAATCTCCTGAGTGGGGCCTCAGTATGCCGGACGGGGCGGGGGGTGTCAAGCAGAACGGAGCAGAACTAGCGCCCAGGGAGCCGGAGGGCACAGGTGGCGAGGGGGCCCGCGAGATCTGCTGGGTGGATAGGGACGAAGAGGGAGATTGTCAAGATCTCAAAGTCTGAGCCCGAGGCCCCGCCGAATTTTCTAGGTAGTTCCGGCAAATGGAACCATTTGTGTAATCTGCGAGCATTTTACAGCCCCTCGGCCCCTCGGCGCCGCTAGAGTCCGCAGTCCAGCGGGCCTGTTTTCTTGAGGCCACCGCAACCTGACCCGGCCTTAAATGGCCTGCCCCCGTTAAGAAAATATGCTTTCGAGATCACTGCTTGACTGCATTCTTCGCGCTTTCGCGCGCATTGTCTTTTGGTTCACATCAGCCAACTGCCACAGATTGTCTTTCTTTCGAGCAATAACGAGGCGACCAAATTCTATGCCGTGCTTGTCGGCAAATTCCGCAAGCCCCTTAGCCTTTGCCCACGTATCTGTCCGGCTATCATCATGTGGTTCTAGAACATCTACCACGAATCCCTTTGCGCTTCTGCGAATAATCAGGAAGTCAGGATAGAAGGGCTTCAGGCCTGCCAACTCGTACGGGATACAAAACGCCCATTCGCGTCGTGGCAGGTTCCGTAGCCATGCGACAAATTCCCCCTTCTTCATTTCAGCTTCTAGCAACTCCTTTTCCCAGTCGTTCAGTCTTGCGCTAAAGTTGCCGCGCTCGTTGCAATAGAGATGTTTTTTCCAAAACTCTTTTTCTTTTTTCTCGACAATTTGTTCCGGCAATTCCCAATCCTGAACAGCGGCCTTTCCGCTGGCCTGCACAAGCATATTGAATCGCGCGCGGATTGATGCTGGTAATTTCCGGATGTCGCCCTTGTGCTTTGCCCACAAATCATCAAACTCCTGTTTTGCGAGTTTTTCCATCAACGAGAGCGTTTCTGGCTGGCGGACCAAAGTGAACAATTCTAGTTTGGCCTGATTTGGCATCTCCTCATCGTGATAGCGCTTCCAATAAGTTCGGTGGAGACCTTCGCCTGCTGCCAGCATACGTCCAGTAGCATCAAACAGCTGATCAATGTTTTCTCCGGACAGAGACATCCGTGCGTATTCGCGTCCGGTAATACTCATTTGGCCAGTGGCAACCTGTGTGATATCCACTTCTATTTCGCCACCTTCCCGCACAACAGTCCGCCACTCAGGGTCCCTAGTTGCGAGATCATCGCGTAGTTCCTTGAGCTTACTGATGAACACTTGACGCATTTGCTCGTCAGCCTCAGGATTCACGCCCTCGTGAACCAGCAGCCCAGCGAGACGAAGCGTACGCTTCACGTCGCTCATCTTAGGAACGCGACCCACAGTATACGTTGGGAATTTCCTAAGATGATCGAATACCTTCCCCATCGACGGATTGCGCGGGTAAGCCTCGGTGGAAGTCTCAACCCGTGTTGGCAACCCATCCTCAGCGTCGGGATTGCGTAATCGTGACAATACACCTTCCAGTGCATCCTCATCGTAGTGCGGCAGAAATAACTCTACCGTATCGAGGACTTCATTAGTGCCGATCCGCCTCGCAAGAGGCGTACGAATCATCCGACCGACAAGTTGCGCGATGCTGGTTTGGTCTTGGGCACGACGGAAACTCATCATCACTTCAGCGCGCGGACAGTCCCAACCGGTCGACAATGCAGTTTTGAAGAGCACGACCTTTACGTCCTGACTCTCTTGGATTCGCGATGCTTCAAGCTTGCGGATGACTCGGCCCCCCGCTTCAATCTCTGCCTGGTCCTGAAGACAGTGAACGATTTCATTGACCACGAGCGGCCCGGTCTGACGCTCGATTACGCGGACGACGTCGTTGAGAGGCGTGCGTGAAATAGAAGTTCCGCTGCCGTCTTCGATCTGGACAACAAGAATCGGTCGGACGACTTCTTTTTCCTTCTCCCTAGCGCAGTAGTCCGCCCAAAGTTTCGTGAAATGCTTCCAGGTCTTGGCGGCACTTTCAAGAAGCGTCAGGTCGCCAGTGACAGTGGTTTTCGGATTGCGGACGATAATCCAGTCTTTGAGCAAACCGCTAGACCGCACGTCTTCAGGAGAAATGTAAATGGGCCGTTGCGTGCGGTTCGTGTTGCCCAAGAGTGCGGTGAAACGTTGCGGCGTGGCACTCATGCCCAATACAAGTGGAACAGGTGAGAACCCGTCCGTTTCTGATCCGACGATGAACTTCTGCATGATCGTTGTGCGATTCTTGTCCGTGGCGGTAGCTCCACGGTGGGCTTCATCAATGATCAGGACAAAATCTTGCGGCGCACGGCCAATAGTATTGGCAACGGTCTGCCAGAAGGTGAACTTTCGTCGATCGCCAGGCTCTTTTGTGAGAAGCTTGTCTTTGCCGAGAAGCTGCGTGTTAATGAAATAAACATGCCCTGGCTGCAGATAGTCTTCGTCAAAATTCTCACTGTCGATCGTGAGCATCTTGTGGTAGGGCAGATGGTCGCATGCAACAAGCAACTTGTTACTGCTTTGCACATTCAGTTCCGGCGAATCCGACAGCCACAGGAAAACCGTTTGGGGGCAAGCAGGAATCCCATCACCGCCCCCAAAAGTCAGATCAATAACCTGCGCCAGGGTGATCGTTTTCCCTGAACCAGTCGGAGCGCTTAAGATTATTGCTTCCAAGTCCCCACCGGAAACGCTCTGCCGCGCCTTATCAAGCTTAGCAACTATGTCCCGCGCAGCATTCTCTTGGAAGAATTTCGGCTCAAGTTTCATTCTGCATCACCTTGGCCCAACGCCTCAGGGGTATTGAGGCGGAAGCTTTCAAGATAGCTTGTGTAAAGCTGCACGCACTCTATCTTATTCCCCAACGCACGGCGCATCAGCGCGAAATTCTCTTCTGAGTCGGTGACAAGGAACACCCACTCAATGTCTTTTCGTTCCGCAAGTGTGTCACGAAACGCGCGGAACTCTTTCTCCTTAAGAAGCACAGCAAATGGAGAGAGCTTCGGTATAAACCATGGCTGGGAGCCTCTTGAATCTTCGCGCTTACCTTTGCAACCTGTCATCATCCAGAGGATCGGCAGAATGGATTGGAAGGCATCGCCACGGGCAACTTCCGCAGGATCATTAAACTCTAAACGAAAGTATTCGATGTTTTCTTCGAATCCTTCTGACAACTCCCGTTCATTCAAGTAGACGCCAGGAAGAGGGGTGCCGTCCGAGCGCCTGCCATTGGTAACATTCCGACAGCGTGGCCATGCCACAGACTCAGCAACACCGTGTCTTTCAAACTCCGCATCACCAGGATAATAGCCTTTTTTCGCCAATGCCTTTGTTTGTTCTTCATTCACTTCATTGTTTGTCACCAGAATACAGCGGCGGCGGCCATTGTCATCAGCGTTTAACAAGGCGGTCGCATGAAACGTGGTCCCCGATCCGGCAAAAAAATCGAGCACAAGAGCTTCCTTGTTATTTCGGACAACTGCGCCGATTGTATCTCTGACCGAATATATAGACTTTGGAAAGGAAAAACTGACCCCGCCGCCCACTGCTACACGTAGAATACTAGAGCCATAAATGCCAGAATCGTGACTGCCTCGATGCCAAACTGTCTTAATATTTCTCTGCCTTGCCTCATCACTCGAATATTCTATATCGACTGCGCCAGTAACCGAGTTTCTGCCTACGATCAGAATTTCCCCACTTTCAATCCGCGCTCTCGTGCCTTGATTCAGATACTGGACGGTCCAAGTTTTTCTCTTCTTATCGAACCCGCCAAGCCTGACATATCCCTGTTTCAATAAGTCCCGAAAAGTAGCTGGCTTTACTTGCCAATTCCCTAAAGATCCATCCCTTCTGATCGGCCACGCGACGCTACCATCTGTTGCCTTTTTCATGTTGGGCTGTTGAGCAAGCGGCAAAACCTCGCCAGCTCCGGTAATGCTTGTTGTTTTCGGATCTACAAAAACGGGATAAAAGAGTCCGGGACGATCTTCCCTGCGGGAATTGTTCCCACCTCTTAGCAACCACTCCCATCTTGGGGTCGAAAATCTCTTGCTATCCAATCGATCGGGTGAGAGTAGGTCATCATGATGAGTTCGTATATGGGCGTCCGGTTTGAACACAAAGATTGCATGTTCCTCAACTCTTGCAAAACGACCTTGTGCTACCCCCTTTTGGTTTATGACGATGGTAACCATCTGTTGGGAGCAGTCGTTGAAGATTTGACTTAGAAGTACTCCCAGATGATGAACTTCATGTTCATCAATCGTACAGATCAATGCACCGGTTGTCTTCAATAGCTGCTTGGCCAACAATAGCCGCTTTTTCATCATTGACAACCACTTCGAGTGACGAAATGCGTCGTTCTTATCCACGTAATCGTTGTTGTATTTCCAATCACGGGCACCGGTGTTATAAGGGGGATCGATATAAATCACATCAACTTTGCTTTTGTAACAGTAGAGCATGAGTTGGAGGGCGTGAAAGTTTTCGGCGCTGATGAGAAGATTCCACGGCTTCTCTGGTCCGCCACGCTCGACACGATCCACCGGAACAAGCGCCGGATAGATGGGATCACCAAAGTTGCGGACCACTACAAGGTCTGAAAGCAAGAACTCCTTGTCGGCCTCACTGGCAGGCGGATAGCCTTCGACTGCGCGATCGCATGTGGCGATGTTTTTTTTGATGGCTTTGACTCGCCAGAGTTCATTGCCGGATTCTCGCTTGAGTGCAACTAGCTCACCAGGCTTCACGGGCAAACTGGGAAGTCGCACCGTTTCGGGTAAGTGTTCCTCAAACACCAACCCGAACTTCTTTGTTTTCTTTAACGCCTTGACCTCCCCAGCAATGCCCTTCCGGAGACGTTCGTCAGGGATCTTGGCGATGAGGTCTTCGATCTTTGCCATGTTTCTTGTGTTCCGAGGGAATTCTTTATAGTTGAATCAGCGGTAAAACTGCCAACGCACGTCGTCGAGCTTACCGAACGAGTGGGGGTCGTTGAACGGCGGATTGGCGAAGATGAAGTCATCCTTGAGGTCGGGGAAGCAGTCGTTGTGCAAAGTGTCGCCGTGCGCGCTCTGGCTGTCCATGCCGCGGATGACCTGAGATTGAAATTGTGGTACGAGTCGAATTTGCTCAGCGCAGCACGTCGGCCGCCTGCCAGCGACTGGCCTCGAAACCGAGGTTCGCCCCACTGTTCTTCTTATCGTCTGTTTTCCTGCTTCCCCGGGCCATTGACCCAACCCCTTTCTGCCACAAAAACAAAAAACACCGGGGAGCGACTTGCGCCCACCCGGTGTCTTCCTGCTGCCGGGAATTGCTACTGCCATTTCCACTTTGCGAAATCACCCTCGCCTACAGGCCCTTCGGTGAGGCGTGAGGCGTCTGATCGCCGGCCACCGGCCCCCACCCTAGGGCCAATTTGGGCAATAGGTTAGCGTTTTTGGGCTCTTGATGTCAACACTTACCGTGAGGCGTAAGGCGTGAGGGGTGAGAGGGGAAGGGCAAGTGAGAGGTGAGAGGTCCCTGTAGGATGCGCGCGTCTTGAGATCGCAATTTGCGATTTCAAGTTTGCGGTACCAATGTGACACCTCAAGTTTGCAAACCCAAGAGCGTCTCCACCTCCCGGTAGAGAATCGGTAAGTCTTTCTGAACCACGTCCCAAACCACACGGTCATCCACGACGGCATACCCGTGCACCAGAATATTCCGAAACGCTATAATTCGCCTGTAGTTGGTGATCTTGGAAACGACAGCGGGTTCGACCAGCTCGAGCTGCTTTAGGGCTTCGCCAATGATCTCAAACTGGCGCTCGACACCGGATCTGAGGAGGACGTCAGCTATGTAGCCCTCGAACGATTTTCTTGCGGTAAAGTCCCTGATGTGACCGGCGGCCTGCCTGATGTCCTCAAGGTATTTCTTGACTTCAAGCCGCATAGAGCAGCGTTCGGCTTTGGTTCATGGCCTCCAGGAAGTAAGGGTTTTTCACCGCCCGAGGCATGACCAGATCCACAGGGCGACCAAAGAGTTGCTGCAACCCTTCGAGTAAGCCAAAATAGGCGTCGGCGTACTCGCCGGGCTTGAGCGGCTGGAATTCCACTAGGAAATCGAGGTCGCTGGTCTCCAAGTCGAAATCCTCGCCGGTTGCCGATCCGAAGAGTTCAAGACGCCGAACCGCAAACCGTCGGCACAGACGGGCTATATCATCACGCTTTTCTTCAACAAGGCGAACCATGACTTTTAGGTATCCTGCTGTTAGGTGCCCCGGGAGCCATCACGGCTCCAGATCAAGGTAGGCCATACCTTAGCGGCTTCCGGAGCCCCCTGTCAATGATGTCCCACACGCGAGATAGCAACCGTGCCGGAGGAGGTCGCCCCTCTTCACTTGACCGTGACCTTCTCAACCACCGTACTGGCGGGTACTCCCCGAAGTCCATCTTCGCGCCGGTCCTCGAGGATGAGCGAGATCGCCTGCGAGAGGCTTCGCAGGGCCTCCTCCTTCGTACGGCCTTGGCCGTTGGCGCCCGGAACCTCTGGACAGTAGGCGATGAACCATTGTCCATCCCGCTCTACGACTGCTGTAAACTCGTTAGCCATGGCTGTTTCTCCCTCAGGTCCTCTTGGTTCTGACTGTAGTACCTCCCGACCGTTGGACAGGGCTCGCTCCGCTATGAAGCGGGGCGCACAAACCACAAAGCACCGGGGGCGCACAGCCCTGCCCGGTGCCCATTCGACAGCCCTTCGACGCTGCTCAGGGTAAAGCTCAGGGTGGACTCCTGCCGGGGTCGTCCTCCCCGCATTTCCACTTTGCGAAATCACCCTCGCCTACAGGCCCTTCGGTGAGGCGTGAGGCGTTAGGCGTAAGGGGTGAGAGGGTAAGAAGTGAGAAGTAAGAGGTAACTGACCAATCACTAACCACCCATCACTAATCACTGATCGCCAGCGACCGCCCACCACCCTAGGGCCAATATGGGCAATAGGTTAGCGTTTTTGGCCTTGGGTGTCAACCCTTCGACAGGCTCAGGACAAGTCGGTTCGACAAGCTCACCACTTTGCCCTTCGACGGGGTGAGGCGTGAGGCGTAAGGGGTGAGGGGTGAGGGGGGCGTGGGGGACGTTCGCCTATCCTCCATGAACTGCTCGTAGGAAATTCCGCCCGCATACGCGATGATCCTTTGCATTGCCTCCAGCATATCGCTGCAATAATCCGGATCCCGCCGTTTACTCGACATAGACGAGGTCCTTTTCGATGTTTTCAGCGACATGTCGCCTTCGTGGGTCTTGTTTGCTGCGACGAAAGGTCTCAAAAGTCGCGAGGTCAACTTTTCTCCCAAGTATCCTCTCCAGGTACTCTGCCAGTCCCACGAACCCAAACCCCAGCGGCCTGGACAGTTCGACCAGCAAGTCCACATCACTTTTCGCCCTCTGGGCATCGCGGGCGAACGAGCCATAGAGGGCGATCCGCCGCACCCCGTATTTCTCGTGCAGATCGGGCAGTCGTTTGCGCAACATCTGAAGCACCCGGTCTTTTTTTGTCTTCTTGTTCATGGCATCACCATTTTCTCGCCCCGCTGCCTTCGTCCAGTACCCTAAAGGACGCTCCAATAAAACCACAAAGCACCGGGGGCGCACAGCCCTGCCCGGTGCCCATTCGGCAACCCTTCGACCGCGCTCAGGGTAAAGCTCAGGGTGCACCCCAATCCTGCCGGGGTCGTCCTCCCCGCATTTCCACTTTGCGAAATCACCCTCGCCTAGCCTTGGGCGTGAGAAGTGGTCCTGGGCGTAAGGCGTGAGGGGTGAGGGGGGAGAAGTAAGATGTGAAAGGTGAGGGGGGCTTCTGTTTCCTCGACTACCGGCCTCTGTTCGTTCGCCTCTTACGATTCCGTCCCCGTTCAGAGGCGTTCAGGATCGTCACGCCGACCAATTCTTTTCCCCGGTAGCGCAACAGAACCCCTTTGTTCGCCAATTCCCGCGTGTCGGTCGCCTTCTGAGGTCGCTTCAGACTCACGTAGAGGACGTCGGCCTCTTGATCGTAGTCGATCCACACCTTGCCGACAGGCAGGCGAATCAAGTGAGGAATGGCTCCCGTAATTTGCTCTACGGCTTTTTCCGCAACTATCTTCTTCGCCATATAACGGGCCTCTTTGTGACTTTCGAGGTGATATAGGCTGTAATCACGAATCCGTCGTTCTTGCTGAGCTCTCTGTATACTACCGCGAGATACCTTCGGCGCGCTAGCTCCTTGACTGCGATGAGGGCTCCTCTGTATCCAGGCAGGATGAGGTCAGGATCCTCAACGGCGTCAAGCACAGTGTCGTAATAGCCTGCCAAATCATCATGGTTCTCAACGATGTGAAGCCATCTTTCCTCGGTGAGCCGTATCGGGACCCCGTTCCTCGAAATGGCCCGATCCAATGTCATTCATCCTTAAGAATCCGAGGGGGCGGCTCACCGCTCCTGACTAACGTGTCTCCCTATCCTTGATGAACTTCTCGGCGGCCCATCCGAAAACCCAAAGCCTCCAATGCCTTGATGACCTTCCGCTTCGGTGCATCAACAGGAAACTTTGGCATCAGACTTCGATCATCGCTTCAGCAATGAATGCCTCAAGTATCGGGGGATCGACGCCAAGCACCGCTTTTCCAAAGCTCTCAACGTGAAAACGGATTGCAGATTTCACATCTGACAGGGCATCCTCATAGCTATCTCCTTGCCCGACGACCACCCCCTTAAGGCCCAAAGGGTAAGCTACGTAACCATCCGGATGCTTTTCTACAATGATTTTGAGCTGTTTCATCAACACCCCTCTTAGGGATTGGAATCCAGCTGGCGATTCGCCTCGAGGATCAGCCGGAGGGCCTCCTTGAGATTTGCCCGGGCCTCCTTCAGCGTTTTTCCTTGAGTGTTGACGCCCGGGATCTCCTCCACATACGCGACGTACCACTTCTCGCGCTTCTGAAAGACCGCGGTAAATTCTCGCTTCATCTTCTATACCTCATTTTTGAAGGCAGCGCATGCTCCGCTGGCCACTGTGGCCAATACTGTAGCGGGTTTGGGGGAGGGTGTCAATGGTTCGACAAGCTCACCACTTTGCCCTTCGGCAAGCTCAGGGCGGGCAGTTCGACGGGGTGTGAGGGGTGGGGGGCAAGTGAGAGGTAAGAGGTGAGGGGGGAGTGAGAGGTGAAAGGTAAGGTTCTCAGGGAACGAGCTGCTTTCCGCCTTCGTCAATGACGATGAGGGCGTCTACCGGACAGACGTCGCACGCATCGATCAACCGTTCTCGATCGATGTCCGGGGGATCTGCCTTGAACGCGCAGATGTTCTCGGCGTCGAATTCGAAGACCTCTGGGGCAACCTTCATGCAGTTCGAGGTACTGATGCACATCCCGCGATCGATGCGGATCGTCAGGCCGCTGATTTTCCGTTCGACGAAATCTCCGATGACCGTCCCTCCTTGGGCGCGGCGTCGATTCACCAGAGGCCCAGTTCGAGCTTCGCCGCTTCGGACATCCTGGACTGGTCCCAGGGAGGATCGAAGACAACCTCGACCTTGGCATCCGTTACCCCGGGAATGGCCCGGGCCTTCTCCCGAACCTCCCCGGGCAGCGTCCCTGCCGCCGGACAGTTGGGCGAAGTGAGCGTCATCTGGATTGCGACAGCGCCTGACGGATCCACCTTAATCTCATAGATCAGGCCCAGTTCGTAGATGTTCACCGGGATCTCTGGATCAAAGCACATGCGCAAGGCCTCGATCACCTGGGCCTCGATCACCAATGCATTGGCGGACGTGATGTCCATTACATCTCCTCGTCATGGCCCCGAGGGCCTACTCCGTCGAAACGCCCTCTCCCTTCCCCTCGAGCGCAGCACGCAACGTGTGCCAGGACAGGGTGGCGCACTT
>Ga0247727_10010587_pt1 | contig 16307 bp, 21 predicted proteins | sample WisWelCaveWW1625_FD_202498 | JGI IMG/M metagenome (GOLD analysis project Ga0247727, IMG submission 202498) | Biofilm microbial communities from Wishing Well Cave, Virginia, United States - WW16-25 | ecosystem: Environmental > Aquatic > Deep subsurface > Groundwater > Cave microbial mat | place... | reverse complement strand
GAGCTCGCCGACTTCACGCGCTGGAAAGACCCAGAGCGCGTCCTCGAGCTCGTGCGGCTCGGAGTCGCCATGCGGCCGGGCGTCCCCTACGGGCCGTTGCGTGAAGCACGCACCCGGCTCCCAGCGCCCGACCGCATCTCGTTCTTCGAGATGGAGCCGATGGCGGTTTCCTCCACCGAGGTTCGCCACCGCGTGGCGCGCGGCGAGTCGATCGACGAGCTCGTTCCGCCGAAGGTCGCGGCGGCGATTGCGCGCCTCGGTGTGTACCAAGACGCCGAGTAGACTGAGACCGAATCTGAGGACGAAAGGACAAGAGACCGACCTGACCCCGCTCGAGCAAGCACGCCGTACCGCAGCTCTCTGTCAGGAGAAGCTGGCAACCGACGTCACCATCCTCGACATGCGGGGCGTCTGCGACTTCACGGACTTCTTCGTGATCGCCACCGGACGGAACCCGCGCCAGACGAAGGCGATCTACGACGAGGTCGCTGGCACCTTGAAGAAGGAGCAGCGCCTCTTGCCTCGCTCGACCGCGCGGGTCGTCGAGGCCAGCTGGATCGTCGCCGATTACCTCGACGTCGTCCTCCACCTCTTCACGCCCGAGACGCGCGGCTTCTACCGGCTCGAGGAGCTCTGGAGCGACGTTCCGTCGGTCGAGGTCGTCGCGGTCTAACCGCGCGCGTCGCTCCCGAAGGCCCACACGTCGCGCGTCTCGTCCGGAGGGGCCTCGAGCGCCGCTTCCCCGCTCGAGCTCGGCCGGAGCGGCTTCCAAGGCTCGCGAACGCCGAGACCGCCCGCGGCGTCGTCCAACGGCTCGTCACCGATCCCCTCGGAGGGCCCGCTCGAGAACAGCGCGCGCACGAATTGGACGACGCGGGCGCGTACGCTCAACCGGCCCTCATAGCCTCGTTCGCGACGCCGTCTCGCTCGTCTGCCCACATCGGCAGGGTAGCTCCGACGCTAGACTGAGGGGTCTCCTGGGGCCATAGCTCAGTTGGGAGAGCGTCTGCTCGGCATGCAGAAGGTCGCCGGTTCGAGCCCGGCTGGCTCCACCAAAGACTCAATACTCAAACCACGAGGTCCGCTGGCCGGGCCTCGTGGCGTTTCTAGGGCCTTCTTGGAGGCCGTCTGGGAATCTCGTCCGGAGGCCTCGATGAGGAGATCGAAGGGGCCGGCGAGGGTGCCGGTGACCTCTTCGTCGTCTGTGACTAGGAAGCGTTCGAAGATGGCCTGGTTCATGAGTCGTCGGGTGCGGGGAGGCGCGTCGAGAAAGGCGCGGTGGAGGTCAGCAACAAGGTCGAGAGCCTTCTTGAGATTGATCTCGACGATGTCGGACTTCAGCTGGGTGGCAGAGAGCCGCTGTTCGATGGTGTCGAGTTCGCTCCGAATGCGATCCTGCTCGGTCTTGAGCAGGTCGAGCGGGATGGCTCCGGCGTAGTGGGCTTCGAGGAGCTTGGCGCGCTCGTCGAGCAGCTTGCGCTGCCTGGAGATGAGCCGTTGCCGGTCGACTACCTCTGTTTCACGGAGGGAGGCGATCTGCTCGAGGATCGTCTGCTCGGTCTGTAGTCGCAGGTCGCGGCTCAGCTCGACCGTGGCGTAGTAGGCCTCGATGGCGCTCTCGACGTGGTCGATGCTGAGCGCCCGTTGCGTACAGCTGGTGGGGTTTCGCTGTCTGCCGATGCAGACGAAGTACGGGTAGATCCGGCCGGTGTGGCTCTTGGCGTTGGTGACAATCAGTCGGCTCTCGCAGCAGCCGCACCAGATCGAGCCTTTCAGGTAGTGGTGGTGTACGCGCTTCTTTTCACCGGCGAAGTTGTTTGCTTCGAGGAGGCGTTGCACCTCGTCGAAGGTCTGACGGTCGACGATCGGTTGGTGTTTGCCCGGGTAGCTGACGCCGCGGTACTCGACGACGCCGACGTAGTAGGGATTTCGCAGCATCGCTTGGAAGGCCGATACGGTGATCGGCCTCGAGGGTCGCTTTGCTGTCGGTCGGCTCAAGAGCCCCTTTTCCGTGACCTCGACGAGCAGAGTGCGAGTCGTCCATTCGCCGGTGGCGTACATCTCGAAGGCCCACTGGACGAGCGGCGCCCGTTCGGGGTCGATCTCGACGGAGCGCATCTCGCGTCCGTCATCGAAGAGTCGCACGGGTCGGTAGCCGATCGGCGCTCGGAACGGCGTGCCGCCGTTCTTGGCCTTCTGGATCAGCCCCTTGTTGACCTCACTGGCGAGGTTGCGTGAATAGAACTCCGCGATCGAGCTCATGATCCCGTGCAGCAGGATCCCGCTCGGTGTCTCGTCGATGTTCTCGCTGCAGGAGACGAGGGTGACCCCTGCCCTGGTGAGCGCGACGTTGATCTCGACATCATCGACCCGGTTGCGCGCGAGGCGATCTACTTTATGAACTACGGCCAGATTGACCGGGTTCTCGGCCACGTAGGCGAGCATCCGTTGCAGCTCCGGACGTCGGGCGCTGCGGGCGCTCTCGCCGCGGTCGACGAACTCCTCGACCACGACTGCCCCGAGAGCTGCTGCCTTGCGACGGCAGGCGTCACGCTGCGCCGGGATCGAGAAGCCTTCGGCCTCGCCGCCTCGGGTTGCCTGATCCTTGGTCGAGACGCGCAGATAGGCGACCGCGGTGAGCGGAGTGCCTTGACCGTGCTCGGACCATGTAGTGCCGCCGGTGTCGCCCCGAAGGGTCAACGGCTACCTCCTGTGAGTGCTGGCCGGAGAGAGCGGGCTTGTGACGGTGCCCGGGTTGTGTAGGGGTGTGTCGGTCTGTCGCAGCGCGCGCGTTGCTCGGTGAGCCCGAGTTGGTCGAGGCGATAGCGAAGCGCTGCCGGTGAGACGCGCAGCATCTCGGCGAGGTTGCCGATGTCTTGGTGGCCTTCACCCCACAGGCGTTTGACGACGCGCTTTGGCATGAGCAGGCAGGCGGCGAAGTAGTCGGCGACCCGTTCTGCCTGCTCATGTGCAGTCATGGTCGGCCGGTCCGTGTAGAGGAAGTCCTTGGCGGTGTGATCGACGATGTGCTTGAACTCGTGCATCAGGCTGAAGCGTTGCCGCAGCGGATGTTCGTCGGCGTTGAGGGTGATCACCCAGTAGCGGCCGTTCCAGTGGGCGCCGCCGGAAACCGGCAGGCCATGTTCGCGCTCGGCACGGATACGAGGCAGTTCGGTGATGATCTCGTCCGGGACTGCGCTCGCCGTGACGGCGAAGTGTTCGAGTAGGCGGTTGGCCTGCAGCTCGGCGATGCGCAGCGCCTCGTGATGGGTGAGCGGCCGGCAGGGGGCGAGGCCGCGGAGGAGGGCGAGCACGCTCCGCTCGGTGATGATTCTTTGTGCTTGGTGCATGTCCCCTCCTTTCTCTTGGGTTAGTTGCGCTTCAGGGCTATGGGGCTTCGTCTTCTCCATTTCGTGGACCCTCGGGCTGGTAGCCGTGCTTCTTGACGATCCGCGCGAAAGCCTTGTTTAGGTCTTCGACGGCCCCGGTTGGCATGTCGCGGTACTTGCTGCGCAGGTAAGGCCGGAAGCTCGGGAGGTCGTCGGGTACGGCATAGTCGGCGAGAGCGAAGACGTCGGCGAGGCTGAGCCCGAGCGCTTCGGCGATGCGACTTAGCTTGTCGGGCCGGGGTGCCGCGAAGGCGCCTTGCTCGATCCGCACGATCGTGGCGTCGTTCATGTCGGCCTGGTCGGCGAGCTGCCGAGTTGAGAGGCCGAGTTCTTCGCGCCGGGCGCGCAGCTTGCGCCCGAGTTCCTTGGCTTGGTCTGGTTCCATCGTGTCGTAGGTGCTCCGTTTAGCTGCATCCATTCTTTCACATGAGCTGCGTAAACGCAGCACATTGTCGACCATTCCACAACAAGAGACTGCTATTTCATATCGAGATATAGACACGTTGATATGCACTCACTCTCAGGTATTATAAGAAGAATTAGAGGACATTCTATCGGATATCAATTGCGAACTCAAATTGCGCATGGGTTTGTGTGGTGGCCCGGATCAGTGAGATCCGGGCCACCGACCATCCGGTGCGACTAGGCCTTGAGCGCATCGATCTTGGCCTGCATGGCCGTCTTGCGCTCCTCGGCGGTGTCGCGGAGCTGCTTGTAGGTCGTCGCTACCTCGTCCGCGCGGTTCTTGGCCGCTTGGACTTCGGCGTCGATGCTCGCGATCGCCTTCTCGAGGACGATCACGGCCGACGCGATCGGGTCGTTCGTGGTGCGCGCCCGTGGCGACGAGCCGCCAAGTGTTCGAGTGTGGGTGTAGTAGGCGCCGCGGATCGAGTTGGACGGTTGTCCGAACTCGTCTGCGAGCTGACGGAAAGCGTCGGCCTTCCGAGTACCCGAGGCCACCAGGGCCTCTACCCGCTCGTACACCTCTTGAGCCTTCGTCATGGCTCCTGCCTCCTTTCGGGAGGAAGTTGGATGGATAGCGGCAGGCAGAAGACGATTTCTGCCCACCGTCCGACCATCCAGCCGGACACGTTTCAGCGGCGCTCAGCCAGCACCGCCAAAGACGTACACGCCGCCGTCCCCGTCACTCGTGCTGACGTCCCCGCCGAGCACGAGATCGTTCGCGAAGCTCGCGGCGTCGAAGCGCACATAGGGCTGCAGGTGCTCGGGGATGACCTGGTCGAGGATCTGCTGGTAGCCGTAGTCGTGAAAGAGGTTCTCGGCGAAGGCTTCGAGGCTCCCCCAGTAACCGAGGTAGACGTCTTCGAACTCCGCGAGCGAACCTTCGTCGACGGTGCCGAGGAGTGCCGCCCAGTGCGCGAAGGCCGGGCCGTGCTCGCGGATGCCCTCAGCGAGTGCGGCGACCCGCTCCAGTGGCTCGTATTCATCAATGCGCAGGGGGCCGAAGCCTTCGTAGTCGTGGATCGCCCACTCCTCGGCGATCGGCTCGGCTGAGCGGCCGAGCATCGACTGCACTCGCTCGTGCAGCTCCCCGACGTCGCAGTCGAGGCTGATCCAGACCCCATACAGGCGGCCGGCGTTGTAGTCGGCCAGCGACGCCACATAGACGCGCGGCGCCGGTCGCTGCTCCTGCTCGGGTGTTGGTGGCTGTTCACCTCCTTCGTGTGATGGGTTGTCGTGTTCATGCATGCTCACCTCCTTTCGTTACCTGCGGCCGCCGTCAGGCGGCCTTCTTGTCTTGATTGACGCGCTCCGGCGTCGCTGCCGCGATCCGCTGCTCGGCGATGGTGGCGTAGTCCGGGTTGAGCTCGATACCGAGCCAGTCGCGTTGGTGGGCGATGGCGGCGAGAGCGACGGTGCCGGTGCCGATGAACGGATCGAGCACCAGCCCGGGGTTCCAGCCGCGGTCGCAGGCGCAGCTCTTTCGCAGTTCGCCGCGGACGGCGAGCTGGCCGAGCCGTCGCATCGGTTCGCGTTGCCACGGTCGACCGCAGCCGGCACACACCTTCTCCGGGCAGGTCGCAAGCAGCGGTCGGTCGACCAGCTTCACGGGAAAGGTCGCGAAGTGCGCGCCGCGGAAGCTGGCAGTGCCGATCTCCCAGACGTCGCCCGGGTTCTTGCCGAGGGGATGGCCGACCTCGCCGCGGTCGTTCATCTCCGCGAGCGCGCGGTTGCCGCTCTGCGTGTCGCCCCACGAGGGCGCTCCGGCACCTAGTGCGGGATATGCGTGGCCGACCCGTCGCGCCTCGCGTCGTGGCGCTCGCTTGGAGCCGTGAAAGATGCGAACGGCGTCGAGGTCGAAGAAGTAGGTGCCCTCCCGGGTGAGCATGTAGATGACCTCCCACGTACTCGAGAGTCGGTCGCGCACGCTTGAGGGCAGCGGGTTGCTCTTCGCCCAGACGACCTTGTTGCGCACGATCCAGCCGTCGTCGATCAGCTTGAGCGAGAACCGCTCCGGGCCGAGCAGCAAGCTCTTGTTCGACGCGCCGTACTTGGCGTGGCGGCTGTAGCTGTCGCCGAGGTTCACCCACACCACGCCGGTCGGCTTCAGCACCCGCCCGACCTTGTCGAGCACTCCGCGGAGCCCCTCAGCCCACTCGTCGACCGTGGCCTCGAGGCCGAGTTGGGCGGCGTTGCCGTAGTCGCGCAGTTGGTAGTACGGCGGGCTGGTGATCACGCAATCGACGCTTGCCGCGGAGATGTCGGCCAGCCGTTCGCGCACGTCGCCGACAAGGATCCGATTGCGGACGCTCATGCCGGACCCCCGACCAGCACGGCAAGCGACTCGTCAACCGGCGCGACGACCATGAGTCCCTTGGTGAACTCGCCTCCGCCCAGCACGTCGCGGAGCGTGGCTGCTCTCGTCACGCCGGAGGCGATCCAGATCACTCGCGGGAAGACAGCGTGTGCAGTCTGCTCGACGCCGCTTCGGTAGTAGCTCTCGTACAGGCGGGCCTTGCGCAGCACGGCGGGCCGGTGGTGGGTGCCACGGTCGACCTCGACAAACCAGCGATACTCAAGCTCTCCCGCGGCGAGCGCGAGGAACAGGTCGGGTCGAAGTACGACATGACCGACGGCGGGCACGGTACGCCAGCAGGCGGGCTCGCCCTGCACGTCGAGCAGCTCCAGCTCGCCACGACGTGCAGGGAGAGTGAGGTCGACGACGAGCTGACTGACGGCGAGCTGGTGGTCGACGAACGCGACGCTCGGCTCATAGCGCCGCGGCCTCGCCCGGCCGTCATCGAGCAGACGATGACCGACTGGGCCGAGCGCATAGACGAACGAGCTAGAACCCGCCCGCACCCCACCCACACGACGATCGAGGCGCGACAGCACACGATCTCGAACTAGCCGGGCAAGGACACGGCGACACTGCCGAGCAGCCGTCTCCGGCGAGACCTGAGCATCGTGCGGGAAGTGAACGGCCTCGACCTGCCTGCCGCTCATCAGCCGCAGGTTGGCAATCTGCCGAGCGACGTCCAGATCTCGCGCGCCGAGGCTGTCGCTGATGCCTCGGATTGCGCCGCGGCCGACGCGTGCCCCGCTCATCGCCGCGCCTCCCGGCGACACAGGTAAGGAGAGCAGTGAAACTGCGAATCAGTCCCCGCCCCTGTGCGCGTCGAAGCCGCATGAACATACGCCTGCGGTGTTCGGCGACTCCACGCGACCGGACGGGCGACCGGACAGCTCACTTTCGTCCTCCTGCACGCGTCTTCGGCCCGAGATCAGCTTCGCGATTAGCGTTGCGAAGCTGGTGCAGATCGCGATCGACCTGCTCACGACTCACCGCGTACTGCTCGCGCGACCGAGCCCGCAACTCATCGGGATCGCTCGTGGGCAACGGCGCCGGCAGGGTGCGCAGGCTGAACCACGGCTGGACCGCATCACCAGCGACAAGCTGGGCATAGGCCTCGAACGCGCCTAGCGAGCGGAAGTCATCGGGCTCGAGCACAGCGTCAGGTCCGCCGAAGACGCGAGCGTCCTCCGCTGCGAGCTGGAAGACGACGCGAGAGCGGGCGTTCGCTAGTACCGCCGATCGCATCTGTGGGCTGAGCTGCCCAAGGTGCTGATGAGCGAGCGTCAATCCGACGCCGAGTCCGCGTGCTTGGGCGAGCGCGTCGGCAAGGTCGGTCGGCAGACTCAGATAGTCCTGGAACTCGTCGACGTAGACGAAGACCGGGTGCCGCCGCTCGGCAGGGATGGCGCTCCGTTCGAGCGCCTTTTGCCAGAGCTGGGCGACGACGATGCTGCCGAGCAGCGCCGCGGCCTCCGGCCCCATCAAGCCCCGAGCGAGGTTGACGAGCAGGATCCTGCGCTCGGTGAACACCTGCCGCAGATCGAACCGTGGGGCGGATTGCGCCAGCACCGCGCGCAAGCTCGGACGCACAAGGAGCGGTCTCACCTTGTTCATGACCGGAGCGGTTGCGACGATCCTCTCCGCCTCCGACCAGTTCTCGAAGCTCGTCCAAAACGGCTGCAGCACGAGCGGCTCGTCGAGACCACCGACAAGACGCCGGCGAAAGGCCGGGTCGCCGAGGAGCAGCGGCAGAGCCGCCAGACTCATGCCGGGCGTCCGAGCCAAGCTCAGCAGCGAGCCGTAGAGGATGTCGCTCGTTCTCGGCCCCCAGGACGAGGCGTAGAGATTGTGGAAGACACCCAGGAGCTGGTCGGCGACCAGCTCGGAGGAACGCCCTTGCGATGAGAGCGGGTTGATGCCGATGACCGCTGCCTCGTCGGTTGGGTCGATCAGTACGACGTCATCCCTGCGACTTGCCGGGATGCGCTTGAGGACGTCGGCGATCAAGTCGCCTTTCGGCTCGATCACGACGACCGCGCGGCCGGCGGCCATGTCCTGGACGATCAGGTTCAGCAGGAGCGTCGACTTGCCGACGCCCGTCGGGCCGACCACGTGTAGATGTCGGAGCGCATCACTGCTGCTGAGCGTGACGGGCCGTTCGCGACCGGGGAAGGTGGCCCTGCCGAGCACCCGTCCGCTTGAGAGCACCGCCCGAGTGGGGGCGAGGCTTCTGGTGCTCTCCCGACGGACGGGAAGAGATCGTGTCACCGACCGGCCAGCCTGAGACGGCCGCAAGCTCGGCGATGTTCAGTCGCACCGGCACCCGCCACGGCGTCTTGGCCGCAGTCATCCCGCTCGCGTTCGTATAGCGGAGGTGGAAGTGCGTGCCCGGCGCTTCGGCCGATCGCAAGGCGGCGACGACCTGCTGGATGAGCTGCCGCTGACGGGCCGGGTGCTCGGCGTGAACGCCGATCCGCCCGACTGCGCGCCAGCCGGGCAGCGACCGCTTTGTTCGCAACGCGCCTCGGCCTTCGGCGTCAAGCTCGCCACGTCCATGCAGGAGCGCCCGCGACACGTCCGCGATCACGGATCCCGACGGCGGAGCCCCGGTGCGGCTATCGACCGAGTTGGGCGCAAGCGCGCCCACGAGCTGCCATTGCAGCACGACGGTCTCACCGATTCGCGGCGCGCTGAGCGCGGTAAGGAGAGCACGGCTGACCGACTCCGCGTCATCAGTGCGAAGTGCACGGCCAGTCGTACTCATCCGCACCTCGGCAGCTCGGTCGATCTCGATCGGCGGCCGCTGCTTGAGCCGGGTGAACCCAACGCCGGGGACGGTGCTGCTGAGCTGCTCGACCAACATCGCCGAGGCCTCTGCGGGCAGCGCCAGCCGATGAGCGACGCCGCTGTTGGTGCCTACCGCCTCGATAACGATCGGCGTTGCGCGCGACGTAGCGATCAGCCGGAAAGCGTCAACGAGACGCTGAGAATCGACCTTGCGCGGCCAGCGCAGCTCGAACCAGTTCAGCAGGCGCTGGCTCACGCGGCGTCCTTCTCCGGGTCTGCCGGGTTGGGCTTCCCGCTCGGACGAAGCTCGATAACGTTGCTTGAGCGGCTGCGGTGCTGCTCCTCGGCTTCCGCCTCAGCCTCGGCTTGGACGAGGTCGATCAACGCGCGAGCCAGCTTGCGTAGATCCGGATCCTCCCTCCGGATGCCGCGCACTCGGATGCGGCGTTCGCCGTGATGAAACGTTCTGCTCATAGAGACCCTCCTTTCAGCCGTCCCGCGACCAAGTCAGCGGTGCTGCGTTTGCGCAGCGTATGGCTGCTTCCAGTAAACGCTGCGTTCACGCAGCACGTCAAGACGGCTTGTCGATTCCACAACGCCGACCGGACCGCCGGCAGCGCGGGACTACCAGCGGTCACGGCGGTACCACGTTGCGACGCGGATGATGGCCAGCGCGACGAACGCCACTGCGAGGGCTGGCAGCACGGGCTCGATCAGGAGCCACGTCAGCCTCAGCGCCGCGGCGATCGCCACGACCCCGATCAGCACGCGCATGATCGGGTTCTCCCAGCTCACGGTCGCTCCGACTTACGGTCGCGGGCTTCATCGAGCATCGCCTGCAAGGCCGCCGCCGTCCGGTCATGGATCTGCCGGGACGCCCGGTAGATCGCCCACGACTCCGCTAGCAGCCGCTCACGACGATCCTCACGCCGAGCCCGCCAGCTGGCGAACAGCTGCACAGCGAGCAAGACCATGACCGTCAGCACGAGTCCTTCGAGCAGGACGGTCATCGGCTCACCTTCCTGACCGTGTCCGCCACGATCTCGGCCATGCCGAGCGTCGTGATGTCGGCGATACCCCCAAGCCGGCCGCGAGCCTCCGGCACCATCTGGCCGAGCTGATCCTCGAGCTCGGACACGATCGCCGTCGCCTGCATCGCTTGCTTGCCGACGTAGGCGAGCCCGTGCACCCGTGCCACTTGCAGATCGGCCTCGATCTCGATGCGACCGAGCGCGGTTTGTGCCCGGGCCTCCATGCGGTCCAACTCCCGCCTCGCTGCGCGCGACTCGCGTTTGGAAAGCCCGCCTCGAAACGGCACGATCTCGGACATGTACTCCTCCTCTCGCTTGAACTCCGCGTGCTTCGCGGCTTCCGTGCAGTGTCGGGAGAGGCAGTTTTTTTGAGCAACTCGCGAAAAAAAGGCCGCGGGCGACCGCCCAAGCCGCCCCACCTAGTCCCTCGTCAACCAACAACGGTCCTGGGCTGGAGCATGCGACAGCTGCGAGAGGCTGCTGGCCCAACGGAGCAGGAAACGGCCGATGAATATGGCTGCAGGGTCAGCCATATCTCACGAGTCGAACATGGCGCCAAAGTGAGTCGGGCCCTCGTCCAGTTCTACGACCAGCGGTTCGGCGGCCAGGGCCTGCTGCTGTCACTGTTCGAGGTAGTCGTCTATGCGGCCGAGCAGGAGCGAAGGCGGTCTGGCGGACATCGCGCACGGCGCCGTGGAGCCGCTGAAGGAGATGCAAGCGCCTTCCTCGACCAGCTCATCCCACATGGGGCGCTTATGAACCCGGGAGAAAGGTTCGAGCAGGTCTGGCGGATCCGCAATGTCGGAAGGGTGCCGTGGTTAGGTCGAAGACTCGAGCGCCAGGGGCCGCCAGCAGGCCCTGGACTCATCACATCGTCCCGGTACGTTCCGATCCCTGACACGAAGCCGGGAGAGATCGCCGAGATTACGGCCCCGCTTCGGGCTCCCACCTATGACTGCTCGAGCATTGCCTACTTCAAGATGGTTGACCAAAGTGGGTCACTGTGCTTCCCCGACGCTCATCAACTCGGCCTCGACGTCCTTGTCAGAGTAGAGCGGAACACGGCAGGGTTCCAAGATCCGCCAGAAGTCGAAGGACAGATCGACACAAGCGGTTGAGCCTTCGAGTACCGGAACGGGAGCCGCAAGTTGGGACTCGGTGTTCTCGTATGGGTGCGCCCCGAAACATAGAAACATATCCGGCTTGCAGGGTTAAGAGCCTGCCTGTTCCGGGCGTCGCGGCACAGACGGCTCCCTTGGGGACGTGCCGAATCATCAAAGTCGCCCGCCTATAAAAGCATGAGCAATTGCATATTCCAATCAATGGTAAGATATTTTGATCGATGGAAATGCAACGTGACAATCGTGGACATAGGTTCTCAAGAATTGATGAACTTTCTCCCCAACAGCTCGGGAGATCTAGAGAATGGACGGTCGCCCATACTGGTGAGGCAGACAATCGGGTGGACGATTATCTATTTTACGAAGCATTTGACGAGAGTCCCGAGCGGGCAGCCGAGACACTTGACTGGCTCGCGTCTAGCGGCAACTCGGAAGTCCGCCGAATGGCGGCTGCCAATATCGACAGACTGCTATCGATAGACCGCGACCGATGCGTGCTCATCTGGAGTCAGTTGCTCTGCGACAGAGTCGCGGACGTCAAGCAGACCGCTGAAGAAACACTCGCAGCCCACGCCCTGTCAAGAAAGGAGTACCCGAGATTAACTCGCGACGAACTCTTCAATCTGATCCTTGTTGCCCAAGGCGCTAGCCTCGCACAAGAACAGGAGTGAGGCCGTGTGCGGGTGTAATCCTGCCACCTCCCGCGGCTGCGGCTTACGCTCCGCACATCCGCACCCCGTTGCCGTGTAGTCGACCCCGGCGTGATGATGCCGTGCGCGGCGAGGTACGCCGCGCAGATCGCCGGCCATGGTGAGCCCCGAAGGCCGGACGCACGAGCATGCAGAGCAAATGCTCGCATCTCAAGTACCGCCTGCCCCTGCGTTACGCTCCAGGCGCGTGTCCTCTCGTCGAGACTCGTCCCTTGAAGCCGTCTCGTGGTCGCCACCGGAGGGCTCGTGGGCGACGTCGGAGCCAATCCGCCGCACGATGGTTGCGTGTCGCAACCGTGACACATCGCCTGAGAGGACCGTCCGCTCCGCGGTGCACGGTCTAGGACTGCGTTTCCGGGTCGCAGCTCGGCCGCTGCCGGAGCTGCGCCGAACCGCAGATTTGATCTTCCGCCGTGCACAGGTCGCCATACACATCGACGGGTGCTGGTGGCACGGCTGCCCAGAACACTCCAGGCCGGCGAAAACGAACGAGGGCTACTGGCATCCGAAGATCGCTTGCCGTCCGACCCTCGAACGACCTACTCCTCCATGAGGGTCTCAGCGGTCGCGGCGAGTTCGGAGACCCGCAGGCTGAGGGCGTCCGCGAGCTTGAGGATGTTGGTCAGGCTGGGATTGCGTTCGCCGCGTTCGATGCCGCTGACGTAGGTCCGGTCGAGGTTGCTGAGGTGCGCCAGCCGCTCCTGGGAGATGCCTCGGCTGGTGCGGTGCTGCCGCAGGGCTCGGCCGTAGGCGAGGTGGGCGGGCGAGCGGACCTGGGCCACGCCCGGACCGTGGCAGCCTTGACGTGCATTGGTCTACGGATTATAAGTCACACTTCCTGGCAGCTTCTCAAAGACGTGAGGCGGGAGGCACGGTGGCCAACTGGGAGACGCTACGGCGCTACATCAAAGCCAGCTACCGGGTGAAAGACGACCAGCTCGACCCCCATCACGTCGGTTTCGGCCGTCGCACGCGGCTCCTTCCGCTTCTGGCAGTGGCGGTCCTCCTCCCTGCGGTGGCTCGGGCCGACGGGGGCACGTCGATCGCGAACGCGCCCGAACTGCCGCTGGGAAAGACGGTGTCCGGTGCACGTTCGGGTCTCGACTATTGGAGACTTACCATCGTCTCGGGCGACACGCTCCGCGTCGACTACGAGCCGGTCGCTACGCAGTTGATCGGCCTCTGCCTGATGGCACCGAGCGTCACGGACTTCACCGCGAACGATGCCCAGTGCGTCGACGGGAAGGTCACGGATCAGTCGGACCGCAAGCGCCAGACGGTGCATGAACTCACGCTCCCTGGCCGGTACTCGCTGATCGTCGGCTTTGGCGGAGGCGTATGTGTTCACATCTTCTACGGGGTCGACACGAAGTGCAGTCGGGCAATGGCCTACAACCTGACCGCGTACGTCGTTCACCGGACGACCACGACGCTGCTCGCTGTCCCCAAGGTCGTGAATCGAGGGACGCTGGTTAGCGTGCGAGGGCAGGTTCAGGGAGTGAAGCTCGGGAAAGTTGTCCTTCAGGAGCGTGTGGCCAAGCGTTGGGTAAACAGACAACTCGCGAAGCTGACTGTCTCAGGGCGCTTCACCATCAAGCTTCAGGCGGCAACGCCCGGCACGTTTCGGTACGTGGTTCGCTACCCAGGCGACGCTAGCCACAAGGCCTCGAAACGGGGCTTTACGTTGACGGTTACGTAGAGCCAACCCTCCCAGGTCCGGACGTACTTGATGGCCGCGCCGCACAGATCAAGACCTGACCCCAGGTCCTGCCCGATCAACCCACAGGCAAGGCCGCCTCGGCGAGGATCGCGTCGAGGTCGACCGTCCACAGGCGCATCAGAGCCAGCGTAGACCGCCAAGCGACAGCTCAGGTCGCGCGTCTCCTCTCGACCGTGGAACGGTCGACGGGAAGGACTAGAAGCTCTGAACGGGCTGCATCATGACGATCCGTGTACCCCCACTGCGTAGGCAGGCGCTCGACGCGAATCGTTCGCTCACTCATGATTCACCATGACAACTGACGGAGGGTGCCCGTGCCGAATGACGAGATCGACGAGCTTCGCGTCGATGCGAGGCCCGAGAAGCGATTCTTCATCTCAATGCTGGTCAAGGACATCGAGCTTATCCCTGCGATCGTCGACCTCGTCGATAACTGCGTCGATGGCGCACGATCCATTCGCCCCGAGGCGGACTTCTCCGGCCTCTGGGTCGACCTCCGGGCGAGCCCCGAGCGTTTCATCATCACCGACAACTGCGGCGGGATCCCCACCGATGTGGCCCGCCAGTACGCCTTCCGCTTCGGGCGGCCAGCGGAGTTCGAGGGCATCCGTGGGTCGGTCGGCCAGTTCGGCGTCGGCATGAAGCGTGCGTTGTTCAAGCTTGGCAAGTGGTTCGAGATCGAGTCCCGGACCGAGCATTCGTACTTTCTGCTCCGCCAAGATGTCGACGAGTGGGCAGCCGAGACCGATCCGGACTGGACCTTCCGGTTTATCGAGGTCGACGACACATACTCACTTGAGGGCAGCGCGGAAGCTGGTACGACAATCACCGTCGAGCAACTTCATCAGGGTGTGGCCGCCGATCTCGACCGGGCCGGAACGATCTCGCGCCTCCGGGCGGACCTCAAGCTTAGGCACCAGGACGCCTTACAGCGCGGCCTCCGGCTTGTCCTGAACGGCGAAAGCCTCGCGGGCGGTCGTCCGACGCTGCTGCTCTCGGAGGACTTCTGCCCGATCAAGAAGCATTTTCCGGTGAACGTGAACGGCGACCAGGTCGAGGTTGAGCTCGCCGCCGGAATCGTCCGGGGCCGGGACGGAGATCGCGACGAGGGTGTGGCGGAAGACTTTCAGCGTCCCGGCGACGCGGGCTGGTACATCTTCTGCAACGGGCGACTCCTCCTCGCGGCGGATAGGTCGCGTCTGACCGGCTGGGGTACCGTCGCTGCGGCCTACCATCCCCAGTACCGGAACTTTCGAGGCTATGCGTATGTGAACGCGGCCGACTCCTCGCTTCTCCCCTGGAATACCACGAAGACCGGGGTCGACGAAGACTCGCTGGTCTTTCGAGCCGTCCAGCAAGAGATGGAGACCGCCCTGAAACGGGTGCAAGCCGTCATCAATCGGCTCAAGAAGGAACGCCAGGATCGCGAGCCCGAGGAGCGACCCCTTGAAGCGGCGGTCCGTGCAGCCACCGAAATCCCACTTGACGAACTGCCCGAGTCAGAAACGATGCGGGTCCCACCTTTGCCTCCGCCGGTCCAGGGCAACCGTCGCCGGATCGCCTACTTGGTTAACCGGGGGGACTTTGACCGCGTCGCGGAGACGCTCGGCGTGGACTCGGCGCCCGATGTCGGCCGCGAGACCTTTAACTACTACCTTCGGACTCAAGTGCAATGACCGTCGCGTTCAGTTATCTGGCGCGGCCGGCAAAGCATGTGCTACGCCAGCTCCTGGCCGAAGCCTGCCGACGACTGGCGCCCGTTGCTTCCCCCGCTACCTACCGCTATGTCGGATTCGGCGGGCTTGAATTCGTCGACTTCGAGCTCTTCCGCCGAGCGCTCGGTATCAACCCGATGATCTCGATCGAGCACGATGAGCGTCGCCATGAGCGTTATCGCTTCAACCGGCCGTTCGCCGAGATCGAACTCCTCGCCGGCCGGGCCTCGGATCGCCTACCCGAGCTCGAATGGGCGACTCTGAGCATCGTCTGGCTCGATTACGAGTGGGCGGTCGTTCACGAGGTCTTGGCGGACGTGGGCTTCCTGAGCCACGAACTGCTTCCCGGGAGCGTCCTGATCGTGACGGCCAACGCAGTCTCGCCACGGCCCGCCGACAGCCGCCGAGCCACCCTCGCGGAGAACGTGGGCGAGGAACGTGTGCCACCCGGGGCGACGGATGAGTCGCTTGCTCAGTGGGGGTGGGCGGCCGCCCAGCGTGACGTCCTGGTCGACACGACCGATACCGAGTTCGCTACTCGCCGCGACGGCGCTCGTCTCGAACAGCTCTTTGACTTCGTCTACGCGGACGGTGCGGAGATGCAAACGTGGGGCGGGATCGTCAAGTCGCCCGGCAACGAGCGACTTGTCGAGCAATGCCACTTCGAAGACCTTGACTTCATCCGCCGACGTGGAGACGAGGCGCTCGAGATCCGCGTGCCAGTACTTACCCGACGAGAGACGTTGCACCTGAATCGGCAGCTGCCGATGGAGTCCGGCCAGCGTCTCGAGGGAGTGGGTATCGTCGATGAGGAACTCGAGGCGTACGCGCGCTTCTATAGGTGGTATCCGGCCCCGAGTTAGCGGGCAGTCGAGAGGCTCGGCGCCTCTGGGATCCTCGATGCGGGCTGATCAGAATCGTCGAGCGCCTCGAGAACCACCGCGACCGCCCCAGCGAGATCGCGGCGGATCTCAAAGTCCCAGAGACGGATCACCCGCCAGCCGGCGTTCTCGAGC
>Ga0247727_10010586_pt1 | contig 16307 bp, 21 predicted proteins | sample WisWelCaveWW1625_FD_202498 | JGI IMG/M metagenome (GOLD analysis project Ga0247727, IMG submission 202498) | Biofilm microbial communities from Wishing Well Cave, Virginia, United States - WW16-25 | ecosystem: Environmental > Aquatic > Deep subsurface > Groundwater > Cave microbial mat | place... | reverse complement strand
TAAGACCTCTCGCGGTCATCGAAGGTGGTCATTCCAACCTCTCCAATCGGGTTTGTTCCCGAAGTGTTCCAAAATAGACATCGCCTGTATGGCCGATTCAGGGCCGCGGATGAGAGCCTTAGCCCTATAGGCGAGCTGAATCAACGCATCGCAGGGGGCCGGCCAGGAATCCAAGGGGGCGCCACGTTGTTTCCTGTCTGCCCTTCCGCTAGTCTCCCCCAGAAGTCGGTTCCACGATCAGGGGCCCTCGTTGTGCGCCGCAGCAAAGCCAAAGACGCGATAATGCCAGGGCATGCCCTGTCACTCCGGCTGACACCAACACAGCATCATGAGGACAACAAGAATGAGCAAACGGCGCCGCGTCTACGAGGGCAAGGCCAAAGTGCTCTACGAAGGGCCGGAACCGGGCACGCTGATCCAGCACTTCAAGGATGACGCGACCGCGTTCAACAACAAGAAGCATGCCCTGATCGAAGGCAAGGGCGTGCTCAACAACCGCATCTCCGAGTACATCTTCCTCAGGCTTGGCGAGATCGGAGTGCCGACCCATTTTCTGCGCAGCCTGAACATGCGCGAGCAGTTGATCCGCCAGGTGGAAATGATTCCGCTCGAGGTGGTCGTGCGCAACGTCGCGGCCGGTTCGTTGGCCCAGCGTCTGGGGCTCGAAGAGGGCAAGCCCCTGCCGCGGCAGATCGTCGAGTTCTACTACAAGGACGACGCGCTCGGCGATCCTATGGTTGCGGAAGAGCACATCACGGCGTTCGGCTGGGCGACGCCGCCCGAGATCGACGAGATCATGGCGCTGGCCCTGCGCATCAACGATTTTCTGGTCGGTCTTTTCCTAGGGATCGGCATTCGGCTGGTCGACTTCAAGATCGAGTTCGGCCGGGAATGGGAGAACGAGCAGATGCGCATCGTGCTCGCCGACGAGATCAGCCCCGATTGCTGCAGGCTTTGGGACATTGCCACCTCCGACAAGCTCGACAAGGACCGTTTCCGCCGCGATTTGGGCGGCGTGCTCGAAGCCTATCAGGAGGTCGCGCGCCGCCTCGGCGTTCTGGCCGGCAATCCGCGCCCGAAGGGGAGCGGCCCGGTGCTGGTCAGCTCCAAACCCAATTGAAACAGCGAGTAGGGAGTAGCGAATAGCGAGCGGAGAGGCGTGGCGCGGCGACGGACGCGGCGACCATTCGCTACTCGCTACTCGCTACTCGCGATTCGCGGAAAATAGGCATGCAGGCGCGCATCAAGATCACCTTAAAGCACGGCGTTCTCGATCCCCAGGGCAAGGCGATCGAGGGCGCGCTTGCGAGTCTCGGCTTCGAGGGTGTCAACGAGGTTCGCCAGGGCAAGTACATCGAGGTCGACTTGGTCGAGACCGATGAGGGACGAGCGCGCGAACAGGTGGATCGGATCTGCAGGGATCTGCTCGCCAATACGGTGATCGAGAAGTACGCCTACGAGCTCGTGCCATGATGAGACGTGCGATGCAGAACCGGCGCGGCTTCGGCAAGGCTGCAATCTCGTTGGGCCTGACGCTGCTTGCGATGGCCCTGGTGGCGGGGCTCGCCAGGGCGCAGGCGACGGCCGCAATGAAGACGATCGAGAACAGTCAGTTCCGCTATGCGGTTGCGCTACCCGGCGGTTGCCGGCACGAGGAAGGCCCCGGCACGATCGATGCGGTCTGCGCGGTGGATTTCGACCCCGAACGGAGCGCGGTTGCCAGCAATGCCTCCGCTCTCGTGCTGGCGGTCGGCGCCGAGGTGGTCGCCGGCGATGCCGGCAAGACGGCCACCGAGCTGCAGCAGCGCTATGGTGCCGCAGGGTTCAGGGAGGAGTTGGCGGAGGCGGTCTGCGGGGAATCTGATACTGCGCGGGTCAAAATTGGCAACTTGAAGGAAGTCCTGGAAGACGCGCGCGTCGTCTACACTGCCGATGTTGTGTGCGCAGAGGTCAAGTTCCTGCAGATCGGCGAACGGCGGGCGTCGGTGCGTTTTGTGATTGCACCCGACTTTCGCTATCGGCTCGTGGCGCGCGCACTTGCCGAGGACTTCGAGAAGCAGCGTGAGACCATAGACGCGTTCTTTGCCAGCTTCCGCGTGCTACCGGCCGGGAAATAGGGGTCCGATGCAGGCTGCGGTCATCGTCTTTCCGGGTTCGAACTGCGATCGCGACATCAAGGTCGCGCTCGAGAAGGTCACGGGCGCCGCCGTGAGCATGGTGTGGCACGCCGAAGCGAGCGTGCCCGCAACAGATCTCATCGTGCTGCCGGGCGGGTTCGCCTACGGCGACTATCTCAGATGCGGCGCCATGGCTGCGCACTCTCCCGTCATGCGCGACGTGGTGGCGAAGGCCAACGCGGGGACGCCGGTGCTCGGCATCTGCAACGGCTTCCAGGTGCTGTGCGAGGCAGGGCTCCTGCCAGGCGTATTGATGCGCAATGCATCGCTCAAGTTCGTGTGCAAGGACGTGTGGCTCAGGGTCGAGCAGAACGACACGCTGTTCACGAGCCGTTTCCGCGAGGGCGAGGTCATTCGCCTCCACATCGCCCACGGGGACGGCAACTATTTCGCCGACGACGCGACGCTCGATGCGCTCGAAGCCGAGGGCCGCGTGGTGTTTCGCTACGCCGATAGTGCGGGCGCTCCGTCGCCGCGTGCCAACCCGAACGGCGCGCAGCGCAATATCGCCGGCATCTGCGACGCGCGGCGACGCGTGCTCGGCCTGATGCCGCATCCCGAGCGCCTGTTCGAGCCGATGCTGGGCGGCGTCGATGGGCGCAAGATGTTCGAGAGCGTGGTGGCAAGCCTCGTGCATTGACCTTCCACCCGTCATCCCGGTCGGAGCGATGCACGCGCTTACGCGAGCAGCGCTCCAAACCGGGATCTCAGGAGGTTCGACTCGTTGCGGGAGGTCCCGGATAGCCTCGCCTGCGGCTCGACTTCCGGGATGACGGGTAGGTAGCTTCTCAACCCCGCCCGCGATAGGGGGCGACGCCCTGGTCCGGCAGCCAGACACCGTCGGGCAGCGTTCCCGTCTGCCAGAACACGTCGATCGGCATGCCGCCGCGCGGATACCAGTAGCCGCCGATGCGCAGGAAATGCGGCTCGAGCAGACCTGCCAGCCGCTTGCCGATGGCGACGGTGCAGTCCTCGTGGAAGGCGCCGTGGTTGCGGAACGAGGCGAGATAAAGCTTCAGCGATTTCGACTCCACTAGCCACGCCTTCGGCACGTAGTCGATGACGAGATGGGCGAAGTCGGGCTGCCCGGTAACGGGGCACATCGCCGTGAACTCCGGTGCGGTGAAGCGGGCGACGTAGGCGGTATCGGGATGCGGGTTTGCCACGCGCTCGAGAAGGGCCCTCTCGGGGCTTGCCGGCACAGCCGCCGGCTGGCCAAGGCCCACGAGATCGGACCTCCTCTTGCTCATGGCAATCTCCGGCAATCGCAGTGGCGCGCGGCCACGGGACTTGGAAAGCTATACGATTTTCGCGCTTTGCGCGGGGCCAAGTGCAAGTCTAGTTTAGGCCGCCATTCTGAGGGTCCAGCCATGCAGCAGCCGCGACAATACCGCTACTTCGAGTTCGTCATGGTCGCGTTCGTGGTGGTGCTGGTGTGCTCGAACCTGATCGGGCCGGCCAAAGCCGCGCAACTCGACCTGCCGCTGATCGGTGCGGTGACGTTCGGGGCCGGCGTGCTGTTCTTTCCCATCTCGTATGTCTTCGGCGACATCCTGACCGAAGTCTACGGCTACAGCCGGGCACGGCGGGTGATCTGGGCCGGATTTGCCGCCCTGATCTTCGCCGCGGTCATGGCGGCGGTGGTCGTGGCGCTGCCGCCGGCGCCGGGGTGGCCCAACCAGAAGGTCTACGAGATCGCCTTCGGCAATACCTGGCGCATCGCGCTGGCCTCCATGTTCGCCTACTTCTGCGGCGAGTTCGTCAACTCGTTCGTGCTCGCCAAGATGAAGGTATGGACCAACGGCCGCTACCAGGGTGCCAGGTTCGTCGGCTCCACGGTGGCGGGGGAGGCGGTGGACTCCGCGCTTTTCTATCCGCTCGCCTTCTACAATTCCGGCATCATGCCCAACGAGCTGGTGATGCAGCTGACGTACATGCAGTTCCTCCTGAAGACCTGCGTGGAGATCGCCTTCCTGCCGATCACCTTTCGCATCGTCGCGTTCCTGAAGCGCGCCGAGAACGAGGACTATTACGACCGCGATACCAACTTCAATCCGTTCAGGATCGAGGCGCGGTGAGTTCGGTGCCCGGCGTTGTCATCCCGCAATTTTGCGGTCAGCAAATATCCGGGACCCAGGGCCGTAAGGCGAAGGTCGGAACGGCCCTGGGTCCCCGCTCGCGCTTCACGCTCGGCCGGGATGACATGCCCCCGTCAAAGTCGCGGCCGCCCGCTCCCCTTCCAGAACACGTAGCCCATGGTGACGAGTGCGGTCAGCACAATGGTGCCGAGAATGTCGGGCCGCAGGATGAAGTTGTACCAGAGATTGAACCCCTGGCTGTAATTGTAGCTGCCCCTCGCCATCAAGAAGGTGTTGGCGACGACGATCACGAAGAAGACGGCTGCGGTCAGACCGATGGCCGTCAGGACGTCCAGAGCTTTGCGCATTGCTGGCGGCATGTGGCACCCCTTTTTGTTGCCCCCGCTTTCCGGAGCTATGCCGCAGCAGTCTTTGCCTGCGCCAGTCCCCGAACGTAGACCCCGGAGCGGTTTGTGGCCGCAACCTAAGCTGATTCGAGTCGCCGAGGTTGGAAGTACACTTCCCAGTCAGGGCCTTGCCTGACGGCCTGGCGAGCGCTGCTCCGCCGGTGGTTCACTCTGCCGTCCAGCCGCCGTCGACGAGGAGCGCGGAGCCCGTCATCAGGGAGGAGGCGTCCGAGGCGAGAAACACCACCGCCCCGGTGATCTCCTCGAGCTGCCCGAGCCGCCCGAGCTTGATCCGCGACAGGACTTCGGACTTGAACGCGGCGTTCTCGAAGAAGGGCCGCGTCAGCGGCGTTTCGAGGAAGGTGGGGCCCAGGCTGTTGACGCGGATGTTGTGCGGGGCGAGCTCGATGGCCATCGCCTTGGTGAAGCCTTCCATCGCATGCTTCGACGCGCAGTAGACGGTGCGGCGCGCGGCGCCGACATGGCCCATCTGCGAGGAGATGTTGATGATCGAGCCTGGCTGCCCTGCCTCGATCAGCTTCCTCGCCACCGCCTGGGCGGCGAAGTAGGCCGCGCGCACGTTGAGCCCCATGATTGCGTCGAAATCCTCGATGGTGACTTCGAAGAGGGGTTTTGGGCGATTGGTGCCGGCATTGTTGATCAGAATGTCGAACGGCTCCGCCCGCGCGATCGCTGGCTGCATCGACGGCAGGTCGGTCACGTCGAGGACCAGGGCCTCGGCCTTCTGGCCACGGGCCCGGATGGCCTCTGCGGCCGCCTCGATCTCGTCCTGGGTGCGGGCCGCGAGCGTCACGTGCGCGCCGGCGTCGGCCAGCGCGCCGGCGGCGGCGAGCCCGATGCCGCGGCCGGCCCCGGTCACCAGCGCGCGCTTGCCGTCGAGGCGGAAGGACGGGGATTTGGCGAGGTTAACCATGGTTCCCACCGAGGGGGGCAGACCCCTGACCTCGACCTGCGAAACAAACTTCCAACGCGCTCGTCAGGGGTCTGACCCCGCTGCCTTGTCGGGTCATCGTAGCGCCATTCTGGGCATAAGTCGGCCTCTATCTGATACCAAGTCCCGTTGCTCGCGTTCTGGCGGAGGTTTGCCCGCCGTGCGGAGGGTGGGAAGCGAGCGTCGCTCGCGGACGGCCGTTTCCCGTAACGCGGGCCAGGGTTTTTAGTGGCTTCGCCGGCCTGGCCGGTACCTGGGTAGCCGCGGCCAGAGACGGCAAAAGAAACCGCGCCCCGCGTTAGAGATTCGCGAGGGAGGACGCGGGCGCCCGGAAAGCACCTGCAACCTGGCTCCGGGCGCCTCGAAGGCGGGATCGATATGCAACGCGAGAATTTATCAGCGGGGAACTCGCACGATGGGGTAAAGGCCGTTGGGCTCAATACGACAGCACGGCCTTGATGGCTGCAAGCTCTGCCTTGGGGTCTTGATAGGCTTCGTATGCCTGACCCGCCAGGCGGTACCGATAGCGGGCATTGCCGGCGTCGCCCTCGATCTTGTGCAGCACCGCATGGATCCAGCATGAGGTCGGATCGGATTCATCCTGCTGCGCGATCTCGTGCGCGCCGGTCCAATCGCCGGCAAGCGCGAGATCGGCGGCGCGGATCAGCTCTTGGCGATCTGCCATCTCTCCCATCCTCTGGCCCGCAGGCCGCACGCCGGGCATTGACCGCAGCCGTAGCCCCAGGGGTGCCGGGTCGTGCGGTCCGGCGTATAGCAGGAGTGCGTGTGCTCGACGATGAGATCGACCAGCGGCGCGCCTCCCAGCTTCTCGGCCATCTCCCAGGTGGCCGCCTTGTCGATCCACATCAGCGGCGTCTCGATGGTGAAAATCGCATCCATGCCGAGCGAGATCGACTTGGCCAGGGCCTGCAAGGTGTCGTTGCGGCAATCGGGATAGCCGGAATAGTCCGTCTCGCACATGCCGCCGATGAGGGTGCGGATGCCGCGCCGGTAGGCCAGCGCCGCCGCGTAGGTGAAGAACAGCAGGTTGCGGCCCGGCACGAATGCGTTGGGCAGCCCCGCCGCCGTCATCTCGAATTGGGCATCGCGGGTGAGCGCCGTGTCGCTGATGCGGCCGAGCGCGGTCAATTCGAGCAGGTGGTCCTCGCCGAGGCGCGCGCGCCACTTGGGGCAGCTGGCGGCCAAGGCCTCGCGCACCACGGCCCTCTGCACAAGCTCCACGGAGTGCCGCTGACCGTAGCCGAAGCCCACAGTCTCGATCCGCTCGAACCGCTCCAGCGCCCAGGCGACGCAGACCGTGGAGTCCTGGCCGCCGGAAAACAACACAAGGGCTGCTGTCTCGCCCATCATTCCTCGGAATTATCAGCTCGCCGCGTCCTGCGATTGGCCGTTAGAATGCAATGATGACGCGGCCGATGACAAGCTCGATGGGCACGTAGCCGACTCCGAAGCGCTCCGCCTCGTGGCGGCTGTCGATGGAGTTGTCGCGGTTGTCGCCGAGCACGAACAGATGCCCGGGCGGCACCACGAACTCCCGCGTATTGTCAAAGTGCGCGCTATCGCCGGCAGCCTCGATGATGCGGTAGCTAGCCCCCTCGGGAAGCCGTTCCACGTAGACGTCAACGTCTGACTTTCCACCCGAAGGGTCGGGCATCTTCGCTGCCGGCTCGCGCGGCACCAGTTGGCCATTGATTGAGAGCCTGCCGTTGATCATCTGGATCCTGTCGCCCGGCAGGCCGACGACCCGCTTGATGTAGGGCAGCTTGCGGTTGCGTGGCAGACGAAAGGCGATCATATCGCCACGTTTGGGCGCCAGGGCAGGCCAGCGACCCGTGATCGGCAGCTCGAAGTCGTCGAAGGAGTAGCGGCTGTATCCATAGGAGATGCGCGACACGATGACATAACTGCCGAGCCGCAGCATCGGCGCATTGCTTGCCGACGGAATACTGAAGAGGCGGTAAGCGCTCAAACAGAAGGCCAAAACGACGAACAGGAGGAATCCGAGCGACAAGACGACGATCAAGACGCGCCGCTCGCCGCGCTGATAGCTGCCGGCGTCCTGGGCTGGACCATGCGCTGCAGGGGCCTTGTTCATCCCATCCTCGCCATTTGCAGGGCCGGTGCTTCCAAAGGCACATGGCGCGGTCTAAAACGACCCGCCGCGACACAAGGCCCAGCTTCGATGAAGAAAAGGACAACCCCATGACCGCCATCGTCGACATCATCGGCCGCGAGATCCTGGACAGCCGCGGCAACCCCACCGTCGAGGTCGACGTGGTGCTGGAGGACGGCTCGCTGGGACGCGCTGCGGTGCCCTCCGGTGCCTCGACGGGGGCGCACGAGGCGATCGAGCTGCGCGACGGAGACGCGAAGCGCTACCTCGGCAAGGGTGTGCTCAAGGCGGTCGAGGCCGTAAACGGCGAGATCTTCGATGCGCTTTCAGGGATGGACGCGGAGGACCAGCGCCGCATCGACGATGTCCTGATCAGGCTCGACGGCACGCCTAACAAGGGACGGCTCGGCGCCAACGCTGTGCTCGGCGTTTCACTCGCTGTTGCCAAGGCTGCAGCGACAGCCAGGGACCTGCCGCTCTATCGCTATCTCGGCGGGGCCAGGGCCCACGTTCTTCCCGTTCCGATGATGAACATCATCAACGGCGGTGCGCATGCCGACAACCCCATCGACATCCAGGAGTTCATGATCATGCCGGTCTCGGCACCCTCTCTTGCCGACGCCGTCCGCATGGGATCGGAAGTCTTCCACACCCTGCGCAGGGCGCTCAAGGACGCGGGCCACGCCACCAACGTCGGCGACGAGGGCGGCTTCGCCCCCAACCTCAAGTCGGCGGACGAAGCCCTCGGCTTCATCATGAAGGCGATTGACGCGGCAGGCTACAAGCCGGGCGAGGACGTGGTGCTGGCGCTCGATTGCGCCGCCACCGAGTTCTACAAGGATGGCAGGTACAAGTTGGAGGGCGAGGGCAAAACGCTTGATGCTGCCGGGATGGTCAAATATCTCGCCGCGCTCGCCGGCCGCTACCCCATCGTGTCCATCGAGGACGGCATGGCCGAGGACGATTGGCAGGGCTGGAAGGGCCTCACCGATGCCATCGGCGGCAAATGCCAGCTGGTTGGCGACGACCTGTTCGTCACCAATACGAAGCGGCTCGGCGAGGGCATCGCCAAGGGCATCGCCAACTCGATCCTGATCAAGGTCAACCAGATCGGCACCCTCACCGAGACGCTCGACTGCGTAGCCACGGCGCAGAGCGCCGCCTACACCGCCGTCATCTCGCACCGCTCCGGGGAGACGGAGGACGCCACCATCGCCGACATCGCGGTGGCCACCAATGCCGGCCAGATCAAGACCGGCTCGCTGTCGCGCTCCGACCGCACCGCCAAGTACAACCAGCTGATCCGCATCGAACGGGAGCTGGGCGACCAGGCGCGCTACGCCGGTGGTGGGCCGTTGCGGGCCCTGGCCCGGTGAAGCGCCGGAGCGGGCTCACTGCGAGAAAGGCCGGGTCCTACAAACGCGTGACGTGGGCCGACACGCATTGCCAACGTCCATCGCGAAACTGCCAATCGTCGGTGTATCGGCCGGCACCCTGTGTGCCGTCCTGCTTTTGGTAGCTCGTGTGCGCGTGGATGATCGCAAAGCCGCCAAGAATGCGGATCACGACGTCATGCTCGCGGATGTTTCTTACCGACGATCCACGGCCGATCTGCGCAAGGAAGGCCGTGCGGTCGATCAAAGTGCCATCTGGGTTGGTATTGAAGAAATCGACGGCGAGGTTGGCGTCGAACCAGGCGACATCACCTTCGTCGACCGCCCGAACATAGTTGCGGTTGAGCGTGCTCAACGTCGCACGGTGTTCCTCAATCTCTGACATGCGGAAATCCTTGTTTCGGCCCATGCCCGTGCGGCATGAGCATTACCGCGAGCCAGAGCGCAATTCTGTGGCCGCGCGTTGAGGAACCACAACAATCGCGGATTCCTGCTGACATGGCCGTGTCAGCAGTGTTGCGCGCCCGTATGCAATTCTGGCCCTTTGGCAGTCTGCGGACCTCCGGTAACGCCGCTCCGTCCCGGCCCGCTCTATCTGCCGGAAAGTTCGTCGAGGTTCCTGCGCGCTTCCCGCTTGGCCCAATCCTCGATATCGCGGCGATTGCTGCGCATCCCGAGCACCGCCTCGAAATCGGCGCGCGCGCTCCTGAGGTCGCCTCTCTCCCTGTGCACCACGCCGCGGTCGACATAGGCTCCGATGAATGACGGATCGCGACGGATGAGCTCGTTCAGTTCGCTTAGCGCGCGGTCGTACTGGCGCTTCAGCCCCCAGACATTGGCGCGATTGCTGTATGCCCAACTGTCGTGAGGATGCAGCCTAATAGACTCGTCGAAATCCGCCATGGCGGCATCCAGATATCCCTTCTGCATGTAGCCGACGCCGCGGCTGACGAGAGAGGCGGCACGGCGCTGGCCCGTCGTGACGCGAACCGCCTCCGAACAAACGGAGATGATCCTATCATTGGACGGTGGTACCTCGATCGTGGTTCGGTAGCAGTCATCGACAACGTCGGCGGATGCAGGACCATAGCTCGTCAGAGAAATAGCGACGAAGGTGAGCAAGGCAGCAAAATACCTCATGATATCCCCCAGAAGGCTGCTGTCGGCTTCACCGTAGCAGTCGGTCGCAGGCGCAGCAACGGCAGCCGACAAGCCTGCTCAGCTCCGCTGCCACACCGCGCCCAGGAGCGAGCCGCGGCGCACCGCCGGCCGCGCTTCGGCCTCCTGTGCCAGCACGGCGCGCAGGCTTTCGATGGGACTGGGGGGCTCGAATTTGAAGCCGGCGTCGAGCACGCGCTGGGGAACGATGCGCCGGCGGCTGTGCACGAAGTCGGCGAGCGCGCCGATGCGCCGGCGCAAGAGCGTGCGCGGCAGGGGCACCCGGATGGGCCGCGGTTCAGCCTGCTCCAATAGCGCCTTCAGATCGCCGGAGGGCAACGGCTCCGGCGCCACCGCATGCACGGGGCCTGCAACGCGGCGGGCGCGCGCCAGCCAGGCCAGCAGCGAGACCGCATTCACCAAGTCGATGGCAGGTACGGCGGCATCCGGGTGCGCGGCCCGCCAGGTGAAGCCGGCGGCATGGAGCTGGCGCAGCTGCTCGGGGAACGCGCCGGGCGGAATCACCAGACCGAGCCGGACCAGAGTGACGGTGGAGCCGTTCGCCCCGATCTGCTCGGCGGCCTCCTCGCAGCCGAGGAGGGCCAGCGCCAGCTTGTCCTTCGGCCTGCGCACCTCGCTGTCTTCCTTGAGCGGCTCTCCTGCGCCGAAGCCGTATACGGCGATGCTGGATGCCGCGATCAGGTGCACGCGCTGTCGCCCGAGGGCCTCCATCAGGCGCCTGGCGCCGAGGCGCCGCGACGCCACGATGCGGGCTCGATCGGCGCGCGTCGCAGCCCCGTGCAGCGGCTCGCCCATCAAGTGGATGATGCGCTCCACGCCGTCGAGCGCCGGCCCGGGCAGCGGCTCGGTGCGCGGATGCCATTCGAAGGCAGTAACGCGGCTGTCGAAATGCTCGAGCACGCGGTGGGGACGCCGCGTGACCACGCGTACCTGGACGCCCTGGTCGAGAAGAGATTGCGTGAGAGCCCGGCCGATCAGTCCGGTGGCTCCGGTAATAAGAATCGTCATAGCCCCATGCCGGCCAGTCCGGCGCGTCCGTCAAGCCCCACCATAAATATATCCGTGCCAGCCATTGCGGCGGGAGCAAGGCCGCTATTTGGTGAGCGAAGTCTTCTTCGCTGCAGGCTTTGCCTGCTTGGCCGCACGACTCGGCGCCGGCTTGGCAGGCGTTTTCGGCTTAGCTGCACCACCCGCGAGCACCGTGCGGCACTCGGCGGGGAGCTGGTCGAGCGTGATCGGCCGTTTCTCGGGGGCTGGCGGTCCCGGCTTGGGCGGGGTCTTGACCAGCGTCAGCCAGCGGGTGAGCTCCGCGCCGCACCCATCGTCGCTGCCGACCGACGGTTGGCCCTCGCAGTTGGTGCTGCCCTTGGGGCAGGCGATGCGGATGTGGAAGTGATAGTGGTGTCCCCAGTAGGATCGAATCTTGCTCAGCCAGGCGCGTTCCTGATCCTTGGCGGTGGCCTCGCACACCGCCTTTTTGATCGCCGGGTGCACCAGAACCCGTTCCACGTCCTTGTAGCTGGCGGCGCGTTTGAGGAGGCGCACATGTGCTTCGCTCCACACCTGCGGATTGACCGACACGCGGTCCTCCGCGAGCATCGAGGTGGCCGAGAGCTCCTCCCGCTCCTTCGCGGTCAGCCGACGATCCGGCATCGGCGTGAACCAGACATCGGCATCGAGCCCGACCTGATGGCTGGCGTGACCCGTAAGCATCGGTCCACCGCGCGGCTGGGAGATGTCGCCAACCAGAAGGCCGGGCCAGCCGTCGTGCTTCCTGGCCTCGACGGCGAGCTTCTCAACGAGGGCGACGAGGACGGGATGGCCCCAGTTGCGGTTACGGGACAGGCGCATGGCCTGCCAGGCCGGGCCGTCGATGGGAAGCGCAGCCGCCCCGGCAAGGCATCCCTTGGCGTAGAAGCCGATGGAACGAGCGGCGAGCGGCGCCGGCGTCTTGGCGGCCCCGAACAGCTCCTTGGCGGGAGTCGGCGGCGGTTTGGCGGCCTTCTTGGCCTTGCTTGGCACTTTCTTGGCAGCCTTCTTCGCCTCCTTGCCGGTATCCTCTTCCTTGGCCGGGGCAGCGTCCTGGGCGGCGAGAAAAGCGGGAAGCGCCAACAAGGGCACAAGCACGATCAGCGCAGCGGGAAAACGCATCCCCTCCTCCAAGTTCGCATGGGCGCAGTGTAGCCCGAGCCGCGCCCGAGCGGCTAGGGCAGTCGGCGCGCTGCCTTAAGCGCGGCCGCGAAGGCGCCCGCCGCCAGCAGGATGGACGCAACCGCGTTCCAGCCGGCAAACGACAGGCCCAGGAAACGCCACGAGGCCACGCCGCAGCCCACCGGCACCCTTTCGAGGTTCAGCCGATTGATGTCGAACGCCGGCATGGTTGCCGGTGCGGCGCAGGTGGCAGGCGGATCCCAGAATTTCCATTCGGCGCCGGCCTGGTAGACACCGAGCCCGGCGTTAACCACAAAGGCGATGGCGACCAGCAGGAAGAGGGCGGCTGCGGCCGTCGTACGGCCGGTCCGCGCCAGGATGAGAGCTGCGACCAGCGCCGGGATCGCGGCGTAGTAGGCGTAGCGCTGTTGCAGGCACAGCGGGCAGGGCAAGTGGCCGCCGATGTGCTCGAACCCAAGCGCGGCGAGGATGACCGCGACGGCCATCAGCAGCACAAGGCCGCCGATCGTGGTGGGGGATGTTCGCCGCAGGTCGGTAGGAACGTAAAGCATGGCACCCTGTACTTGGCTCAGAGGAAATACTTTACGGCGACGAACCCACCGATGAGCGCCACCAGGAACGCGGTTGTCACGAGCGTAAGTCGCCGCTCGATGAAATCGCGGATCGGCTCGCCGAGCCAATAGAGGAGGCCGGCGACGATGTAGAAACGTCCGGCGCGGGTGACGAGCGAGGCGGCGATGAACACCCAGAAATCGAACGCTGCCGCGCCGCTGGCGATGGTCACCAGCTTGTAGGGAATGGGCGTCAGCCCCTTGATGAGAATGATCCACAGGCCCCACTCGTTGTAGGCAGCGCGATAGGCCTCGAACTGCGCGGCGAGGCCGTAGACGCTGATCAGCCAGCGGCCGAGCGTCTCGTAGAGGAAATAGCCGATCGCATAGCCGCCGATGCCGCCCAGCACCGAGCCCACCGTGCAGATGCCGGCGTAGAGCCAGGCCTTGGCCCGCTGCGCCAGGACCATGGGGATCAGCATCACGTCGGGCGGAACGGGAAAGAAAGAGCTTTCCGCGAATGCCACCCAGAAGAGCGCCTGCGGCGCCTTGTCGTGGGCGGCCGTGCGCATGGTCCAGTCGTAGGCGCGTCGCATCATGGGAAGGCGTATAGCTGGCCCCGAAGCGCTTGTCAGGTTCGTTGAGGGCGCGGCAGGGGTTATGTGGCGCAAGCGCCTCAGACCGCGTTTGCGCAGCGCGTTCGCTGGCTCAGGCCTCGACCACTTCGGCTGCCTCGGCGTCGGGCAAACCGAGCGCGAGCTGCACCGGCCGGAAAGACCGGCGATGGTGCGGCGTGACGCCGTAGCGCTCGATCGCCGCATGGTGCTCGGCCGTGCCGTAGCCCTTGTGGCGCTCGAAGCCGTAGCCGGGATAGTCGCGCGCCAGCTCGACCATCATGGTGTCGCGCACCACCTTGGCGACGATGGACGCCGCGGCGATGGAAAGGCACTTGGCGTCGCCCCGGACGATGGCGCGGCTGGCGCAATCGAGCCGTGGCGGCACCTTGTTGCCGTCGACCAGCACCAGCCGGGGCCGGCAGGGGAGCTGCGCCACCGCATCGGCCATGGCCCACAACGAGGCGTGCAAGATGTTGTCCCGGTCGATGCGGTCGACGCCGGCAACGCCGACGCCGACCTGCGCACTGGCAAGGATAGCCCGGTAGAGAACGGCACGAACCTCCGCCTCGAGCGCCTTGGAGTCGGCTATCCCCTCTGGGATGTTGTGCGGGTCGAGGATCACGGCCGCAGCAACCACCGGCCCCGCCAGGGGGCCGCGGCCGGCCTCGTCCACGCCGGCAACCGGACCACCGTGGATCTGCAACTCGAGCGCTTCCAGTTCGAAGCTCGCCTTCATGGCGCGAATCGCCTTCCCATTTGACGAAGCTTCGCGTCAGGGGGCCGTGGTGTCAAAGGGGGTGGGCAGGCAGCGCAATTCAATTCATCATGTGAGATGAGGCGGACAGCGCGATTTCGTTCTGCGACGTCTTGGCGGGGCGAATCGGCGAGCCGGCCACTGAAGCGGCTTTGGATTTGTACTGGCGTGGAAAGCAAGACGCATCTGAGCCCGGCTCGCGCGCCGCCGCATTTTGCCGCTGTGGCGCAAGCAAGCGCCGCAGTGCGGGGCTTCGACCTGCGGAACCTGCCACCGGACTACTACGCCAACCCCTATCCCTACTACCGCGCGCTCCGCGAAGCGGCCCCCGTGCATCGGCTGCCGGACGGGGGATATTTCGTCTCGGGCCACACGGCGTGCGTGTCCGTCTACAAAGACGCCCGTGTCTTTTCCTCCGACAAGAGGCGCGAGTTCGGGCCCAAGTACGGCGACGGCCTGCTCTACGAGCACCACACCACCAGCCTGGTGTTCAACGATCCGCCGCTGCACACCCGCGTGCGGCGCATCATTGCCGCCGCTTTCACGCCGCGCGCGATCGCCGACATGGAGCGCCCGGTCACGGAGCTGGTCGACGGCCTTCTCGACCGCATCGCCGCGAAAGGCTCGGCCGACCTGATCGCCGATCTCGCCGCGGCCGTGCCGATCGAGGTGATCGGCAACCTGTTGGGGGTGCCGCGTGAGGAGCGCGAGCCGTTGCGGGAGTGGTCGCTGGCGATCCTCGGCGCGCTGGAGCCGGTGCTCAGCCCGGAGCAGCAGGAGCGTGGGGAGCAGGCAGTAGCGGGCTTCCTCACTTACCTCGAGGCGCTGGTGGCGCGCCGGCGGGCGAAGCCCGGCGATCCCGAGCGCGACGTATTGACAAGGCTGATCCAGGGCGAGGACGGCGGCGAGCGGCTGTCGGAGCGGGAACTGCTGCACAACATCATCTTCATCTTGAATGCCGGCCACGAGACCACCACCAACCTGGTCGGCAACGGCCTCTATGCGCTGCTGGAGTGGCCCGAGGAGAAAGAGCGGCTGCTCGAGCAGCCAGAGTTGATGCGCACCGCGGTGGAGGAGTTCCTGCGCTTCGAGAGCCCGAACCAGCTCGGCAACCGCCTTACGACGGGGCCGGTGGAAATCGGCGGCGTCGCGATACCCGCCAGCACCTATCTCACCATCGGTATCGGCGCCGCCAACCGCGATCCTGCGGCGTTCCGCGACCCTGACCGGCTCGACATCGCGCGCGAGCCCAACCGGCATCTGGCCTTCGGCTCAGGCCCGCACGTCTGCATCGGCCTCAACGTGGCGCGGATCGAAGCGCGCATTGCCATCGGCCGTTTCCTGGCGCGCTTCCCGGAGTATCGGCTGGCCGGCGCGCCCGCGCGCGGCGGCCGCGCTCGGTTTCGCGGCTTCCTGTCGATCCCCGTGGCCTTGGGTTGATTATGCGGTAGGTGCAGGAGGGCGCCCGGCAACCGCGTCACCTACCTGGGTCTCCGGCTGAATGCACTGCGTGCCCAGCACGGATAGCCCGCGTAGATGCCGGCGGGGTCGTCGGCCAGAGCGCGCCGCTCGCACACCGCATCTTCTCCCCGGAGATCGCGCCGCTGCACGGCGTCGAACGGAGGTTTTGAGCTGCGCATGGACTTCCGAGCGGCGTCCGCTGCGTGCGGCGCTGATATTCCGCCCACGGCTATCACGGCGGCGAGGAGTGCGCGCATGTTGGCTCCCATGGCAGATCCCAAGCGAATTGTAGGGTCGATGGAGGCGGGTCACTATCGCTGACACGGCGCGCAATCCAAATCAGGACAAACCCTGACTGCCCGGAACCGGCGCTTCATGGGTGCGTCCAGTTAACGCAAGTTAACCATGTTTCCCCAAGCTTCAGCTTGGCC
>Ga0247727_10010585_pt1 | contig 16308 bp, 17 predicted proteins | sample WisWelCaveWW1625_FD_202498 | JGI IMG/M metagenome (GOLD analysis project Ga0247727, IMG submission 202498) | Biofilm microbial communities from Wishing Well Cave, Virginia, United States - WW16-25 | ecosystem: Environmental > Aquatic > Deep subsurface > Groundwater > Cave microbial mat | place... | reverse complement strand
CGGGCATCAACTCTATGCTAGAAGATTCAACGCACAAAAGAATGAGTTGCTATTCAGATTTTTAGCTTATAACGCAGAGAAGCTGGTAAACCTTCTGCATTATAGAGGTTTACTTTCTACTAGGCTATGACTTAGGAAAAGCTTAAAAGTTAAGTTATCTATTTATTAAAACAAAAGGGGTTTAAGAAATAAAAAAGAATTATGGCTAGTGAATTATTTGGACAATTGTTTTTACCTGCGCTTCTTGGTGGTATCGGTGGGCTGACTAGAGGTTTTATTGGATTATTGAAGGCTTTAAGCTTGCGTAGAAGGATTTTATGGGGATATTATATTATAACTGTTGTTATTGCAGCTATAATTGGTATTTTTGTAGGAATTATCTTTAATTTCGACTACAGGCTTAGTTTGTTGGCAGGTTATGCCGGAAGCGATATTATCGAAGGAATTTATAAGAGCTTTAAAGTTGAGAAGGTTTATGTGTCCAGAAAGGGAAAATAAACAATATGAAGAAGCTGTTGACAATTGAGATTGAAAGTGATGTTTTAAAATTGCTTCAGAGGAGGGCAAAAAGAAATATGATGTCCGTTTCTGAGCTTATTTCAGATATTATAAGAAGAAGCACCGTATTCTATAGGCGCATGCCTAGGGGAATGCCAAAATTAGAGGATAAATTAATTGGAATATTTTCAAGGGAAAAACGTGGGAGAAGGAGAGGTATGAAGGAAAAAAGGGGAAATAGAAAATGAATGGCGAAAAAGATTTTTTTAATTATCTTTTAAAATCTGGGAAAGAAGAAAAGCAAAGACTTCTGAAAGCATCTGAAATAAGTCTTATGCTGGATACATACGATGATATTTTTTCAGATTTTGATCCGAGGCCGTTTTCAAACAGATCTCTTTCTGATGATTTTTTAGTTGAAGCTAAGCATGCAACAAGAGAAAAAAGCTCGGGGCAGATAGAGCTTAAATTTTTAATTAGAAAAGAAAAGCGGGATACGCAGATTGAAACTACAATTAAAAAAAGACTGCATGAACATTTTAGAAAACATTTTACTCAAACACAAGAAGAGATTAGCTCGATAATTAATAAGGGATATTTAATGATATTTCTTGGAATTGTTATAATGGTAGGAACTGCTATTGTTACTTTTAACAAAATAAATATTTTTACAAATCATTTATTGATAATTCTTCTGGAGCCAGCTGGCTGGTTTACTTTCTGGACAGGACTTGATCAGATTTTTTATGAAACCAAAAGGGTAAAACCCGATGCTGATTTTTATGAAAAGATGATGAATGTAGAAATAGAATTTATACCCTATTAATTGTCAGATAGGTTTTTAAGTTAAAGTTTCTTGTGACATTTATGGATATTGGCACATTAAAAGCTAAATTTCCTCGTCTTCCCGAATTTTCTTCTTATCAAAGTGATCTATCTCAAACTGTTTCAAAATATATAAAGCGTAAAGGGCGAAAGACGCATGAATTTCAGGAAGCCCAAGTAGTGTATAGAGATTTAGCACATAGAGAAGGAGATTTTGAAAAAAGAGTTGTTTGCAATTTAATTTTTTTAGGAAAGTGCAACACTGATGGAAGTTATAGGTTATATTTTAGACAAAATAGAGATCTTGAACAGTTTACTAGTAATATCTTATTAGAAAATATTGTTTCAGTTGAAGCTGTCAAAAAGAAAAGCGGAGCACGTTTAGACCGTTCAGGCATGTGGGAGAAGTTGCGTTATTGTTTTTCGATATTTAAGTAAATTTATTAACTTTGTAATTTTGTTCTTCTTATGAAAATTAAAAATAAGAATGTGCGTTATGTCGGTATTTTGTTTCTTGCTTTGTTTTTATTAGTTACTTTTTTTGTTGCAACTAATACTTTTATTATTAATTTTGATTCATTTATTGATTCTGCCATAAGAAATAACTCCACATTGGACAATTTAGCTAAATTTATTACAGATATTGCCAGTACAACTATAATTGTTATTTTATTCTTGCTGCTTTTGTCAATTCTCATTTATAGAAAGAAGATTTATGAAGGATTTTTTGCGGTAGCTTCTATAGTTGGAAGTTTTATTTTGGGTTATTTAGTTAAGCTGCTTGTTGCAAGAGCACGGCCTGAAAGTTCTATTATTGAAGAAACAGGATACAGCTTTCCAAGCGGCCACGCGCTCAAAGCTTTGATATTTTTCTCATTGCTGATTTATTTATTTAAGAATGATATTAAGTCTGTGGTTTTAAGAAATATTTTTGTTTCTGTTAATGTGCTGTTGATCATATTAATAGGATTTAGCAGAGTTTATCTGCATGTACACTGGGCAAGCGATATAATTGGAAGCTGGCTTTTAGGACTGTTCTGGCTGTATTTGATGATATTTTTGTTTAAAGATAAAATAAAGACTATTAGATCTACTCGACGATAGATTTAATTCTTCTAATTCCGGCAGCAACAGATTCTTCTTTTATTATTCTGAAGTGTCCTATTTCAATTGTGTTTTTTACATGTGGGCCGGTGCAAATTTCTTTGCTAAACCAGCCGGATTTTTCTTTTTTGTCTTCAATTGTATAGACTGAAACGAGTTCAGGATACTTTGCTCCAAATTCTGCCTGCGCACCGGACTCTAGGGCATCTTCAAGCGGGATTTCTTCCCTCTTTACGTTTAAGGCAGCTTTTATTTTTTGATTTAACAGCGTTTCTACTTTTTTTATTTCTTCTTCCGTAAGTTTTCTTGGGAAATTGAAATCAAATCTTAGGCGTTCCGGAGTAATGTTAGAACCTTTTTGTTTTATATCTGAGCCTAGAACGCGCCTTAATACTTCATTTAGCATGTGTGTTGCTGTGTGTAATTTTCTTGTGGTTTCCGATTCATCTGCAAGCCCTGATTTGAAAGTTCCTGCAGCAGCAGTTCGGCTTATGTCTTGATGTTTCTGAAATTCAAGATTGTATTCTTCAAGATCTACTTTTATTCCTTTTTCTTCTGCTAATTCTTCTGTCATTTCTATGGGGAAGCCATAGCTCTGGAAAAGCAAGAATGCTTCTTTTCCAGTAATTATTTTATCTGTTGCTATTTCTTTGAATTTCTTAAGGCCATTTTCCAAAGTTTTTGCGAAACGAGATTCTTCTTCTTCAAGCTGCTCTTGTATAAATTTATGATTTCTATGAAGTTCCTGATAGTCTGGATATATTGGCAAAATAGCTTTTGCAACTTTCCCAGTGAAATTCTCTTTTATTTCAAGAATTTTTCCATATCTAATAGCTCTTCTAATTAATCTTCTTAAAACATAGCCTTGTCCGATGTTAGTAGGCTTTATTCCCTTTTCGTCTCCTAAAATAAATGCGACTGCACGTATATGGTCTGCTATTATTCTCATTGCTCTTGTAATTTCTTTTGATTTTCCATATTTTTTTCCTGAAATTAATTCTATTTCTTTTATTATGGGTGCAAAAATCTGAGTTTGATAGTTGTCTTCTAAATTATTTAAAACTGCCAGCGTCCGCTCGACTCCCATTCCAGTATCTACGTTTTTTTGTTTAAGAGGAGAGAATTTTCCTGATTTTTCCTTATTATATTGCATGAAAACATCATTCCAAATTTCCACCCAGTTTTCATCATCAGGATTGAATTTTTTTGGAACTGCTTTTTTAGATTTCCAGTAAAACATTTCTGTATCTGGTCCGCACGGCCCTGTTTCTCCTGCCGGTCCCCACCAATTGTCCGCTTTTGGACGAAAAGCTATTTTTTCTTTTTTTATTCCCAGAGAGAGCCAGATTTTTTCTGCTTCTGCATCTTTAGAAGCATCGCTGTCTCCTGCAAATACGGTGACTGCTAATTTTTCTATTGGAATTTGCAAAACAGATGTTAAAAATTCAAAACTATAGTTTATTGCTTCTTTTTTCCAATAGTTACCAAGAGACCAGTTGCCCAACATTTCAAAAAATGTGTGATGCGTTTCATTTCCAACTTCGTCTATATCTTGTGTTCTTATGCATTTTTGCACGCTTACAAGGCGATTTCCCAAAGGATGTTTTTGTCCAAGAAGATATGGGACAAGAGGATGCATACCTGCTGTTGTGAAAAGCACTGTTGGATCCAGATCTGGAATTAAAGATGCGGAAGGAATCTCTTTATGTTTCTTTTTCTTAAAGAAATTTATATATTCTTTTATTATATCCTGTCTAGACTTAATCATATAGACTTAGAAATTATATTGTATTTAAAATTAATGCAGGTGTGACAATTTGCGCTTAATTTCATCAATTTCTGTTTCCATTTCTGACTTAATCTTATGTCTTTTATGTCTATGTTTGTTTGGTTTAGCTTCTTCCACTTTTTTCATGGCTTCTTCGAATTCTTTTGTTTCTTTTTCTCTCATTCTTTCTTCTACTTCTAATTCATGCTCTGTTTTGGTCTTTGGAAGAAGTTTTTCGAACATATCAAACAGAAGTTTTGCTTCCTCAAGTTTCTTTTTTAGTTCGATTTTAAGCTTTAATTCCTCATTTCGAAGTTTTTTATAAGCTTCGACTCTTTTTATTGAAGTTAAAAGCCCAAGCTGTGAGTGCAAAAGATTTTTTTTAGCAAAAATCGCTTCAGGGTAATTAAGCTGTATGTATTCAGAAGTCATCTACAAACCTCCAGCAGGTTTCTAGGAGTTCCAGCAACCAATATTTTTATTATCATTCTAATCTTTCAAATATGTTTTCTGTGACACTTTGTATTCGAGATTTTACAGTTGCTGCCTCTTTTTCCCAGGCAGCCAGTTCTTGTTCTTCTCGCATTTTTGTTTCTCTTATTTTTCTAAGTAAGTGATCTATTTCCTCAAGTTTTTCATTAGCTACTTGTAGATCTCTTCTAGCGGTTCTAAATTTGTCTATTTTTACATAAACTTCAGATTTCTTCTCTTCTCTTGGATGATGGCCAACATAAGTTTTAGGTTTCATATTTTCAAAATCTTCAGGGGGCGAGGGTACTTCCAGCATTTCTTCTTCTGGAGTCCATTCTTGCATTTCAATAGTCTTGCGATTTTCGTACTTAGGAAACTCTGGAAGTTTTGGCAACTCAGATTCTTCCTTCATTTTAGGATACTCAGGAAATGATGGCAGACTTCTAGGATATCTTGATTGTGCCCTTAGTGGAGGCAACTCGGGGAGAACACCTTCCTTTTTTTTCTTCCAAAACATAATCTAAAGATTTAAAAATTAATTTATATAGGTTTATATTAATTATATAATGGTGACAGTTTTTCAGAAAACCTTTTAACCGAACCTTTTATAAGAGATAATATGAAAGTTAAGCTTTTGAAAGATATTGTTTCAACAATTGCCGGAAATATTGCTGCGGGTGTTGTGGATCTTCTTTATGAAAAAAAGAATGTAAACGAATTTCTTATTGCAAAGAAACTAAAATTAACGATAAATCAGACTAGAAATATTTTATATAAGCTTGGAGATCAGGGGCTTGTTAGTTTTATCAGAAAAAAAGATCGAAAGAAAGGCGGATGGTATACATATTTTTGGACTCTTAATTTAGGAAAGAGTCTGGAAAAATTCAAGTCTATTTTAAATAAAGATATAGACCATCTAAATATGCAATTAAATACTTTAAGAAAAAGCAGATTTTATCGCTGTCCCAACAATGATCCAGATCTAAATGAGGAAAGTGCTCTTCTGCATGAGTATCACTGTCCAGAATGTGGCGATCTGCTTGAGCTTAAAGATAATGCTCCTAATATCGCTTCACTACAAAAAGAAATAGCAAAACGGGGCGATATTATAACTGAAATTAACGAGGACCTTGGAGCTATCAGTATTATTGAAGGAAAAACAAGAGAAAGAAAGTCAAGGGCCGAAGCAAAGAAAAAGACGAAAGAAAGATTGGTTAGAAAGAAAGAGCGCGAGAGGCTTGCCAAGAAGGAAGGGAGAAAGAAAGAAAAGGGAAAGAAGGCTAAAATGAAAAAATTAAAGGTTAAAATGAAAAAGAAAGGCAAGAAAGCGAAGAAAAAGGCTAAAAAGGGAAGTAAAAAATCCAAGGCTAAAAAGAAAGGTTTTAAGAAAAAGCGTAAAAGATAAATAAAGGCGGGATTTAAGTTCTATCAATATACTAATGTTTTTATATCTCTTTTTTCATAAATAATTATGAAAAAGGGAGGGGTTGTCAGCTTGTTGGCAATTATTTTTGTTACTATAATTATATCTTTTTTTGTTGTTCAGATTACTATATTTGCTGTTTATGATATACAAACTAATCATCCGACAATACAATTTGTATCGCCGACACCAGCAAATGGGACTGTACAAACTGCAAACAGTATTTATGTTAATTTATCCACTTCAGATGCAAATGATCATTATGCATTTGTAGACTTTAACAGAAATCTTATGTTGTGGATGCGAATGGATGAGATAAACAGTTCTGGAGATCCTGCCGATATAAGCACATATAGCAATAATGGAAGTGCTAAGAATGGTGCAGCACAGAATGCTTCTGGAAAGTTCAATGCTTCGTTTAGTTTCGATGGAACAAATGATTATGTAAATGTTCCAAATAGTCAAAGTATAACTTTTACAAGCCACAATAATTTTACTTTTTCTGCTTGGATTTATCCAATAAGTAATTTGGGAGATAGAGCCATATTTGAGAAAGGTGGCGTTTTTGATCTTACTGGCTGGATGGCTTTAATTCAAGCAGATCAGAAGTTTTGGTTCTGTACTGGAGGTTGTAATATTCCTGTAAAAAGCACATCAAACATTATATCCAATCAATGGTGGCATGTAGTAGGTGTAAAACACGGAACAACTGCAGATATTTATGTTAATAGTGTTTTAGAAACAGCAAATGCTAATTTTGGAAATATAACAAACGATTCGGGAGTGGATGCTCTTATTGGAGCTTATAATTATGCAGCCACTCCTAGCATTAGTCCTGCCGGTTTTTTTTATGGAAAAATAGACGAAGTACTTATTTTCAACCGTTCTCTTTCTGCTTCAGAAGTTCTCGCTCTTTACAACGCATCTGCAAATCAATACCAAAATAACTTTACGAATCTTTCTAACGGAGATCATACATTTACAGGATATGCTGTTGATACAGCTGGAAACAGAAATTCAACAGAGTTAAGAACAGTAAGAATTGCAGAAGATATAATAAATCCACTAATACAATTTGTCTCTCCAACACCAGCAAATAATGCAATAACAACAAATACTTCAGTTCAGATAAACATTAGTATAACGGAGCAAAACCTGAGGAACTTTATCTGGAATTGGAATGGAACTAATTACACATTCTATAATGATTCTCTTGTTTTGATGCTCGGTTTCAATAATTTAAGTGCAATTGGAGATAATGAAACGAATGCTGTTGATGTAAGTAGATACGGGAACAATGGAACGCTAAAGACTGGAGCAACTTGGAATACAAGTGGAAGATACGGGAATGCTGTTAGTTTTGATGGATTGGACAGTTATATCAATGTAAGCAGAATTATTTCATTAGAAGGATCCGGCGCAGAATACAGTATCTCTATTTGGGTCAAAAGAGATTCTAGCTCGACGGGTTATGGAAATGTTATATTTACTTATGACGACAATGATGTTGGAAATAACGATGGAACAGATATATATTTCTATTGGCAGAACTCTGGTTTAGGATTGCGTTATAATTCTGGTGCAGGCGATGAACATACAGTGTCTGGTGTAGATCTTACAGATGGAAATTGGCATAATCTTGTTATAATTAAAAATTCTACAAATGCTAAGGTATATAGCAATGGTATTCTAAAAGAAACCGTATCCAGCGCGAGCAATTTAGCAGGCAGTTCTAGCCATCTCTTTAGAATAGGTTTTAAATTAAACGTTGCATCCTGGAAGGGTTCGATGGACGAAGTGAGAATCTGGAATAGATCGTTGACTTCTGATGAAATTGGTCAGCAGTATCGTTCTAATCTTGCTAAGTACAGCACAACTGAATGGAATATATACAGCAATCAAACAAATTTAGCTTATAATAGAAATTATACATATTTTGGATGTGCGACCGATATAAGTGGAAATCAAAATTGCACAGAAACAAGAACTACAACTGTTTTCAATGGAGTTCCAGCAATTACTCAAGTTATACTTAATACAACAAATCCAGCTACGAATGATACTGATCAGAATTTAACAGGATATATAATTGGAGCCAGCGATTCAGAGGAAGACAATATTACATTTGATTATAATTGGTATAAGAATGGAGTATTAAATGCAACTACGCTTATTGATAATGGAATTGCTCTTTATGCTCCGTTGAATAATGATACATTTGATTATGCATCAAGCAATGATGGCATGGCTTTTGGAAATCCAGTTAGGAACGATACATATGGTAAAGTTGGAGCAGGGTATGGTTTAGATGGGGATGGGGATTTTCTTAACTTTACAAGGCTAAGTGTTTTGGAAGGAGACACTGCAAATTATTCTGTTGTGATGTGGGTAAAGTCGGTGTCTCCGGCTCCAACCAATGATGCATTATGGTCATATGATCGAGATGATAGTATGGGCAACGATAACGGTAATAACGATATATACCTTATTTGGAGAGGATCAGATCTTGGATTTGGACAAACAACAGGTTGCGAGCTTAATGCTGGATTTACTGACTTAACAGATGGAAACTGGCACCACTTAGTATTTACAGCATCATATGTTCCAGGTCCGACAAGTGTTGTAAAAACTTATGAAGATGGAGTGTTAAAAGCAACTCAAACATCTTGTGGAAGACATATAAATGGAGGATCAGACTTCAGATTTAGAATAGGAGATGATCTGAATGTAGATTATTGGAATGGTTCAATAGATGAAGTAATTATTTATAATAGAAGTTTAAATGCAGCTGAAGTTGAAATGCTATACGCAGGTAGCAGAGACGGAGGAAGCGTTATGAGGTCTGACAGGACAGTGGACGGAGATATCTGGAAACTCGGAGTGAGAGGAGGAGATTATAAAAATACATTTGGAAGTGAAACAAATTCAAGCAGTGTCGCTATTGCATCAACTCCTCCTTTGATACGATTTGTTTCTCCAACATTGGCAAATAACGCAATAACAACAAATACTTCAGTTATAATAAATATAAGTATAACTGAGCAAAATCTAAGAGATTTTATTTGGAACTGGAACATTACAAATTATACTTTCTATAATGATTCTTTAGTTTTAATGATGAATCTTGATAACAGAAGTGCAATTGGGGAGAATGAAACACATGTTAAAGATGTAAGTAGATACGCAAATAATGGAACTTTATACAAGGGGGTTAGTTGGAATACTTCTGGAAGATATGGCAGTGCTTTAAGTTTTGATGGAGTAAATGACTATGTAAAAATTCCAGATAGCAATAGTCTTGATTTTGCAGGGTCACAACCGTTTTCTATTTCGACTTGGATTTATCCTAAAGATACTACTGTAAATATAAGGCATATAATTGCAAAACAGAGTTCGGCGGGCAATCCTAATAACTATGCACTTACTGTGTGGGATGATGGACATCTAAAATTCTACTGGGTAAACGGAGATAATCGAATCAATACAGATCCAGATGTGCTTTCACCAAATACATGGTATCATGTTGTAGGCACTTGGGATGGGACTTATTCAAAAATATACGTAAATGCCATAAATAAGTCTACTGTTGATTATTCTACTGTTCCGCCGCTAGCAAATAGCGAATCATTAAGAATAGGAATATATGGTGATGAAATTAATTATGTGTTCAATGGAACAATAGATGAAGTAAGAATTTGGAACAGAAGTTTAAGTGCCGATGAAATAAGACAGCAGTATTATTCTAATTTAGCTAAGTTTAATTTAACAACTTGGAATTTCTATACAAATCAGAGTAATTTAACAAATGGAACTTACACTTACTTTGGATACGCAAAAGATACAGCTGAAATAAGTAATCAGACTGAAACTAGAACACTAGTTATAGGGCCCGATACTCTAAGACCTTTAGTAACTATTGTAAGCCCGACAAGTACAACTTATACAGTTGATAATTATGCTATTAACATCATTTTAGACGAAGCAGGGTATTGTGAATATAGTGTTAATAGTAGCGCTGCAAATAATACATTAACTGCGAATAGCAGCAATAGTGGATTTACTGGAACAAGGACAGGAGTTTCAAATGGAGCTTACACACTCAGAGCTTATTGCAATGATACATCTGGAAACAGAAACTATACTTCAAGCGTTGACTTTAGTGTAAGTGTTGCCGCAGCAGTGGCGGCTTCAACTACTAGTGGCGGAGCAGGCGGAGGAGCAGGCGGCGGAGGAGGTACTGGTGCAGTTTACAATGTCTTTGAAAATCAATTAGCTCAAGGATATACAATTGATCTTAAAGCAAATTCATTAGTGAATTTTGCAATTGGTGAAGAACAGCATAAATTAGACCTTGTTAGTGTAAATGTCGATGATATATTAATAGCTGTTTCTTCAACTCCTGAAGTTGCAATATTAAAAGTCAACGAAACAAAGAAATTTGATGTTACAAATGACGACTATTATGATCTAAAAGTTAGACTTAATTATGTAAAAGCGGGCAAGGCAAGCATTACTCTAACTTCCATATATGAAAAGATAGTAATCAAAGTACCTATAGAGGCAGCGCCAGTTCCTGAAATTACTCCAGAAGCTCCAGAAGAAGAGAAGAAATTTACAACCTTCAATTATATTATTAAAACAGGAATTGAAAATTTAAAGAGTCTTTTCGATAAGTATGCTTATTTTATTATGGCTGTTTTAATAGCCACAGCCGTAGTAATATTGTTAGTATTAACAAGGCAGGCTGTAAAAAAGAGAAGACTTAGGGAACTTATTCAAAGCATTAGAAATCAAGAGTGAACACCTATAAGATAAAGAATAAATAGCTATTTATTCATTTTTTATTAAGATATTTATGAGAGTGAAAAAAATATTTGAACTTTCGATTGTGCATTGGTTGATTATTGTAACTGTGGCTGTTTCTCTAATAGGATTTATTTCCTGGGCAGTTTATCCAGATTCTGTAAATTATTTTGCTTTAAAGCCAGTAAGCATATTTGAAGGAAAATATCTATGGACTTTGATTGTTCATATGTTTTCTCACGGCAGTTTTTTCCATTTATTGATTAATATGTTTGTTTTAGGATCTATTGGGGGACTTTCTGAAAAAATTATAGGAAGAAAAAGATTTCTATGGTTTTATTTAGCTTCAGGAGTTTTTGCAGGAATAATATCTGTTTTGCTATCAGTGTTTTTTGGAAATTCAGCATGGGGGGCAAGAATTTTTGGCAGTCCTGATATTTATATGGTTGGAGCTTCTGGGGCAATTTTCGCTATTGCAGGATTATTTGTTATGTTGTTGCCAAGAATAAGATTTAGCATTATCTTTCTTCCGTTCTTTTCACTTCCGGCTTATGTAATGGTTCCGCTGGTTCTTTTTATAACTTGGATAGCTACGGCTCTTGCAAACTTGCCCATTGGTAATGCTGCTCATTTTGGGGGATTTTTAGCTGGGCTCGTTTACGGTTTGTTTTTGAAAATTAAATATAAGAAGAAGGTCAGGGCGCTTCAGAGGTATTTTAAATAATGAAGGGAGTTTTTAGAGAGTCTTTTGAATTTTTGGGAAAGAATAAGAAATATATTTATATTGCAGCCGGAATTTTCTTATTCGGCTCTATTTTTGGATTTTTGTTTTCGTCACAGCTAGGTTTTTTTGATGATCTTTTGAAGGAGCTTGCCGGGAAAGTTGAAGGTTTGAATACAGGAGAGTTAATTTGGTTTATCTTTCAAAATAATTTGAAAAGTGCTTTTTTTACGCTAATTTTCGGTGTTTTTATAGGAATATTTCCAGTTATTAATGCGATGACAAATGGCGTGCTATTGGGATATGTTTTTTCAAAGGCTTCTGCAATTGACGGCTGGACTTCTATATGGAAGCTTTTTCCGCACGGAATTTTTGAACTTCCAGCGGTCTTTATTGCAATAGGGTTAGGAATGGCTGTTGGATTTGGATTTATTAATAATTACTTTGCTATTTATAGGAAAAAATTAAGGATGAAAGTTTTTGGTGTTTTATCGGTTGTTTTAGGATTTTTGGGTCTTGCTTTTCTTTTCTCTCCAATTTCATCTAGTTTAGGAGATTCTGTAATTTCAACAATTATTTATAACATTGTAATGGTTTTAATTGGACTGGCAATGATCTTGCCATTTATCGTGCTTTTTTTCTTTTCAGACAAAAAACTTAAAGTTATTCAGAAAAAGTCTTTTTTTGATAAATTTTATTCTTCACTAAAAGTGTTCTTTTATATTATTCTGCCTTTGCTTATTGTGGCGGCAGTTATAGAAGGTTTACTGATTGCTTACTACACGTAAGACCTTGGTCTTACGAACCCTATAATAAGTTTTGCAAGCAACTACCAATGTTCTATGACTCTGAAAACCAAGGTTTTCTATCCTATATGTAAATATTTATTAAATTAAGCAATCTTATGACCAAGGTCTTTAAAGGCCATTAAAAGTTATTGCAAATAACTTTTAAAAGTCATTACTCTATCTGATAATATGGAAATAACAAGAGAAAGCGCTGAAGAGATCGATGAGGAGATTGAAGTTGAAAATGCTCGAAAAGTCGAAGCTGCACTCTTTATAGCTGGAAGGTTCATGACTGTGCAGGAGCTTATAACATTAACAGATATAAATCCAATTCTATTGAGGAAGATTCTTTCTGATTTGCAGGAAAAATATAAAGAATTTGGAATGGAAATTATAAACAAGGATAATTTATGGAAAATGGATGTTGCTTCTGATTTTACCTACATGGTAAATAAATTGGCAAGCGGAAGCTCTGAGTTTAGCAGAGCGGAGCAGGAAAGTCTTGCAATTATAGCATATAAGCAGCCGATAAAACAAAGCATTTTAGTTAAAATAAGGGGAAATAAGGCTTACGATCACATAAAGCGTTTTGTAGAAATGGGTCTTGTGAATAAAAAGAAAACCGGACATACTTCTGAATTGACACTGACTGATGATTTTCATGATTATTTTCACCTAACTAAAGGCGACAATCTGCCTGATATTGAATAAAAATGGCAATTGGCACTATTGAAATTATATTTTACATTTATATTTTTATTTCTCTCTATATGCTTAGTCTTATGACTATAATTTATTTTCAAGGAAGAAAAGAACTTTTTTCATATCCGCAAGGAAGAGCAGAGCCGGTAAGTATTGTTGTTCCGTGTTATAATGAGGGAGAAAGTATTGGAAAATCAATTGAAGCTTTGCTGTCTCTAGATTGGCCTAAAGAAATGCTTGAGATAATTGTAGTTGATGATAAGAGCACAGATAATTCTGCAGAAATTGTTAGAAAATATGTTAAGAAATATAGAAATGTCACACTTATAGTTAATAAAAGAAACTCTGGCGGGGCCGCCGAGCCGACAAATATTGGAGTTAAGGCTGCAAAATATAATTATATTGCAGTTGCTGATGCCGATTCAACTCCAGAAAGAGATGCTTTGATTAAAATGATCGGCTTTTTGCAGGAGAATGAGAAAGTTGGGGGAGTTACTTGTGTAGTTGCAGGAAAGCACAGAAATTTGTTTATTGAAAAGTTACAGGCGATAGAGTATGCAGTTATTGCTTTTTCAAGAAAACTTCTTGATCGTATAGACAGCGTTTATGTAACTCCTGGACCATTTGCCCTGTATAGAAAAAAAGTTTTGCTCGAAGTAGGACTTTTTGATACAAAAAGTATGACTCAGGATATAGAAATAGTCTGGAAAATGTTAAAACATGGATATTTAGCAAGAATGTGCTTAGCAACTAAGGTACACAGTGCAACTCCGACTACACTTAAGGGATGGTTTAAGCAGAGGATTAGATGGAATATTGGAGGCATGCAGACAATATCAAAATACCGTGGATTTTTCTTGAAAAAAGGAATGCTTGGAGCATTTGTTTTGCCTTATTTTGTTCTTTCTTGGATACTTGGAATTGTAGGTATTGGTCTATTTACTTATATTTTTACCAAAAGAGTTTTGATTACATATCTTTCCAGTAAATTATCTCTATATGCAGGAACTGATGTAATAAGATTCAGCGAGATTAGTTTAAATCCCACTATTTTAAATTTCTTTGGAGTTGCCGTATTTTTCTTGGGAGCATTGTTTAGCTTTATAGCCTTGGGTGTAGTGCAGGAAAGAGCATTGAGAAACAAAAATCCCTGGGCTTCCTTTGTGTATCTGACACTGTATCTGACTTTCTATCCGTTAGTTTTAATAACCTCCTTCTATAAATTTTTTAGAGGTAAATACTCTTGGTGAAATTATGAATCCGAAAAATGCATTTTGGCAGGCCTTGTTTTCAGCAGTATTGATTTTTGGAGTTGGGATAGTTCTAGGATTTAACTTTGAAAATTCTAGAAATCAAGAAATAGAAAAGAATTTGCTTAATTCAGAGATAAATGTTCTTGACAGCCAGTTAATGTCAAAAGTAAACGAAAACTTTAATATTGGATGCGATGCCTCAAGAGAGAAATTAATAAAACAAGCAGACAGCATTTATTCAGAAGCTAAACTATTGGAGAAGTATGCTTCTTCATCTCAGATTACCGACACTTTAGAGCTTGTGCATAAAAAGTATGACTTATTAAGGTTGAATTTATGGAGCGAAAGCATTCAATTAAAGAAAAGATGCAATTTTGATTTTAATACAATTGTATATATTTATCAATATGCAGAGCCGAGTATTGAAACTAAATCTGAACAAATAACCTTTGCCAGAGTTTTAGAAGATTTGAAAATTAAGTATGGAAATAAGTTTATTCTTATACCTCTTGCCGGAGATTTAAAACTTGATTCTATAGACCTTATGAAAGAAGCATTTGGCATTGAGAGCCAGCCAGTTATTATTATCAACGAAAAGAAAGTAATAGAAGATGTCGACTCACTTAAAGAAATAGAAAATTTCTTAATTTTGAGGAATGAGAGCAATTAATTGGTAGATCTATTATAATTTTAAACAACAATAATACATAAAAAGCTCTAATTTCTTAATTTTTTATGTCTGAAAACTCGGATGATGGGTTTGTTGAGGCCCTTGAAGAAGGAAGGATTGTTAGAGTTCCAGAAATTTATGCACGGCTTGAAGGTCTTACAATTCTAAGAAAAAGCCAACTTGAACTTGGAGATTATTATAAAAAACAAACTAATCTAAATCTCCCAGAGAAGAAGGTAGAGCTGAAACATAGAAAAGGCATTAATCTTGAACCATACAGAAAGCCGTTAAAATATAAGGAAAATGACATTGCTTCTTCCTTAGTTGATAATTTTCATTGGGTTTTGCTTGAAAAGAGAAGGGCTAGAGATTTAACAAGAAAACAACTTGCAAAGGCGATAAATGAAAAGGAAGATTCAATAAAATCAATTGAGAATGGAGTTGTTCAAGATAATAACTATATTTTAATCAATAAACTTGAACGCTATTTCAAAATAACCCTAAGAAAGGACGGAAAGGACTTCAGTAATTCAATGGCGGAAGTTATGAGAAAGGCAAATGAGAGAGATAATTTAGCAGAGAAAAGACCATTTGTTAAACAAGAGGGCAGTGATTTGCCTGAATTGAAAGATTTGTTAGGGGACTCTGAGGATATTAAGTAAATATTATCATAGTTCTATTATATACTAATTCTATCGCAATAGTTTGTAAATGATACTTAGATTGAAGTTGACAATAATTTAAAGATATGAACTAAGTAGATCCAACTTAAGAGTAAGTCTCAGGATTTTATAAAAATCCTTATCCTTTAGATTTTTTACAAAATCCAAAGTTTTATAAATCTTCTAAAAGAAAGAGAAATATGAATATAGAGATTCTAAATTCTAATAAGAATGATCTTGAATTAAAGATTGATAATCCGACAATTGCAGAGATTCTTAGAGTATATTTGAATAATGAGGGAATTGAATTTGCTGCCTGGAGAAAAGAGCATCCTTCAAAGCCGGTAATTTTTAAGATTGAAAGCAGTGGAAAAACAGCAAAAAAGGCAATCAGCGATGCAGTTGCTGCGATAAAAAAGGATTGCGATAAACTTCTAAGTGCAGTTAAGAAGTAGGACCGAGGTCTTTTATTATTAATTTACTTATAATAAACATTTTTTCTGTGACCAATTTTTAGAACTATAATTGTTTCTTTATGTCCAATAATATCTGCAATTACTCTCCAATCACCAATTCTTAGTTTAAACCCATCAGTTTCAACTAATTTCTCAAAGAATCTA
>Ga0247727_10010584_pt1 | contig 16308 bp, 18 predicted proteins | sample WisWelCaveWW1625_FD_202498 | JGI IMG/M metagenome (GOLD analysis project Ga0247727, IMG submission 202498) | Biofilm microbial communities from Wishing Well Cave, Virginia, United States - WW16-25 | ecosystem: Environmental > Aquatic > Deep subsurface > Groundwater > Cave microbial mat | place... | reverse complement strand
GACGCGCTCGAGCATCCCTTCCCGTACCCAGTCTTCGTGAAGCCCGCCCGGCTCGGATCCTCGGTCGGGATCTCGAAGGCACACAACGAAGGCGAGCTCGAGACCGCCGTCGCGCTGGCGCGGCGGCACGACGACAAGGTGCTGATCGAGGAGTTCGTCGACGGGACCGAGGTCGAGTGCGGCGTTCTCGGAAACCGCAACCCGATCGCGTCGGCCGTCGGAGAGATCGTCGCGCACGCGGAGTGGTATGACTACTCCGCGAAGTACGACGAGGGCGGGATGGAGCTCGTGATCCCGGCCCGGATTGCCCCCGAGGTCGATCAGCGGGTGCGCGACCTCGCGGTCGAGTCGTTCGTGGCGACCGAGTGCGAAGGAATGGCGCGAATCGACTTCTTCGTGAGGCCGGACGGAGAGGTTGTCGTGAACGAGATCAACACGATCCCGGGCTTCACGTCGACGAGCGTCTACGCCGCGCTCTTCGAGGCGTCAGGAATCCCGTATGCCGAGCTCTTGGACCAGCTGATCGCGCTGGCGCTCGAGCGTCACCAGAGACGCAGTCGCCTCGAGTTCTGAGACCGCTGTAGAGGCGAGACATTCCTTTCCCTCACCGAAGGCCCGCCAGGAGCCGCTCGGTCTGCGCGCGGTGCCATTCGAGCCCGAGCGCAGCAAAGCGCTCGTCCGCACGCGCGAGCAGCTCGTCGTCGTTGCGGGCCACACCCAGCGCACGGAGTGCGAACGGCTCGAGAACGAGCCCTTCCTCGAGGAAAACCGGCGCTTCCTCCTCGACGAGATCGAGGCGTCCGAAGCCAACGATCGCGTCGAGGCGCGCCGCCATCGCGCCTGCGCCCCAGACGAACCCTCGCTCGATCGGGATCTCGAGAAGCTCGGTCGCGGCGGCGCGATCCTCGCGCGCCAACGCGATACGTAACCGCGGGCCACTGAGGTACGAGTCGTAGCCGATCCCACCGATGCGCTCCGCGTCGCGCTCGAGCTCTGCCGCGCGTGTCTCGTCCCCCTCGCATAGCTGGGCGACCGCGCAGAGGAGCAGGCCGCGCGGGTTCCGCACGCACGGTGTCGCGAGGTTCGCGCTGATGACATCCCACACGCGACCCGTGTCGGCAGCGAGCTTCTGCCAGTCCCCGAGCACGTCGCCCAGCTCCAGCTCGAGAGAGACGGCATGGACGCGGTGGTGCGGCGATAGCCGTCGTGCGAGATCGTCGTGCAGTGCGGCAAGTCGTCGCGCGTCGTCGAACCTCCCGACCGCCGCTGCGGTGGGTGACCCGAACTCGAACGCATCGCACTGGTGATCGGGATCATCGATCTCCGGGAGGAGTGCCAGCCTGAGGTCGCTCCACATGGCCGCCTCGTGGAATCGCCGCCGCTCGAACGCTGCAGCGCTCCGGGCGCTCAGCGCATACGAACGCAAGGCAACGTTGTCGAGAGCCTCTGCCAGCTCGATGGCCTCGGAGAGATCGGACTCAGGCGTCGCGACCGGCTCGACGTTCGCGCGCGCAAGGATCGCCCGAACGCGCGCCTCGGACACGGGCGCCGCGAGCGCCAGTGCCTTCCCGGCCCACTCCTCGATGAGGCTTTGGTTGAGCCGGATCGACCACATCGCCGACCGCAGAGACGCCTGGAACGCGAGAAGCGCGTACGTATCGGCGCGCTCGGCATCGTCGAGCGGGCCATCGATTGCCCGCAACAACGCCGTCCGCATCGCCTCCCCGTCGAAGCGGAGCGCCTGCGCCTCGCCGATTGCGCGCCAGAGGAGCGCTCGCTCGTGCTCGTCGGACGACAGCTCGACGGCGCGCGTGTAGAGCTCGACCGCCTCGTCCATCTCGTGTCGTCGACGGGCGAGCTCACCCGCGCGACGGAGCCAGTGCTGCGCCCGTGCACGTAACCGTTCGAGCTCCTCCACGTCGTCGACCCAGACAAGATCGACGTCCTCCGGCTTGACCGCTTCGGAGTAGTGGTACGCGAGAAGGGAGGCGTGTTCGTCTCGTCCGAGGTCGCCCGTCTCGAGCCAGTCCGCGAGCTTCGCATGGAGTCGACCGCGGCGGGACTTGGGGATGCTCGCGTAGGCGACCTCACGCGTCAGTGCATGCTTGATCGCGTACTCCCGGTCGCCCGCGATCATCGACCCCCGGTTGCCCCTGATGAGGTCGCGCTCCTCGAGGAGGTCGAAGTTAGGCTCCTCGCCCACAAGATGAACGACGGCCGAGGTCCAGAACACGCGTCCAACCACAGCTCCGGCCTGTAGTGCTGCCTTCTCCGGAGGGGCGAGCCGGTCGATTCGAGCGGCGAGCACCGCATGAACGCTGTCCGGCATCGGGAAGTCCATCTGTCTCGCGCCGAGCACCCACTCACCGTCGCGCCTCTCGAGCACGCCGGCGTCGACGAGTTCTCCCACTAGCTCCTCGAGGAAGAACGGGTTGCCCTCGGCTCGTGCGATCAGCGACTCGCGGAGCTTGTCCGAGAGGACCGCGGGCACCATCTCGTCGAGCATCCTCGCGGCATCGCTCGCCATAAGCGGGTCGAGCCACATGACGGTCGCGTTCCGCCTGCCGGCGCCCCAGCCTGGGCGCTGGCCCTGGAGCTCGGGCCGCGCGGTCGTCAGCAGCACGATCGGCGCCCGGGCGTCCGCCACGATCCGCTCGAGCAGATCGAGGAGGTCGTGCTCGGCCCAGTGCACGTCCTCGATCAAGATGACGGCCGGCCTCGCGGATGCCAGCTCGTCCACGAATTCGACCACGGCCTGGTGAAGTCGCTCGCGCGCGTCGAGTGGGTGGAGCTCACGAGCCACGTCGAGACCGAGCGCGAGGCCGAGAATCTCACGTCCCTCGAGCTTGCGGAGCGCCTCTTCCGGCCGATCGCTGTCGCGCAGCCCCAGGTGCTCCTTCAGCAGCTCGCCGATCGGCCAGTAGGTGATCCCGTCCCCGTACGCCAGGCAACGGCCCGTGCGCCTCAGCGGTACCGGCTCCTCCTCGGCCAGAGCCTCCCACAGCTCACGCACGAGCCGGGTCTTCCCGACGCCTGGCTCGCCGACGATCGTGACGAGATGTGGCTCGGCGTGCGCCGAAGCCCGCCGGTAGGTCGCCCGGAGCAGCTCGAGCTCGCTGTCGCGACCGACGAAGACGCGGGGGAAGCCTGCCACGCCCCTTGGACGCATGAGCGTCAGCGAGCGGAGCACGGCTCGGCACGCAATCCCTCCGGTCTTACCCCTGGCCTCGACGACTCGTCGCTCGCCGAACTCGAAGGCACCGCTCGCTGCCGCAACGGTGCGTTCCCCGGCGAGCACTTCTCCGGGGGCCGCCGCCTTCTGGAGCCGGTCGCAGACGTTCACTGCGTCGCCGGTCACGAACGAGCTGCCCACTCGAGGCTCGCCCACCACGGTCTCACCTGTGTTCACGCCGACTCGTAGCTCGAGCTCGCCCTCGAACAGCTCCTGCAGCCGGTGCTGCATGGCGAGCGCCGCGTGCAGAGCCCGTTCCGCGTGGTCCTCGAGCGCGGCGGGCGCGCCGAAGACCGCCATGACCGCGTCACCGGCGAACTTCTCGACCGTGCCGCCCGTGCGCCCGATCTCTTCCGCCATGGCGTCGTAGAAGCGCTCGAGGCGGACCCGGACGCGCTCGGGATCCTCGTCGCTTGCAAGGGCAGTCGAGCCGACGAGGTCGGCGAACAAGACCGTGACGAGCTTTCGCTCCTCCCCGGTGGGCACGCTCGAAGTCTCGCCGAGTAGCGCCGCGTCCGCTACTGCAGTACGGCCGCGAGCGCCTCTTCCCAGGCGGCGAGACCTTCGTCGAGCTCGGCGTCTGAGATCGTGAGCGGACAGAGCACGCGGATGCAGTTCCCGAAGACACCGGCCTTCAAGAGGATCAGCCCACGCTGAAGCGCCTCGTCGATGACAGCCTCCGCAAGCTCGGGCGCCGGAGTCTTCGATCCCGTGTCACGCACAAGCTCGATGGCGAGCATCGCTCCCATCCCCCGCACGTCTCCGATCTGAGGCCAACGGCGCTGCCAGTCGAGCATCCTCGTGCGAATGGTGTCACCGACGAGCACGGCTCGTTCGACGAGCCGTTCCTCCGCAAAGACGTCGAGAACCGCCGCCGCAGCCGCGAGGGCCACCGGGTTCCCGATGAACGTGCCGCCGATCGCTCCGAGGTGCGGGCCGTCCATGATCTCGGCACGACCGACCACTCCGGAGAGCGGCAGCCCGCCGGCGATGGACTTGGCGAGGATGAGGAGATCGGCCTCGACGTCGAAGTGCTCCATCGCGAACATCCGTCCCGTCCGACCGAACCCCGTCTGCACCTCGTCGGCGACGAGGACGATGCCGTGTTCGTCACAGATGCGGCGTAGCCCGCGAACGAATTCTGGCGGTGCCGGAATGAAGCCGCCTTCGCCCTGCTGAGGCTCGAAGACGATCGCCGCGATGTGCTCGGCATCGACGTGAGTCGTGAACATCCGCTCGAGAGAGGCGAGAGCCGCCTCGGCATCCGGGCCGCGGTACGCGTTCGGGTACGGCGCGCGATAAACCTCCGGCGCGAAGGGCCCGAGACCCGTCTTGTACGGATGCGTTCGTGAGGTCATGGTCAAGGCCAGCAACGTGCGGCCATGAAAGGCGCCGTCGAAGGCGACGACCCCGTGCCGTCCCGTGTAGAGCCGGGCGAGCTTGACGGCGTTCTCGACGGCCTCGGTACCCGCGTTGAAGAAGGCGCCTCGAGTCTCGCCGGCGATCGGGACGAGCGCTCCGAGCCGCTCCGCGAGCGTCGTGTACCCCTCGTAGGCCACCACCGTGAAATCCGTATGGAGGAAGCGCTCGGACTGCTCAACGATCGCCTCGACGATCCGCGGATGGTTGTGTCCGACGTTGACCACACCCACCCCGCCCACGAAATCGACGAACGTGTTGCCGTCGACGTCCGTGATCGTGGCGCCGAGCGCCTCGGCGGCCACGATCGGTCCATGCATGAGCAGCGGCGACGCGACAGCGTGCCGCTCCCGCTCGAGGATCTCTCGCGCGCGCGGGCCTGGGATCTCGGTCCGCAGCTCGATCACGCGGGTCGCAGCCACGCGCGGCAGCCTATCCGAGGCCGCTGCTGGTCTTTGCCGTAGTAGTCAGCGTTCCTGCCACGAGTCAAGGTCAATTGGCATCCTGTCGCGATGGACGAACGCGACCTCCGCGACGATCCGATCGCCCTGCTCGAAGCGTGGCTCGCAGAGGCGCGAGAAACCGTGCCGCAGCCTGACGCGATGACGCTCGCGACAGCAGACGCGAGCGGCCGTCCCTCGGCCCGGGTCGTGCTCCTGCGCGGGTTCGACGAACGTGGGCTCGTCTTCTTCACGAATCGGGCGTCGCGAAAGGGCGAGGAACTGCGGGAGAATGCTCGCGCGGCCGCGGTGCTCCACTGGTGGGAGCTGGGACGCCAGGTCCGAGTCGAAGGGGAAGTCACGGAGGTGGGCGGCGAAGAGTCCGCCACATATTGGCGCAGCCGGCCGCGGGCAAGTCAGCTCGCAGGCTGGGCGTCACCTCAGTCCAGGGTTCTCGCAGGCCGATCGGATCTCGACGCACTCGTCGTCGAGGCCGAGGTGCGCTTCAAGGAGAGCGAGGTCCCGTTGCCCGAGCTCTGGGGCGGTTATCGCGTCGTCCCGGACAGCATCGAGTTCTGGACCCATCGAGAGAACCGGCTTCACGACCGCATTCGGTTCGTCCGCCACGGCGCTGACTGGCGGCGTGAGCGGCTCGCTCCGTGATCCTGAGTCCTTACCGCTAGGTCAGTAGCGCGTCGCGCACGCGGTCGTCGTTCTACGGAGGAGTGAGAGCGCCGTCCGTGTAGACGCCCTCGGCGTTCCAGAGCATGAATCCCTTCGCTCCCGCACGGCGGGCTGCATCGATCTGGGCGCGAACCTGCTCGAGCTCGAACGGAGTGGTGAAGGTGAAGTCCTGTACCCACGGCACGACAAGAACGTGTGAGCCTCGAAGGGTGACGGCGAACTTTCGCAGGGCTCGTGAAACCGTCTCTCCCGGCGCCGTGCTCGGATCTTCGAGCCCGAGCTCACCAGGCCCGAAGAGTGACGGGTACGTCATCGCGTACAGCGTGTCGACGTGTGGCGCCATACGCTTGGGAAGTTGTCCGATTCCGAGGTCTCGAGCTGCTGCGAGACCGAATACCGCTGCCGAGATACGGACGTCGTAGCGGTCGAGCCGGCGTGCGGCATAACGAAGGAACTCAGGAACTGCCTCTCGCTTCGTCAGCGCGCCACGATTGCGATACACGGCGCTCTCGACGTGCCCGTCGGAGGGGAAGCGCACATAGTCGAACATGATCTCGTCGAAGCCCGCCCGTGCAGCCACCACCGCAACGTCGACGTTGTAGTCCCACACCCGCCGGTCATACGGATTCGTCCATCCGAGCCCCGCTGAGTCCGTCCATACCGAGCCGCCGGCCCTGCGAATGGCCAGGTCCGGCCGTGCTCGGGACAGGATCGGGTCTTCGAAGACCACGACCCGCCCGATCAGATACACGCCGCGCTCGTGGGCGAGCCGCGCGACGGCGTGCGGCTTGTAGAAATCGCGCGCAGCCCCCACCCTCGCGGCGAGAGGAATCCCGCGCGCGAAACCGACCTGACCGTTTTCGTCCTTGACGTCGAGCTCGAGCGCAGTGAGACCGTCGCGTTGGAGATCGAGGTACTCGTCGAGCTTGCCGGGCAACGAAGCGAGGCCGACAGAGACGTGAACGCCCCGGATCTCGACCGGGAGCGCCCGCGGCCCCGAGGGCGACGCGCGAGAAACGTCGGCGGGCACGACCACTTCCGGGCGAGTGCTACCGGTGCCCACGAATTGCGCTCCCGCGCCCAGCAACGCGACGCCGATCAACACAGCGCTGACGGCGGCGCTCCGACGGAGGCGCTTCCTGCGCCTCGCCGCAGCCCGACGGGAGCGAAACCGCTCGTTCGGGTCGATGGGTGGGAACAGCATCGACACCGGGGCGTGGACCATATCGCAGTGGCGCACCGCGCCTGCGAGAAGGGCGAGTGATCATGTGGCAAGTTGTCACAAGGCGTTGCGACCTAGAATCGCCCACGTGGTCCTCTCCGATCGGACGATCCGCCGACTCATCGCCGAGGGACGCATCGGGATCGAGCCGTTCGACCCGGAGCTCATGCAGCCGTCGAGCATCGATGTGCGCGTCGACCGCTACTTCCGCGTCTTCCGTAACTCCCGCTATCCGTTCATCGATGTCAAGGCGCAGCAGGAGGAGCTGACCGAGCTCGTCGAGGTGACAGGCGACGAGGCATTCATCCTCCACCCCGGCGAGTTCGTGCTCGGCTCGACGCTCGAGCGCGTGACGCTGCCGGACGATCTGGTGGCCCGCCTGGAGGGGAAGTCAAGTTTGGGGAGGTTGGGACTGCTCATCCACTCGACCGCCGGCTTCATCGATCCGGGCTGGGACGGGCACGTCACGCTCGAGCTGTCGAACGTTGCGAACCTCCCGATCACGATCTATCCGGAGATGAAGATCGGCCAGGTCTCGTTCGTACAGCTCACGGAGCCGGCCGAGCGGCCATACGGTTCGGAGGGAATCGGCTCGAAGTACCAGGGGCAGCGCGGCCCGACGCCGAGCCGTTACTGGCAGAACTTCCGCGAGAGCTGAGCTAGACCGGCGACTCGCAGCCCATCGCGTCGCCCTCTGCAAGCCGGCCGAGATATGCGCGTAGGTCGGCGAGCTCGTCGTCGTCGAAACGCGCGGCCAGAAATGCCTCCACCTGCGGGAGGTGGGTCCCGGACGCCTCGCGCAACCTCGCGAGGCCCGCATCCGTCAGCACTGCGTACACGACGCGGCGATCTCCGTCGCACGAGCCGCGTTCGACGAGACCTTCCCGCTCGAGACCGTCCAGAAGACGCGTGACCCCCGATGCGGTCAGAAGTATCTGGTCGGCGAGGTCGACTCGACGCATCCGCCGGTCAGGTGCCCAGGCGAGATGGAGCAGCACGTCGTAGTCCGCCATGGTGAGGCCATGGTCTGCGATCAGCTGGGCGTTCAGCTGCCGCGTCGTGCTGGCGTGCGCGCGCAGGAGAGCCACGAAAGCCTGGATCCTAAGAGATTGCTCACTCAATACTTGACTCGGCATGTTTTCTTCCTCCATACTTGCTTGCGTAGTCAATAGTAGCGAACGCAAAGGAGTGCGTCCATGTCCATCGTTGCAGACTCTCCGGCCACCGTCATCCCGAGCGGAACCTGGTCGATCGATCCCGTCTGGTCAACCCTCGAGTTCGAGATCAAGAAGCTTGGGCTCGTGACGTTGAAGGGACGCGTGCCGGGATTCTCGGGGACGATCGAGGGCGGCGAGGCGCCGGCGATTTCCGGCACCGTCGACGTGTCGAGCATCACCACCTTCGACGAAGCGCGTGACGGCCACGTGCAAGCACCCGACTTCTTCGACGCCGAGCGGTATCCGGAGCTCCGCTTCGTATCGACCGCGGTTCAGACTAAAGACGACGAGCTCGTCGTCGAAGGCGAGCTGACGATCAAGGACGTCACGAGGCCCGTCGAGCTGAAAGGCAGCTTCGTCGGGACGGGCGTCGACCCGTACGGGAACGACCGGATCGGCATCGAGCTCGCCGGCACCGTCGACCGCACCGAGTTCGGACTCGAGTGGAACGCGCCGCTCCCCGGCGGCGGCTTTCTGCTGCCGAACGAGGTCGTCCTCAAGGCGAACCTCGCGGCGGTGAAGGCGGCCTGACGTGAAGATCCTCGCAATCTCCGGCAGCCTCAGGGCGGGGTCGTACAACACGGCCCTCGCCCGGGCGGCCTCCAAGCTCGCTCCCGCTGGGGTCGAGATCGAGGTGTACGACGGGCTCGGTCTCATTCCTCACTACGACGAGGATCTCGACCAGGTCGGCATCGAGACTCCCGAGCCGGTCGCGGAGCTCCGGCGGCGGATCGACGAAGCGGACGCGCTACTCATGCTCACGCCCGAGTACAACGGTTCGACCACCGGTGTGCTGAAGAACGCCATCGACTGGGTCTCCGCGCGGCACCGCGGCAGCTGGCTCCGGAACAGGACCGTCGCCGTCGCCGGAGCAACCACCGGCGAGTACGGTGCGATCTGGGCGCAGCAGGATCTGCGTCGGATCCTCGGAATCGCCGGCGCTCGTGTCGTCGCCGGCGACTTCCCGCTGCCTCGTGCGTACGAGGCGTTCGATGAATCGGGGACGCTTGCAAGCCCGCTCGTCGCCGAGCGCCTCCGCAACCACCTGGCGGCGCTCGTGCATGAGGCAAGCCCTCTCGCCGTCGCTGCGTAGAGCGCCGAGGGGCCGCGTGAGCGGCCCCTCGTAACGGATACCAGCGTTGGATTAGTAGAGGCGCTTCCGGCACTCCTCTCGCAAGGAGACGAGTGCGGCGCGAAACGCGAGCCCCCTACGCCGGCTAAGCGCTTCCCGGTGGTCCCGGGGACACGCCTCTACCCGCTGGTACCTCCACTGCCCGTACTGTCATCACTCAAGCCGGACCACCTCCTTTCCGCGGTAGCTTCAGCATACGCATTTCGAGCGGATGGATGCGCCCACGAGACTGCCTACGGTAGGTAGGAGAGTTACGTGAGCGCGACGGAGAGCTCGAGACCTCGATCGAGCGAGACGGTTACGCTCGAGAGCGCCGAGTCCGCCTGCCGTGCAGCCGAATACGCAGCGAGTGTCTCGGCATGCGATAGGACGTTGTCCGCGACAATCAGCCCGCCGGGCTCGAGGAGGGGTCGCGCAAGAGCGAAGAGTGCCTCGTAGTCGTCTTTCTCGGCGTCGAGGAAGATCAGATCGAACGTGTCTTCCGTCTTCCCGAGAGTCGAGAACGCATCGTCCTCGATGAGCTCAGCCCATTCGTCAAGCCCCGCAGCAGCCACATTTCCGCGCCACACAGCGCACTTCGAAGAGTCTTGCTCGAGCGAGAGCAGTCGTCCTCCAAGGAGCCGTGCCCCCGCCGCGAGCCAGATCGACGAGTAGCCGCGCGAAGCTCCGATCTCGAGCACTTCGACCCCGGCCTGCGACGCGGCGAGTGCGAAGAGGAAGCGGCCGGTCGTGGGCGCTATCTGGCGTGAGCGCTGCGCAGCCGGGACCCCGGCATCGCGCTCGGCCCGGTCTTCGTCCTCCAAGCGTGCGAGAACAGCGAGCACGCGCTCGTCGAGCATCAGTTCGAGACCTCGACAACGACGACGCCGTCCTCGCGAACAGATACCGGATACGTAGGGACGGACTCGAACGCCGGAAGGGTCATCGGGATACCGGTCTGCAGATCGAAGCGCGATCCGTGGCGCGGGCACACGACGATGCAGAGCTCAGGCTCCCAGTCGCCCTCGCAAAGAGGCCCGTCATCGTGAGAGCAACGATCCTCGATGGCGTAGAAGGTGCCCGCGCAGTTGTAGACGCCGATCGTCAGGGCGCCGACGGGAACGAGTCGCATCGACCCCGGCGAAAGCTCGTCAGCCGGAGCAACCTCGATCTCGGCCACTACTCGTCCTTTGCGCGCGACCGGAATCCGCGATCGCGGATTCCGGTCGCGCACACATCCCTGAAGGCGGCCGCTGCGCGGCCGCGGTGTTTGCGTCTTACCGAATGCAATGGGTCACTCCAGCACGAGGTCGCGACTCGATATCCCCCATTCCTCGGGGAGCGGCGTTCCCTTCGCCTTGTGCAACGCGAGCTTCAGGACACCGAGGCCGAGGATCGCGCACTTGAGTCGAACCGGCGTCAGGGGAATCCCGAGCTCGTCGAGCAGCTCCTGCGACGGCATCGCCGCGACCTGCTCGGCGGTTCGACCCTTGATCAGGTCGCTGAGCATCGATGTCGCCGCCTGACTGATGGCGCAGCCGCGGCCGTCGAATCCGACTTGCTCGATAACGTCGCCTTCCCCGAAGCGCACCGTCACCGCGAGCTCGTCTCCGCACAGTGGGTTCTGGCCTTCCGCGTACGCATCGGCCGGTTCAAGAAGCCCGTGGTTATGCGGGTTCTTGTAGTGGTCCAGGATGAGCTCGCGATAGAGCTGGTCGAACTCGCTCACCGTTACCCGAGGCTCTTCTTGACCTTATGGAGGCCGTCGACGAGCCGATCGATCTCTTCCGGGATCGTGTATAGGTAGAAGCTCGCCCGGTTCGTGGCCGCGACCCCGAGCTTCCGCATCAACGGCTGGCAGCAATGGTGTCCGGCGCGAATCGCAACGCCGTCGAAGTCGAGCACTTGAGCGACATCGTGCGGGTGGATCCCGGTGACGTTGAAGGCGACGATTCCCGCGCGTCGGTCGGGAGGCGGGCCGTACAGCTCAATCCAGGGAAGCTCCTCGAGGCGGCCTAGCGCGTAGCCGGCGAGCTCGTGCTCATAGCGCTCGATCGCGTCGAAACCGATCTCCGTCAGGTAGTCGATAGCGGCGCCGAAGCCAACCGCCTCGGCGATCGGCGAGGTCCCCGCCTCGAACTTGTGCGGAAGCTCACCCCACGTCGTCTCCTCGAACTCGACCTTCCGAATCATGTGGCCGCCGAGGTTGAACGGCTCCATCGCCTCCAGCAGCTCTCGCCGCCCCCAAACCACGCCGACACCGCTCGGTCCACACATCTTGTGCGCGGAAAGAGCGAGGAAGTCGCACCCGAGCGCCTGAACGTCGACCTTCCTATGTGGCGCCGCCTGCGCGGCGTCGACCACCATGATCGCGCCCTGCTCGTGCGCCCAAGAGGCGAGCGCACCGACCGGGTTGATCGTCCCGAGCGCATTCGAGACGAGGTTGTTCGCCACGATCTTCACCTGACCGTCCCGCGCAATCTCGTCCAGCGCACCCAGTTCGAGCTCTCCGCTCTCGCCGATCGGGATCATCCGAAACTCTGCCCCGGTGCGCTTCGCGACGTACTGCCATGGGACGTAGTTCGAATGGTGCTCGAGCTCGGTGACGACCACGAGGTCGCCGGGGCCGAGGTTGGTCAGGCCCCAGGCGTAGGCGACGAGGTTGAGTCCCTCTGTTGCATTGCGCGTGAAGATCACCTCACGCGCGTCGGGTGCGTTGATCAGGGCGCGAATCTTCTGGCGTGCGCCTTCAAACGCGGCGGTAGCTCGCTCCGAGAGCGCGTAGACGCCTCGGTGGACGTTGCCGTACGAGGTCTCGTAGAACTCGCTCATCGCAGCGATCATCTGGCGAGGCTTCTGTGCGGTTACCGCCGAGTCGAGGTACGCAAGCGGCTTCCCGTTGATGTTCTGCTCGAAAATCGGGAAATCCGTCCGCAGGCGGTTCGCGTCGAGCTTCGGATGTGCGATTACGGCCACGAGCGCATGGTACCCCTGGCTGCGTGGCTCACCCCAGATGGACTTGGCCGTTCGTCGCCGCTCGCTCGGCAGCCGCTCGAACGCGTTGGGCGGAAGCCATCGCGTTCTCGAGGAGATCGCACACGCGATCCATCCGGTTGCGCTCGGAGACGTCCCTCAGGAGCTCGAGCTTGTCGTCGTGCGGAAACTTGACCCGGCCGGCTAGGACGAAGGAGAGTTGCGCCGCGTCCGCCTCGGGCACGTCGACGTCGCTTCCCGCGAGCTCGCGCAGACGGTTGAAGAGGCCGAGTGCCCGTTCAATCGATTCCGGTCTTGCGGGATCCACCTCATCCTCGACCGGAGATACCTCACCCGTGTGGAAGCTTCGGCCGGTCGTCAGCTCGACCAATCTGAAGCGATCCCCGCCCTCGACGAGGATGTCCATCCGTCCATCCGCCATTCGAGCGAGCACCTCCGTGACCCGTGCGCGCGTGCCGACATCCCGCATTCCATCGTCGTCGGCATACACGAGCCCGAACTCGACGCCCGAGTCGAGGCACTCGCCGATGAGCTCCCGATACCGCTCCTCGAAAATGTGCAGCGGGACGCGCTCGGTCGGAAGCAGCACCAGCGGCAGTGGAAAGAGCCCGAGCTCGCTCACGCGACTCTTAGCTCGAGCGTTCGAGGTCGAGCGCGCACGAGTTGATGCAATAGCGCTTGCCCGTCGGATGGGGCCCGTCGTCGAATACGTGGCCGAGATGGCCACCGCACGACGCGCACATCACTTCGGTGCGCGCCATCCCGTAGCTGGCGTCGATCTCTGTGATGACACTGTCGAGCGCGGAGGGCTCGAAGAAGCTCGGCCAGCCACTGCCCGATTCGAACTTCGTGTCCGAGCGAAAGAGCTCCGCCCCACAGCCGGCACACCGATAGATACCGGGCGTGTGCTCGTCCCAGTACGCGCCGGTGAAGGCCCGCTCGGTGCCCTTCCGTCGCAGGATCTCGTACTGCTCGGGGGAGAGGCGCGAGCGCCACTCCTCCTCCGTGAGTTGCACCTTTGTGTCCATGACCCGAGGGTACCGTCCCGAGTTCAGAGCACGACGAGCGAGAGAGCGACGAACTGTGTCGCGGCCGCGGCCACCACGAGGAGATGGAAGACCTCGTGGAAGCCCAGCGTCGTCGGAAACGGGTTCGGCCACGTCAGAGCGTATGCGAGCGCTCCGACGCTGTAGAGCGCCCCGCCCACGATCACGAGCACGGCTGCAGCGACGCCGAGCGCAGGAAAGAGCTGCGGGATCAGGATGAGCCCGACCCACCCGACGCCCAGGTAGGCGACCGCCGAGAGCCAGCGTGGGGCGTCGATCCAGACCAGATTCAACACGATGCCGAGCGTCGCGCCGGCCCAAACCGTGACGAGCCCGACCACTCTGGCCGTCCCGCTGAATGCGACGAGCGCAAAAGCCGTGTACGTGCCGGCGATGAACACGAAGATCATCGCGTGGTCGAGCCGCCGAGCACGAAGCCGAGCCGACGGGCTCCGCCACGGAAACCGGTGGTACAGCGCACTTGCTCCGAACATCGCGGCGAGTGCGACCGCGTAGACCCACACCGCGAACCGCTCGAGATAGCCGTCGGCGAGCACGACCAGGACCGTCCCCGCGATGACCGCTGCAACGAAAGCGTACTGATGGAAGACGCCGCGCAACCGCGGCACGACGATCTGCGTCATCGCCTGATGATGCCCGATCCAGGCTACGCCTGGGGGATGCGAGCCTCGAGCGCAGCCGCGAGCGCATCGCGCACGGGCTCGAGCTCGACTCGGTCGAGGACGTCCTGGAAGAAGCCGCGCACGATCAGCCGCTCGGCCTCCGAACGTGAGAGCCCACGCGCCATCAGGTAGAAGAGCTGTTCGCGATCGACCTGCCCGAGCGTTGCCCCATGCGTGCAGCGAACGTCGTTCGCCATGATCTCGAGCCCGGGAATCGAGTCCGCGTGGGCGGTCTTCGAGAGCAGGAGGTTGCGGTTTTCCTGGTACGCGTTGGTTTTCTGTGCACCTTCCTCGACGCGGATCATCCCGCGCCAGACCGCGCGCGCGGTGTCGCGCAATGCCCCTTTGAAGGCGAAGTCGGAGGTCGTGTTGGGCGCGATGTGCTCCTGGAACGTGTCGTAGTCGAGGTGTTGCGTCCCGTCGGCGAAGTACGCGCCCGTGACGCGAGACGTGGCCCCCGCCCCCGCCAAGTCGTTCTGGATGCGCACCTTGCCCTTGGCGGAACCGAAACCCCCGGCGACCCAGTCGAGCTCGGCATCGCGATCGACGCGTGCGTGATGTGAGGCGAAGTGCCAGGTCCCACGCGAGAGGTTCTGCACCGAGACGTACTCGACCTTTGCGGCGTCCTTGACGACGATCTCGACGGCTGCGTTCGAGTAGGCCGAGAGCTCCGGGCTCGCCGACGTGTACTCCTCGATCAGCGTGAAGCGGCTCTCGGGCTCGGCTACGACGAGCAGGCGCCAGAAGAGCGATCCACCCTCCGCAGAGTTCGCGATGCGAACGTACAGGGGCTTCTCGAGGACGGCGCCGCGCGGCACGTGGACGAGGAGCCCGTTCTTCCACATCGCGGCGTTGTGCGCCGCGAACTTCTCGTCCCAGCCGACCAGCGAGTAGAGGAGCTCATGATCCTCGGGGAGCGTCTCGAAGCGGATGCCCTCGGGCGACGAGACGATCTCGATGCCCGCTTCGCCGACGTGCGCCACCCCAGAGGCGTCGAGCTCGAGCATCGTCGGAGGAGCAGCGATCTCTGTTGCGCCATTGGCGGTCCAGGCGTCGGGGTCGAAGCCCTTGAGGTCGGTGAAGCGCCAGTGTTCGTCCTTCGTCGTCGGAATGGGGAGCGCTGCGTAGCGCTCGCGCATCTCAACTCTCATACGGCTTGTACCGGCTGTGGAGCATGAGGTCGTTTCCGTCCGGGTCTTCGAAGAACGCCATGTGGCAGACGCCGGTGTCCACGGTCTCGCCCGCAAACTCGACGCCCTTCGCCTCGAGGTCGGCTCGCGCTACGGCGATGTCATCGACGTGCAACGCGATGTGCGCGCCGCGCTGTGGCGCGAACTCCCGCCCGAAGCTCGTCGGCTCGTAGATACCGAAGCACGTCTCACCGACCCAGAACTCGGCCTGACCGTGCTCGTCGGGTCGGAGGCCGAGCGTCTCGACGTAGAACGCCCGTGTGCGCTGCCAGTCCGTCGAGGACACGGCGATGAAGTCAGCTCGCTGGATCTGCGTCATGGCGTGGAGCCGTCGGGATACGGCGCATAGCGGTGGTGAAGGAGGATTTGGTTGCCGTCGGGATCGCTTACCCCCGCGCCGTTGCAGACGCCCGAGTCCCACATCTCATTGACCTGAACTCCGGCCGCCTCGAGCTTCGCCTTGGCGGACGCGACATCGGACACGCGGAGCGAGAGCGTTCCCGGCGGTAGCGGCGTGAACTCGTAGTCGTGGGTGTGGGGCGTCATGAGAGCGAGGGTGACGTTGCCGGTCTCGTACTCGATCCAGTCGTCGCCGGGCGAGTTCGGGTTCTGCGCGAGGCCGAGAACCTCTCCGTAGAAGTGCTTCGCCTTGTCGATGTCCGTGACCGGCACGCGGACGTAGTCGACGCGCGCGACCTCGATCAACCGACAGAGCCTTCCATCTGCAGCTGGATCAGACGGTTCATCTCGACGGCGTACTCGAGCGGGAGCTCCTTCGTGATCGGCTCCACGAAGCCGGACACGATCATCGCGCTCGCCTCTCCTTCCGAGAGCCCGCGACTCATGAGGTAGAAGAGCTGCTCCTCGCCGATCTTCGAGACCGTAGCCTCGTGGCCGAGGTCGACCTCGTTCTCGTCGACCTGGATGTACGGGTACGTGTCGGAGCGCGACTCCTCGTCGAGGATCAGCGCGTCGCACACGACCTTCGACTTCGAGCCCACGGCGCCCTTCGCGACCTGAAGCAAACCGCGGTAGCCCGCACGCCCTCCGTCCTTCGAGATCGACTTGGA
>Ga0247727_10010583_pt1 | contig 16309 bp, 7 predicted proteins | sample WisWelCaveWW1625_FD_202498 | JGI IMG/M metagenome (GOLD analysis project Ga0247727, IMG submission 202498) | Biofilm microbial communities from Wishing Well Cave, Virginia, United States - WW16-25 | ecosystem: Environmental > Aquatic > Deep subsurface > Groundwater > Cave microbial mat | place... | reverse complement strand
GTACAGGTTTCCGGCCGACCCGTTCGCGGAAATGATGATCGTGTCGTTCGAGTAGGTCTCGACGCCGGAGACAACCCAGTCGCCGCTGATGGAGATCAGCGCGGAAGCCGGGGCCGAGAGGGCCGTGGCCGCAAGCGCGAGGATCAGTCCGGCGATCGAGCCCAGAAGTAGCGTCTTGAAGCGCATTGCAAGAACCCCCAAAGAGTGCGCGGAGAACCGCTCGCCGCGCTTTCGCGAGCGATCTTGGGGGGGCTATTTGAAGGCTAGCGGCAGGCCCGACGGCAAGTCAACGATTGTACCCCCCGGGCCGCGACCGCCGAACCGTTCGAACGGTGTACAAGACCGTTCGATGGATGTTCGAGATCATTCGCGGCGCGTCTGAGAGCCGTTAATAGGCAACAGGAGGTGATCCCCTACGGGCAATCATCGCCGGGGGGAAGGTGTCTGCGGAAATTGTTCGCTATCCTGCTAGTTGCGGCCCAAATCGCAACCGTGGCGGGTGCGGCTGCGGCCCTACGTGAAAACAGCACCCCCGCATTAACCTTCCCCGACTCTGCATTCAGTTGCGGCACGGCGTAATCCTTGAATTCAGAAACGGTGAGGAAAATGAAAAACCTGCGAAGCGTTTGTGCCAGCCTTGTGATTGCCCTGTCCGCGCTTGCCCCTGCGGCGAGCGCGTTCGACCCGACCGACCCCCTCGACGGCGCGCGCGACGCGGATGGGGACGGGCTCTCGAATTACCTGGAATTCCTGCGCGGCACGGACCCGTCGAACCCGGACTCGGACGGCGGCGGAGCCAATGACGGGTGGGAATCAAACTTCGGGCTCAACCCCGCCGACCGCAGCGACGACTACCTCGACACCGACGCCGACGGGTGGGACAACTACCGCGAGTATGTCGTCGGCACGGATCCCACGAACCCGGACACCGACGACGACGGGATGATCGACTCGACCGATCCCAACCCGTTGTTGCCTGATGGTGTTCAGCGCGCGAGTTGTGGTGGAGTCGGCCCGGGCAGGGGCCAGCGCGGCCCGGTTGACGGCAGTGGCGATCCGCGAGGCGGCACGCCCGGCCAAGGCTTCCCTTCTGGCTCCGGTCAAGGCCAAGGCCAAGGCAACGGCCAGGGCCAAGGCGGCGGGCAAGGCGCGGGTCAAGGTACGGGCAACGGCCAAGGAAGCGGCCAGAACGGCGACAACCAGGGCAACCCGTCTGACTCGGATGGCGACGGGATCATCGAAGGCTCCGGTGCCGCGCGTCCCACCGCGCGTCCCACCGCGCGAGCCGCCGGCATCCGCCTGCCGACGCTCTGGTGATCGCTCAACGCTGAGGCCCGGGAGGCCTCGGCCCCCGGGGGCCCTTCACCGGGGGGCGTCCGGGTGGGGATGCCGGGAGGCCGGCGGGCTCCGGGAATCCCGCGGGCTCGTCCGCCGGCGGCCGCTTGCGCCCGCGGGCAACCAAAAAGCCCGCGGCGAGCCCCGCGCCGAGTCCCAGTCCGAGCCACGGCGCGACCGACCCCGCGCCGCCTCCCCCGGTTGACCCCGCAACGTCCGCTCTCGTGAGGCTCAAGCGCGCGCTGTTCGAATTGCCGACCGCGTCCGTGACGACCGCCTCGACTCGATTGGGTCCCGCCCGTAGGTCGATGCGCGCGGTGAATCCGCCGCCCGCGCCCACCGCGACGGTGACGCCGTTCAGCGTGAGCGAAACCCCCGGTTCCGTGACGCCCACGACGAGCGCAAACGAATCCGCGACGGACGACCCCTCCGCCGGCGAGGTGAACGAGATGGATGGGGCCGTTCGGTCGCGAGTGACCGACACGGTGTGCGGAAGCGCAGCATTGCCCGCAGCGTCGTGGACGGCGACCACGAGCGCGTTTGGCCCCTCCGCAAGTGCGGCCGTAAACGTGTTGATGCCCTGGATTCCGGCAAACGCCACGCCGCCAATTTCAACCACTGCATCCTCCGAAAGGACAACGACCACTTTCACGATCGTACCGTTCGTGTAGGCTGCCCCGTCAAGATCGACGAGCGAGCCGTCGCCGGCCGCCAGGCTCGCGGTAGCCGTGGGCGGGGTGCTGTCCCGAACCACCCGCAATTGCACCGAAGCGGTGTTCCCGACCGTGTCGACGGCCACGACCGCGATCAGGTTCTCGCCCTCGTCGAGGTCGACCGCGAGCGTAAACACGCCCGCGGCGTCCACGGATGTGGCTACGCCGTTTACAAGGACATGTTGAATGGCGGTGGTCAGGTCCGTCGCAACCCCGGTCACCGATGCGCGGGCCGATCGAGTCAGCGCGATGCCGCCCGCCGTGAGGTTCCCTGCCGCAAGCTCAGCCGTCACGAGTGGAAGGTCGCTGTCGGACCAAACGGTCCCCAACCACTGGGCCCGGTTACCGGCAGCGTCCGTGGCGTTCACGGCGATCAAATTGCGGCCGGGGCGAAGAGCGACGAGCGCCGAAAAGCCCTCCCCCAACACCGTTGCCGGCGCGCCGTTCACCTCGACGTTCGCGCCCGCTTCGGTGACGCCGCTGATTGTCATCGCATCGGCTTGCGTGGACGCGTCCGAGGCGAGGAACACTGCTAGGGCGGGCGGGACGTTATCGACGAGCAGGGAGCCTTGGATCGTGAGGGTGTTCCCGGCGCGGTCCGTCGAGGTGACCCAGAACGTGTTCAAGCCTTCCACAAGGGGCATCGCGAAGGCGAAGCGCCCGGCGCCATCGGCGATCGTGGCAAACCGGAGGCCGCCCGCCGTGAGGAGGCCGACCGCGAGGTCGGGGTCCGTGGAGCCGGAGACATTGTAGACCAAGCCGTTCGCGCGCGGGGCGATCCCGTCGAACGTTACCGGCGGCCGCACCGTGTCGACCACGATCGGGCCTCGGACGGCGTAGGTCGTGAGCCCGGTGCGGTCGCGCGCCCGGAAATAAAGCATGTACGCGCCGTCCGGCGCCGACGGATAGGAAATCGTGAAGTTGCCGGGCACCCCTGCGACGGGGATGACCGGGCCCCAGCTGGCGTTGTCAAAGGACCACTCCATCGAGGCGACTCCCGTCCCCGCGTCCGTCGCCGTGCCGGAAGCGACAATGGTCGAGGAATTTTGGTAGCGCGTGCCCTGCGGAGGCTGGACCGTGATGCGCGGCGCTTCGTCGTCGATGCAGGTGATGTCGAGCGGGGTCATCGGGCGCGTCACCAGGAATTGCACGGGCGCGCAGCCGAACGACCGGCCGTCGATCACGACCCGCGGGCGCAGGTCGCGGTTGTCCACATTGGGGAGCCCGTCGTACGAACCCCACCACACGACGAAGCTCGGCGTCCAGTTCGACGGGTTGATCGATATGCCGAGCACTCCCGTCGGCGTAAAGAGGCTCAGGTTGTCCGTCTGGAAGGGGATTCCTCCCTGCCAAGCGATGGCGCCGATGTTCAGCATCGCGAAGTGCTCGACGCTGCCGCCCGTCCCGTCGATGAGGGTGCTAAGCGCCGTGTCCGTCGTGTCGTAGATGAAGATGTGTCCGCCGAAGTAGCCGTTGTACGCGGGGTTCGTTTGGTCGATCGTCGAGTTGCGGACGGTGATGTCTGTCCAGTGGGCGATCACGCCGATCGAGCACGAGGTGATGGTGACGTTTTCGAGCGTCGCGGTGACTCCATCGCCCATCGCGGCGCGCAGGTAGAACGCCCACCCGCATCCCGTGACCGAGAGGTTCCAAAACGAATACGAGCCTCGGATGTCTGCGTCGTTGGCGTTGACCGCGCTTCCGCCGAGGCCGGCAAAGACGTTGTCATGGACGTCGAAGTGGGTAGTGGTGGAGGCCTCGCGGATCCGCACCGCATCGTCGCCGCCAGTGAAGTTGTTGTGGTGGATGTCGAACCGGACGGCCGCCGTGTGCGTCTGGGGCGCGAAGGAAACCGCGTCCGTCGAGGTGTCCCCGTCGAGCGCGAAACGGTTGCGCGCGATCTCGCGGGCCACGGGGTTGGAGAGCAGCGGGACCTCGATCGACAGACCGATGCCGGGGCCGAGGAAATTGTCGGTGAAATTGATGGGGACACGCATGTGAATCGAGGCGCCGACCCCGTTCGTCTGCGTCCACCGGACGGACTGCAGCACGAGATTCGAGGAGATGATGAACGTCCCCGAAAAGCCCCCACCGGCGTCGAACGTGGCGTTTCGCAGTTCGACGGTTCTAAGTTCCGTGCGGCTGCGGATCCACAGGAACCAAGAGGGCCCGTCGATCGTCGAATTGCCCGCGAACAGCGCGCCCTCCACGGTGAGCGTGCGATTCAAGGGCAGGAGGAGCGTGCAGTTCTCGAGGTGTAGTTCTCCGCCCGGGAGGATGTTGACGAACCCGTCCGTTTCGCTCGAATTCGTCACGTTGATGACCTGGTCGGTTAGGCTCGTGACCGAGGTGATGTTCCAGTCGCCCACGATGTCAAGGTCCGCGGCGGCCGTCGGCGCGAACGCCGCGACGGCAAGGAACGCGAATCCGACCGCTGCCATCCCCAGAAACCCCACGCGAAGTGCCCGCACCAGAGGAACCCCCCTCTGCGGCCGAAGCCGCACCGCTTGACAGCGGGCCCTCTACATAAGCCGACCCGCGCGAGTTGAGGCAAAGGTGAACGCCGCCGCCCGACGTGTTTAGTGTTTCTTGAAGGACGGGCGCGCGGATTTCCGTGGGGACGGCGTGCGCGCCCCCATGCCGCCAACGGTGATATAACTCGGGCACGATTCCGCAGGGCGTGAAAAAGGGAGGCCGGCCATCTGAGATTCGCGCCCCCCGCGGGCTCAACCTTTCGTGCAGGGGGTGGCGGCAGGAAGCCATCCTCCGGATGCTGTACAACAACCTCGAGAACGCCGAGATCCCCGAGGAACTCATCATTTACGGCGGGACGGGTCGCGCGGCCCGCAGCTGGAAAGACTTCGACGCAATCGTCGGGGCGCTGCGCGAGCTCGAGGAAGACGAGACGCTGCTCGTTCAGTCGGGGAAAGCCGTCGGCGTGTTCCGCACGCACGCGGACGCGCCTCGCGTGCTCATTGCGAACGCGAACCTCGTCCCGCGCTGGTCGAATTGGGAATACTTCCGCGACCTCGAGCGCGCGGGCCTTACCATGTACGGTCAGATGACGGCCGGGTCGTGGGCCTACATCGGCACGCAAGGCATCATCCAAGGGACGTTCGAGACGTTCGCAGCGGTGGCCCGGCGTCACTTCGGCGGGACGCTCCGCGGGCGCCTCGTGCTCTCCGGCGGGCTCGGCGGCATGGGAGGCGCCCAACCCCTTGCCGTGACCATGAACGGAGGCGCGGCGCTCATCGTGGAGGTGGACCGCGAGCGCGCACGCCGCCGCCAGGCCCAAGGGTACCTGCAGGTGGTCACCGACGACCTCGATGAGGCGCTGGACGCGGCCCAAGGGGCGAGGGAGGAAAAAGCGGCGCTCAGCGTCGGCCTCGTCGGAAACTGCGCGGAGGTGTTTCCGGAACTCCTGCAGCGGGGCGCAATCCCCGACATCGTCACCGACCAAACGAGCGCGCACGACGAGCTGAACGGCTACGTGCCGAAGGGGCTCACGGTGAAGGAGGCTCGTGCGCTTCGCACGTCCGACCCGAAGGCCTACGTGCGGCGGTCGACCGCCTCGATGGCCGACCACTGCCGCGCGATCCTCTCGATGAAGAAGCGCGGCGCCGTCGCGTTCGACTACGGCAATAACCTCCGAGGGCAGGCGGAGAGGGCCGGCGTCAAGGGCGCGTTTGGCTACCCGGGGTTCGTCGTCGCATACATCCGGCCGATGTTTTGCGAAGGCCGGGGGCCATTCCGATGGGTCGCGGTGTCCGGCGACCCCGAGGACATCCGCGCCACCGAGGACGTGGTGCTCGAGCTATTCCCAAAGAACGCGCAGCTTGCGACATGGATTCGCCTCGCGCGCAAGCACCTGCCGTGGGAGGGGCTCCCCGCACGCGTCTGCTGGCTGGGGCTGGGCGAACGCGCGAAGTTCGGAGCAGCCATTAACCGCCTCGTCAAGGACGGCACGGTTGCGGCTCCGATCGTGATCACGCGCGACCACCTCGACTGCGGCTCGGTGGCCTCGCCCTACCGCGAGACGGAGGGGATGCGCGACGGGTCGGACGCCGTCGCCGACTGGCCCCTGCTTAACGCGTTGCTCAACACCGCTGCGGGCGCCGACATGGTGCACCTGCACAACGGCGGCGGCGTCGGGATCGGGCTCTCGACGCACGCGGGGATGCACGCCATCGCCGACGGGACGGACGCGGCCGACGCGCGGCTTGCGCGCGTACTTCACACGGACCCTGCGATCGGGGTCGTGCGCCACGCGGACGCGGGCTACCCCACGGCACTTCGGGTCGCCAAACGCGCGGGCCTGCGGATGCCTGCCCTGGCGGCTCGCCCCGGCGCCGCGAAGGGGCCGCGCGGACGGAGCCGGCGCTAGCGCCGGTCACTGGCCGGGAGGCTGGGGGCCCCTCGGCCCCTTGCGCGCAGGCCCGGCCGCGGGGACTTTCGGCGCGGCAACTTCGGGCCGAGGCGCGGGCCCTGCCGCAGCCACCGCGGGCCACTCATCGTCATTCGGGCGCGCGCGGCCGCGCCGGCCAAGAGCTAGGCCGAGGGCGGCGCCCGCGCCTAGGCCGACCGCGAGCATGACGAAACTTTCCGGGCCGCCGCCCGCGGCCGCCGTGTTGCCCGCTGGGGGAGGAGCCGTCCGGATGACGGTTTTCGTCGTGGAGTTGGCGTTACCAAGGGCGTCTACAACTTCGATCGTTACGGTGTTCTCGCCCAAGCTCAACGGGACGGTCGCGCGGAATTCGCCCGTAGGGGAGACCGACACCGCCTGGCCGTTGACGTGAACGAGCGCCAGCGGATCGGTGACGCCCACGATCTCAACGGCCGCTGCGTCCACCGAAGCTCCCGCTGCGGGGGCGGTCAAGGTCACCGCGGGTGCGATGCTCTTGCGCTCGATGACGAGGCTTAAGGGGACTGCCGGGTTGCCGGCGAGATCGACGAGCGCGACCGTGAAGGGGTTCCGGCCCTCCGCGAGCGTGACCACGAAGGCATTCGCCCCTTCGGCCACGGTGTGGGAGGATCCGCCGAACGTCACGGTGCCCGCCTCCGACACGACAAGCACCAGTTTCACCGTCGAGCCCGCCGTATGGTTCTCGCCTGCTGTGAACACGACGGGCGACGCGTCGGCCTCCACCGAAACGGCGAGCAAAGGCGGGGTCGAGTCGCGCACGACGAGCACCGTGATGGACGCCGTGTTGCCCACCGCGTCGGAGGCGGTCACCACGATTGTGTTCGCGCCTTCGGTGAGGGTCACGACGGTCGAGAACCCGCCCGCGCCGTCGAGGGCGAGGAGCCTTCCGTTCACAACGAGACCGGCCACGCCCGAATCGTCGTCGTGCGCGGTGCCCGCAAACGACGCCGAGGCAGACCGCGTGACGACCGGCGAGCCCCCGGTGGGGCTTTCGCCATTGACTTCGACGGCGAGGTCGGGCGGCAAGTCGTCGAAATACGCGGCGCCGAACCAGCTGGCGCTGTTGCCCGCCAGGTCCGTGGCGACAACCGTCAGGTTCGTGAGCCCCCGCGCAAGCGGCACGTCGAGCGCGAAGTCCTGTCCGGAGCGGCCCGCGAGCAGGCCGTTCACCCGCACCTCGGCGGTGGCCTCCGACGACCCCTGCACGTGCACGCTCGCGGTCACCTCGAGTGCCGTGAGGACGGGGCGCCCATCGAGGAGCACGACGAGCGCGGGCGGCCGCGTGTCGACTCGCAGGGACGCGAAGAGGGAGAACGCGTTGCCCGCGGCGTCGCGTGCCGTGAGCGTGTACGTGTTGAGGCCCTCCTCAAGGAGGACGCCGATCCCGAACGCCCCGCTCACGAGCGACTTTGTCGTGTTCGAGAACCCGCCCGCCCGGGCGACCGAAACGGTGGTGTTCGGCTCCGTCACCCCGGTGATCGTGTAGCTCGAGCCCGAGATGAATGCGGGCGGCGCATCGAAGGCAAGTGACGGGACCGCCGTATCCACCGTGAGTGGCCCCGCCGTCACGAGCCGCACGTTGCCGGTCCGGTCTACGGCGCGCAGCGTCACCTGATACATCCCGTCGGCCACGGTTGCCCGCACGAAGCTGAAGTTTCGAGCGTCGCCGGGCGCGAAGGCGACGGGCCCGAAGGCCGATCCGTCGAGCGAGAACTCCACCGTGTTGAGCCCCGAGCCCGCCTCGTCCACACGCGCGGTGCCGGAGATCACGGAGGCGTTTTGTATTCGCGGGAACGTCGGGGCAAGGACCGTGATCGTCGGAAGCGCGTCATCCACGCACGTGACGGTCGTGAGCGGCATTCCCTGGGTCACGAGGAACGACGCGGGCGTGCAGTTGAACGCGGTGGCCCCGTCGCGGATCGTTGGCCGCAGTTGCCGGTTGTCGACCCTTGAATTGCCCGGGTACATCCCCCACCAAACGATTTCCTGCGGAATCCAGGTCGACGCGTTGACTTGGAGTGTAGTCCCGCCGTTGGCGTCGACGAGGGTAACGAGGTCGTCGGTGATCGGAACGGCGTTCTGCCAGGTGGGGGCCGCCATCTCGAGGCGGATGAAGTGCTCGATGCTGCCGCCGGAGCTCGGGGAATTCGCCCCAAACGCCGTGTCCGCGCTATCGTAGATCCTGATGTGTCCGTTCGGCCCCGCGTCGAACTGGGGGCTCGGGCCCAAGATCGTCGCGTTACGGATGACCCAGGTCGCATCTTCCGCGTAGATGCTGTCGGTGGTGCCGTTGACGTAGATGTTGTCGAGCGTAGCCACGACGGTCCCACCGGCCACGCCGTTCACCCTGGCAGCGCGCAGCACGCCCTCAAAGGACGAGTTCCATATGCGTAGCTGGCCATCGAACGAATCGCAGCGGATGGCGGCGGAGCCCGTATACATGAACTGGTTGTCGTGGATGAGGAACGTCGTGTTCGGCGCGGTCTGGCCGATGAGGATCCCCCACCCCGACATGTTGGCGATGAAGAGGTCGTGGATGTCGAACTGGACCTGGCCGGTGTGGAATGCATCGGCGAACGTGAGCGCGGTTCCGGAGCCCGCTTCCCTGATGGTGTTAAAGGCGATCTCAATGGCCTTGTTGGCGGTGAGCGACGCCAGCTCGTAAGCGGCGGTGCACCCGTTTAGCAACGTGTTGTTCTTGAAGTCGATGGCCCGCCGGATATGGAGCGTGCCGGCCGTGTTGCCGCCGCAATCCCACACGACGCGGTCGAAGGTCGAGGTCGAACTTTCCACCACGGTGCCGCCGAAGGTGGCGTTGACGAAGGCGTCGCGGGTGAGAACGGCCTCGCCGCGGATCCACAGCTTCCAAGTCTCGCCGTGCACCGTGGAGTTGTGCAGTTCGGCGCGGCCCTGGATATCGAAGATGCTGTGGAACGGCAGGATGAGGGTCACATTCTCGAAGGACAGGTCCCCGCCGGGAAGGACGGTGACGTTGCCGTCCGCGAAGGTGTTGTTGGTGATCGTGATGACCTGGTTGGAATAGGACTCAGGGCCCGAGATCACCCAGTCGCCGTCCGGTGGCGGGGTTGCGGCCGCGGGGGTGGCGAGAAACGCCGTGAGGGCAACGAGCCCAAAACCTGCCGCAATTCCAACGTACTCCCCCAGCGCTTTGCGCGTGCGTCTCCCCCCAACGCGGCACGAAGAGCGCCGGTGGCCGATCCCAGGCAAATGACCCTATTTCAACACTTAGCCGCGGCCCGAGTCCAAGTGAACGGAGCCGGCCCCCGAAGGGGACGACTCGCCTTCCACGCCCGCTCGCGGCCGGCCTTGGGGTCTAGGTCTTCCGATCCGTGCCCTTCGCGGCCTCTCTGCGCGCCGCTTCCTTCGCCTCGAGGGCCGCCGGCTTCACAATGTCCGGCTCGCGGCCAGCCTGGATGTCCCGCACCGCCTTCAGGTATTTCTCGCAGGCAAGCTTCACGCTCGGGTTGTTCTCGACGGCGTCGAGTTGCTTGATGACCTCGAAGTACCGCATGCCCACCTCGTTGTGGGTGACGATCAGCGTCTGCAGGAGCCGCACCGCGTCGTAGCGCTCGTGGCCCTCCACGGACTCGAGCCGCTTCATGAAATGGTTGAGGATCGGCATCATCGCCTCCGGGTGGCGCTCCCCCACGCGAAGGATTGTGATGGCCGCCATGTTGCGCGGCATGTGGTGCTTGTCGTCCAGGAGTACCGCAATCTTCGGGATGTGCGGGATCAGAACCTCCGCCTTGATGCGCGTGACGTGGTCGAGCACCTCCGTGATCCCCCACCGGAGCCGGAAGTCCTTCTCGTTCAGGTGGTCGACGAGCGCCTTCAGGAATTCGGGGTTCGCCGAGGCGTCGCGCGATACCTCGACGAGCTTCGGATTCTCGCGGAGAAGCAGCTGCTTCCGGAGCTCATCGTCCCACTTCGCCCATCCTGCGCGGACCTTGAACATGCCGGGGCCGATCGACATCGGGGGGACGCTCCTTGGTGTGCCAAAATCTCGCAAGTAGAAAAAAGGGAGGGCGGGGACGCCGGTGGCGCCCCCGGAAAACGCGGCCTTGTCCGCCGCCTTAGGTGTGGATGTCCTCTTCGGAGCCGCCGTTTACCGCGGCATACTCCTTGAAGGTCATCGCGAATTTCGACTCGATTTCGGTGCGGAAGGTCGGGCCCGTGTTGTACGCGCAGAACGGGATGATGCGCCCGTCGGGGGTCGCGTAGTGCACGATGCACCGCTTGACGCGGTCGATGTCGTAGTTGTAGCGGTCCATGAAGTGCATCGCGCCGATGAACAGCGTGTTCCAGTGGAACTCGCTGAGGCCGGCCTTCCCTCCGTCGTAGAACACGCCCTTCAGCAGGTCGGCTACCTTGTCGACGCCCTTCGGGGCCTTCTCGAGGTCGACATACTTCAGCAGCCGGCGCGCCTTGATGAGGGCCCGCACCTTCGAGGCCTTGAGCCCCTGGGTCTCCTCCGCGATCTGCAGCGCCTCGTTGTAGAGGCCGTCGATGTCGATGAACTGCGACACACCCATGTACCGCCCGTCCTCGCCGCGGATGACATACGCGCCGATGCCGCACGCGGGGTGGCACGTAAACGCGAGCTTGCCTTCGCCGTGGATCACCGACACGACCTCGGAGATCGCGGCCGCGACGGGCACCGGGTAGAAGTCGTTCTTCGTGAGGAAGCCGGTCTGCTCGACCGCGTCGGCCACGAGGTCCGACTGCGTGTAGCGGCCGCGCATCCGGTCTTCGGTCTCCATGCGCCCGGAGAACGAGACCGGCTGGAAGTTCACGCTGCGCACGACATCGAGGTTGTTGAGGGCGAAGCGGATGATGTCGCCGACCTCGTCGTTGTTGAGGTTCTTCACGATCACCGGCACGAGGGTGACGGCAAGCGCCTTGGGGCGCACGCGCCGGCAGTTCTCGATCGCCTGGAACTTCTCCTTGAGGAACCCCGGGCGCTTGCGCGCGCGGATGTAGGACTCGTCGCGGAACCCGTCGAACTGGAGGTAGATCATGTGCCCGCCGTTGTCGACGAACTTCTGCGCGAAGTCCGGCTCCTTGGCAAGCCGGATCGCGTTCGTAGCCACCTGGATCTGCGGGAACCCGAGGTCCGAGCCCGCCTTGACCGCGTCAAAGAAGCGCGGGTAGATCGTGGGCTCGCCGCCGGCGAACTGAATCGCCTGGACGGGCACGGGCTTCAGGTCGCGAAGGTTGCGCATCATCGCGACGACGTCCTCGAACGGGGGCTCGAACACGAAGCCCGCGGAATTTGCGTTCGCGAAGCAGATGGGGCACTTGAGGTTGCAGCGGTTGGTGAGGTCGACATTGACGATGCCCGGGTGGGACGTGTGCGCGTTGCAAAGCCCGCAGTCGTACGGGCAGCCTGAAGTGAGCTGCGTGTGGGGGTTGTCGATCCCGACGCCGTCGATCGCGTAGCCTTCGAACTTCATGAAGAGCTCGACATCCGAGTAGTAGACGTCCATGAACTCCCCGTGGTCCGGGCAGTTCTTCTTCAGCATGACGCGGCCCTGGTCTTCGTAGATCACGCCCATGATGGTGCGGATGCACTCGGGGCACAGCGAGCCGATCTTTCGGGGGAGTTTGGTCTTGATACCGGTGGGCTGGATGACCGTTAGTTTCCGGGTGATCCCGGCGTTCGGCGGGTTGACGATGTCGCGCTCGGTTGCGTTCACATCATAGCCCAGGAGCTTCGCTTCAGAAACAGCCATTCATTCCACCTTGGTTCCGCGGAGTAAGCGGAGTCGTTTATAAGCGTTTTGTAGTGTCCGAGATGACAATGCCATATCTGACGCCTGCAGGCAGGGGGCGCCCCAAGGGCTTCCCAAGAGGAAAAAGCCTCCTCGCGCGCACGCGCGAAGGCCAGGCGGGCAAGTAGCGACAAAGGTGAATTGGAAATGGGCGGGAACGCGGAAAGGGGCGCCGATTCGGGCCGAGGAACGCCAGGCGGCCGCCGGTCGCCCCCGCTTCTTGCCCGGAGAGATCGCCTCCCGCCAAAAGCCATTCGGCTCCCAGCATTTCCCCAGCCACCCGATGCCTGCTCGTCCAGGTATACCAAAACCTGGCCAAGCGTTATATATCGTCGCAAGAAGTCGGCGGCGAACCGGAAGTAGCCACGGATCGGGGCTTTCCGGGGAGGATTCAAATTGGATAATGCGCGCTCTCGGGCGCCCTCCGTTTTCGTGGCTGCGCTTCTCGCCCTCCCTGCATTCTCCGCCTTCTTCGCCTCCGTCTCAATGGGGGCAAGCCCGCCGCCGGCCAGCGGCGATTGGTTCGTCGTCGACGACACCACCGTTTCGGCGGTCCCCATCCACCTGAGCGGGAACCTGACGGTTTCCGCGGGCGCCACGCTCACGCTCTCCGGCTCGATCCTTTACATGGAAGCGGCCGACGCGTGGATATCGCTTGAGATGGGCGCGCGGCTCGTCCTTACGGCGGGAGGCGCGATCAAGGATTCGCCCTCCGACACGGACGACGGAAGCGCGGCCGATTGGGCGTACTCCATCGCCGGTGCGGCCTCGTCGTCCATCGAGCTTGCCGGAGCCTCGATCGAAGGCTCCTCCGGCATCGGCGTGACCGACGGCTCAATCCTATTGCGTGACTCGGTCGTGAAGATGAACCGCGGGCCGATTGCCCTCCTCGGAGTGACGGTGCTTGCGGCGCACAACACCTCGTTTGTGCAAAACACCGCCCCCCTGTTCGATGTCCAGGGCACATCTTCCGCCGTGGTGGAAGGAAAGGGCGTTCCGACCTTTGCGGCCGGCCCGATGGCGTCGTTCTCGTACTCGTCGTTCCTCGCCGTGCGCGTGAACGACACCAGCGGCAAGCCCCTCGGCGGCGCCGATTGGGCGTTCGAGACAGGCCTCGGAGTCCTCGGCGGCTCGATGGCCCTCGGGGGGATGCTCCCGACGACGCGCCTCGACCACGAAGGGTTCGCAACGCCGATGTGGGTTCTCGCGCCCTATGTGCAGCAGACCGCGGGTGTGAGGACCTACCTGGGCGTCGTCGCGCGCGTCAGCTTCGCCGAGTGGTCGGACGCCCGCTCGGTCAACGCTTCGGCCGACGGCCTCATCATGTTCACCTCGATGAACCGCGGAGTCGTGCTCCAAGACCACTCGATGGAGGCCATGCTGGACGTCTACCACGGAATGATGGAAGGCATGAACGGCATGGGCGGCATGGACCCCATGGGCGGCATGGGCGGAATGCCCGGCATGGACGGCATGATGGGCCCGATGATGACGCAGGGCCCGGGCTCTGCGTGGGGCGATTTCAACGGGGACGGGTTCGTCGATGCGGTCGTGACCGCCGCCCCCGAGACGGACGAAATGTTCCTGATGGAGATGATGATGAACGTCACGGACTACCCCGCGCCGCAGCTTTTCCTCGGGAGTGGCGATGGGATGTTCCACCACGAAATGATGTCGGGCCTCGAGGGCGAACCGGGCGCGAGCGGCGTGTCGGCGGGCGACTTCGACGGCGACGGCGACCTCGACCTCTTCGTCGCCCGGTACGGCAACGGCGGCATGGCGATGGAGGACTCGCTGATGCGCGTCACGTTCATGGACGGCCACCCGCTCACCTCGTTCATTTTTGAGAACGACGGCGGGGGGATGTTCACCGATGTCAGTTCGCAGGCCGGGTTCGACATGCCATCGCGGTACACGACGGGCGGCGTGTGGAACGATTACAACCGCGACGGCTGCCTCGACCTCTACGTCGTCAACATGGGGCAGATGGTCATGGCGATGATGGAAGGGATGCCCATGGACGAAATGATGCACATGGGGATGGAAATGAATTTCATCAAGCCGCAAGCCAACTACCTCTACAAGAACGACTGCGACGGAACATTCACGGATGTCACGGCGGCGGCGGGCGCGCCCACCGGGGGCGGGCCGCCGGGATCCGAAAGTGCGTGGCAGGGGCTGCTCATGGATCCTGTCCAGATGTACTGGTACGGAAACCTCACGGGGAAAAACCTCGGGGGCTCGGGCCTCTCGTACACCGCGGCCTTCTTCGACTACAACGAGGACGGGTGGCAAGACCTGCTCGTCGCAAACGACTTCGGGTACTCGCCGCTGTACCGCAACAACGGCGACGGCACCTTCACGCTGCAGACGGCCGAAGCCGGGCTCGACAAGATCGGGTCGGCCATGGGATTTGCCATCGCCGACTACGACCGGGACGACCACCTCGATGTGTTCCAGTCCAACTTCAACGAGGACTACCTTTGGATGAGCAACGGCGACGGCACCTTCACGGACCGTGCGGACGAGTTCGGCGTGGCCGACATGGCCGTGGGGTGGGGCGTGGCGGCCCCCGACCTCAACAACGACGCTTTTCCCGACCTGGCGATCTCCACCGGCTACATGTCGATGATGATGAAGGCGTCCGAGCGCTCGTCGGTTTACATCAACGACGAGGGGGTGCGCTTCTGGGACGGCTCGGCGGGCTCAGGGATCGACCGCGACCCGGCTCTCGGCATTTCAATTGCGACCGCGGATGTGGACGCCGATGGCCGCCTCGACCTCTTTCTCGGCAAAACCACGGGCATGAACCGCCTGTACCTGAACCGCGAGGGCGGCGGCCACCAGATCCGGCTCGACCTGCACGGGCGCGTCTCGAATTCCTACGGCGTTGGAGCCGAGGTGACCGCGGTCATCGGGGGCAAGCCCTTCCGCACGGCCGTGCAGCCCGGCGGCGAATACGCATCCTCGAACGAGCCGGGCGTTTTCATCGGGCTCGGGACCGTGGCCGAAGCGAAGCGGGTCACCGTGACATGGCCGTCTGGAATCGTGCAGGCCCTCGGCGATGTGATGGCGGGCGCAAGGCTCACGGTACGCGAGTCCGTTGGCGCGGTGGTGGATGCCGGCCCCGACGGTTTCGCCGACACCTCCGTGCCCGTCCTGCTCACGGGGAGCGCCGGCGCCGAAGTCCGCGGTTCGTCGTATACTTGGATTTTCCACGGACCCACCGGAAACTCCACGGCGGCCGGCAAGGAGGTCATGTTCACGCCCGCCACGCCTGGCGTGTACGCCGTGGAGCTGCTCGTCGCCGACCGGTTCGGCGACCCGCTCGGCTCCGACTTCTGCATCATGCAGGTGGCGGACACGACCGGCGCCACCATCGACCTCAAGATGCCGGCGACCATCACGGCCTCGGGCCGCCCGACCTTCGATGCGAGCAACACGAGCGACAATGACCCGGCGTTCGCCAACGGCGCGGTCTACGACTGGACGTTCCGCCTCGGCCCCATGGAAGTCAAGGCCACAGGGGCAAGGCCCACCGTGCAGCTGCCGAAGGCGGGCGTGTGGGCGGCCACCCTGAAGGTCACCGACCCCTCGGGGAACGCCGTCATGCGGTCGTTCGACGCGCGCGTCACGGGCGCGGGTCCAGCGACCGTCAACCAGGACATGGTCGTATGGGCGATCCTCCTGCCCACGCTTTCGATCGTTGGGGTTGGTTTGATTTCCGCGCGCGTGTGGCGCGGCCGCGACGGGGAGTCGCTTGCGCCGGAGCACTTCAGCGAGTTGCGCCCGCACGAGATCTTGGGGGCGGCGCCGGCGTCGGCCGGTCCTCCGTTCCCTTTCAAGCCCGACCGCGACAAGGATGAAGACCACGGGAACCCCGAGGAGGAATAGCCATGGCCGCAACAACGAGCCCGAAGTCGCAGGTCGCGAGGGGGATGCGCGCGCCAGGCGCGGCCGGCGGCGGCAACGGGGGTCCGGTGCGCACGGGTTCGGTGCCGGTAAAGCGCCGCGGGGAGGGGATCCTCGACAAACTTCGCGGGCCG
>Ga0247727_10010582_pt1 | contig 16309 bp, 12 predicted proteins | sample WisWelCaveWW1625_FD_202498 | JGI IMG/M metagenome (GOLD analysis project Ga0247727, IMG submission 202498) | Biofilm microbial communities from Wishing Well Cave, Virginia, United States - WW16-25 | ecosystem: Environmental > Aquatic > Deep subsurface > Groundwater > Cave microbial mat | place... | reverse complement strand
GCTTGAGAACAGAAGGACCAGGCAGCTCGAGACGGCAGTCCACGTAGGGGATTTGAGTGACCTCGACGAGGGCCGAGACAAGGTCTTCGCGGGCGACCAAGCCGCGTTCGAGGAGCAGCTCGCCGAGATAGATGAGCTTACCCTGCTGCTCCTGGATGGCGGATGAAAGTTGTTCCGGCGAGATATGGCCGCGTTCGCGGAGAACTTGCCCAAGTTTCTTTTTGGCCATGAATTACCCCGAACCCCCACGTGCGACTCTGAAGAGGCAAACGAGCAGCGTCAATGGGACTCGGACTTCTCGGTACGGAAAAGTACAGGGACGGGGTGCGGAAGGGCGCGGGGAGGTGTGTGGTATAGTGAAGGATTACAATGGGCGAATTGTGCGCAGTGGGCGGCAGGGGGCGCTGAGAGAGGGAGGAATAGGAAGCAGGAAATTGAAAATAGGGAGTAGGGAAAGAAAAAGAAGCCAGGGGGAAGGAAGTCGAGGGGTCAAGAAGTGAAGTAGGCAGAAGGGCAAGAAGGAAAGAAGCCAAGAGGGCTGGCAAGGGAGAGATGACGGGACTGAAGAACATCGTAGTGCGCGGGGCGAGGCAGCACAACTTGAAGAACATTGACGTGGAGATCCCGCGGAACACGTTGACGGTGGTGACGGGGCTTTCGGGGTCGGGGAAGTCGTCGCTGGCGTTTGACACGATTTATGCCGAGGGGCAGAGACGGTACGTGGAGTCGCTTTCGGCGTACGCGCGACAGTTCCTGGACCAGATGGAACGGCCGGAGGTGGACTCGATTGAGGGGCTCTCGCCGTCCATTGCGATCGAGCAAAAGACAACGACGCGCTCGCCGCGGTCAACGGTCGGGACGATTACCGAGATTTACGACTACCTGCGAGTGCTGTACAGCTCGGTGGGAACGCCGCACTGTCCGAGCTGCGGGAAGCCGATCACGCGGCAGTCCACAGAACAGATTGTTCAGTCCATTGTGAGATTGAAGCCGGAAGACCGAGTGATGATCCTGGCGCCCATCGCACGCGGGCGAAAGGGAGAGTACAAGAAGGAACTGGAGAAGCTGGCGAAGGACGGGTTTTTGCGGGCGCGGATTGACGGGGAGCTGCGGCAGCTCGACGAGCCGATTCAGCTCGACAGGCGGAAAAATCACACGATTGAAGTGGTAGTGGATCGGCTGCTGGTGAAGCCGGGGATAGCAAAACGCCTGGAGCACTCGATTGCCACGGCGCTGAAGCTGGCGCAGGGATTGGTGACGGTGGCTGTGGTCGGAGGAAGAGAGGAATTGTACTCGGAAAGGTTGGCGTGCGCCGACTGCGGGATTTCGGTGCCGCAACTGGAACCGAGGTCGTTCAGTTTCAATTCGCCGTACGGAGCGTGCCCGGCCTGCAACGGGCTGGGGTCGAAGTACGATTTGGACCCGGGGAAAGTGATTGTGGACTGGTCGAGGCCACTGTTTGACGGGGGATTGGGGCCGGGGTCGGGGTCTATGTTTTTGAAACGGTCGCTGGAGCTGGCGGCGTACGCGCACGGGTTTGACTTGAGCCAGCCGTTTGAGAAGATGCCGCGACGCGCGCAGAACTTAATTCTGTATGGGAATCCGCCGGTGGGCGGAACGATTGAGGTGGCACCCGCCACGGCGGGTCACGAGCGGAGGGAGAAGCCGAGCCGGGGGCGCGGGGAGAAAGGGCTGTGGTTTCAGGGAGTGTTTGGATTTCTGGAGAAGAGTTTTCAGGAGTCGAATTCGGACAGCTACCGGGAGTGGATGACGCAGTACATGTCGGCGGTGCCGTGCAGCGCGTGCGGTCAGAGGCGGCTGCGGGCGGAGAGCCTGGCGGTGAAAGTGGGCGGCTACTCGATTGCGGAGTTTACGGCGATGGATTTGTCACACGCGCGGGCTGCGGTGGACAAAATTCTGGCGAAGCTGACGCCGCGGCAGAAAGAAATTGCGGGACGCGTGTTGAACGAAATCGGCGAGCGGCTGGAGTTTTTACTAGCGGTGGGGCTGGGATATTTGAGTTTAGACCGGTCGGCGGCGACGTTGAGCGGAGGCGAGGCGCAAAGGATTCGACTGGCGACGCAGATTGGGTCGAAGCTGCGGGGAGTGCTGTACGTGCTGGATGAGCCGTCCATTGGATTGCACGCACGGGATAACGACCGGCTGCTGGGGTCGCTCGAGCAACTGCGCGAGCTAGGGAACACGGTGCTGGTGATCGAGCACGACGAGGAGACGATTCGACGCGCGGACTACGTGGTGGACCTGGGGCCGGGAGCGGGGAACGCCGGCGGGCGGCTGGTGGCGTGCGGTACTCCGGAAGAGATTACGAAGAATGCGGAGTCGCTGACGGGGAGGTATTTGTCGGGCGCGGCGCGGATTGCGACCCCAGAGCAGCGGCGGGCGACGAATGGGAAGTGCGTCACGGTGCTGGGGGCGCAGGCGAACAATTTGAAAAACCTGGACGTGACGTTTCCGCTGGGATTGTTGACAGTGGTGACGGGAGTGTCGGGGTCGGGAAAGTCCACGCTGGTGGATGATGTGCTGTACCGGACGCTGGCGCAGAAGTTGTATCGGTCGGCGGAACAGCCGGGCGCGCACAAGGCGGTGCTGGGGATCGAGTCCATCGACAAGGTGATTGAAATTGACCAGGCGCCGATTGGGCGGACGCCGAGGTCGAATCCGGCGACGTATACGACGGTGTTTGCGCCGATTCGCGAGCTGTACGCGATGCTGCCGGAGTCGAGGGAACGGGGATATAGGCCGGGAAGGTTCAGCTTCAATGTGAAGGGCGGGCGGTGCGAGGCATGCCAGGGAGACGGTCTGCGGCGGATCGAGATGAATTTTTTGCCGGATGTGTTTGTGACCTGCGAGATCTGCCGGGGAAAGCGATACAACTCGGAGACGCTGGCGGTGAAGTATAAGGGGCACTCGATTTCGGATTTGCTGCACATGCCGGTGGAAGCGGCGCTCGCGGTGCTGGAGCTGATCCCGCAGATTCGGCAGAAGCTGGAGACGCTGGTCGAGGTGGGGCTGGGGTACATCCAACTGGGGCAGTCGGCGACCACGCTTTCGGGCGGAGAAGCGCAACGAATCAAGCTGGCGCGCGAGCTGTCGAAACGGCAGACGGGGCGGACGCTTTATATATTGGATGAGCCGACGACGGGGCTGCACTTTGACGATGTGAAGAAATTGCTCGACGTATTGCACCGGCTGGTGAGTCTGGGGAATACCGTCATTATCATCGAACACCACTTGGACGTGATCAAACAAGCCGACTGGATTATTGACCTCGGGCCGGAAGGAGGAGAGGCGGGCGGACGCGTCGTCGCGCAAGGGACGCCGGAGCAGGTGGCGCGAGTGAAGAAGTCGTATACGGGGCAGGCGCTGGGGAGGGTGCTGAACGGGAGGGAGTAGGGAGTCGGAAATGGGGGGTAGGGAAGGAGGGCCCGGGGCGAGGGGAGGCTCCGGGCGAAGTTGTTTTTGGAGTTCAGAGAGTCATGCAGGACGTGGTGCGAGGACTGTAGGTTGAGGTCCTTCGGCCATCCTCGTTGGATGGCCTCAGGATGACGGATAGGAGGAAAGCTTGCGCGGGCGGGGCGAGAGCAAGTAGAGTGCGAGATTCGCGCATGAGTCGCTACTCAATACAGCCGATTAGTTTGGAGAAGGTGCGGACGTATCCGCTGGCGGGGCGGAAGAGCAAGGTGACGGTGCGGGAGTTTGGGCGGGCGATTGGAGGCGAGGCGGCGAGAAAGCAGGGCAAGGGCAAAACGAAAGAGGGATTCTTTCCGGCAAGGCCGGAATCTGGGATCGCTTCGCTCAGAATGACAACGGGCGGAAATCGAGGAAAAGAAAAAACTAACGCAGAGGCGCGGAGAGCGCAGTGGCTCGCAGAGAAGAGGAGCCGGCGAGCCGTCGGCGGGACGGTGGCGGAGCTAATTGTGTCGCTGCCGAGGATACTGGCGGGGAATGACCTGCGGGCGGTGATTGCGGCGATCCGCAAGGCGCGGACGGGGCGGCGGACGATTTTGTGGGGCATTGGCGGGCACGTGATCAAGGTGGGGCTGGCGCCGGTGCTGATTGATTTGTTGCGGCGCGGGTATGTAAGCGGCGTGGCGATGAACGGCGCGGCGCTGGTGCACGACTTTGAGATTGCGTTGGTGGGGAACACGTCGGAGGACGTGGAGGCGGTGCTGGGGCGGGGCGAGTTTGGCATTGCGGAAGAGACAGGGCTGTACCTGAACGAAATTGCGGTGGGAGCGGCGCGCAGCGGAATGGGGATGGGCGAGGCGGCGGGCAAACTGCTGTCGAGCGGGCGACTGAAGGTGAAGCACCCAGAGATGAGCCTGCTGATGGCGGCGTACCGCGCGGGCGTGCCGGTGACAGTCCACCTGGCGATTGGGACGGACATCCCGCACATGCATCGGTCGGCCGATGGCGCGGCGATGGGAGCGGCGACGTTCCGCGACTTCCGATTGTTTTGCGCACTGGTCAAGCGGATGCAGCCGGGCGGCGTGTACTTGAACTGGGGGTCGGCGGTGGTGCTGCCGGAGGTGTTTTTGAAGGCGGTGAGTGTGGCGCGAAATCTGGGGACGCGGCTGAAGCCGATTACGACGGCGCATTTTGACTTTATCCAGCATTATCGGCCGCTAACAAATGTGGTGAAGCGGCCGACGCAAGGGCGGCGAGGGAAACGCAGCGCGTCGCGGGGATATGTGATTACCGGACACCATGAGATTCTGTTGCCGCTGCTGGCCGCGGGGCTGGAAGCAGGGTATAGGAAATAGGAAGTAGGGAGTAGGGAGTCGAGAACAGGTAAAATGGAAGAATCACAAATTTCAGGGGAGAAGAAGGAAGATTTGAAGAAGCGAGATGAGTGAACAGGAACCAATTCGGCCGGATGACAAAGAAGCTCCGGGATCGGCAGACGCCAGGGTGGGGAGCGAGATGCAGGAGAACGGGGTGCCGACGTTCCGTCTGGAGGAACGAGGGAGCGGAGAGGCGGTTGCGCCGGCGACCGCGACGGAGAAGTGGGCGAACCTGCCGGAGGATTTGCGAGCGCCGTGGGGATGGCTGGATTTGCTTTTCCTGGCGTTGTTCTGGCTGGTGGTGCAGTTTGCTGCAGGGATCACGGTGGGCGTGGTGGCCGTCTCGCAGGGAATGGAGGTCCATCAGCTTTCGCAACTGGCGCGGAATCCCAGGGTGGTGGTCGCACTGACGGCGACGATGTTTGTCCTCCTGATGGTGTTTGTCTGTGTGCTGCTGCGGGTGCGCTATGAGTCGCCGTTCTGGCGAGCAGTGGGCTGGCGGCGGTGGCCCGCAGGCAAGCTCTCGCCGGCCGTGAGCATCCTCCTTTCGCTGCTGGGGGGAGTCGGACTGGCGCTGGTGGTGATTCCGATGAATGCCGTCTTCAAATCAAAGACAAAAATGCCGATCGAGGAGCTGTTTCAGGACCGGCCGAGCGCGCTGCTGCTGATGGGACTGGCGATCCTGCTGGCCCCCCTAGTGGAAGAGACGATTTTTCGCGGGTACATCTACCCGGTGATTGCACGAAGCTGGGGCGTGACGGCGGCGGTGCTGGTGACCGGGGTGGCCTTTGGGCTGCTGCATGCACAGCAATTGCGAGGAGGGACTGCACAGATCGTGATGTTGATCTGGGTGGGGATCGTGCTGACGTGGGTAAGGGCCAAGACAGGGACAGTGCTGGCGAGTTATCTGGTGCATCTGAGCTACAACAGTTTTCTGTTTTTGGGGCTGTATGCGGCGACGGGAGGGTTTAGGAGGTTTCCAACGGCTGGAGGATGAGGAACGAGAAAGAATTGAGTCATTGAGCCATTGAGGAATTGCAGAGAGAAAAGAAAGAAAATAGAAAAGAGAAATTGGGAAAAAGTGAAGAGGAGAGAAAGAACAGAAGATTCAGAGGGGAGAATCGCGAGAAAGATGCACAGCGTAGAGCCGATTGAGTGGAAAGACGAGGGCGTGATGCTGCTGGACCAGCGGCGATTGCCGACGGAGGTGGTGTACCACACTTACCGGGACTATCGGGAAGTAGCGCGGGCGATCACGGAAATGGTGATTCGTGGGGCGCCAGCGATTGGCGTGGCGGCAGCCATGGGCGTGGCGCTGGGAGTGCGTCAGTCGAGGTCGGAGAGCATCACGGACCTGGGCGCGGAATTCGAGACGATTTGCGAGACGTTCTCCAAAACACGGCCCACGGCGGTGGATCTATTCTGGGCCATCGACCGGATGAAACGCGCATTTCGCGAGGCCGTCCGAAGCGCAGGGGGCTTAGACCTGGCGGCGGTGCGCGACGCGATGGTGCAGGAGGCAAAGCAAGTTCACGCGGAGAAGAAGGAGATTGATGAAGCGATTGGCAGATTTGGCGCGGAGCTGATGCCGGAGTCGGGCGAAGTGATGACGCAATGCAATGCCGGGGCGCTGGCGACGGCGGGGCTGGGAACGGCGCTGGGAGTGATTCGAGTGGCCACGCAGCAGGGCAGGAAGCTGCGGGTACTGGTGCCGGAGACGCGTCCGCACCTGCAAGGGGCGCGGCTGACGGCGTGGGAGCTGCAGCGGGACGGAATCCCGTTGACGTTGATTACGGACAATATGGTGGGACACTTTCTGAAGACAGGGCGAGTGGGAGCGATTGTGGTTGGCGCGGACCGCATTGCGGCCAACGGAGACACGGCGAACAAGATTGGAACGTACCCAATGGCGGTGCTGGCGAAAGAACACAACGTGCCGTTCTACGTGGCGGCGCCGGTCTCGACGCTGGATTTGACGATTGCGTCGGGCGAGCAGATCCCGATCGAGGAGCGAGCGGCAACCGAAGTGACGCACATCCAGGGAGTGCGGATTGCTCCGGAGGTGGAAGTGGCGAACCCGGCGTTTGATGTGACGCCCGCGCGGCTAATCACCGCAATTATTACGGAGCGGGGAGTGGCGAGAGCGCCGTATGGGGAGACGCTGAAGACGATGGCGGGGGTGAAGAAGGGTGTCGGGAGTCGGGGGTAGGAGAGAGATGATCGTGCGGCTCTGTTGACATCCTCAGCTACCTACTTTCTCCCTTCTCCCCTTACACTCTCCCCATGTCGCGTTCCGCCCTTGACCTTCTCGAATTCGCCGCCCTGCTCGACCTCCTGCGTGCACGCACCACCTGGTCCCTCGGCCGTCGCGCAGTTGATTCCCTTTCGTTCTCCACCGACCGCCCCTCGCTCGACTCCGTCTTCTCGCATATCCGCGAAGCCATGGCCTGGCTGCGTGCCGACCGCGAACTTGGTTTTGGTTCGCTCGCCGACCCTGACAACTGGCTTGCCAAACTCGACGCTCCTGCCGCGGTTCTTTCTCCAGCCGAGCTTCTCGACGCCGCCTCGCTTCTCGACACCGCCACCTCTCTCCGCCAGACTTTCAAAGAGGATGCGGCGAAATTTCCACTGCTCGCTGCGTGTGCTTCATCTCTCGCCGACTTCCGCTCGCTCGCCGCTGCAATTCGCCGCGCCATCCTGCCCAACGGCGACCTCAGCGACGACGCCTCCTCTGAACTTCGCCGCATTCGCACGCAAATCGCCCGCACTCGCGACTCCATCCAGAAGTCATTGCGCCAACTCCTCCGTGACCGCGGCGACGAACCCGGCGAAGACTACGTCACGCTGCGCAACGACCGTTTTGTCATCCCCGTTCGCGCTGCCGCCCGACGCGAAGTTCGCGGCGTGGTCCACGGCGCCTCGGCAACCGGCCAGACGCTTTTTGTCGAGCCGCTCGAAACCATCGAACACAACAATCGCCTTGTGCAGCTTGCGGAAGACCAGGCCGCGGAAATCGCGCGCATCCTCGCCGAGCTCACCGCGCGCCTTCAGTCTGACCTCGGCCCACTTCGCCACGCTGCCCAGACCATCGCTGAGCTCGACTCGCTCTTTGCTCGCGCGCGTTTTGGCCGCGACTTCGATTGCGCCCTCCCGCAGTTCAACGATTCCTTTGAGTTGCGGCTCGACTTCGCGCGCCACCCCGTTCTTGAAGCGCGTCTTCGCGCCGAAAATCGGCCCATCGTGCCCATCACACTCGCTCTCGGCGGCGGCGAAACCGTGCTCGTTATCAGCGGCCCCAACACCGGCGGGAAAACCGTCGCTCTGAAAACCGTCGGCTTGGGAGTCTTCGCCGCGCAATCCGGCATCCCCGTGGTTGCGCAATTTGCGTCGCTTCCTCTCTTCGACCGTGTCCTCGCCGACATCGGCGACGAGCAATCCATCTCCGCCGACCTCTCCACGTTTTCCGCGCACGTCCTCAACCTTCGCAGCATGCTCGACCAGGTCACTCCGCGCTCTCTTGTCCTCGTGGACGAAATTGGAACCGGCACCGCTCCCGAAGAAGGTTCCGCTCTTGCTGTCGCTCTCCTCGAAGAATTTTGCCAGCGCCGTTGCCTCACCCTGGCCACCACGCATCACGACCGCCTCAAAGCCTGGGCGTCCTCCACTCCCGGCGTATTGAACGCCGCTGTCGAATTCGACGAAGTCAACCTCCGCCCCACCTATCGCCTGCTTGTCGGCGTGCCCGGCACCTCTTCCGGCATCGAAATCGCCCGCCGCCTGGGCCTTCCCGCGCCGCTCATTGACCGCGCCCAAAAGAAAATCTCTCCCGAAGCTCGCGAAGCCTCCGCTCTCATCGCTTTTTTGCATCGGAGCCGCGACGAGGTGGAGGAAATCAAGCGTGCCGCCGCTGAGCAGCTTCGCCTGCTTGAAGACGAGCGCCGCAAACTGCAAACCGAATGGGTGGAGCGCCAGAAGAAGCGTCTCGCCGAGCTCGAACAGAAATTTGCTGACGCCGCCAAACACTACGAAACGGAAATTCGCCGCATAGTGGACGAAATCAAGGACCGCGAGCTTCGCGCGCAAATGGAAAAGCCCGCCGCCCGCCGCGGAAAAAAAGTCGCCGCCGATGCCCGGCAGGAAGCTAACGCCGCCATCGTCCAGCACCTTTCGGACTCACAGGCGGATCTCGGCACCTCCGCCGCTCGTCCTCCTGCGCCGCCTTCGCCCGACCAGCTCCTCCCCGGCGTGCGTGTCCGCGTTCGCGGCCTCCCCTCTCCCGTCACCCTTCTTGCCTTAAGCAACGTAGGGGCACGGCATGGTTCGGCTACGCTCACCACAAGTGGCGTGCCCCTACCTGCGCATGTCGAGGGTGTAGGAGCGCAGCAAGCTGCGTCTTCTTCTGCTAGCTCTTGGGCCGAAGTCCAGGCCGGGCCGGTTCGCATGCGCGTCCCTCTCTCCGACATCACTGCCATTGTCTTCGAGCAAGCTGCTGCCTCAAGCCGTCGGGGCGTATCGCCATACGCCCCTACCACCACCGTTCGCTCGCAACCTCTCGCCGAATCGGCCACCGACGAAATCAAGGTCATCGGCCTCACCGTTGAAGAAGCCACTGCGCGCGTGGACAAATTCCTCGATGACGCTGCTTTGCGTAACGCCTCGCGCGTCCGCATCATCCACGGGTTTGGTACGGGAGCATTGCGTCGTGGACTTGCTCAGTTTCTATCAGACCATCCTCATGTCGAAAGGTTTGCAAATGAAGATGCTGATCATGGCGGCCAGGCAGTCACTATAGTGGAGTTGAAAGATTGAGTTATTTCTTGGAGGCATCGATGTCGGATGTAAGACTCGCCAGTAACTGGCCCAAAAGTCGGGTGGACGCTGCGCTCCAGAATGAAAATACCTCAGAACTTGTACGCTTTCTGAGCGAACGGTATACAGAACGGTTTTTTGGCCCAATCGAATGTCTCAAGAAGACAAAAGGTAACGAGCACGGATTCGGCTTCGCGATAATGGCCCTGTGCAGCCTTCTGATTGAGACAATACAGTGTTACAGAGAGGGCCTTCCGAGTTCTTATAATAGAGAGCTTGCAGCTTTGAAGCAGCTGCCGACCTTCGCGGCAGCAGATAGCCGGTTCAAACAGTTCCCTGGGCAAGTGACCCTCGGCGACCCGTTTAGGTCCTTCTTTTTCAATGCGAAGATTCAGCAGTTCTTCCCTGCGGTAGATGGAGAGGAATTCTATACGAAAATCCGATGTGGCCTACTTCATCAAGCGCAGACAAAGGGGCAGTGGCGGATAATCAGAAAGGGAAGCTTCTGGGATTCTGTGAAAAGATCAATCAATCGTGATGAATTTTCATCTCGCCTCAAAGAGTGTTTTGATAAGTATCTTCAAGAGCTCCAAGCAAAGGATTGGAGTGAGGATGAGTGGAAGAGAGCCAGTACAAAGATCTATTGGCTTGCCGAGGTAAGCTGAGGAATTGGAGTAGTTCAAGGTGACAGAAGCAGGAAGCTTCGCGGATAGGGTGAAGACGCAGGCAGACATCGTCCGCATCGTCGGCGACTACGTCCGCCTGAAGAAATCCGGCCAGAGTTTTACCGGCCTTTGCCCGTTCCACTCCGAAAAGACTCCCTCTTTCAACGTCCATCCCGTCCGGCAGTTTTATTACTGCTTTGGGTGCGGCGTGGGCGGCGACGTTTTCAGCTTCATTCAAGCCATGGAGCGCTGCGAGTTCCCCGAAGCGGTGCGCATCGTCGCCGAAAAATCCGGCATTCCCGTGCCGCGCCAGCGCGAAAGTTCTCCCCACGAGCGTCGAGACACCCAGCAGCGATCGGCGCTCATCGAGATGCACAAGGAAGCTGCCGCTTACTTCGCTCATCAGCTCGAAACCACGATCGAAGGCCGCGCCGCCCGCGCTTATCTTGAAGACCGCGGCCTCGACTCCGCCGCCATCCCGCGTTTCGCTCTGGGCTACGCTCTTTCCTCGGGCGACGCCCTGCTTCGCCATCTCACGCCGAAGTTCCCCGACCAACTCCTCGATCTCTCCGGCCTTTTCTCTCGCGATCAGGCCGGTCGCCCCTTTGACCGTTTCCGTCGTCGCATCATCTTTCCCATTGCCGACGATCGTGGACGCATTGTCGCCTTTGGCGGCCGCGCCCTCGGCGACGACCTGCCCAAATACCTCAACTCCCCGGAAACGCCCATCTACACGAAGAGCAACATCCTCTATCATCTCGACAAAGCCAAAGACGCAATTCGCCAGCTCGATTTCGCCGTCCTCGTCGAAGGCTACATGGACACGATCGCCGTGGCCCGCGCCGGCGTCGCCAACGTGGTGGCCTCCTGCGGCACCAGCCTCACCGAAGCGCAAATTAAGCAGCTTGCCCGCTTTGCTCAATCCCGACGCATCGTGGTCAATTTCGACCCCGACGCCGCCGGGCAGTCCGCCACCGAGCGCTCCCTCACCCTTCTTCTCGAGAACAATTTCGACGCCCGCGTCCTCGCCCTTCCCGGCGGCGCCGACCCGGACACCTTCATCAAGAAAAGTGGCGCCGACGCGTACAAAAAACTCCTGGCCGAAGCTCCTGCCTACCTCGACTACCTCATCGCCCGCGCCCGCTCGATGGATTTGAGCACCGGCGAAGGCAAGCTTCGCGCCATGAATTTTCTGATGCCCTTCGTGCAGCGCGTCCCCAACCGGCTTCCGCGCTCCGAGTGGGCCACGCGCATCGCCCAGCAGCTTCGCATCGAAGAGCCGGTTTTGCGCGAAGCCCTGCGTCGCGCTGCGTCCGAGCGTCGCAGCGAAGTCAAAGCCAAACCCGAACTGGTCGGCTCCGGCGCCAAACCTGCCGAGCGTCGCCTCCTCCAGATGCTTCTCGATTCCGATGCGCTCCGCGAAAAAATCGCCGCCGCTCTCGTCGCCGACAACTTCCACAAAGGGCTCGAATCGGAAAAAATCTTCATCGTGCTTCTTCAGTGCGTCGCCGACGGCCTCCGCCCTGACCCCACCACTCTCGGCGGCTCTCTCGACGAAAGGGACCGCCGCCTGCTCTTCGAAATCGCCTTCGCGCACGCCGCCGAGTCCTCCTGGGAAGAAGCCGAAAGTTGTCTCGCCGTCCTGCGCCGCCGACACGTCGAAGCCGAGCTGTTCGCCATCCAGCGCCAGATCGAAGCCAATCCTTCCGCCGCCGACCTCCGTTCTCTCCTCTCCCGCAAACAGGAACTCCGCCGCCTGCTCGACCACCTCTAAGCCGATGTCATTCACCGCTCTTTGCTGCCGGTCTGTTGCCCACTTCTTCTCCGATCCGTGTCTAAGTGTGTTCATCTGCGGTTAAACTCTCCTTCCCGTCTCTTCCATGGCCAATGGCGAAATGACCGAATGATTCAATCGAAGCTAATCTACCTCTCCCTCGGCTCGAACCTCGGCGACCGTGCCGCGAACATCTCGCGCGCCCTCGAGCTGCTCGAGGCCGCCGGCGTGCGCATCACACGTCGCTCATCGCTCTACTCCACCGAGCCCGTCGGCTTCACGGAGCAGCCCTGGTTTCTCAATTGTTGCGTCGCCGCCGAAACTTCTCTTCTCCCCCGCCAACTCCTCCACACCGTCCGCTCCACCGAGGTTCACCTCGGCCGCCGCCTGCGCTTCGACAAAGGCCCTCGCACCCTCGACATCGATATCCTCTTCTACGGGCGCGCCAGTGTCCGCACGCGCGACCTCGTCATTCCTCATCCCCGCCTGGCCCAGCGCCGCTTCGTGCTGGTGCCCCTCGTCGAAATCGCGCCCTTCTTGCGCCACCCTTTGCTGAAGCATACAATTGCCGAGTTGCTAGCGGAGGCGCCGGACCACCACCGCGTTGTCCGCTGGTAACGGCATCCATCCCCAACGAGCAAGGAATGACCATGAAAAGGCTAATTCCCTTCCTGACACTGATGTTCTGCGTGTCCTCACTCGCGCTGGCTCAAGGTGTGAAAGTGGACCCCGAGCAAAAGTACCTGCTGTTGGCCACGACCAAAACTTCCACGATGCAAAAAGAACTGGGGGAAATCGCGGCCCAGGGATTTCGCGTTTTGGTGGGCTCGCCGACCGCCGGCACCGAAATGGCCGTCTTCATGTAGCGCGTGGCGACGCCGCCCAACACCTACCAGTACAAGCTGCTAGCTACTACCCGCACCGGAACGATGCAGAATGAACTCAACGAAGCCGCCGCCGCGGGTTATCGCCTGCTGCCGCGCACGATGATCTCCAAGGAGCAAATGTTTGGTGGCGTGGAAATCGTCGTTCTTTTGGAGAAGGAGCCGAATTCGACGAAGAGATACGATTACAAACTGCTGGCTACTTCCCGCACCGGCACACTGCAAAAAGAAGTCACCGATGCCATGCAGGCCGGATACGTCATCGCGGGCATGGTCAGCCGCGGCGAACACATGGTCATCATGGAGAAGCAAACTAAGGAATAAGAGACGCCTGCCACTTCCAGGGTGAGCGATGCGCAGTTTGCGAATCATACTCCTCGGCTGCTTGTCCGTGGCTGCCTCGCTCACGGTCACGACTTGGACTGCGTCCGGACAATCCGCAGCGTCGCCCGATGGCTATTTGTCGTGGAGCGAAAAACAAGCCGAAGCAGTCATTACGGCCATGATGATTAAGGGCCGCATCGCGGATACCCGACACGGGGTCCTGAATACCGACGCCCCGCAAAAGTACGACGTGCGCGCCATCTGGATGACGCCGGAAGTGATCCGCGCGAGCACTCGCCTGATTCAATTGGCAGAGCGGCTCAGCGAACAAGAGACGCTGGCCCTGTTGAAGGAAGCGGAAGCCGTCGGCGTGCTGGTTGTGCTGATTGAGGTCGACCCGGACGAAGGGTCCGGCGTGATCCCCGCCAACTGGGACGCCTTTCTGCAGTCCCGTGGTGCTCCGCCCATTGCCGCGGTGCGCGGCTCCGAGAATCGGCGCTTGCAGGAACTCCGCGTGCTGCACAATGTTGTGCCGCGCAACTACAAGTACGACCGCTTCTGGATGGTTTTCCCTACCCAGACCAAAGCCGGCAATCCCGTGTTCTCCGATTCGGACCGAGAAGCGGAACTCACCGTGCGCATCCGCGGACGGGAAACCACGCTGCGGTGGGCCATCCCCGACTCCATCCGACAGCGCCTGGCTTCTTCTTCCTCAAACTAAACCCGCTTCTACACTCCTTCTTCTCCACGTCATCCTGAGGCCACGAGTCACTCGGGGCCGACGGATCTCAACCTGTGCATCTCAGCCCATGCCTTCTCCAAAAGAGTGCGGGCGCGCGGCGCACGCCCCCCATCTTCCGAATGACGAGTTACGTTTTACGAGTTGCGCCGTTTCCTCCTCAGCTCGTCCGATGCACTTTCATCCAGTGCAGCTTCATCTCCTTGGGCCGCAGCGCTTCGAGCTCGATTTCGGCGTAGCGACCTTCGATCACCTGCCGCCACCGATAGACACCTGGCTCGCTCTCGACGCTCTCTCTGCCCTTGAGCGGCTGCAAAAACTCCCGCGCATCGGCCATAGTTGCCTGCTCCTTCGACCCTGCCCGCGTCAGCGCTTCGACCGAGTAGCTGCGCACCAGCTTCGGCCAGTAGCGTTCAAAGAGCTGCTCCGACGCGAACAAGTCGCTCCAGGCCACCTCTCCGCCGTAGGCTACCACTACGCCTACCACGGTCTGCCCTTTCGTCGCCCGACGGAATCGCCGGTCCAACTCTTCCGCAAACGCCGCCACCGACTGCCCGACGCGCGATTTGTCGTAGATTCTTGCGTAGGCCACCGACCCCGACTCCGCAACTGTCGCATTCAACTCCGACGTGGCAATTCGCGCCGGCGCCGCCGACGGGTCGGCATTGCGTGCTGTCGTTCCGCCCCTGACGGCCGACCACACCTCATCTTGTTTCTGATCGACCGCTGCTTTCTCTCGCACGCTGGGGTGCGCCATCAACTTCGACGACGCAAACTGCGAGCCCGTCGACCACCGTCCCTGCTCCACGCAAAAGACGTCCAGGGGCAGTGGCTCCGCGTCCGGCGCAACGATCCGGTCCTTTGCGATCACGCGGTCTTGCTTCCCTCCGCTCACCACTTCGCCCGCAAGCAGCACCAGCGGACGCTTGCTTCGGCTGATCAGCACGAGCCGATTCACTGTCGCTCCGGCCCCCTGCGGATAGGTCAGCGGAATCGGACGCCCATCGCGCGTCCGACGGATCATCTCCCCGCCCTGCTCGGTGACCACCGCTTCGCCCGACGCCAGCGCTTCATCCAGCGTAATGAACCCGCTCGTATCCGCTCCCGGCCCGCCCAACACCGGGAACACACTCAGGTTTTCGTACGTTACCGGCTCCAGCACCTTCCAGCCGTTCGTGGCCGGACCGGCTGCTTCGGCCGCCTCACTTCCGCTCCAAAGTACCATCGCCAGTGCCCCACCCAGGCCGGCCACTCCCAACAACATAGATAGCCCGCTCAACCCTATTGTCAGCAAACTTCTCCGTTCCATTTCTTCCTCCTCTGACCACTCATGGACCAAGTAGCCTGCAAGGCTTCCCTCGCTTTGAACGTGCCACCCTCAATTGCTTGCAGCCTTTCTGTGCCCTGTGGCAGACTTCCGCCTCACCCGAGGAGATGGCATGGACACCATTAGCCGTTGCTTCCGCGCCGGACTTCTGCTTCTCGCCGTTTCCCTGTCGCTGGGGCAGCCCGCCGCCTGCCAGGCCCAGGCCCCCGGCTCCGATCCGCAACCCGGCGAACGCCCCGCTTCGACCGACTTCCACGTCAACCGGCAGCGCCTCTGGGACACCCTCCAGAAACTCAGCGAGTTCGGCCGCCCTGCTGGCGCTGGCTTCGAAGGCGGAGTCACCCGTCTCGGCTTCAGCGCCGAAGACCTCGCCGCCCGCGCCTATGTCACCAGCCTCCTTCGCGAAGCCGGCCTCACCGTGCGCGTGGACCCGGCCGGCAATCTCTTCGCCCGCCGCGAAGGCACCGAAAATCTCCCCGTGCTTCTGTTCGGCTCGCACATTGACTCGGTTCCCAACGGCGGCAATTTCGACGGTCAGGTGGGCAGCATGGGCGCGCTCGAAGCCATGCGCACGCTCCTGGAGCGCGGCGTCAAGACCCGCCACCCGCTGGAGCTGGTCATTTGGGTCAACGAGGAAGGTCACCACTTCGGCAAAGGAGTCTTCGGCTCAGCCGCTGCTGCCGGGCTGCTCGGCCCGGACGTGCTCGAGCGGCGCGACTCTGACGGCCTCACTGTTGCCGACTGGCTGCGCCGTTACGGCCAGGACCCTGCGCGTTTCGCCGACGGCCGGATCGCCAAAGGCTCTCTCGCCGGCTATCTCGAGCTGCACATCGAGCAAGGCGGCATCCTCGACGAGAAGGGAACCCCCATCGGCGTCGTGCAGGGCATTGTCGGCATCAACTGGTGGACCTGCACCGCCGAAGGTTTTGCCAACCACGCCGGCACCACTCCCATGGACCGCCGCCAGGACGCCTTCGCCGCT
>Ga0247727_10010581_pt1 | contig 16309 bp, 18 predicted proteins | sample WisWelCaveWW1625_FD_202498 | JGI IMG/M metagenome (GOLD analysis project Ga0247727, IMG submission 202498) | Biofilm microbial communities from Wishing Well Cave, Virginia, United States - WW16-25 | ecosystem: Environmental > Aquatic > Deep subsurface > Groundwater > Cave microbial mat | place... | reverse complement strand
TGTTCCTGGAGACGTTCGACCTCACTGATCGTCGCGTCGCCGTATGGCGGGAGGGCACAGCCGGCATCAGCTCCGTACTCGGTTACGCGAAAGTCGGCAAGCCCGTCGAGCGCTGGTTCTCACACAACCGCGTGCTGCCGAAGCGCGGTTTCGCCAAGGATTTCGTTTTCGCCGCCTATACCGTTGCGGCCAGCCGTGGCTCGCGGATGCCACTTCCATGGCCCGAATTCGTACCCGCGCACGAGGCGGGACGGGTTGCGCGATGGTTGGCGGAGAAGCGGAGCGAGGGAAGCCCGGCGCTGCTGAACACCCCACCGAGCTCAGGCGTGCGGGTTTGCCTCGCGGCCGAGAAGCTCGGTCTCGACATCGGTGGAACGTTCTTCCGCCTTGGCGGAGAGCCGTTCACCGCTGCCAAGGCCGACGTGATTGCCCGGAGCGGCGTCCGAGCCGTCTCGAACTACGCGATGAGCGAGGTCGGCCGGGTCGGCGTTGCGTGTGCCACTCCCGCAGCTCTCGACGACCTCCATGTCATGACCGACCGATTGGCCGTGATCCAGCGGGAGCACACTGTCGCACCGGGAGCGTCGGTACCCGCTCTGCTCTACACGACCCTGCACCCGACTGCTCCGAAGCTCATGCTCAACTACGAGAGCGACGACTATGGGACCCTCGAGCAGCGAGACTGCGGGTGTCTCTTGGGCGAGCTCGGGCTCTCGACCCACGTTCACGACGTCCGCAGCTACGAGAAGCTGACGAGCGAGGGGATCACGTTCATGGGCAGTGACGTCATTGTGCTTCTGGACGAGGTTCTGCCCGCCCGCTTCGGTGGACAACCGACTGATTACCAGCTCGTGGAGGAGGAGGTTGAAGGCGCGCCAAAGGTCAGCGTGATCATCAGCCCGGCCGTCGGCGACGTGGACAACCGAGCCGTGATCGAGACGGTTCTCAACACCCTGGGTGCCGGTCGCGGCTGGAAGCGCATCATGGCCGACGTGTGGCGCGATGGGGACACGCTCCGGGTCGTGCGACGCGAGCCGTACGCGACCGGGGCAGGCAAGATCCTGCCGCTCCACGTGCTCGACAGAGCCCGCCAGGGGCGTTAGCCGCTCTCAGCCTCCCTGCCGAGACGGAGGAGGCGGTCGTAGCTCTCAGTCAGTGCCTTCTGATCGGCGGAGATCTCCGCCACGTCGATCACGCGCCGCTCCACGCCCGGCAGCGGAGCGAGGTCGCGCCGCGCCGAGTCGGAGCCTTGCTCGACGAGGATCTGCTGGCCGTCGGAGAGGAGCCAGTCGACGAACAGGAGCGCCGCCGCGGGGTGTTGGGAGCCCTTGACGAGGCCGAGCCCCTGCGGCTCGGGAAAGAGCGGCTCCACGGCAGGCTTCCAGGCGAGCGGGGCGCCCTCCTCCTGCAGGAGGTCGGCCCTGCTCGCGTAGTTCGGCCCGAGCGCGACTTCGCCCGCCGCCATCAACTGACCGAGGAGCGTGTGCCCGCGGACGACGAGGGCGTTGCGCGCGATCGCCTCGAACAGGCGGTCTGCCTCCTCCTCGCTCTTGCCCGCCTCCTCGACCCAGTACTTCCGCAGCGCCGCGTACCAGTTGACGTCGCCGGCCTCGATCGCGAGACGGCCCTTCCAGCGCGGGTCGGCGAGATCCTCCCACGACGTCGGCTGCTCGCCGGCCGGGACGAGGTCGGTGTTCCACGTGACGGCGAAGGTCGAGTAGCTGTCCGCCGTCCACCCGGCGGCGGCCGAGCCCTCGATCAGGCTGTCCCGCTGCGGGGAGGCGTAGTCGACGAGGACACCCTCGTCGTTCAGGTTGATCATCGCGAGCCCCTGCACCCTGACGACGTCGGCGCCGTGGAAGCCGGCCTTCGACTCCTCGAGCAGCCGCGGCACGATCGACTCGCTGCTCGCCCGGTACACGGCGACGTCGAGGTCGTACGCCTCCTCGAACGCGTCGACCACCGCGGGGACCTTGTCACCCCCCATCGACGTATACAGGCTGAGCTCGCCGCCTTGCTCCTGCGCGAGCTCGACCAGCCGGTCGCGCCGCTCCTCGCCGGCCAGCCCTTCGATGCTCGTCAGCACCTGCTCGAAGCTGGACGCGTCGGCGTCCGAGTCGGACGAGCTCGAGCACGCCGCCAGGGCGAGCACCAGGACGGCAGCGGCCAGCACTGCGCCTACGCTGCGCGCGCATCTCGCCCCGGTCCGCCCCTCCCGCACCGTCGGATCATCGCGCATGGATCGGCGATCGTAAATAGTGAGAGCTCACATCGTAGAAAGTCGGGATCGGGGAGACATGGGCGGCATGCAGCACGTGGGTGACGCGACGCCCCGGAAACGGGGTCTCGCCTCGCTGCGTCGACGGCTGTTTCGCGCCGAGACACCGCTACTCGCCGGCACCGTCGTCCTCATCGGCTACCTCACCCTGCTGCCTCTGGGCTACCTGCTCTGGCAGGCGTTCTTCGACGACGGAACCTTCACGCTCGACTTCTTCCGCGAGGCATACGCCGCCTACGGCCTCGGTGAGCTGGCCTGGAACTCGCTCGTGTTCGCGTTCGGCTCGACGGTGCTGGCGGTCACGGTCGGCACGGCGCTCGCCTACGTCGTCGTGCGTACCGACGTGCCGTGGAGGACGCTGCTCTTTGTCGCCGCGCTCGTGCCGCTGATCGTCCCCGGGGTCCTCTACACGATCGCCTGGATCTTCCTCGCCAGCCCGCGCACCGGAGCGCTGAACAAGCTCCTCGAGCCCCTCTTCGGCCCCGGCAAGATCGACGTCTTCAGCATGTGGGGGATGATCCTCGTCGAGGGCCTCCACCTCGCGCCTCTGGCCTTCCTGCTGATGGCCGCAGCGTTCCGGTCGATGGACCCCGCCCTCGAGGAGGCGGCCGTGACCAGCGGCGCCCGCCCGCTGACGGCGTTCTGGCGCGTCACCCTCCCGCTGATGCGACCGGCGCTCTCCGCGTCGATCCTAATCCTGGCCATCCGGGCGGTCGAGGCATTCGAGGTGCCCGCGCTGCTCGGGCTCCCCGACGGCACCTGGGTGTTCACGTCACGGATCTGGCGCTCGCTCGGCGAGTATCCGCCCGCCTTCGGCCAGGCGGGCGCTTACGCGCTGTCGCTGCTCACGCTCGCGCTGATCGGCGTGCTCGCCCACACCATCCTCTCCCGTCGCGGGAGAAGCTTCCAGACGGTGACCGGCAAGGGGTTCCGACCCCGTCCGGTTCGGCTGGGCGCGTGGCGCTGGCCGGCGCTGGCCGCCGTCCTCGCCTACGTCGCCGTCGCAGCCGTGCTCCCGCTGCTCGTGCTGTTCTACGTGTCGACGCAGCCGTTCTACTCGAGCGTGTCGCTCGAGGGTCTGTCGCAGATGACGCTCGAGAGCTACCGGCAGCTGCTCGGCGACGAACAGCTCCTCGGGGCCGCCAGGAACTCTCTGCTCCTCGGTGTCGGCTGCGCCACGGCCGTGATGCTGTCGATGGCGGTCGTCTCCTGGCTGCTCGTGCGTACGCGTATCCGCGGCCGCTGGCTCGTCGACGGTCTCGCGTTCCTCCCGATCGCGATTCCGGGTCTCGTGCTCGGCGTCGCGCTGCTGATCATCTATCTCCGTGCGCCCGTACCCGTGTACGGGACGCTCTGGATCCTCTTCATCGCCTACTTCACGCGCTTCATGCCCTACGGGATCCGCTCCAGCTCGATCTCGATGGCGCAGGTCGGGCGCGAGCTCGAAGAGTCGGCTCATGTCTGCGGTGCGAGCTGGTGGAGCACCTTCCGGCGCGTTCTCTTGCCGCTGATGCTGCCCGGCCTTGTCGCCGGCTGGATCTACATCATGCTCGTCTCGCTCCGGGAGCTCTCCACCTCGATCCTCCTCTACTCGCCCGGCAACGAGGTGCTCTCGATCGTGATCTGGGAGCGCTACGAGAATGGCGCCTTTCCCGAGCTCGCTGCGCTCGGCATGCTGATGGTGCTGGTCACCGGGGCGCTGGCCGCAGCCGCCTACCGGTTGAGCATCAAGCGGGGGGTTCGGGGCGTGTGAGCGAGACCGCGGCACCCATGCTGACCGTGCGCGACCTCGTCAAGCGGTACGACGGCGGCAAGGTGCAGGCCGTGGCAGGTGTCTCCTTCGAGGTGCCGGAGAGCCAGTTCTTCACGCTGCTCGGCCCCTCAGGGTGCGGGAAGACGACGACGCTCCGGTGCCTCGCCGGTCTCGAGCGCCCCGACGCAGGGGAGATCGTGCTCGCACGACGCACGCTGTACTCGGATCGCGAGGCGATCGACGTACGCGCCTCGGACCGCGGTGTCGGCCTCGTCTTCCAGTCGTACGCGATCTGGCCGCACATGAACGTGCACGACAACGTGGCCTTCCCGCTCACCGTCGGGCCGCGACGCCGCAGGCTGTCGAAGCGGGAGATCCGCGAGCGCGTCGAGCACGTGCTGAGCGTCGTCAAGCTCGACGAGCTCGCCGCGCGCCCCGCGACGGATCTCTCGGGCGGCCAGCAGCAGCGGCTCGCCCTCGGCCGCGCGCTCGTCATGCAGCCGCCGCTCCTGCTCCTGGACGAGCCGCTCTCGAACCTCGACGCCCGCCTGCGCGAGGAGATGCGCGTCGAGCTCAAGCGGCTTCAGCGAGAGCTCAACGTGACGGCGGTCTACGTGACGCACGACCAGGTCGAAGCCCTCGCCATGTCGAACACGATCGCGATCATGGCCGAAGGCCGGATCGAGCAGATCGGCCCACCGCGCGAGATCTACCAGCGGCCCGCGTCACGCTTCGTCGCCGACTTCGTCGGCGGAGCGAACATCATCGACGGCGTCGTCGCCCGCCGCGAGCCAAACAACGTGCTCCGGATCGAAACCCCGATCGGCCCGCTGCGAGCCGTCTCGACCTTCCCCTATGTCGCGGCTGCGCGCGTGCTCGTCGTCGTGCGGCCGGAGCACGTCACGCTGAGCGCGAACGACCTCGGGCAGGATGGAGGCAACAGCTGGCGCGGCCGCGTGCTCGGCACCGGCTACATGGGCGACACCGTCGATCACATCGTGACGGTCGGGGTGCTCACGCTTCGCGCTCGCACTGCCCCCCAGGCTTCGGCGGTACACGGGACCGAGGTGACCGTTGGATTCGCCCCGGCGGACTGTGTGCTCGTCCCGGGAGACGGCTAGCGCTACGTCGGCTCCGGCTTTGCGAGGGCGACGACCGCGCGAAACTTGAGCCCGGGCGGCGGCTCGAGCGTGTCGTGCTGCGTCGCTTCGACTTCCGCTCCGGCAAGCAGGCGCCGGAGGTCGCTGCGGAGCGCGTCGGCGACCTGTGGGAAGCCCGCAGGATCGTCGCTGACGAGCCTGAGCTCGAAGCGCCGCGGCTCGCGTTGCACGAGCTGGTACTGCGCAACTCCCGGGTGCTGCTTGACCACGTCCCAGACGAGACGAGGGTGAATCATGATGCCGCCGTCGAGGTAGACGACGTCCTCGACCCGCCCCTCGAGCTGCGAGAGGAGCGGGAAGGTGCGCCCGCAGGCGCACTGCCCCGTGGACACCCTGGCGACGTCGCCGAGCCGTAGTTGAGCAGGACGGTTCCCCTGTTCACGAGATTCGTGATCACCACCCCTCCGGGCGCGCCCGGTGCCGCCTTCGTGCCGTCGCCCGAGACCACCATCAGGTGACACAGGTCGACCTGGAGATGGAAGTCCTGTCGCTCCTCGCACAGGAACCCGATCTGGAACGCCTCGGTCGCGTTGTAGTGGGAGAGGAGCGGCACTCCGTACCCGAGCTCGACCAGCTCCTTGGCCTCCTGGGTCATCATGTCGCTGCCGTAGATCATCACCCTTGGCATGTGCATTCGCGCCCCGGTCGCGACGACGTGTCGGAACAGGAGCTCGACGTACGATCCGTTCCCGCGGATCACGTCCGGTCGCAGGCGATTGATCTCCTCGACCACGAGATCGAGCGGCTCTCTGAACGACACGCTCCGGCGCCTCGGCTTGACCGGGATGAAGGTGTGCGCGCTGTAGAGCGACCGCACCTGTGATCCCGTGCCTCCTGGTCTCGCGAGCGAGACCTTCAGGTAGCGGATCTGCTTCCCGCAGAAGTGCACCTCGACCTGTCGCTGGCGCTCGCCCTAGGCGATGTTCTCGAGCAGAGAGCGCCGATCGTGGTGGAAGCGGATCGGCATGCCCGTGGTGCCGCTCGTGTGGAAGGGAATCGACTCGCGCCCGAGCCGGGAGTCGGAGACGAAGCGGTCGGGATCGCTGCGGACGTGCTCCTTCGGTGTCAGGGGGAGCCGCTCAAGGTCGGCGGCGGTGACGATCTCGCGCGGATCGATGCCTTCCCGTGCAAACAGGTCGCGGTAGTACGGCACCGTGCCGGCTGCATACGTCACCGTCTCCCGGATCCTGGCGTCGCGGAGCTCGCACAACGTCTCGGCCGGCAGGTACGGCACCCGCCGCTGCCCGCGCAAGCTCGCGAGAACGACGGCGTCTCCGGACACGACGTCGCGCAGCTTCCGCATCATGGAGGAGTATCGTGCGCGACATGCCAGCCGCGCAGAGAGCCGACCTCGGCGCCGGCACCCGATTCCTCGACGCGCTCGGCCGGCGCGACTACGACGGCCTCGCAGCGTGCTTCGCCGACGACGCCACGCTGCGCCCGATCGTGCCGCCCGGCGTCCGCGAGGCGGACGGACCGGAGGCGATCGCAGAGCGCTTTCGCATCTGGACCGAGGACGCCCCCGACTACGAGCTGGTCGAGGCAGAGGCGGCTCCGTTCGCCGACCTGCTGCGGCTGCGCTGGGCAGTGCGCAGCACCGAGGCCGGCGCGAAAGAGGCGACGATGTTCGAGCAGGCGGCATACGCCGAGGTCTCGGGCGGCCTGATCACGGCCATGCGCCTCGCCTGCTCGGGCGACCGGCCGCTCCCCTAACGCCCGTCCGCGACCGGCGGCCATTCCTGCGACAATCGCCGGCATGACTGCCCTCTACCGGAAGTACCGACCGCAGGACTTCACCGAGGTGGTCGGGCAGGAGGCGGTCGTCCGCACGCTGCGCAACGCGATCGAGCGCGACCAGGTACGGCAGGCCTACATCTTCGCAGGCCCACGCGGCACGGGCAAGACGTCGATGGCCCGCATCCTCGCCAAGTCCCTCAACTGCCAGGCTGGGCCGACAACCGAGCCCGACAACACCTGCCACGTGTGCGCCTCGATCGCGAACGGCATGTCGCTCGACGTCGTCGAGATGGACGCCGCCTCGCAGCGCGGCATCGACGACATCCGTGAGATCCGCGAGCGCGTCCTGCTGCAGCCGGTCGAAGGCCGTTACAAGGTCTACATCCTCGACGAGGCTCACCAGCTCACCGCCGCCGCCTGGAACGCGCTTCTCAAGCTGATCGAGGAGCCGCCGCCTCATCTCGTCTTCGTCTTCTGCACCACCGACCTGGCGAGCGTGCTGCCCACCGTCCGCTCCCGCTGCCAGACCTTCGTCTTCCAGCGGCCTCGGCTGCAGGAGCTCGTGACGGTGCTGCGGCGCGTCTGCGACGGCGAGCAGATCGACGCACCCGACGCCGCGCTCGCGCTGATCGCGCGGGGCGCGCGCGGCTCCTTCCGCGACGCGGTGTCGACGCTCGACCAGCTGAGCGCCGCAACCGAAGGGCGCGTCAGCGTGCAGGACGTGCTGCAGCTCGTCGGGGCCGTCGAGGAGGAATCGCTGTTCCGTCTCTGCGACACGATCGTCGACCGCGACACCGCGGGCGCACTCACCTTCATCGAGCAGCTCTCCGAGCAGGGACAGGACCTGAGCCGGCTCGTCAACGACCTGCTCGATCATCTCCGGCACCTGCTCCTCGTCCAGCACCTCGGCCGTGTGCCCGAGTCGCTGCCGGTGACGGACGAGACCGGCGAACGACTCGCCGAGCAGGCCAACCAGCTGCCGGAGCCGACGGTGCTACGGCTGATCGACCTCCTAGCGGCGGCCACCGAGGATATGCGCCAGGGTGGAGACCCGCGCCTGCCGCTCGAGCTCGCTCTCGTCAAGGTGACGAGGCCACACGCGGACCTGTCGCGCGAATCTCTTGCCCATCGTGTCGAAGTGTTAGAAGAACGCCTTCATGCCGGGCTGCCAGCCGCGGTGTCGCGGGCCCCCTCCCCCGTCCCCGCGCCCGCGGCGGGCCCGGCGCCTACAAGCCCGGCTCGCGAGCCGGAAGCCAGCGACAGCGGCAACGGCTCCCCGCTGACGCTCGAGCTGACGCTCGAGAAACTGCAGGAAGCGTGGTCGCGAAGCGTGCTGCCGGCAGTGCGCGAGCGCTCGATCCCGACCGCGACGCTGCTCGGCGAGGCGCGACCCAGCGCGCTTGATGGCGACACCCTGACGATCGAGTTCGCCTCGTCAGCCGGCTTCCACCGCAAGCAGGCGGAAGAGCAGCGGAACCTGTCCGTGCTCCAGGAGGCACTGCACGAGATCACGGGACGGCGCCTCGCGGTGCAGACGATCGTCGGCGCCGGCGGAGCAGCGGTTGCATCCGACGACGAGCCGCTCTCGGAAGAAGACGTCCTCACCTTGCTGAAGGACACGTTCGACGCCACCGAGGTGCAGGAGCTCCCTTCACCGTGACGGGACATGTCGGGCAGCCATCATGAAGGGAGCTCCGGGTTGAAACTGGACATGAACGCGTTGATGAAACAGGCCCAGCAGATGCAGGAGCAGATGCTGAAGGCGCAGGAGGAGGCTCGAGACCAGATCGCCGAAGCGTCGGCCGGCGGCGGCATGGTGACCGCGAAGGCCAACGGTGCCGGCGAGCTCGTCGAGATCCGGATCGATCCCCGTGCGATCGACCCCGACGACGCGGAGCTGCTGGCCGACATGGTGCTGGCCGCGGCGAACGGGGCGATCCGGACGGCGCAGCAGGCGGTCGAGGCGAAGCTGCGTAGCGAAATTCCCGATCTCGGCGCGCTCGGGCTCTAACAGTCGGCGCAAGACCGGAATCCGCTCGCGCGGATCCCGGTCGCGCAAAGATCCCTGAAGGCGTCCGCTGCGCAGCCGCGGCGCTTGGGCCGTCCGACCCTCGTGGTGTGATCCGCGGTAGCCGATGCTCTGGATCGTCGCCACCGCCGTCTTCGCCGCGATCGTCGTGGTCGCGATCGTGGTGCGCCGGCGCGACGACGCGCCAGAGACGCTCCCGGCCCGGCAGGGCGCCGACGACGGCTTCTTCGACACCGACCGGATCGGGCGCACCGCGAACACCGCGATCTTGATCGGCATCCCCGTGATCTGGGTCGCGTGGACGCTCGTCGCCTCGGTGCACATGGTCGAGGCCGGCCACATCGGCGTCGTCTACACCTTCGGGGACGTCACCGGGCAGGTCGAGGCCGGCCTGCAGATAACGGCCCCCTGGCAGTCGGTCCGCTCCGCGTCCACCCAGGTGCAGCGAGAGACGTTCCAGAAGATCGACGCATTTTCGGAGGAGACGCAGGACGTCTTCATCACCGCGACGCTCAACTACGAGGTCTCGCCCGACGCGATCCAGGAGTTGTACCGCAACGTGGGGCCGTCCTGGTTCGACCGGCTCGTCGAGTCGCGCGTGCTGCAGATCTTCAAGGACGCCACGGTCAGGTACAAGTCGGTGCAGATCGCACCCGCGCGCGAGGAGATCCGCACGTCGGTACGCGCGCGGCTGCGGACCGAGCTACAGCCGTTCTCGATCGACGTCGTCGACCTGCTGATCGACAACATCGACTTCCGGCCCGAGTTCAAGGAGGCGATCGAGCGCAAGCAGATCGCCACCCAGGATGCCCAGACGGCGCAGAACCGGGTCGCCGAGGCGAGGTTCAAGGCTCAGCAGCAGGTCGAGACCGCGAAGGGGCAGGCACAGTCGGTGCTGGTGCGCGCGCAGGCTCAGGCCCGCGCCAACCGGCTTCTGTCCCAGTCGCTGACCGAGCGGATCGTCCGCTACGAGGCGGTGCAGAAGCTGGCGCCGAATGTGTCCACGATCCTGCTCCCGTCCGACGCCGGGTTCCTGCTGCCGAACTTCCTCAAGCCGACGTCGCCGTAGGTAGTGGGCGAGGCAGGCCTCGCCCCTACGCCGCCTCGGCGAGCTCCGGGTCGGGCGCCGGTTCCCGTCGCGAGTGAGTGAGACCGCCGCGGATCACGCGCAGGACCGGTCGCGTGCGCCACTGGAGCGCACCGATGCCCAAGAGCACCACCGCGGCGCCGGCGAGTTGCGCAGGCGCGAGGCGCTGGCCGAGGACGACGGCCGACAGCGCGATCCCGATCGGCACTTCCACCGTGAGCAGCAGCGCCGCCTTCGAGGGGCCGACCCGCCGCAGGCCGGCAAGGAACGCCCCCACAGCGAGCACGCTGCCGACGACCGCGGTTTCGACGATCGCCGCCACGCCGGGCACGCCGCCCACGTCGGTGAGCGAGCCCGAGACCGTCGCGCCGGCGAGGAAGGCGCTTGCCGTCCCCGCCATCAGCAGCGATGCAAAGGCGAGCGGGTCGCCTCCGGCGACCAGCCGGCCGGAGACGAGCACATACAGCCCGTAGGCGACGGCCGCCGCGGCGGCGACGGCGACCCCGAGCACGTCGAGCGAGCCGGCGCCGCCGCTGACGAGCGCGACACCCAAGACCACCAGCAGCCCCGAGACGACGCGGCGCCGGGACAGCCGCTCGTGCCGGAGCAGGACCGCGCCGCCGATCACGAGCGGTAAGTGGGCGTAGTGGACGAGCGATGCCACCGGTACCGGCACCAGGCGCAGCGCCCAGTAGAACAGGGCCGAGTCGGCCGCATAGACGACGAAGCCGAGCCCGAACGCCGTCGCGGCGAGGCGCGGCGTCATGCCGCGCACGCCGCGCCACGCCAGCGCGCCGAGCGCGACCGACGCGAGGAGATACCGCCACGCAAGCACTGCAGGCACGGCCGCGCCCACGTCGTAGGCGAGGTTGACGACGACCGGCTGCGCCGCAAAGGCCAGGCCCGAAATGAGGCAGAGGGCGATTCCCAGTCGTTCGCCGCGACGCAGAAAGGAAGCCATGCAGTCACGGTACGGGCGGGCATCATCTAGGGGTAGACTGAGTTATCTCCACTATCCATAGGTTTTTCCTATGACTTTGCAACAACTTCACTACTTCCTCACAACCACCGAACATGGCTCGTTCAGCGAGGCGGCTCGCGCACTCCATCTCGCCCAGCCGTCCGTCTCGGAGCAGGTGCGTTCTCTCGAGGGCGAGCTGGGTGTCGAGCTGTTCGCCCGCGTCGGCCGCGGCGTCGTCCTGACGGAGGCGGGTCGGGCCTTCCGGCCGGAGGCGGAGCGAGTCCTCGCCGACCTCGACCGCGCCCGGGACGCGGTGCGGGAAGTGCGGGAGCTCTCCGGCGGCACGGTCAGCTTCGGGATGTTCGGGACTGCGTCCGCATACCTCATCGCCGACCTCGCCGCCGCCTTCCGGCGTCGCTATCCCGACGTCCGTCTCCGGCTCGTCGGTCAGAACTCGTCGCTTGTCGCCAACGCCGTGCGCGAGGCACGGCTCGAGGCGGCGCTCGTCGTCCTCCCCGTCGACGATGAAGGCCTCGAGGTGCGGCCCATCCACCGCGAGGAGCTGGTCGTCGTGAGCCGCTACCCGGAACGTGTCGACGGCGAGATGACCAGTGCGCGCCTCGCCGACCTGCCGCTCGTGCTCTACGACGCTGCGTTCGGCGCCGCTGATCCGACGCGCAGGCAACTTGTCGAGCGGGCCCAGCATGACGGCGTCACGCTGCGTCCGGTGATCGAGGTGGAGGACATGGAGGCGGCGCTGCAGCTCGTCGCGCGCGGCCTGGCCGACACGGTCGTCGCACGCTCAGTGTTGCGCACGATGCGAGGCGTGCGCTCGCTGCATCACTCGCCGTTCGCGCGCCCGATGTGGGAGACGTTCGCGTTCATCGCCCGGCGAGACGCACCCGTGTCTCCGGCGACGCGCGCACTCGTCGAGCTGCTCGAGCGCCGCCTCGAGCGGCTGGGAGAGATCAGCCTCTACGCCGGGGCCACGTCCGGAACGGACGGGTAACCTCGGCACCGTGCTGACCCCGGCCGTCGAGAACCTCGTCGCTCAGCTGACCCGCCTGCCCGGCGTCGGGACACGCACCGCGCAGCGGCTCGCCTTCCACCTGCTCTCGGTGCCCACGGACGAGTCGCTTGCCCTCGGAGAGGCGATCCGCGAAGTGAAGGAACGCGTGCGCGCCTGCCGCGAGTGCGGGAACCTCACCGAGGACGAGCTCTGCGCGATCTGCGCCGACCCACGGCGCGACCGTAGCGTGATCTGCGTCGTCGAGCACCCCGTTGACGTCGTCTCGCTCGAGCGAACACACGAGCATCGAGGGCTGTACCACGTGCTCGGGGGTGCGCTCTCCCCCCTCGACGGTGTAGACCCCGGCGACCTGCGCGTGGCAGGGTTGCTGGAGCGCGTCGCCGAGGGCGGCGTCACCGAGGTCGTGCTCGCTACCAACCCCACCATGACCGGCGAGGCGACCGCTGCCTACCTCGCCGACCGGCTGCGCGACAGCGTCACGGTGACGCGGCTCGCAAGCGGCCTCCCCGTCGGCGGCGACCTCGAATACGCAGACGAAGTCACCCTCGGACGGGCGCTCACCGGCCGCCGGCCCGCCTGACCCGGGGGAAAGCACGCCCGGGGCACAGCCCCGGGCTGAAGGCGAAGAGGGAGGCAAGCCACGGCCTGGGCTCGAGCCCCGGCCTATGGCCGGGGCGTGCTTTCCGTCCCGTGGTCGCCCCGACCGGCGCAGCAGGGATCGTCCAGTTGCGCTCGTACACTCGAGCAATGGACGGAATCGTCGTCCTCAGCGTTGCAGGCGACGCGCTGGCGGGGCCCGACAGCATCCGCGCGGTGGCACGCCACCTCGCTGACGAGCAGGACTCCGGGCACCAGGTCGTCAGCGTGCTCCAAGCCTCGTGCGATATGCGCGACGGCCTCGTCGATCTCGCCCACGCCGTCTCCCCGATGCCCGACCCGCGCGAGCTCGACATGCTCGTCACCACGGGCGCACGCATCTCCTGTGCCCTGTGCGCCATCGCGCTGATCGACCAAGGCCGGCGGGCGGTGTCTCTGACCGGTTCACAGGCGGGGATCATCACCGACACCCGCCACGGCGAAGCCACCGTCGTCGACGTCCGCTCTGAGCGTGTACGGAGCGCCCTCGACGGGGGGGCGATCGTGCTCGTCGCAGGGAGCCAGGGCGTCTCTACCGACCTCGAGGTGACAGCGCTCCCCGAGAGCGCCGCAGACACGACGGCAGAGGCTCTGGCTGCGGCTCTCGGCGGCACACACGTTGTCTACCTCCACCCGAGCTGCGCACCGGTCCGCTAGAACGGACCCAATGACTTCTCATCCACGCATCGGCGTCGTCGGCGCCACGGGCGCCGTCGGCACGATCACGCTGCAGCTCCTCGCCGAGAGGGGCTACCGCGACGTGCGCGCGTTCGCATCCGCACGTTCCACCGGAGTGCGGCTGCCCTACGACGACGGCGAGCTCGTCGTCGAGGAAGCGACGCCGGAGGCGCTCGGGGCCGGAGATCTCGACCTCTGCCTCTTCTCCGTCGGCACGACGGCGAGCCGCCAGCTCGTGCCGCACGCCGCCGGCGGCGGTGCGATCTGCATCGACAAGTCGTCGACGTACCGGCTCGTCGACGGCTACCCGCTCGTCGTGCCCGAGGTGAACGGGGCCCGCGCTGTCGAGGCGCTCGACAGCGATCGCATCGTCGCCAACCCGAACTGCTGCACGATCCCCCTCACGTGCGTGCTCAAGCCGCTGCACGACCAGGCGCGGCTGGAGCGCGTGCACGTGGCTACGTACCAGGCGGTGTCAGGCGCCGGCGCGCATCGCATGGCCGCGCTCCGCGGCGAGGGCGCCGCCGATCACGACCTGGTCATGGACTGGTCGTGGGAAGGCGACGAGTCGGACGAGGAGTCGAAGCTTCGCGCCGAGACCCGCAAGATCATGGAGCTTCCCGACCTGCCCGTGTCTGCGACCTGCGTCCGCGTGCCCGTGCTGGTCGGTCACTCGGAGGCGATCTGGGCCGAGTTCTCCGAACCGCTCGAGCCGGAGGACGCGACCGCGATCCTGCGAGGCGCGCCTAGCGTCCAGGTGATCGACCTACCTGCCTTCCCCACCCCCGCCGCCGCCGCCGGGAGCGACGACGTGCTCGTCGGCCGCATTCGCCGGGACGAGGCATCCGCGCGAGGGTTGGCCCTCTATCTCTCGAGCGACAACCTGCGCAAGGGCGCGGCGCTGAACGCGATCCAGATCGCGGAGCTGCTGCTCGACGCGGTGGCTGCCCGCGCCGCCGCGTAGGTCTCACCGTCCGAAGAGGCCGAACGTCAGCCGGTGGAGACGCGCCCTACGCCGGGAGCGCCGAGCCGCGAGTTCATCGACGATCCGCTCGCGTCGTTCGAGCATCGCAGCAATGCGCCGGCGGCCCTCCGCGCATTCGGCTCTTGTCTCCGGGTCAATCTTCCGTTTCGCCATCGTCGATCTCCAGCTCCTCGATGTTCAGATCGAGCTTCGCCTCCATGCGCATGAGCATGCGAATGACGTCGTTCCATTCCGCTGCCGTCAAGCCTTCCGGCTCCAGCGGTCGGTGTCGCCACATACGACCATCGTGCCAACGAACGCAGGGTAACGCCAGATGTCCGCTACGGACCTGGCTGCACCGGGGCAGGCGCCGGCGTGAACGCCTCCTGCACGACGCGCAGCACCTTGGCGCGCCGCCCCTCCTCGACAGGCTGCAGCCCACCGAGGTCGAGGCGGCACAGCTCGACGCTGCCCTGCGTCCGCAGCGTGAAGAAGCCGAACTCCTCGAGGAAGTCCCGCGGGAACACCGTGCGATGGACGAGGAACCGCTCAGCGGTCGTCTGGCCCGGCCGGTAGCGGTACGCGAACGCCTCGAGCGCTCGCGCGCCGCGGTCACGGGCTTCGCCGATCGCCGCGAGCAGCAGCGACTTCTCCACCCAGACGGCTCCGTCGCCGACGAGGTACGAGCAGGTGACGAGGATCGCGTCGTCCGACGGCGGCCCGGCCGGGAGATCGTGTGCGCGCGGGAACAGATGGGCGGGCCCGTACTGCATGGAGCCCAGCACGCGGCCGTCGTCGTCGAGGTAGATCGTGCCCCACTCGCCGAACTCGTCCTCAGCGCGCTCCATCCACCGCTGCTTGGCGGCCTCCTTGTTCCCGCGTGACTGCCACCACACGCAGGTGCGGCAGACGCTAGGCGCCGTTTCGATCGTGCCTCGGTTGAGCCCGATGACCCTCGTCGTCACGCCGGGCCCGGCGGCGGCCCGACCTCTTCGACCACCACGTCGATCGCTGCGGGGACGACGCCGGCCATGCGATCGAGGTACTTCTTCACTCGTCGCTGCACGGCCTCCCCCAGCTCGGGCAGGCTCGTACCCCAGTCGACGGCGACGTGCAACTCGACGCGCGCAGCCCCGTCCTCGTCGGTGACTCGGACACCGCGATGCCGGTGCAGCGGGCTCTCGACCAGGCCGGTTACCCCCGTCACCTCGCGGGCCGCGTCGGCGGCATACGACGCGAGCACGTCGGTCGCGATCGAGGAATGCCCCTCCATATCGTCCATTCTAAGCTGCGCGCAGCACCAGCTCGGTCGCCTCCGGCCGCGCGAAGAAGCGGAACGGCACGAACGTCGTCCCGGTCCCCGGCGAGACGTGCATCGTGGTGCCACGGACGCGGTAGAGGCCGGCCAGGTATCGCGCACGCGGGTGGGCCAGCGTAAGGCGGCCACCCGGGTACGGCACGTTGATCTGGCCTGCATGGAGGTGACCTGCGAGGACGAGGTGGAAGACGTCCTCGGGAAGGCGGCGCACGATTCCCGGGAAATGGCAGAGAAGCACCCGCAGCTTGGCGTCCGCGTCGGCGAGCTCCCACGGTCGCGTATCGCCACCCGGGTAGTCCTCCGGGTCGACGCCGACGAGCTGGACGGAGCAGCCGCGAATCTCCTCGGTCGCCGAGTCATGGCCGAGTAGCGCCGCCAGCTCGTGGAGGTCGTCGAGCTCGGCGGCGCGCGAGAACGGGTCGCGTGTCACCGCCACGTCGTGGTTGCCCAGCACGACGTACGGTCGTGAGAGCTTGCCGAGTAGCTCTCGCAGCAGCGGCTCGCCGCGTGGGTGCGAGACGAGGTCGCCGGTGACCGCCACAAGGTCGGGGGCACGACTCGCGACCCAGGCGACAGCACGCTCGGTGGCGAGGCGCCCGCGGGACGGCGGGCCTAGGTGGAAGTCCGACAGATGCGCGATGCGGAGCCCGTCCAGCGCCGGCGGCAGCCCCGTGATCG
>Ga0247727_10010580_pt1 | contig 16309 bp, 13 predicted proteins | sample WisWelCaveWW1625_FD_202498 | JGI IMG/M metagenome (GOLD analysis project Ga0247727, IMG submission 202498) | Biofilm microbial communities from Wishing Well Cave, Virginia, United States - WW16-25 | ecosystem: Environmental > Aquatic > Deep subsurface > Groundwater > Cave microbial mat | place... | reverse complement strand
AATCGGGATAACGAATGTTGCGCGCCCACCTCGTCGGTGCGATAGGTCAACAGGATGAGCAGGCGGCTGTCCTGTTGCAGGCGCGGGGCGATGTACGTGAGCCAATCCAGCGTTGATTCGGAAGCCCAATGCAAATCCTCGAAGAGCATGAAGACCGGCTGGCGCTGCGAAAGCAGGATGAAGGTTTGCAGCAACGCCTCGAACAATTGCCCGCGCAGGCTTTCAGGCGAAAGCGCGATATTCATGGCGTCGGTTGTCTGGAATATCTCAGGCAACAGGCGGGCCAGCGCGGAACGATGGGCGGAGGATAGATCCAACGCGCGGGTCAAATGCGCGATGGGTCGCAGCATCTCGATGATCGGCTGGTAGGGAATCGTGTTTTCAAATTCATAACTATATCCCACCAGCGGCAGCCCGCCGCGCTGGGAGGCATGAGACGCCAGGCTGCGCGCCAGGTGACTCTTGCCAATGCCCGCCTCCCCGCTGACGATGGCGATACAGCCGCGCCCGCGCGCCGCGTCCTCCCATAACTTCGCGAGTTGCGCGGACTCGCTTTCCCTGCCCACCTGCCGGGGCGGGATTTGAAGGGCCGCGGCGCGAACATAATTCGAAGCGCCGCCTGCAACCGCCTCCAACGACTCGCCGCGCATGAGCGCGTCGGCCAGCGCGCGCGTCTCCTCCATCGGCTCGACATCCAACTCGTTTTTCAGGATGGCTTGCAGGCGCTCATACTCAGCCAGGGCCGCGGCTCGATCTCCCTCGAGCGAGCGCAACCTGATCCGATCCTGGTAGACCAGTTCAGACAGCGGATCAATGAGCAGGGCGCGGCGCGTAAACTCCAACGCGTTTGAAAAATCGCGCGCTGCCTGGCGATGGGCTGTGAGTCTGCGGAGCGTTTCGAATTGCATTTGTTGGAAACGCTCCCGTTCCGGGAACAGCCATTCCTCGTCCATGTCCCTCAACAAGTCGCCCGCGTATAGTTCGGCGGCTCGAACGAGACTGTGCGGGTCGGCGCGTTGAATTTGGCTCTCGAATTCTTCAACGTCCAGCCAAAACGGAATTGAATTGTTCCATGAGATTTCCGCCCGCGTGGCGACGATCCAATCTTCATCCCCCGGCAGGCCCGCGCGCAGGTCGTTGAGCGCGCGGCGAAGCATCCCCAATGATTCAGATTCCGCGACGTCGGGCCAAAGGGTGAACGCCAGGCTTTTGCGCGGGATGGGATTTTTACGATGCAACAGGAGATAAACAAGAAGACGCTGGGCGCGCGGGCTTAAGACTGACGCCAGTTTTTGTCCTCCTGCCTTCAATTGCAAGCGGCTGAACAATATAACCTGGAGGGAAACGGTCATCAAGGGAATAATACCACCTCTGCTATAATCTTATTTATGATTCTAGTCACCGGCGCGACCGGATTTGTCGGACGCGTCCTCGTGCGCCAACTTTCAAGCGTTGGGCATCAAGTCCGCGTGCTGCTTCGCCCGTCGCCGCAATCGCCGCGCCTGCCCAAAGGCGTGCCCGTTGAAGTTTCCGTGGTCAGTTTGAACGACGAGCGCGGACTGCGCGCGGCATTACGAGGTGTGGATCACATCTATCATCTCGCCAGCGCCGCGGCGCAGGGTCGGCAGGGTAGTTTGTTTAACACCGATATCGAAGGCTCACGCAATCTCGCGACCGCCGCGGCCGACGCGAACATAAAACGCATCGTCTTTCTCAGCCACCTCGGCGCGGATCGCGCCTCCGCGTTCCCCATCCACAAATCCAAAGGCATCGCCGAGGAACACATCCGCAGGAGCGGCGTTCCATACACCATCATCCGCTCATCCATTGTCTTCGGACCCGATGACGGATTCACCACCGCGCTCGCCGATGTGATCAAATACGCGCCCGGCATCCTGCCCATCCCCGGCGACGGCAGGGCATTGCTCCAACCCTTATGGGTCGAGGACCTCGTCACCTGCCTGACCTGGACGCTGGAACACCCGGACTCGATCAATCAAACCTATGAAATCGGCGGCGGCGAATATTTCACGTTGCGCCAGCTGCTTGAAACGATCATGAGCGTCACGCATACGCGCCGCCTGCTCGCGCCTTTGTCGCCTCCGTATATGCGCGCCCTCTTTGTCCTGCTCGACCCGCTTGCGCGCAAAATTTCCGCCTCCACATACTGGCTCGATTATGTGGCCGTCAACCGCACCTGCCCGGTGGAAAACCTGCCGCGCACGTTCGGTCTCATGCCCGCGCGTTTCGCTTATCGCTTGAACTATCTCGCGCGCGAACCCTGGTATGCGGATCTCGCCAAAAGAATACAGGAAAACTTCCGCGCCTCGCGTTGAAGACCCTAAAGGTTTTTAAAACCTTTAGGGTCTGAATATCAAATCAACTCACTTATGCACGCTCCCGTTATCAAAATCCTCGAAACTCCCGAAGATATGAACGCCATCGAAGACCTGCAACGCGCCGTCTGGCCGGGCAGTGAAACGGATGTCGTCCCCGCGCATGTTTTCATCGCCGCGATCCACAATGGCGGGCTTGTCATCGGCGCGTACGAAAACGATCGACTCATCGGCTTTGTGTTTGGCTTTCCGGGTCTCGAAGCCACGCCCGACGGGCCGCGCGCCAAACACTGTTCGCACATGATGGGCATCCTGCCTAGGCGCCGCGATTCAGGCGTCGGCTTCGCGTTGAAGCGGGCGCAGTGGCAGATGGTGCGGCATCAGGGACTCGATCACATCACGTGGACGTACGATCCGTTATTGAGCCGCAACGCCTATCTCAACATCGCAAAACTCGGCGCGGTCTGCGACACCTATCGCCGCTCCGAATACGGCGACATGCGCGATGAGCTCAACGCCGGATTGCCTTCCGATCGCTTCCAGGTGGATTGGTGGATCAACACGCGCCGCGTCGAAAGGAGACTCAGCAAACGCGCCCGTCATCCCCTGAAACTGGATCACTTCGCCAAAGCCGACCTTCAGCCTTTATATTCGCTTCAAGACTCACCCTTCGACTCGGCTCAGGGCAAGCCGGGAAGCTGGGCGCGCCCACCCGAACATTTTTCGCCCCTCGAAGGACGCCTCGCCCTCGCCGAAATCCCATCCGATTTCAACGCCTTGAAGGACGCCGACTTTCCGCTGGCGCGCGACTGGCGCTTTTTCTCGCGTGAAGTCTTCGAGACCGCCTTCGCCTCGGGTTATATCGTCACCGACTTTGTTTACGACAACGGGCGCAGTTTCTACGTCCTCTCGCACGGCGAAAGCACCCTTGAACAATAGGCGATGTGTGGCTTTTCCCAACCCGACGCTAGAGAGCGTCTCCTACGCTTCTTTGGCGCTGGACAGCACATTGTTTACAGATGCGTTGAACAATAATTCCATTGCAGTTTGTTTCATACGGGCCTGCAAGGGTAACAAAGCACAATATAATTCGTCATAAACACATGACAAACCCAAGACCCGATATCGAACACTGGTGGGCTGTGGAGGCGATGATCGCCTCGTACAACCACGTCTACCAGACTGTTTACAACACGCGCTACGAGGAACGCGGAGCGATTGGCGTATCCGTTTATAACGACGCCCCCATCGCCTCGTTTCATTACGAATTCCTCGCCCTCAGCGCGGACATCCACGCGGTGATCGAGGTGCTAAACGCCTATCCCATCCCGGAGGGAAAAAAACACATCGTCAACCTCTTTCACCCCGCGCCGGCCGACCCCGAACTCAAGGAGCGTTTCAAACAACTGGATATGGACTTTGTGCGGACAGGACCCATCCTGGGGTTCAATCTTCCATTGAGGGTAAGCACCATCCCGTTAAACGTCCACAAGGCAAAGAACCTCCAGCATACCGAAGCCGCCAACAACAGTCTCACCGCCGAGGGCGAGCGCATCCACATACAGACCCTGCGCGATCAACACATCCATAATTTTTACGTAAAGGAAGAAGGACAGGCGGCGGGATGGATCCAAATGGTAACGAAATATCCCGGCGTCGGATATATCAATCAGATATACGTCCTAAAGGAATTCCGCAAACGCAGACTCGCCGCGACGCTGGTGAACGCCGTCCATGCTGAGGCGCTCAAACTGGGGATCAGGAAGATGGTTGCGATCCCGTCGGACATGTCGCTGCATCTCTTCCGGCGCATGGGATACCGGCCACTGTTATACTTCTCCGCGTTCCGTCCAAAACCATATAGAAAATTCCCGGCCCACGAGCAACCGCGCGCGTTTACACATTCCCGGGTTTGAGTAAACTAAATGAGTTCTAAGCCACAGAGATCACAGAGAAAACGAGACTATCGAAAAAATGAAAACAATACGCCGCGCATTGCGCGGCGTATTTTGTTGGATGTTCGATTGTGGGAAGGTCCGTTGTGGAAAACTTTGTATATGAGGCTGGCTTATCTCCTTGTGTAGGTATTGCTGTTGTTTTGCGACTGCGCCGCCATGCCGATGGGATGATATGCGGGTTCGTTATACGCCGCCTGTGGGACATTCACAGATGCAGGCTTGGGCGCGGATCGCGGGAAAGCGGAATTGGGAGCGCGGATAGGTTGTTCATTTGCGGGACGATAAGGCGGTTTGTTCTGGGCATATTGCGTCGCGTTCTCATCCGCCAGGGAGAAGATGCGATCCCCGGCAATCGAGAAGGTGTTGATCAACAGCACGCGGATCAACAACACCATGCCTGCCACAAAGATCGGGACAATGTTGGTCATGGTTTGCTGCCCGAGCAGGGCGCCGCCCTCGGCGTTGTGCTTGAGGATCGCCACAGAGACTCCCCACCAGGTCAGCGTGGCGTTGAAGCCCGCCGCCAACAGCCATGCCGCAAAGAGATACCACACTTCCGCAGGTTCATCGCGTCCCTTTTCGGGGGTGAAGATGCGGGCGATCCCGGCGAAGTCAATGCCGCAGAAGGCGATGGCGAGGATGGTCGCCCATTTAAGCGGACCGAAGGCAAGGTCGCCCAGGATATCATGCAGGGCAAAGGCCGTGCTGGAGTAGTTGAAGATCTCGAACCCCAGCAAAGCGAAAAGGATGATCCCGCCAAAGATCAAGCCGCGATTTTGCGCCGCGCGTTGAATGAGGGGGAGCATGTTCAATTTGATTGGCATCGAACGGTTCATGGAAACCTCCTGACCCTGAGCCCGGAATGGGGAGGATCACGAAACTAAACAGGAAACAGCGACGCCTAAATTTTAGAACACTTGTTCTATACTGTCAAGGTTTTAATTCGGGAGGTTTGCCTCAATCAGCCGCGTCATTTGTCTTACGAGAGATCGTCCCAAAGGCGGTCTTTTGTTTTAGTCGCAACCCAACTGGTTGACAGCGCCATAATTTCAGCCCTCGGAGGTTTAAACTCCGAGGGCTGATGTTTTTTACGCGGCGAGGTTCACCTGCGGCAATTTTTCCAGCGAGGCTTTTACCGCCTCGGCGGGATACTCGTAATCTTCGAGATTGCCGGCCAGGTATGACTCGTACGCGGCGAGATCGAAATGCCCATGCCCGGAGAGATTGAACAGGATCACGCGCTTTTCGCCTTTGGCTTTGGCGTCCAACGCTTCGTCAATCGCGGCGCGGATGCCGTGCGACGACTCCGGCGCGGGGACGATGCCCTCGGCGCGCGCAAATTGAAGCGCGGCTTCGAAGGTCGTCTTTTGCGGAACGGCAAGCGCCTCGATATGACCCGCGTCGTATAACGCGCACAGGCTGGGCGCCATGCCGTGATAGCGCAAGCCTCCGGCATGAATCGCGGGCGGGACAAAATCATGCCCCAGCGTGAACATCTTGACGACGGGCGCCATCTTCGCCGTGTCGCCGTAATCGAACGTGAACACGCCTTTTGTCAGGGAGGGCGCGGCGGTCGGTTCGACAGCCAGCAGGCGAGTGCGCTTTCCGTTTTTCAAATTTTCGCGCAGGAACGGATAGGCGATGCCCGAGAAGTTCGATCCGCCGCCCACGCAACTGATGACGACATCGGGATATTCGTCCGCCATGTCCATCTGCTTGAGCGATTCTTCGCCGATTACAGTCTGATGCAAAAGGACGTGATTGAGCACGGAGCCGATACCATACTTCTTGGCGCCGTTGGATGTCGCCGCGGCCTCCACCGCTTCCGAGATCGCAATGCCGAGCGAGCCGGGACTATCCGGTTGTTCGGAAAGGACCGAGCGCCCAAAGTTGGTGCGGTCCGTTGGGCTGGCATAGACCTGCGCGCCGTACGTTTCCATCAACACGCGGCGATACGGTTTCTGGTTGTACGAAACCTTGACCATATACACTTCGAGCGCGAGGTCGAAGAAACTGCAAGCCAGCGCCAACGCGGAGCCCCATTGACCCGCGCCAGTCTCGGTGGTCAGCGCCTTCGTGCCGGACTTTTTATTGTAGAAAGCCTGGGCGACGGCAGTATTGAGTTTGTGGCTCCCCACAGGCGACGCGCCTTCATATTTGTAGTAGATGTGCGCGGGCGTATCGAGCGCCTTCTCCAGGCGCCGCGCGCGCAGGAGCGGGGTGGGGCGAAACAGTTTATAAATCTCGCGCACCTCCTCGGGAATCTCGATGTAACGCTCGGTCGAAATCTCCTGCAGGATCAAATCCATCGGGAACAGCACGGACAAAAAGTCCGGGGTGATCGGTTCCATTGTCCCCGGATGCAGGACCGGGTTGGGCGGAACCGGGCTGTCCGCGTTGATGTTGTACCAGAATCTGGGCAGGTCGCTTTCGTTCAGGATAAAACGCGTTTGGTCGGACATGGTCAACTCCTTTTCAGTTTGAGAAATAGATCTCTTGCGAAAGTCTTCTTTGCCACAGAGATCACAGAGAAAATGAGTTTTAAGAGCCTTCTTCTCAAAGGTCTCTGCGCGCTCTGTGGCTGAATGTACTTCCTTATGCAAATGGTCAAATAAAAAACAGCCTTCATCCCAAAAGGGACGAACGCTGTTTGCGCAGCATCCGTGGTGCCACCCACGTTAGGCTAAATAAATTCAGCCTCGCTTATTCGTTATCGTCGGATGATTTTCCATCCTCCAGATAACCCTGCGGGATAACGGGCGCAGTTCCCGGCTTGGGCTACTCGCGCGCCTGACAACTTGATCGTCAAAGCGCTTTCGCCTGCGCGGCTCAAAGGTCCATTCGGCGCCGTCGTTTCGGGCAGGCTTTCACCAATTGACCTGCTCGCTGTGCCGTCGTCCGGCGCGTACTCGTCCTCGTTTTCGCCTTTCCAATTTTCGTTTGATTATATGACAAGGGATATAATTGTCAATGTTTATAGAAGAGGAGACGGTTATGAACAACAAACTGACAACGGCCTTGACGATTGGACTCTTTCTGCTGACGGGATGCAACGTTGGAAGAACTCCGATTCCGACTCCTACCCAGTTTGTCCCGCCCGAATTGATCTTTGTCTCCACTGAGACTCCCGCTCCGGTCCCGCTGGAAACTGCCACGCCCATCTTCACTGCCACCGCCACGCCGATTCCCGCGGTCGCGCCCAATTTCTGCTCCGACGCCCAGGCGACCGCGCTGATCGACTCCTTGAAAAGGGCGATGCTCGCCAACGATGGACCCTTATTCAGTTCGCTCGTCAGTCCCAACGGTATGGAAGTTCGCTACTTTCACTCCAGCGATCCGATCAAATACTCGGCGTACCAGGCAAAGTTCCTCTTCGAGACAATCTACGTCGCAAAATGGGGACCCGATCCCGCCAGCGGTCTGGAAAAGCAAGGCGCGTTCCACGATGTGGTCGTCCCCGAGTTGGTGAAAATATTCAACCAGCCCTATACGCTGCATTGCAACGAGATCAGGCACGGCGGAGCGTCCTATCCGATTTCATGGCCCTACAGCAAGGATTTCTATTCCATTTATTACGCGGGCGCCCAGCCAAACGTCAGCAACGACTGGCGCGCGTGGGTCGCCGGCATCGAATACGTCAACGGCAGGCCGTATCTCTACGCGCTCATACAGTTCTTCTGGGAACCGTAATTACTCCCTCAACAAGAAATCCCCGCCTTCCACTACGCCGTCCAAAATCGTCTTCACCGCCTCCGTCTTCAACAACGCCTCCACCTCAAACGACTTCAAGCGCGTCTGCGTCGCGCGCACGGACGGCTCAAGAAATTTGCCAAACGGCAATGAAGTTCTAAACAGTTGAAAATATAAAAATCGCCGCGCATTGCGTTTGAAATCAGCGGGGACTTCAATCGCTTCAGCATCCAAAAACTCTTTCATCTTTCCTCTTACTTCGTCCACCGTCTGTGGGAAGAACACGGTCGGATACTGGGTGAATCTTGCCTTGCCCGCGCATAACACGGGCGCGCCCATGATCGAAGCCTCCAGCCCAATCGTCGAGTTGTAGACCATCACAAATTTCGACTTCTGGATCAATTCATACGAACTAAGCGACTCATTCGGACTCACAAAGACAACATTCGGCTCTTTATCCACGCCTCGGCTTGCCACCCAACCCTCGACCGTTTCGCGGCTTGATTTTCTCACACGCAATTCATCGGGGTGCGCGCGGATGACGAACAAAGTCTCAGGGTGTAAGCGAATTTCCTCCAACGCCAAATCCAGCCAATCGAACATATCTTCAAAGACTGTGTTGGCGTGCGGCTGGCTGGTATCGAAAATGATGTTGGTAAACACAGGCACGATTTGCTTGAACTGCGCGGCTTTTTGCAAAAACGATTCGTCGAGTCCTTTCATATCCGCCCAAAACTTGATGCCCGCCATTGTGAAGTCGCCTTGAAAGCGTTTTGCCAGATACGCGTCGAGTTTTGCGTTTTGTTCGTCGTTCAATTGAAACTCATCAGGGATGTGGATCGGGTACGCCGTCGCTTCGCCATCGGTGAAGAACGCGGACGCGGGTTGCAGTCCCACCTCATGCGTGATCACTCGAATGCCGCGCTTCTGCGCCACCCAACGCGCGGTCGCTTCCGGGAAGAATTGCCCGTTGAACACAACCACCGCGCGCGGATTGGTTTCATCCAGAAACGCTGAAAATTTCTGCGCCACATTCCACGCGGATAAAATATACTCGCGCAAAAGATAACGCGTACTCTCATCATCGCTCAAATGATGGATTCGCAGAATCCAGCGCAAGCCGGGGAGGCACAATGCACCGAGAGGAATGTTCTGGTACTTAAAGTCCATGAGTTCAGGGACGCTCAGTTTTTCGATACGAGTTACAAGTTGCGAGTTACGTTCAAAGTCGAACCAGTTAACATGTGGCGTGTTTACCTGTGTACTTGTGTACTTGTGTACTTGTATACCTGTATACAACGTCCTCGACTGATACACACAGGATTTACATGGCATTGCTTTATGAACGTTGTCCCGATCTGTTCCCAAGACGCACTTGCTCATCCCAGAGTTGCACGCGAAATACGCAACGGGAATTCCCTTCAACCGCAACGCCCACGACGCCAGCAAGTGAAACCCGCTGTTCCATGAGAGGTCGTCAATGCCAGTGGAGGCTTTGAAGAAGACGATGGGCTGTCCCTGCGCGGGAGGCGAGTTACGAGTTACAAGTCGCGCCATGCGCGCGATCTTGAGATTGTTGAGTCGACGGACGAGTCCGCGTTTGAGGCGCTGGGTGAAAAATTCAGAGAGTCGATTCATGGATGGATGATTTTCGATTTATACTCCATTATTATACGGTAACAAGCCATGAACCGCATTGACCGCCTCTTCGCCATCCTGTTGACTTTGCAACACAAACGCCGCGTGCGCGCGTTGGATTTGGCGCGGCAATTCGAGATCAGCAAACGCACCGTTTACAGGGACATGTCCGCGTTGAACCAGATGGGGATTCCCATCGCGGCGCTGCCTGGCGAGGGATTTGAATTGGTGGAGGGATATTACATCCCGCCGCTGATGTTCACGGAGAATGAAGCGGTCGCCATGATGTTGGGCTCCCGCCTCCTGACTCAACAGGCGGCTGGTTCGCTGACCCGCGGCGCGAATCAAGCCTTAGCCAAGATCACGGTCGCGTTGCCCGATCAGGTTCGGGCGCGGGCGGAAGCGTTGACGAACGTCATCGGCTTCATCACGCCCACCGAGAAATTCGATCTCGACCATCCGCAGTTATTGACGCTACAAAAAGCCATCCAGGAAAAACGCGTCATTCACATCCGCTATCACGGGTATCAAAAGGACGAGATCACTGCGCGGGACGTTGAGCCGCATCAATTGTTTTATTCGGACGGCATCTGGTATCTGGAGGGCTATTGCAGGTTGCGGAAAGACATCCGCGCGTTCCGCCTCTCGCGCGTGGAGAAATTGAATCTGCGGAATGAAACCTTCTCCAAACGAAGAACAGGCAAACCAAAAAATGCAAAGACCATTGAGATCAAAATCCGATTCGATACAAACTCAGTTCGTTGGGTACGTGAACGCCAGCATTACGGATTTCAGCGCGAAGAGACCCTGCCTGACGGCGTTGTGATGGTCTATGAAGTTCACGATGTTTCGGAAATCACCGCGTGGATTTTGGGCTGGGGCGCGGCGGCGGAAGTCCTCTCGCCAAAGGAACTCAGAAATAGCCTGCGCGAAACCGCCCAAAAACTGGCAGACTTGTTGACATAGGGTTGTCACACCTGTCTTGTAGAATATGGGGAGAAACAATTGGTCATTCACGAAAGCGCGTATCGCGCTGCGCCAGAGAGCGCAGGCTGCGCGGGTTTTTCGTGACCTGCCAACCATCCAGAAAGGAAGTCAAAATGAACAACGCTAAAAACCACGTCATTGAGTTCGCGTCCTTCACGCTCGCCGAGGGCGTGGACGAATCAACGCTCGCCGCCGCCTCGGACGCGTTACAAGCGGAATTCTTCAGCCAGCAGAAAGGCTTCATCAAGCGCGACCTGGCCAGGGTTGCAGACGGCAAATGGGCGGATGTCATCTACTGGGAAAGCAGGGAAAGTGTGGAACAAGCCATGCAACACGCGCCCACCAACCCAGCCGCCCTCAAGTATTTTCAGTTGATGGCCAACACCGAACATGGCGACCCGTCCGCGGGGCTCATGTTGTTGAGCGTCGCCAAATCATACTCGTAACGGCAGGTGAATCCACTGTCAGTGAATCTCTCCGCAAAAAGACCTCCGAGTTCTTCAAGAACTCGGAGGTCTATCACCAATCGTTATCCTCCTCATACCCCAGCCTCACGACCAAATCCCCTGCGATATCTTTGAATAATTTCTTGTGTTCATCAGTGAAATATGTTTTCCAGCCGCCGGTCTTTCCCGCGCGGAAGGTATGACTCTTCCCCGGCTGAATCGACTCAAGCAAAATGTCAAATGCCTGTGCGCGCGGCGTGGGGATTTTGTAGCCGGTCTTTTCCACTTCGTCGAGCATGGCGTTGAGAGTCGCGTCACGGTTGTTGATCAAATCCTCGAAGCGAATGCACAGCACGCGCTTTTGTTCCAGCCATTGGAAGACGCCTTCGTAACGCCGCTTCACACTGACCATCTTCAAGCCGTCCCGGTCAATGCCGGTGATGGCGATTTTGAGTCGCGCGCCGATGTCGGGGAGCGAGTTGTAGTACTCGTGCATGGCGTGTTCCTCGTGCATGTCGGTCGCGAAGAACACGTGCGAGACGAGCATATCGCGCGGGTCGCGGTAAATGAAATAGTTGACGCGCCCGCTTCCAGTCAGGAAAGAGGCGTTTTCTTTTGTCGCTTCCACATATCCCCAGCCGATCACGCCGCGAGGAATATTCTCCAATTCTCCAATTATTTCATCCGCCGTGCGCCGTCTGCCGTCTTTTGTAATCGTCCGCACCGGCTCTGCATCCACATAACGATACGGCATGATCTTCGTAAAGCCGTTGAGGATCTGCAGCAACAGATGCGACCCGCTCTTCGGTTTGGAGTTGCCGAAGATGGGCGGGACGTCGTGAAAGGAAAGCCGCTTCCAGCGCAAAATGGACCGAGCGGTCTTTACCGTTGGGCGCAGTCTGCGGCGGATTCGTTGAACTATATCCATGAAATTTTTGAACCGCGAAGCGCGCCAAGGTCGCGAAGAAAGCCTTTCTTTACCTTTGCGTGCTTTGCGTTCTTCGCGGTTAAATTTTTATTCGCTCACGACCCTGCGTAATCTTTTCAAAGAACCTTTTTCCGACTCGTATACCTTCTTCACGCCGTCGCCCAGCGAAGCCTCCGTCACGCGGATATATTTGACCAGCGTCTCGAAGCCCCACGGTTCCACCGACGCGGCCTGGTCGCTGCCCCACATGGCGCGATCCAGCGTGATGTGCCGCTCGATGGACGACGCGCCAAATGCAACCGCGACTGCCGTAGGCACGAGACCAACTTCATGACCGGAATAACCAATCGGAATATTCGGAAACTCGGCGCGCAAGGTTTCGATCATGCGCAGGTTCAACTCCTCCGGCTCGCACGGATACGTGCTGGTGCAGTGCATGACGATAAGATTATCGCCGCCAACCGCCTCCACGCCTTCATGGATTTGTTCCATCGTGGACATGCCCGTTGAAATGATCATGGGCTTGCCGGTCCTGCGGACGTATTTCAACAGGTTGTGATCGGTGAGCGAAGCGGAGGGGACTTTATACGCGGGCGTCTCGAATTTCTCCATGAAATCAACCGAAGGCTCATCCCACACCGACACCATCCAGTCAATTTTCTTTTCCCTGCAATAGCGATCAATCTCGCGATACTGCTCCTCGTTGAACTCGACCTTGTAGCGGTAATCCAGGTATGTGATATAGCCCCACGGCGTATCGCGCATTTGCGTTTGCTGATCGGACGGCGTGGACACATCGGGCGCGCGTTTCTGGAATTTCACCGCGTCCGCGCCCGCGTGCACGGCCGCGTCGATGATTTTCTTCGCGATCCCGACATCGCCGTTGTGGTTGATGCCGATCTCGGCGATGATGTAAGCCGGATGCCCGTCGCCCACCCGGCGGTTTCCAATTTTTATTTCACGAGTCATTTTTCTCCAGTGTTTATTGCGGCAGGGAGAGGTCCGCGACTTCGATGAAGTCGAACGGAAGACTCCACTGTGAATAATAATGCAAATCAGGCATGAGCGCGTAGTCGGTTTCGAAGAATTGATTCAGGATGACGCGAAAGGAATTGACGGGCGAGATGGACGGATACAACGCCGCGTAATCCTGATCGGGAAAATAATACGCGTTCAAAATCCCGAAGCGTTCCGCGGGGACGGTCCGCTCCAGCGATCCCCAATGCAGGTACGCGCCCGGACCGTGATCGCCCTGAACGACGAGGATGGGCGGAGTCTTTGAACGCGAAAGGATCGCGTCCAAAGTTTCGAGCAGAAGCGCGTTGACGTATTGAATTTGTTTGCGATAGCCCGCGATGTAGCCCTTGCGCGAATGATCCTTGATGTAGTAATTGGCGTCAAACAGGGTAAACGGCTCTCCATGTGTCACGACCGCCCCGTCCTTGTCAAAGACAAACGGCGGATGCGGGGCGATGATGTGAGCGTAGACCAGATAATCGCCGTCCAGCGCCGGGACTTCCCGCAATTCTTCGAACGCGTAAAGGATATATTGACGGTGAGTTTCATACGGCATTTCGATCAACGCGCGGTTGAATACGGGGATATGCGTCAGGACGCGCGCCAGGCTGTGGTCAATGACGATGCTTTCGAAAGCCGTGACAGGTTCGACGAGGGTCGAGGCGCCGGGGTCGTAATAAATGTCGGCGGTCGGAAGCGTGGCCTTGTAGTTGTTGCGGAAGGAGATCGTCTGGTAGCCGTTCCGGGCAAGGAGCGCGCGGAGTTCGCTGTGGTTGAGGATCTCGATCAGGTCGGCGCGGTTTTCGATATTTCCTCCATCCAGCGCCAGGTTTTGCAGATAATCCATGTTGAACGACGAACTTAGCGACAACAGCGTCTGAATGTAATTGCTGGAGGATTCATCCGCCACGTAAAAACCGCGCGCCGCGAGCGAGTCCACAAATTCAGAATTGTCGAACTCGAAGAGGGCTTGCAAAATATCCCGCCTGCCATAACCGTCGAGGATGATGTAGTAAATATCCGGGCGGGGGATGTTGGTTGCAACGTCGGCCACAGGCGCCGCGCGCCGCGCAGGATTGAATGTAACGCCGTTTTCGAGCATGTAAGCCGCCGCCTGAATCCCGGAGTTGACGAAAAACAGGACGCCGAGCAGGTTGAAGTATAGATTGATTGTCGTAAGATTTTTTAGCCGCTTGAGCGCCAGCCAGGTCCAACCGGTCATACACCCGACTGTAAAAATGAAGACGACAAAATTCGTCCGCGCCGGCCCAAGCGCAAATGTCCGCGAAGCCCAACCCGCCATGTCGCCGAAGAGAAAGAAAAACAGCAGGAACGGCGAAGCGACCAAAACGGACCTCAACCGATCGCGCAGAAAAACATGCAATACGCCGACGATGATACCCGCCAGTAAAAACGAGACAAATAGAGACCGGACGATCTCTGGAAAATCCAGTTCGGCAAGATTGATCACGTACAATTGCAAGATGGGTTGAAGCGAAAACAGGAACGGCGCAAATAACCCGCGCTCGAAAAATCCCGCGAGCCCTTTTTTCATTTTTGCGTTTTCAAAATCAGATCGCACAACTCCCTCAGGGCGCCGTGGCCGCCGGGTTTCGCCAGCACGTGGTCCGCCGCGCGGATGACTTCCGGGAACGCGTCCGCTACCGCCACCGACCAGCCCGCAATTGCAAAGCACGGCAGGTCGTTGAGATCGTTCCCGATATAGACGACGTTCTCCGCTTTGATATTTTTCCGCTCGATGACTTCCCGCATCACGCGCCCTTTATCCTGCAACCCAACCCCGTGAATCGCCTCCACTCCCATCTTTTTTGCGCGCGCCGCCACAACCGGATTCGGCTCCGAGGACAGGATCATCGCCTCGATGCCCTGCGCGCGCAGTTCGTGGATGCGGATGCTGTCGCTTCGATAGGCGGCGACCATCTCCCGGCCGTCCTGATCGGTCCACACTTTGTTGTCGGTGATCACGCCGTCGAAGTCGCAGACGATCAACTCGATCTTTTCCGGTATGGCGCGGCGCAATCTTTTATCGGGCGCCACCAGATCCAGCCCGCCCTCATAGACGAGCGCTTCATACTTTGCCCAATCGGAAAGCGTATCAATGTCCACGGTATAACGCGGATCGATCACCAGCGGATAGATGGCGCTACCCGTGAGCGAACGTTTCCTCGTAATCGTGGCTGTGCGGATCGCGTCTATGTGTCCCGTCTGCCAATAGGCGGGCGGCAGGATCTGGCGCGGCGCGTTGTACGGCTCGGCGATCCCTTCCGCTTCGAGCAATGGTTTCATGGGTCTGTCATAGCCGTTGAAACGCCACATCTTGTAGGGGTTTTGTCCCGCCGTCACCACGCCGCGCACGCTGTCCGCGTCGGGATAATCAAGCAGAACCTTGACCGCGCCGTCCACACAATCCTTCGGGCGGAGGGGCGAAGTGGGTCGCAATTGCACGACGATGTCGGGCTTGTAGCTTTCGATGTCTTCGAGCCACTTGAGCGCGTGTTCGAACACGGGCAGGTCGGTCGTGCGATCCTGCGCCAGTTCGCGCGGGCGCATGAAGGGAGTCTCCGCGCCGTATTCGCGCGCGACGGCCGCGATTTCAGGATCGTCCGTCGAAACAACGACGCGGTTCACTGTATGCGCCTGCACGCCCGCCGCCACGCTCCAGGCGATCAGCGGGTAGCCTGCAAAGTCGCGGACATTTTTGCGCGGGATGCTTTTCGATCCGCCGCGCGCGGGGATGAGAGCGAGGATCTTGGTCATGGGGGGAAGAGGATACAAGTACACAAGTACACAAGTAAACACGTGGATACGTGCGCGCCTGTATATCTGTGTGCCTGTCTACTTGTATACTTGTTTACGTGGTTTCTTACCATGCCGTCCAACCTCCATCCACAATGAGATTGTTCCCGGTCATATAGGAAGACGCGTCCGAGGCGAGGAACAGTAACGCGCCGTTCATTTCGTCCTTTTTTGCCATGCGGCCCATGATGGTCTTGGCGGAATAATTCTTTACGAAATATTCCTCATGGTCGTTGAACACGCCGCCGGGAGTGAGCGCGTTCACGCGGATTTCGGTGCCCGCGTAATATGCGGCGAGATATTTGGTAAAACCCAACACGCCCGCTTTCGTTACCGTGTAATAGACCGGTTTGAAAGCCACGCGCTCGCCGTCCTTGATGTAGATGCGCTGGTCGGGACCGTTGAGTCCATAAGTGGAGCAGATGTTAATAATACTGCCTTTTTTGCCCTGCGTCAGCATCGGTTTGACGCAAGCCTGCGTCGTCAAAAACG